>Ga0075367_10000226_pt1 | contig 18896 bp, 18 predicted proteins | sample EndMethybrTD3032_FD_71399 | JGI IMG/M metagenome (GOLD analysis project Ga0075367, IMG submission 71399) | Populus endosphere microbial communities from Tennessee, USA - Endosphere MetaG P. TD hybrid TD303-2 | ecosystem: Host-associated > Plants > Roots > Endosphere | place: USA: Tennessee... | reverse complement strand
ACGTCCCCGACACCCTGTTCACCGCACTCGCCTCCGCCGACCACCCGTTGCAGCGGGTGCGCACCCGCTGCAACGGGTGGTCGGCGGAGGCGAGTGCGGTGAACAGGGTGTCGGGGACGTGCACCGGGGTGTCGGCGCGCGGCACCTGCTCGGCGGTGCGGTTGGGGCGTGGCGCCAGCAGCAGGTTCCCCGTCTCGTCGTCGGCGGCCCAGAACTCGATGTCGCAGCCGTACTTGGGTCCGAGCGTCAACTGCCCTCGCGCATCGCCGCAGTACCAGGTCATGCGGAGCACCTCCGCCCGCGCGAGCCGCCGCCAGGTGCTGTGACGGAACCCCGGACGGGTCGTGTGCCGCTCGTGCCGGGTGCCGTCGACGGCACAGACGTAACCGGGACGGTCGCGGCACGCTCGCTCCAGGGCGCGCAGAGCCGCCGCCCGCTCCCGGGCTGCGAGGGCGACGACCGCGGAGGTGTTGCTGCGACCGCGTACGCAGAAGTAGTCGAGCCCCGACTCGTCGAGGGCCGCGCGGACCGCGGTCGCGTTGGCGTTGCGTGCGGCCAGCGGCGAGATGTCGGGGCGTACGAGGATCACCTTGGGCACGCCGCGGACCAGCCGCACCTCCCGGTCGGGCCCGGCGAGCAGGCCGGGGTGACGGCGCGCCAGCCATGCCGCGCGCACGCCACCCAGCAGGAGGCGCGCCGACGGCAGGCTGGCGATCCGCTGCTTGACGCGCGCGCGGGCCTGCGGAGTCGTCCGTTCCACGAGGGCCCGTCTGAGGCGTGCGGGCACGGTGCGCCGGTACAGGCGCACCGGCCACGATGCCTCGGGGTTGTGGTGGACGGCGGATACACATGGTGGTTCCGGCCGGTGGGAGACGTGTCCTTCTGGAGGTACGGCGGTACTCATGTGACGGCCCTCCTCGTGCGGCGCATCGCTGCGTGATCACTGTCCCTCTCGCCGGGGGCGACGGGCCTGAGTCCTTCGGGCCACGTCGTGGGCCGAACAGACCGCAACCACAGGGTTGTTCGCGGATCGGCGGGCACCGCCCATGGCCCCGATGCCGGTTGTGGTGCGACTGCCCGGTGAACTCCGGAGCCGCCGGTTACCCGGCCGCTCGACACGGCTCGGCCCACGGTGCGCGAGGTCCGGGGCGCCGCGGCTCTCCCGTCCGGGAGTCTCAGCACGAACACCGCCCCCGGCGCCTCCTGCCACGGCCGGTGCGACGAATACCCGGGCCGCCCGGTATTCGGCCGTTTCACCGCCGGCGCGTGCCGCAACGAGACCGACCGGTGCGGTGACGAAGCCGAGCAGCCGTGCGGGGTTGTGACGACGGTCGGCATGTCTCTCACCGACGCAAACAGCGCCGCCGCCGGACAAGAGCGCGTCTTTCCCCCGTCGTGGCGTCGTCCTGGTCCGTGTTCATCGCGCGCACGGCCGCGGCGACGCTGTCGCGGTCCAGTTCGACGTGGGACTCGGCCAATCCCTGTCCGATCGCGCGTGGAGCGGTGAGGTCGGCGAGGGACAACAGTGCGGCCACCGGGCGGTTCTCGGCGATATAGGAGGCGCTGAAGGTGTGGATACTCCGTTCCAGCGCCGCCTGGGCCAGGAGCTCGACCAGCGCGGTGGCCAGCCCGATCCGGCGCCAGGACGGGTCCACCACGACGGCGAACTCCGCGACACCATCGGCCACATGCTCGTAGCGTGCGATGGCGACGCCCTTCCCGGAGGCGGCTTCCGCTGCGACGAGGGCGAATCGGAGCCTGTAGTCCAGCCTCGTCAGCCGGGTCAGCAGTTCCGGCGTGATGCGCGGCGGGCCGCCGAGGAAACGGCGGCGCAGCGTTTCGGCGTCCGCCGACCGGATCGCCGCGGCCAGGTCCGGTGCGTCGGACGGCACGATCGGCCGGATCGCGGCACGTCGGCCGTCACCGAGCCGCAGTTCGCGTTCGTACGCGCGAGGGTAGCCCGGTGGTACGTCGACTGGATGGGGCTGAAGAGTCATCGGTGCTCCGTGTCCGCGAGACCGCCCTGTCGGCGCGGGAATCCTTCCTTCTCGGGGTGACTTCATAGTGGGATGCCCGTCCCTCGGTTCGTCCTGGGCCGATGGGCTTTCGCGCGGTGCCGTAGGTCCCCTTGCGGGGGCCCACCGGAGCGGCACCATGGGGGCATGGAGGAGCCATCGGGCTCGGGGACGTGGCGCACCCCGGCGAAGTACGTGACGTCGCCTCACGTGAATGCGACCGACGACATCGTCGACAACGCCCTTCACCGTCCCGACCACGAGGCGTTCGCCCGCAAGGTCGACGGTGTCTGGCGGACTGTCACCTCCAAGGAGTTCTCCGACGAGGTCCGGGCGCTGGCCGCGGGCCTGATGGCGGCCGGGATCGCGCCGGGCGACCGGATCGCGTTGATGTCGGCCTCCCGCTACGAATGGATGCTGTGCGACTTCGCGATCTGGACCGCGGCGGCGGTCACCGTACCCGTGTACGAGACCTCGTCCCCGATGCAGGTCGCGTGGATCCTGCGTGACAGCGGCGCCACGGCCGCGTTCGTCGAGGACGAGGGGCGGGCGCGCGTCCTCGCTGAGGCCGGGGTGGCAGCGGTGGGCCAGGTGTGGCGGATGGACGGGGGACTCGGGCACCTCATCGAGCTGGGCCGGTCTGTGTCCCCGGAACTGGTCGAGCGGCGGCGGCGTGCGGTCGGCGCCGACGGGTTGGCGACCATCGTCTACACCTCCGGCACGACCGGCACACCCAGAGGCTGTCTGATCAGCCACGGCAATCTCGTCGCCGAGGTGCGCAACGTCGCCCTCGCCGACGGGATCGGGGAGAACGTCCTGACCGGACACACCACGATCCTGATGTTCCTGCCGCCGGCCCACATTCTGGCGCGGGTCGTCGCGCTCGCCGCCGTGCACAACGGCGCGCAGGTCGCGCACACCAGTGATCTCAAGAACCTCCCCACCGAACTGCGGACCTACCGGCCCACGTTGCTGCTGGCCGTCCCACGGGTGTTCGAGAAACTGCGCAACACCGCTCAGCGCACGGCTGTGGAGGGCGGGCACGCGAGATTGTTCCGTGCCGCCGAAGCCACCGCTGTCGCCTACGGCAAGGCGCTCGACCACGGTGGACCAGGCCTGTGGCTGCGGGTCGGACGCCGGGTGTTCGACCGGCTGGTGTTCAGGAAGCTGCGGGCCGCGCTGGGCGGTCGGGTCGCCTATGCATGCAGCGGCGGCGCGCCCCTGGGAGCCCGCCTCGGGCACTTCTGGCGCGGCGCCGGAGTCACCGTTCTGGAGGGCTGGGGGCTGACCGAGACCACCTCCGGAGTGACCCTCAATCTGCCGGCCGCCCAGCGTGTCGGCAGCGTCGGCCGCCCGCTGCCCGGCTGCGCGGTACGCATCGGTCCCGGGGACGAAGTGCTGGTGAAGGGCCCGAACGTCTTCGGTGGCTACCTGCACGACAAGCAGGCCACGGACGAGGCGTTCGACACCGACGGCTGGTTCCGCACCGGTGACGTGGGCGAGTTGGACGACGGGTATCTGACCATCACCGGCCGCAAGAAGGACCTCATCATCACCGCCGTCGGCAAGAATGTCGCCCCCGCTCCGCTGGAGGACCGGCTCCGCGCCCACTGGCTGATCGACCAGTGCGTGCTCGTCGGCGACCAACGGCCTTACATCGGTGCGCTCATCACCCTCGACCCCGAGTTCCTCACCCGGTGGAAGGACGAACACGGCCGGCAGCGAGCAGCCGACGTCACGGAAATCCCCCACGACCCGGAACTCAGGTCGGCCATCCAGGCCGCGGTGGACGAGGCCAACCGGACGGTGTCGGCGGCCGAGGGCATCAAGAGATTCCGCATCCTGAGCAGGGAGTTCGTCGTGGGTGAGGAACTGACGCACTCGCAGAAAGTGCGGCGCGGATACGTGGTCGCCAAGTTCGCGGCGGACATCGAGGCGCTCTACGCGCCGGACCGGCCAAAGGCCTGAGGATGCCGGGGCAATCGCAACCGGGAGCGGCTGTCTGTTTTCGTCGAGCGATCCGGGGGACCGGATGCGTAGCAGTTCGACCGTCGCGGAGCATGGCGAGCAGGACGCCGACGCGGCGGCGGACGAGGCGGAGGAGGCCGGTCGTTCTCGCGCGCTTCGCGCCCATCCCGCACAACAAGGTCCTCGCGGCCGTCACGATCGCACCGGGCGGCGCGCTGGGCGTCGCCGCGGTCCCGACGTCGCAGCCTCTAGCCGGACCGTCTCCACCAGGGCCGGGTGCCAGGAGGCCACGCGGTCCAGCGCGTACGCCTTCAGCTGCTCGGGTGTGGCGGTGAACAGCTCGGCGTCGGGCATCATCAGGTTCTCCACGGAGTTGAAGATGCTCAGCGCGTAGTTCTTGGTGGCTTCGTTCTGGAAGTCCGGGTCCTGTTCCTTGACCAGGGGAGAGTCGGGGTTGCTGCGCTCCAGCGGGCCGAGTGTGAGCCCGGTCCAGTCGGCGGCGTAGGCCAGCGAGAAGGTGTTGAACAGCTGCGCCGGCAGCTTGGCCTTGGTCTCCTCGGTGATCGGGACCTTCGCGGCGATGTGTCGCGCGGCCAGGTCGGCGACCTTCACCTGCGGCAGCCTCTGGGTCCGCACGCCGGAGTTGATGCCGTCGGCGGCGATCAGTACGTCGGCCTCGACACTCTCACCGTTGTCCAGGAGCACGGCGACGGTGCCGTCGGGGTTGGAACGGTATCCGGTGACCTTGGCACCGAAATGCACGACCTTCTCCAGGCCGAGATAGAGGATCCGGCGCAGCGTCGAGCGGCACACCACCAGGTGCTCCGGGATGTCGGTGGGTACCCCGGTGCCTTCGGTTGCGGACCTGTCGCGGCCCGGACGGAGGTTGAGCTGCTCGTCGAACAGCAGCATGTCGTCGTTCGGCATGCCGGAGGTCGCGAGGAACAGCTCCCACAGCCGCGGCTCCAGGGCAGCGTGCAAGGCAGAGGTACCGGTGGAGTTGATGTGAATCCGGTAGCCCGCCTCACGGGCGCCGATGGAGGTGTCACGCTCGTAGACGGCCACGTCCAGGCCGTGCCGGTGCAGGTAGTGGGCCAGTGTCAACCCGGCAAGACCGCCGCCGGCGATGACAATACGCGTCCCAGACAAAGGTACTCCCAGTGTAATTGGTTTCGTACGAGGGAGCACACTGGGCCTCTGCGAAAGAGAGGATGATTGACACAACCAGACGTAACAGTGACCGGCTGCGCCCCGGACTACCGACCGGGATGCAATTTTGTGTGCTATGAAATTGTTCACCGGAATTTCTCCGGTGAGTGCCGGACCGATTTCCCGGTCGGCGGCACCTCTTCAGCGCGTCAGAGTGTACGCCCAAAAAGGTCCAGCAGTGCCGCCCAGTGGCGTTCCGCGGCGTCGGGATCGTAGGCGGCGGTGTCCGCCTGGGTGAAGCCGTGGTGTGCGCCGGTGTACACCACGCAGCGGTGGAGTACACCGGCCGCGGCGAGCGCCTTGTCCAGACGCTCGACCTGCTCGGGGGCAGTGCGTGGTCCTGGTCGGCGTGGCCGAAGTACAGCTCACCCTTGATGCGGTCGGCGAGCAGGTGCGGACTGTCGGGCGCGGTGGAGGCGAGGTTGGCGCCGTGGAAGCCGGCCGCGGCGGCCACTCGGTCCGGATAGGTGCCGGCTGTGCGCAGTGCCAGGCCGGCACCCATGCAGTAGCCGGTGACGCCAACCGGTCCACTCCTGGCCATCGGGCATTCGGCCAGCCCGCGCAGGTAGGCGTCGGCGTCCGCCATCGTCGACTCCGGCGTCAGGGACTGGATGAGCGGCCCGATCCGCTGGAAGATCTCGGGGCGCTCGGCCGGGCCCACGAAGTCCGGCAGATCGATCACCGGCGCCCGCCCGTGGCGGTAGAAGACGTTGGGCACCAGGACCGTGTACCCGGCCGAAGCCAGACGGTCGGCCATCTTCTTCAGATGCGGGCGCAGCCCGAAGGCGTCCATGTAGAGCAGAACGGCGGGAAACGGGCCCGCCCCATCAGGGTGCACCAGGTAGGCATCGGCTGCGCCGTCCCGCGTGGCGATGTCCACGTGCACAGCACTCATACGCACCTCTTCCTTTCTTTCGAACGCGAGTTTGTCGATATCTCCGACAGGGAAATGACTGGAAATCGATAACAGGGCCGACCCGCGGCGACCCGGCCATGGAGCCCCGGAAGGGCTTATGAAGCGGGTGCCCCTTCCCCTACTTTCAGGCCTTGACGTAGTCCAGGAAACCTGGTCAGGCAAAGCCTGAATTGACAGTCGGCGGGAAATCTGCTCACCGAAATACCGCCTGAATCGAGTTCGCCCGGGTTCGCGCCGGTTGGCGTGGAGAGACGGAGAGCCGTGGCCCTGCGCCCCACGCTTGCGCCTGGTGGCGGTCACCGGACGCTTTCAGCCCATCTGGTCCTCGGCCGACAGGTGTTCCACCGTCTTGCCGGTCTCGGTGAACGTCCGCGTCACGTGTCCCGACGAGTACACCCACAGGATGCGCAGCGGACAGTCGCCGATGTTCCGGAACAGGTGGGGGAGGGGGGAGGGGACGTATGTGGTGTCGAACCGCTCCAGCTTGGTGACTTCACCGTTCACCACCACCTCCGCCTCGCCCTCCAGGATGGTGACGTGCTCGTCGCAGTTGTGCGAGTGCAGGGGCGCTCCGGAACCGACGGGATAGACACTCATCCCGCTGGTGATGAGGTTCTCCCCTGCCGCTGAGGACGTGGTGATGAGCGGCGTCGTCAGGACGGCGCCGCCGCGGTCCAGCCGGGGTACGGACGCGGTCTTGATGATGGTGGTCATCCCTGGTTCCTCTCCAGTCCACGGTCGTGCGTCGATCGACACTAGGTCGCGTCCCAGTGAACGGGGGCCCTCCGGCGTGCAGCTTTACCTTGCACTCCTGGAGGGGTGGGGAACGCCGGACCCGGTTGTAGCGTCGTTCGAGACCGCACGGCGTCGCGTTCCGTGCCCGTAAGTGCCCGCAACGTGCCGGGAAGAGAAGGCAGGTATCGGTTCATGAGGCTCCCCGTTCTCGGCGATGAGGAAATGACCGAGCGTCAGCAGGAGCTGGCCGCCCGGATCGCAGGCCGGCGCGGTGCCGTCCGCGGTCCGTTCCGGGTCTGGCTGCACAGCCCGGAGATGTGCGAACGCGCCGAGTCCCTCGGGGCTTTCGCCCGCTTCGACTGCGGCCTTCCGAAGCACCTGCGTGAACTCGCGCTCCTGATGGCCGCCCGGAACTGGGACGCGCAGTACTCCTGGAACGCCCACGCGCACCAGGCGATCGAGGCCGGTATTCCGGAGGCGGCGGTCAAGGCCATCGCCGAGCGGCGCGAAGCGGCCTTCGACAACGAGGCCGACCAGGCCTTCTACCGGTTCTGCCGCGAAGTCCTCGACGAGCACTTCGTCTCGGACGCCACCTTCGCCAGTGCCCTGGAGCACTTCGGCCCCAAGGGGCTGGTCGACACCATCGGGGCGCTCGGCAACTTCACCATGCTCGGCATGTGCCTCAACACCTTCCAGGTGGATCTCCAGCCCGACCGCGAGCCTCCCTTCCCGGATGTCCGAGGCTTCGAGCGGGTGGTTCCCGACGGGGGCCGGCCGCAACTGTGACACCTCACGCCGAGTTGAGCCGGAGTGCGCAGGGACGCGCTGCCGTGACCCACCGGACACCGGTGGCGTCCCTGGTGGTCCTGGTACAAGGCGTCACCGAGATCTTCGGCGGGGCGGCCGCACGCAAGGGCGTGAACCTCGACCTGCGTCCGGAGGAGAACCACGCTCTGCGCATGTCGGCGAGAACGCGATGCCGGGCGACCTGCTGACCCAGCCGCCGGCCGGACCGCGGTCGAGCCGAGCCGCACACTCACCGCGTCGCGCACCCTTCACTCCGGCATCGCGTGAGCGGGAGGGAGCACCCGGGAGGGAAAATGGATCGCTTGCTTCTCATGCACAGCTTCGTCACCGTCGCGCAGGTCGGCAGCTTCAGCGGAGCCGCCAAGAGGCTGGGTTCCTCGGGCTCGTTGGTGTCCCGGCATGTCGCCGAGCTGGAGAGACATATCGGTGTCCGCCTGGTCAATCGCACGGCCCGATCGGTCAGCCTGACCGAACCGGGCCACCGGTACGCGGAATTCGCCGCACGCATCCTGGACGAGATCGACGCCGAGGACGCCGGGATCGCCCAACTCCATGATCGTGCCGAGGGGACACTGAGCATCATCTGTCCCAAATGGATCGGAAGTCTGGATCTCGGGGACGCCATCGCCGCCTTTTCCGTGTCCCATCCCAAAATCCAGATCCGCTTCGAACTCGGCGGGATGTCCGACCGGACCTACGACTTCCTCGACAGCGGATTCGACATAGCCTTCCACACCCGGGATCTGCGGGACTCCAGCGTCCGGCTCAAGAAGATCGCCTCGTTGCCGTTCGTGCTGTGCGCGTCAAAGGAATACCTGAACCGCGAGGGACCGCTCACCGAACCCAACGGCCTTGCCCACCATGACTGCCTCGTGCACGTCAACGACCCCGTGTGGCGCATCGGACACGGGCACGCCTCCACTTTGCACAAGATCCGCAACGTGGCGTTCTCGTCGAATTCCTATCTGGCCCTGCAGAAAGCGGCTGTGCACGGTCGCGGCATCGCCCTGCTGCCGCAGCGGCCGGTCTACGACGACCTCATGTCCGGTGCGCTGGAGGTCCTGCTCCCAGGGCTCCCCGTGCCCGACCGCCCGCTGTACGCGATCTTCGGACCCGGTCAGGAAAGTCCCCGTAAAGTCACCGTCTTCCTCGACTTCCTCACCCAGTGGTTCTCCGGCAATCCCATACCTGCCATCGGCACAGGAGCAGACCGGGCCCGGTGACGGCTCCTTCCGGCCGACAGGTTGTGCAAGAAACGATTGCGATGCCTGCGTGGTGAACCTGTTGAAGTCGTCCGAGCCGCGATTTTACGATCACCGGGCGCTGGTGACCGAATGAACCCGCAGATGTGATCTGCGACGAAGCGAGGAATCCATGGGAATCCAGAGAATCGAATCGGTCACTTACGGTGTGGACGACCTCGGCACATGTGTCCGCTTCTTCGAGGACTTCGGGCTGTTCCCGGTGGAGAGAACCGACGAACACGCGGTGTTCGAGACGCTCACCGGGCAGACCCTCCACCTGGACACCCTCCCCGGCTCGCTGCTGCCGCCCCCGGTGGAGGACGGCCCCACCCTGCGCGAGGTGGTGTGGGGCGTCGACACCGGTGCGGAGCTGGAGCGACTGGTGGCCGCGGCGGGACGCGACCGCGAGGTCCGCGAGAGCGCCGACGGCGTCCACCACACCGTGGACGAGACCGGCTTCGGGGTCGGACTGAGCCTGGCCCGGCCGAAGCCGGCGCCCTTCACACCCCGGCCCGCCAACGCGCTGGGCAGCGTCGGACGGTGGGACGCCCCACTGGAGGCGATCACCCGGGTACGCCCCCTGCGCATGTGCCATGTGGCGCTGAACATCCCCAAGGAAGGCAGGGAGGACGCCGTCGCCTTCTACACCGTGCGCCTCGGCTTCCGGCCCACCGACGTGGTCGAACCCATGGGCGTGTTCATGCAGGCCCCGGGCGACGACGACCAGCACACGATGCTCCTGTGCCACCGTCCCGACAAGGCGGGCGTCAATCACATCGCGTACGAGGTCCCGGGCTTCGACGACGTCGTGCAGGGCGGCAACCACATGATCGACAAGGGCTGGCGTGAAGCACGCCGGCTGGGGCGTCACACCGTCGGTTCCAACGTCTTCCGCTTTCTGCACGCCCCCTGCGGCGGCCGGGTCGAGTACGCCGCGGACATGGACCGTGTCGGCGACGCGTACGGAACCCGGGTGCACGAGACCACCCCGCCCCACCACATCTGGGTGCTGCGTACCAACCGCGACCAGCAGGACGCCCGCGCCTCCTGAATCCTCCGAGCTTGAGAGGGCATCCAGCCATGACCACCGACCACGGCTACCCCGCCGTTCGCATGTACATAGCGGGCGAATGGTGCCAGGGTGCCACCGGACGCACCGCCCCGATCGTGAACCCGGCCACCGGAGAGGTGATCGGCGAGGTGCCGCTCGCCACCACCGCCGACCTCGACCGTGCGCTCGACGCCGCGGCCGAGGGCTTTCGGGCCTGGCGTGACACCCCCATCGCCCGGCGCACCGCGATCCTGCACGCCGCCGCCGACCTGCTCACCGAGCGCGCCCCCGAGGTCGGCCGGACCATGACCCTGGAGCAGGGCAAGCCCCTGGCCGAGGCGACCGGCGAGGCCCGGCGGGTCGCGGACACGCTGCGCTGGCACGCCGATGACGCCCGGCGCGCCTACGGCCGCATCATTCCCTCCGCACCCGGCACCGTGCTCACCGTGCGCCGCGAACCCGCCGGACCCGTCGCCGCCTTCGTGCCTTGGAACTTCCCGGCGGGCGGCCCGATGCGGAAGATCTCCTCGGCCCTGTCCGCCGGCTGTTCGATCGTCATCAAGGCCTCGGAGGAGACCCCGGCCACCGCGATGGAACTGGTGCGCTGCTTCGCGGACGCCGGAGTCCCGGCCGGGGCGCTGAACCTGGTGTTCGGCGAGCCCGCCGAGGTCTCCGCCCACCTGATCGCCTCGCCGGTCACCCGCCTGGTCGCCTTCACCGGCTCCGTGCCCGTCGGCAAGCTCCTCGCGGCCGAGGCGGGGAAGGCCATGAAGCCCTCCCTGATGGAGCTGGGCGGTCACGCCCCGGTGATCGTCTGCGCGGACGCCGACCCCGTGAAGGCCGCCCGCAGGGCAGCCCAGGCGAAGTTCCTCAACGCCGGCCAGGTCTGCACCTCGCCGAGCCGCTTCCTCGTCCACGAGAGCCTCACCGAGGAGTTCACCGCCGAGTTCGTGAAGGCCGCCGAGGCCCTCGTCGTCGGGGAGGGTCTGGCGGAGGGCACCACCATGGGGCCGCTGGCCAACGCACGCCGGCTGAAGTCCCTGGAGCGGCTCACCGCCGACGCCGTCGCCCGGGGCGCCAAGGTCCTCACCGGCGGCGAGCGCCTTGACCGCCCCGGGTACTTCTTCCCGCCGACCGTCCTGACCGACATACCCGAGGACGCGGACCTCCTGCACGAGGAGCCGTTCGGCCCGATCGCGCCCATCATGCCGTTCATCGATCTGGACGAGGCGCTGCGCACGGCGAACGCACTGCCGTACGGCCTGGCCGCGTACGGGTTCACCGAGTCCGCAGCGACCGCCGAGAAGCTGTCGGCCGAGCTGGAAGCCGGGATCCTGTCGATCAACCACTGCGGTGGCTCCGTCCACGAGGCCCCCTCCGGCGGGGTCAAGGACAGTGGCTACGGTCGAGAGGGCGGCCCGGAGGCGCTGGACGCCTACCTGGTCACCAAGCGCGTCTCCCATCTGCTGGTGCCATGAGGTACGCGCGAGTCTCGGTGGGCGGCCGCGCGGTGTGGGGCCGGGTGCGGGAGACGGAGGTCGAGCTGCTGTCCGGCTCGCCGGTCGACGGCGATCCACGCGTCCTCGGCACCGTCCAGCGCGACTCGGCCGTCTGGCTGCCGCCCGTCGTCCCGCCCGTGTTCTACGCCGTCGGCATGAACTATCCGCGGCACATCAAGCATGCCGGTGCCGCGGTTCCGGACCGCCCCGAGGTCGGCTACCGGGCCAACAACGCGCTCACCGGTCATCGTTCGCCGATCATCAAGCCCGCGGAGGTGGAGGGGCGGTTCGAGGCCGAGCCGGAACTCGTCGCCGTCATCGGCCGTACGCTGCGGCGCGCGACGTACGAGGAAGCGCGCGGGTCGGTCTTCGGCTGGACCATCGGCAACGACGTCAGCGCCCGCACCTGGCAGCACCAGGACCGTACGTTCTGGCGCAGCAAGAACAGCGACACGTTCAAACCCATGGGGCCCTGGATCGAGACCGACGTCGACCCCCTCGCGCAGCGCACCACACTCCGCGTGAACGGCGAGATCCGGGCCGAATTCCCCACCGGGGACATGGTGTTCGACCCCTTCGACTACCTCGTCGAGATCACCAAGCACATCACCGTGCATCCGGGCGACGTGCTGTGGATGGGTGCCGAGTCGACGTGCCAGCTCGAACCCGGGGACACCGTGGAGGTCGAGATCAGCGGCATCGGCGTGCTGTCCAACCCCGTACAACTCGAAGGGAACCCGTCATGAGCAGTGAGCCCCGCTACATCCATCACGTCAACTTCCCCACCACCGACCCCGACCGGACCGCCGCCTGGTACACCAAGGTCTTCGGGATGAAGCGGATCATGCCCAAGTCGAACAGCCGCGTGGTGCTGATGACCCGCGGCAACTTCGACCTGCACTTCACCCCGGTCGAGGAGATGGAGCGCATGGCGCCCTACCACTTCGCCGTCGAGGTCGACGACTGGGACGACTTCCTCGCCCACCTGGGGGAGCTGGGTATCCGGCACACACGCCCGATCCAACGTCCGGAGAACCAGTCCAAGTTCTGCTACATCCACGACCCCGACCACACCATGATCGAGCTGGTCTGGCACGGCAAGCGCCCCAACTGACCGCGCCTGTAGAGGAGTTCACTCCCATGTCCATTGCCGATTCCGACGGCACCTCCATCTACTTCGAGCGCCACGGCAGCGGCCCGGCGATCCTGTTCGTGCACGGCAGCGGCGGGCACCACGCCGCCTGGTGGCAGCAGGTCGCCGCGTTGCGCGACGAGTTCACGGTCGTCACCGTGGACCTGCGCGGCTTCGGCAAGTCCGACTCGTCCATGCCCGAGTTCGACGGCCAGGACTTTCCCGGCGACCTGGTCGCCGTCCTCGACCAGGAGGACCTGACCGATGTGATGCTCGTCGGCCAGTCCATCGGTTCCGTTGCCGCGCTGCGGGCCGGTCTGCTGCGCCCCGAACGGGTCGGCTCGGTCGTCCTCGGACACTCCCTGGGCGGAATCAGCCACCCCGAGCTCAAGGAGCTGGCCGCCGCCGACCGCGCCGAGGCCGTCAAACTGCCCGTCATCGACCGTCTGCTGACCAAGCAGTTCCAGCGGGAGCGGGCCGACCTCACCTTCCTGTTCCAGCAGATGGGCACCTTCAACGTGGCCAAGATGGCCGACCTGCGCAACCTCGACACGGGCGGCCCCACCCTGGAGGACATCCGCAAGGCGGGCGTCACGGTCGCCTTCCTGGCCGGCGAGAAGGACGCGGTGCTCAGTGTGAAGACCGTGACCCGTGCCCACGAACTGCTGCCCGGCTCGCACCTGGAGATCGTCACCGGCGCCCCGCACTCCATGTACTGGGAGGTGCCCGACCAGTACAACGCGGTCATCGCCCACCTGCGCCGTACCCTCAACGCACCGAAGGAAGCAGCATGAGCAGCCTCACCCTCGACGCCGCCGACGCGATCGTCGACGCGGCGCTGAAGCAGGCCCAGTCCGCAGGAAAGGCGGTGAGCGTCGCCGTCGTGGACGCGGGCGGGTTCGTCGTCAGCGTCCGCCGCGCGGACGGGGCGCGCCCGCTCACCCCGGACATCGCGCGCGCCAAGGCGTACACCGCGGCCGTGATGCAACGGCCCGGCAAGATGCTGAAGAAGTGGCAGGAGACCCAGCCCGTCTTCTTCTCCCAGCTCTCCCAGCTCCCCGGCGCGGCCCTGCCGATCATGGCCACCGAGGGCAGCGTCACCATCAAGAAGGACGGCGAGATCATCGGCGGCCTCGGCATCGCCGGCGGCACCGCGGACGAGGACCAGAGAATCGCCGACGAGGTCCTCGAATCCCTCGGCTACGAGCTGGAGTTCGCCGCCTGGGGCGTCGCGGGCAAGCCGGCCGCGCCCGGAAAGGACGCGTGACCATGGCGGACACGTTCAACTACCGCATCGACCACCACGGCAGCCTGGTCCGCCCGGCCGAGCTGACCGCCGCCCGCGCCTCCGGCGACCCGCAGGCACTGCGGGAGGCGGAACTCCGGGCCGTCCAGGAGGCCGTGGCGTACCAGCGCAGACTGCGCTCCACCGTCGTCACCGACGGCGACTTCCCGCGCGAGGACTTCCGCGGCGCCGTCCTCGACGCCGTCTCCGGCTTCCGCCGTACGGACGAAGTGGGCGCGGACGGTCTCACCCGATGGGTGGCGGAGTCGCTGCCCAAGGCCAACGGCCCGCTGCTCGCGGACTGGGCGGCCCGGCTCGCCGAACTGACGGTGATCGCGCCGAAGGCGTCGCTGCCGTCCCCCGCGTATCTCGCCGCGACCACGTTCCAGCCGGGCCTGGGCCTCGCTTCCGCCCGTGAGCTCGGCGAGGCCCTCGCGGAGATCATCCGCACCGAGATCGAGCTGCTGGTCTCGCGGGGCGTACGCCTGATCCAGCTGAACAACCCGCTTCTGCTGGGTCAGTTGGCGACCGCTCCGGCCGACCCGGGCGCGCTGTCCTTCGAGGACGCGCTGGCCGTCGACGCGCTCGCGATACGGCTGGACGAGCGCCCCGAGGGCGTACGGATCGGTGTGGCACCCGGCTGGGTGGCGCCGGCGGCGGTGGACCGGGCCCGTGCCGAGCGGCTGTACGGCGCGATCGCGGCCGACCGCTGGGTCCTGCCGCTGGACCAGGGGACCGAGGCCGAACTCGACCTGGTCAGGGCGCTGCCCGAGGGCTGGGACGTGTGCCTGGGCGTCGTGGACGCGACCGTGCCGCAGCTGGAGGAACTCGACACGGTGATGGCCAGGATCGACGCCGTCGGCGAGTTCAAGGACCTGGAGGACGCGGCCGTGTCGCCGTCCCGGGGCTTCGCCGACGTGGCGGACCGGCCGCTGCTGAGTGCGGAGGAGCAGCGCGCGAAGCTCGTGCTGGTGGAGACGGTCGCCCGGTACGTCTGGGGCAACGAGTTCTGACCGCGAAGGGGCCGGGAGTCCCGGCCCCCGACCGGCTCACATCGACTCGGCGAACGTCACCGACCGATCCGTCAGGAGCGGCCACACCATCTTCACGATCAGCTCCTGGAAGTGCTCGGCCGCCTTGTGGGCCTCGAATCCGGCCCGGTCGGTGTAACGCTCGTAGAGGAGAAAGCCGCCGGGTTCGTCGACCACGGCGTGCACCTCGTACGCCTCGTTGGCGGGCTCTGTCCGAGTCTGCTCGCGCATCTTCAGGAGCGCGGCGCGCACCGTCGTCTCGTCGGCGGGTGCGCAGCGGTAGCGAGCGACGACTGTATAGGCCATCTGTCAGTTCCTCTCGGCTGGTTCGGCCCGCCGATTCCAGCACGGATCTTCTGCCCGCCGACCTGCGCGCGGCGCAAGCATTGCCTGCCCGTGCGGGGCTGGTGGGCCGCCCCCACATGGTGTGTTGTCGCATTCGGCCCGCACGGCCGTTCCGAAGTGCAGCCCGCGTCACCGCGGGGGACGAAGGAAGTGAGTTCTCATGCGTACGGTGGAAGTCCTCTCCGGCGGGGAGTGGGTCACGACCGGGGAGTGGATCGACGTCCACGACCCGGCCGACGTCCGCACCCCGGTCGCCCGCGTCCCCGCCCTCGCCGCCAAGGACGTCACCCGGGCCTACGACCACGCCGAGCGCGGCTTCGCCGTATGGAAGCGCACCAGCCCCTTCGAGCGGGCCCGGATCATGACCGACGCGGCCCGGCTGATCCGTGGGCGGGCCGACGCCATCGCGGCCGACGTCACCGCCGAGAACGGCAAGACCCTGGCCGAGGCCCGGGGCGAGACCCTGAAGGCCGCCGACTTCCTGGAGTACTACGCCGGCCTGGCACGCCAGGGCTACGGCACGCTCCTGCACGACGTGCGCCCCGACCACCGTACGCACACCCAGCGCGAGCCGATCGGCGTCATCCTCGTGATCAGCCCGTGGAACGACCCGCTGATCACTCCGGCCCGCAAGCTCGCCCCGCTGCTCGCCGCCGGCAACGCGGCCGTGTTCAAGCCGGCCACCGAAACTCCGCTCTCCGGGCTGCACTTGGCGCGCGCCCTGCACGACGCCGGGCTGCCGGCCGGTGTGCTCAACGTCGTCACGGGCCGCACGGCCGAGATCGAGGAGGCGCTCCTGGACGACCCCCGCATCGTCGGCATCACCTTCACCGGCTCCAACTCCGTCGGGAACCGCATCCGCCGCCGCCTCGCCGACCGCAACGTCCGCTTCCAGGGCGAACTCGGCGGCAAGAACGCCTCCGTCGTCCTCGCCGACGCCGACCTGCCGGCCGCCGCGAAGGCCGTCGTCGCCGCCGCCTTCGGCCAGGCCGGGCAGCGGTGCACCGCGACCAGCCGGGTGATCGTCGAGCGGCCGGCGTACGAGGACTTCGCCCGGCTGCTGGTCGCCGAGGTCGAGACGCTGAGGGCCGGGCCGGGCAATGACCCGGCGACCACCCTGTGCCCGCTGTCCAGCCCCAGGCAGCGGGACTCCGTCCTCGCCGACATCGGCCGCGCGGTCGAGCAGGGCGCCGCCGTCCTCACAGGCGGCCACGCGGACACCGAGGGCGAGCATGTGCACGGCTGCTACGTGCAGCCCACCGTGCTCGCCGACGTCACCGCCGAAACGGCCGTCTGGCGGGAGGAGGTCTTCGGCCCCGTCCTCGCCCTCCGTGCGGTCGACGACTTCGCTTCCGCCGTCGAGGCTGTCAACGACTCGGGCTTCGGACTGGCCGCCGCCGTCTTCACCCGCGACCTCGCCCGCGCGTACCGCTTCGCGGACGAGGCCGAGTGCGGGCAGGTCGCCGTCAACACGACCACCACCGGCTGGGACGTGCACCTGCCCTTCGGCGGCTTCCGCGACTCCGGCACGGGCTACAAGGAGCAGGGCGACGAGGTGCTGCGGTTCTCCACCCGCGTCAAGACCGTCGCCGTCCACTTCGGGGAGGCGGCGCGTGGCTGACGAGACGGTCGGCGTCGTCGGGGCCGGCATCGTGGGACTGGCCACGGCCCGCGAGATCGCCCTGCGCCGCCCCGGCACCCGGGTGGTGGTGCTGGAGAAGGAGCACGAGGTCGCCGTCCACCAGACCGGGCACAACTCCGGTGTCGTACACGCCGGGATCTACTACGCGCCGGGCAGCCTGAAGGCCGACCTGTGCGTCCGGGGCGTGTCCCTGCTGCGCGAGTACTGCCGGGAACGCGGCGTGCCGTACGAGGAGATCGGCAAGCTGGTCGTGGCCGTTCGCGAAGACGAGCTCGGCCGCATGAACAGCCTCTACGAGCGGGCCAGGAACAACCATGTGCCCGATCTGCGGAAGATCTCCAGGGAGGAGATCCGGGAGCTGGAGCCGAACGCGGGCGGAGTCGCCGCCCTGCACTCCCCGCGCACCGCGATCACCGACTACCCGGCGATCGCCCGCGCCTTCGCCCAGGACGTCACCGATTCCGGCGGCGAGGTCAGGCTCGGCTTCCCGGTCACCTCTCTCACCGACGTCCCGAACGGCATCGAGGTGGCCTCGGGACGGGAGCGCGTCCGGGTGGACCGGCTCATCCTGTGCGCGGGTCTCCAGTCGGACGCGGTGGCGAAATTCGCTCAGGGCGGACCGGAGCCGCGGATCATCCCGTTCCGGGGCGAGTACATGCTGCTCAAGCCCGAGAAGACCGACCTGGTCCGCGGCCTGATCTACCCGGTGCCGGATCCGCGCTACCCCTTCCTCGGCGTGCACTTCACGCCCCGCGTGGACGGCTCGGTGGAGGTCGGCCCCAACGCGGTCCTGGCGCTGGCCCGGGAGGGCTACACCCGCACCCGCGTCTCACCGAAGGACCTCCTCGGCCTCGCCGCCTACCTCGGAACCTGGAGGATGGCCGCCCGGCACTGGCGTACCGGGATCCGGGAGTACCGCGGCTCGTTCTCCAGGAGGGCCTTCATGAAGGACGCCGCACTGTACGTCCCCGGTGTCGGCGTCCAGGACGTCGTACGCGGGGGAGCGGGTGTCCGTGCCCAGGCACTGGACCGCGACGGCACGCTCGTGGACGACTTCCGCATTCACCGCAACGGCCGGATCACCGCCGTACGCAACGCCCCCTCGCCGGCCGCCACGGCCTCCATGGCGATCGCCGAACACATCGTCCACGCCGTCTTCGAGGACGCGTCCGCGACCCGGCACCCGTGAAGGGCGAGAACGCCCAGCTCACAGCGTACTTTCACGCAACAACAGCTTGCACTCCTGGGGACTCCGCAAGGACGCGAACCCCGCCTAGCGTTCTTTCGTATCCCCATCCCACTCCCGCGAAGAGAAAGAGGTTCGGGACATGTTCGTCGTCGACACCCAGATCCACATCTGGCTGGAAGAGACCCCGGACCGCCCCTGGGTGCCGGGCGCGCGGGAGCGCATCCGCCTCAACGGCCACCGCGAGGACCCCTTCTCCTACGAGGAGGCCCTGGAGCTGATGGACGAGGCCGGCGTCAACCGGGCGCTGATCCTGCCGCCGTCCTGGGAGGGCGACCGCATCGACTACGCCCTTGAGGCGTGCGAGGCGCACCCGGACCGTTTCGGCATCATGGCCCGCATCCCGCAGAACAAGCCCGAAGAGGGCAAGGCGATGCTCAAGGACTTCGCGCAGAACCCGCACGTGAAGGGCACGCGCCTGACCTTCCACCGGCCGATCGACCGCAACTGGATGATCGACGGCACCAACGACTGGTACTGGCCGATCGCCGAGGAACTGCGCATCCCGACGATGGTCCACGCCCCGATCTGGAAGCGCGAGCTCGGCGAGATCGCCGCCAAGCACCCCGAGCTGAAGATCATCATCGACCACATGGGCATCATGGCCCGCTGCGTCGACGACGCGATCGGCTACTGGGTCTCGGAGACCGCCGACCTGGCCGTCCACCCGAACATCTACGTCAAGGTCTCGGCCCTGCCGGGCTACTCCACGCAGCCCTTCCCGAACAGCAACATCCAGAAGTACGTGCGCGAGATGGTCGACAAGATGGG
>Ga0075367_10000224_pt1 | contig 18937 bp, 17 predicted proteins | sample EndMethybrTD3032_FD_71399 | JGI IMG/M metagenome (GOLD analysis project Ga0075367, IMG submission 71399) | Populus endosphere microbial communities from Tennessee, USA - Endosphere MetaG P. TD hybrid TD303-2 | ecosystem: Host-associated > Plants > Roots > Endosphere | place: USA: Tennessee... | reverse complement strand
GTCGAGTCCCGCTTGACCAGCTCCGTCGGGAGGATCACCGCCGCCGCGTCCTCGCCGCCGATCTGGGCGAGCAGCACGCGCACCATCTCGGCGCTGATGCGGTCGTAGGGCTGCCGGACGGTGGTGAGGGCGGGGGTGGCCTCCACGGCCGCGACGGAGTCGTCGAAGCCGCCCACGGCCACGTCCTCGGGGACCCGGCGCCCCGCCCGGGCCAGCGCGGTGAGCGCGCCCTGCGCCATCAGGTCGGAGGCCACGAACACGGCGTCCATGTCCGGCGCCTGCGCCAGCAGCCGCTCGGCGCCCGCCTCGCCGCTGGCCCGGCTGTAGTCGCCGGAGACGACGAGCCGCTCGTCGATCTCGATGCCCGCCTCGGTGAGCACCTCCTTGTAGCCGGCGAGACGGTCGACACCGCCGGGCGTGTCCAGCGGTCCGCTCACCATTCCGATACGACGGCGGCCCAGCGACAGCAGATGGCGCACCATGTCACGGGCGCCGTCCCGGTCGTCCGCGGCCACGTAACTCACCTTGGAGCCGATCCCCATGGGCTTGCCGCACTGGACGAGGGGCACCCCCGCCTTGTGCAGCTCCTCGGCGACAGGGTCCCCGGAGTGGCTGGAGACCAGCAGCACACCGTCGACGTGACCGGCCGTGATGTAGCGGGTTATGCGCCGCCGTTCGTCCTTCGTGCCCGCCAGCATCAGCAGCAGCGGGATGTCGTGCGCCGCCAGCGCCTGGGTGCAGGCGCCCAGCAGCACATTGAAGTTGGGATCCTCGAAGAACCGCTCCTGAGGCTCCGTCAGCAGGAAGCCCACGGAGTCGGATCGCCCGGTGATCAGTGAACGCGCGTGCCGGTTGACGACGTAACCCGTCTTGCGGATCGCGGCGTTGACCGCTTCGGCGGCGGACGGGCTGACGTAGTGCCCGCCGTTGAGCACCCGCGAGACGGTGCCGCGTGAGACACCCGCCTCGCGGGCCACGTCGTGGATCGTCGGCGGCTTGCGTCGGCCCCCCGTGTTGCTCATGGTCATGACTTTACGGCTCCGGAGAGCAGATCGAGGCTCCAGAACCGCTGGATGACCAGGAAGAGCGCGATCAGCGGGAGCACCGCGAGAAACGCCCCCGTGATCACCAGGGTGTAGAGCGCGGGCTGGTTGGAACCCTGTTCCAGCAGCGTGTACAGACCCAGCGTGATCGGGAACTTCTCGTCGTCGCTGAGCATGATGTACGGCAGCAGGAAGTTGTTCCACACGGCTACGAACTGGAACAGGAAGACCGTCACCAGTCCCGGGACCATCATCGGCAGCGCGACCCGGGTGAAGATCCGCCACTCGCTCGCCCCGTCCATCCGGCCCGCCTCCACCACGTCGGTGGGCACGGCGGCGGCCGCGTAGATCCGCGCGAGGTACACGCCATAGGGCGAGAGGATCTGCGGCAGCAGCACCGACAGGTAGGAGTCCGTGAGGTCCGCCTTCGCCAGCAGCAGGTACTGCGGGATGGCCAGGATGATCGGCGGCATCAGGACGCCCGCGAGCAGGATGTTGAAGATCGTCTCGCGGCCGCGGAAGCGGTACGTCGCCAGCGCGTAGCCGCTGAACGCCGACACGCACGACGACAGCAGGGCGCCGAGACCGGCGTAGAGGGCGGAGTTGCCCATCCACTTCCAGTAGACGCCGTCGCGGTAGGAGTTGAGCTCCTTGATGTTGTCGGCGAAGCCCGTGCCCGGCAGGAAGGTGAAGGTGGAGAAGAGCTCGCGGCCGGACTTGGTGGACGCGATGACCACCCACGCCACCGGCAGCAGCGTGTAGATCGCGCCGAGCACCAGGGTGATCGTCGGGACCAGTGCGATACGGCGGCGCAGCGGCGGCCGTCCCTGTGCGGTACCGGCCGTGCCGGCCGCCGAAGGCGCCTTCTGTACGGCAAGAGAACTCATCGGGCCGCCTCCTGCTTCTGACGACGGTTCGCGGCCCGCAGGAAGCCGAACGACAGGACGAGCGTGGCGAGGGCGATGATCACGGCCTCGGAGGACGCCTGGTAGATGTCACCCTTGCGGAACGCGTCCTGGTACACGTTCATCAGCGGACTCCAGGTCAGCGGCAGGGAGTTCGTGAGCGGTTTGAGGGTGGTCGGTTCGTTGAACACCTGGAGCGTCGCGATGATCGAGAAGAAGAAGGTCAGCACCAGCGAGGGCGCCACCATCGGGATCTTGATCCTGAGCGCGACCTGCAGGGGGGTGGCGCCGTCCAGCTTCGCCGCCTCGTACACCTCGGCCGGGATCGCCTGCAACGAGGTGTAGATGACGATCATGTTGAAGCCGGTGCCGCCCCACACCGCGATGTTCGACATGGCGAGATACAGCGGGCCGCCGTCCAGGAGGTTCGGCTGCGGCATGTGCAGCTTCTCGAGGATGTAGTAGAAGGGGCTGACGTCCGGCAGGTACAGGAAGCCCCACAGCAGCGCCGCCACCACGCCGGGGATGGCGTACGGCAGGAAGATCGCGAGCCGGGTGAAGGGGGCGAGGCGCACCTTGTCGGAGTCGAGCATCAGCGCGAACAGCAGGGCGAGGCCGAGCATCACCGGGACGACGATGCAGCCGTAGCCGAGGACGCGCAGCGCCCCGTGGCCCAGCTCGCTGTCGGTGAGGGTGTCGGTGTAGTTCTCCAGGCCGGCCCACACCTCCTTGCGGGCGCCCGAGCCCAGGCCGAGGCCGGAGACGTGCACCTTGCGGAAGCTCAGGTAGACCGCGTAGCCGATGGGCAGCGCGAAGAACAGCGCGAACAGGACGGTTGCGGGCAGGAGGAAGGCGTACGGGGCCCCCTTGACCCCGTACGACTTCCGGCGTGAGCTGGTCACTCGGAGACCTCGAAGCCCTGCTTCTTCATGTCGGCGACCGTGGCGTTCTGCATGGTGTCCAGGGCGGCGGAGAAGTCCGACTTGTTCTTCGCGGCGGCGCCGAAGGCGTCGTTGAAGGTCGTGTAGGCGACGTTCACGTTCGGGCCCCAGGCCGAGGGCGCCGTGGTCTTCGCGATCGCTGCGGCCTTCGTGTAGAAGTCCGACTGGTTCGAGAAGTACGCCGGCGGGCTGGCGAAGGCGCCGCTGGTCTGGGCGTTGGTGGCGGCCGGGTAGATGCCGCTGTCCTTGGCCAGCGCCTGCAGGGCCGTGTTGTCGGTGTTCAGCCACGCGGCGAACTTGGCGGCGGCCGCCTTGTGCGCGGAGTCCGTGGTGACGGCGGTGGAGGAGCCGCCCCAGCTGCCGGTGACGTTCTCGCCGGAGGACCACTGGGGGAGCGGGGCCATGGCCCACTTGCCCTTGGTCTCGGGCGCGGCCGTGGTCAGCGTGCCCGGCGCCCACACCGCGGAGACCCAGGCGATCTGCTTGCCGGTGTTGAGCGCCTTGTTCCAGGCCGGCGTGTACATCGGCTGGTTGTCGATGGCGCCCTCCTTGACGAGGCCGCCCCAGAAGTCGGCGACCTTCTTGGTGGCCGAGTCGTTGATGGCGACCTTCCACTTGTCGCCGGAGGTCGTCCACCACTTGGCGCCGGCCTGCTGGGCGAGGCCCGCGAAGAGACCGGAGTCGTTGGCGGAGAAGGTGGTCAGGTCCTTGTCCGGCGCCTTCTTCTTCAGCGCGCGGGCGGTCTCGGCGAACTGCTCCCACGTGGTCGGGACCGTCAGGCCGTACTTCTTGAAGAGGTCCTGGCGGTAGTAGAACATCATCGGGCCGATGTCCTGCGGCACCGCGTAGACGGCGTCCGTGCCCAGCGAGGTCTGCTGCCAGACGCCGGACGCGAACTTGGACTTGGCGTCGCCGACGTCCTTCGATATGTCGGCCAGCGCGTCATTACTGACCAGCGTCGGCAGCGCCTGGTACTCGGCCTGCACCAGGTCGGGCGCCTTCTTCGCCTTGTGCGCGGTGAGGATCTTGGTGACCAGCGAGTCGCCGGACGCCTGCTTCTTCACCGTGACCGTGATCTGGTCCTTCTTGCCCGGGCCCTTGTTCCACAGGTCCACGACCTTGTCCATGCCGGGCGTCCAGGTCCAGTACGTCAGCGAGACCGGCCCCGATTCGGTCTTGCTGTCGCTGTCGGACGAGCCGCAGGCGGCGAGTGCGGTGGCGCCGAGGGCAACGGCGATGGTGGATGCCACGAGGCGACTGCGCGTCGTGTTGGGCATGGATCTCTCCCCTGACCTGGGTCCCCGCCTCTTGCGGGAACCTGCCATGCGAATCACAGGAGCCGGGTCCCCGCCCTCGCGAGGACCTGCGATGCTGCTCTGTGAGCGTTCACAGTAGAGAAACATCCCGGACACTTGTCAATGGTTGTTGCTGTGCGGTTATGTTGGGCTCGCACCGCTGCCTCAGTGTGTGCACGTTCCCAAATGATCGATAAAACGGGAGAGATCCATGCCGGAGACCAGTCCCAGGGGCCTCACCAGGCTCGCCTTCGGTGGGGACTACAACCCCGAGCAGTGGCCGGAAAGCGTCTGGCAGGACGACGTCCGGCTGATGCGGGAGGCCGGCGTCACCATGGTGAGTGTCGGTATCTTCTCCTGGGCGCTGCTGGAGCCCTCACCCGGGGTGTACGACTTCGGCTGGCTCGACCGGATCATCGACCTGCTGCACGAGAACGGCATACGCGTCGACCTGGGCACCCCCACCGTCTGCCCGCCGGCCTGGTTCTACCGCGCTCACCGCGAGGCGCTCCCGGTGAGCCGCGAGGGCGTGCGCTACGAGTTCGGCTCCCGTGCCGCCATCTGCCACAGCAACGCCGACTACCGCACCGCCGCCGCCAACATCACGACCGAGCTCGCCGAGCGCTACGGCGACCACCCGGCGCTGGCGATGTGGCACGTGCACAACGAGTACGGCGTCCCCGTCTCGGCCTGCTACTGCGACTCCTGCGCCGCCCACTTCCGCCGTTGGCTGCAGTCGGCGTACGAGACGGTCGACGGCGTCAACGAGGCCTGGGGGACGGCCTTCTGGGGCCAGCGCTACGCCGACTTCGAGCAGATCAACCCGCCGCGCGCGACCCCGACGGCCGTCAACCCGGCCCAGGCGCTGGACTACAAGCGCTTCGCCGACGCCACCATGCGCGAGAACTTCGTGGCGGAGCGGGACATCCTGCACCGTCTCTCGCCGGGCGTCCCGGTCACGACGAACTTCATGACCGCCCTCAGCCAGTGCGACTCCGTCGACTACTGGGCCTGGGGCCGCGAGGTCGACCTCGTCACCAACGACCACTACCTGATCACCGACGGCCGCCGCACCCACGTCAACCTCGCGATGGCCGCCGACCTGACCCGCTCGGTCGCCGCCGGCGCCCCGTGGCTGCTTCTGGAGCACTCCACCTCGGGTGTCAACTGGCAGCCCCGCAACCCCGCCAAGGCCCCCGGCCAGATGGCCCGCAACTCCCTCGCGCACGTGGCGCGCGGCTCCGACGGCGCGATGTTCTTCCAGTGGCGCCAGTCCCGGAGGGGTGCCGAGAAGTTCCACTCGGCGATGCTCCCGCACGGCGGCACCGACACGCGCGTGTGGCGTGAGGTCGTGGAACTCGGCGCGTCCCTGGACTCCTTGAGCACGGTCCGCGGCACCCGCACGGAGGCCGACGTGGCCGTCCTGTGGGACTGGCACTCCTGGTGGGCGCAGAACCTGGAGTGGCGCCCCAGCGAGGACCACGACCCGCGCGAGCGCGCCGACGCCTTCTACGAGGCCCTCTACGACCGCCACCTCACCGTCGACTTCGCCCACCCCGAAAGCGACTTGTCGAGGTATCCCCTTGTCGTCGTGCCCGCCCTGTACCTGATGACGGAGGCGGCCGGGAACAACGTCAGGGAGTACGTCGAGAACGGCGGCACCCTCGTCGTCTCGTACTTCTCCGGCATCGTCGACGAGCACGACGCGGTCCACCCGGGTGCCTACCCGGGCGCCCTCAGGGACGTGCTCGGCCTGACGGTGGAGGAGTTCTCGCCGCTGCTGCCGGGCCAGTCGGTGCGCATCACCGGGCCGGACGGCTCCGAGCTGGCCGGCGACGTCTGGACCGAGTTCGTGGTGCCGCTTGGCGCCGAGACCGTGTGGACGTACGCCGACGGCCTCACCGAGGGCCACCCGGCCGTCACCCGGCACCGCCTCGGCGAGGGCACCGCCTGGTACGTCTCCACCCGCCTCGGCGGCGAGGGCCTGGACGCGCTGCTGGGCTGGGCCATCGAGGACGCGCGGGTCGCCCCGCGCGCCGACCTGCCCCGCGACGTCGAGGTCGTGCGCCGCACCGGCGAGTCGGGCAGCTACCTGTTCGCCGTCAACCACACCGCGTCGGACGCCAAGGTGCCGCTGGAGGCGCACGGCACCGAGCTGCTGACCGGCGAGCGGGCCGCGGGCCGCCTCGAAGTCCCCGCGGGCGCCGTCCGGGTCGTACGACTCGACGGCTGAGCCGACTCCCCTCCGCCCGCGCGTGCCACGAGAGCCGCGGGCGGAGGGGCTCTTCCTCCGGGTGCCACCGGAGGGACACCCCCATCGGGGAAACCCCCACTGGAGGGGGATGCCCCATCCCCATCACGTCGAAGGGACGACGGACGACGATGTTCCATCCCAGACGCACACTAAGGGCCCTGCTGCTGCCGCTCGTGGCCGGGCTCGCCCTGATCGCCCTGCCCGCCCCCGGCGCGCAGGCGGCGAGCACTCTCACCAACGGCGGCTTCGAGTCCGACGGCGCGGGCGTGGCCAGCCCGGCCGGCTGGTCCGAGTACGGCGACACCGGGGCCTCGTACACCGAGTCCGGTGGCCACAGCGGGAGCTACCGCCTGTCCCACTACTCGTCCTCCGCCTACAAGGTCGAGACATACCAGTACCTGTCGGGGCTCACCAACGGCACCTACACGCTCACGGCCTGGACCCGCTCCAGCGGCGGGCAGAACTCCGCCTACATATCCCTGAAGAACTGCGGGAGTTCGGAACAGAAGACCGATCTGCCGGTGTCCACCAGCAGCTGGGTCCGCATTGTCACGTCGATCAATGTGACGAACAACCAGTGCACCATCAGCATCAACAGCGACGCGAAAGCCGGCAACTGGATCAATGTTGACGACCTGACCTTCGCATCTGGATCAACCGGACTGTCGATCAAGGGTGCCGACATCTCGTCCCTCGCCAAGAGCGAGGCCCTCGGCGGCGTCTACAAGACCAGCTCCGGCACCACCGGCGACGCGGTCACCATCCTCAAGAACGCCGGCATGAACTACGCGCGCCTGAAGGTCTGGGTCAACCCGGCCGACGGCTACAACAACAAGACGCGCGTGCTGGCCATGGCCAAGCGCATCAAGGCCGCCGGCATGAAGCTGCTGGTCGACTTCCACTACTCGGACACCTGGGCCGACCCGGGCAAGCAGAGCAAGCCGACCGCCTGGTCGTCCCACACATACAGTCAACTCAAGACGGACGTGTACAACCACACGTACGACGTGTTGAACGCGTTGAAGGCCCAGGGCACCACCGCCGACATGGTCCAGGTCGGCAATGAGATCAATGCCGGCATCCTGTGGTCCGAGGGCTCCACCGACAACTGGTCGCAGCTGGCCGGTCTGCTCAACTCCGGCTACAGCGCGGTCAAGGCGGTCTCCTCCGGCACCACGGTCGCCCTGCACCTGGCCAACGCGGGTGACGACTCGACCGTGCGCTGGTGGTTCGACAACGCCAAGACGTACGGCATCAACTACGACGTGATCGGACTGTCGTACTACGGCTACTGGCACGGTTCGCTGGCCGCCGCCCAGACCACTCTGGACGACGTGGTCTCGCGCTACGGCAAGCCCGTGTTCGTCGCGGAGACGGCGTACCCGTTCACCCTCGCCCAGGACGACTCCCTGGAGAACCAGATCGACACCACCGGCGAACTGGTCACCGGCTACCCGGCCACCCAGGCGGGCCAGTTGGCGTGGATGAGCGCCGTCGCGAACATCGTGGAGGCCGTCCCCGGCAACAAGGGCCTCGGCGTCTTCTACTGGGAGGCGACCTGGACCGCGGTCACCGGCAACGGCTGGGACCCGACCGACTCCACCTCCGGCAACGGCTGGGAGAACCAGGCCCTGTTCGACTACAACGACAAGGCCACCTCGGCCATGAGCTGGTTCAGCCATCGCTGAACCTGTGTGGAGGGGGCCCGGTCGCAGGGGAGCGGCCGGGCCCTCGCCCGTGTTTTCAAGGGCGGAGCCGGGTGGACGGGTAGGGGGCGGGCCGTTCGGTCCCGGACAAGGGTCCTCGACTCCCGGACAACGCGGCCCGCGCTGCGGGACAGTGGGAAGACGCGCATTGCGGTGGTCCGTCCGGAGAGGGGGACGCGATGTTGAGGAATCCCGTCGGCTCGCAGCGCCTGGACATCCTGGAGTGGCTGAAGGACCCGGCCGCGCATTTTCCGGCGCAGGCGCACGAGGACCTCGTGGAGGACGGCGTCACCGCGGACGCCGTCGCCGCGAAGCTCGGCGTACCCCGTGCCGTCGCGGACACCCACCTCGACCTGCTCGCGGCCGTCGGCCTGCTGCGTACCCGCAGAATCCGGCGGTGCACCTACTACCGACGGGACGAGGTGCGGATCGCCGAGGTGGGGCGGATGTTCGAGAAGGGCTGGTAGCCGCGGCGACGGGACGGCACACCGGGGTGCTACACGATGCCCCGCGAAGACGACACCGCCGACGGCCCCTCCTCGCCGCCCTCCTCCGGGGGCTCGTCCGTGTACCCGAACCGCTCGCACACCAGACGCCCGAGCAGCGCCCCGCCGTAGACGACGAACCCCACCCCCACCAGCCAGGACTCCACCACCAGGATGGTGCCGGCCGGGCCGTAGCTGATCGCGTTGGTGACCAGGAGCGGGGTGAACACCAGGTACGAGAACCAGCGCAGCCCCACCAGGCCCGCCATCGTGGCCACCGCGCCGGGCAGCAGATAGCGCCACGGCACCGCGCGGTGGAGGAGGTAGTGCGGGCCCCACCAGAAGAACAGGATGCCGAACGCCATGCTCAGCGGGATGCGGGACGATCCCTGCAGCACGTTCCGGGTCTGCACCTGCGCGTACACGTACGTCATCAGCACGACCAGCCACACCGCCTGCCGCCAGATCCGGTGCCAGGGGCCGGCGGACGGCTTCCAGATCCGCTCGTAGCCGTTCTGCACGCTCGACGCGAAGGACAGCCCGAACAGCGCGAGCAGGGCGGCGCTCCAGACGCTGGTGGTGCTGATCACCTTGCTGGGTGGCCCGAAGACCCGGGTGAGCGCCCGGGCGGAGCGACCGGACAGGTCCATGCCGTCCACCAGCCACAGCGCGAAACCACCGTGCCCCAGCGGATCCGCCGCCGCGACCACGATCAGCAGCGGCGCCAGTGTGACCAGGGCGAGCGTCGCGAACCCGAGAGCCCTGTGCAGCAACTCCAACTCCGAGCCGCGCCGGTACAGCTCGGCGAGCCCCGATCGGTGCCACAGGGCCGACCGTGACATGGGACCACCCCTTCTCGGGCGCTGTCCTGAGTGGCCAGGAAAGCCTCGACGTAAACCTGAACGAGTGACGCGGTCTGCGTTGAACCTCCGCACACATGCCAGCATGAACTGCCCGACCTCGACGAGGAGGTTTCCATGGACCGTGTCACCCCACTCGTCCCTCTCCGGTACGTCGCCATCGGCGGCCGCGGCCCCGAGGACGTCGTCGCCGACGCCCGCGGCCGGGTGCTGACCGGAGTGGAGGACGGCCGCATCCTGCGTATCGACGGCCTCACCGGCGACTCACCGGCCCGCGTCGAGGTGCTCGCCGAGACGGGCGGCCGGCCCCTCGGCCTCGAACTCCTCCCGGACGACGCCCTGTTGGTGTGCGACGCCGTACTCGGACTGCTGCGCGTCGATCTGCGCGAGGGCATCGTGCGCATCCTCGCCGACTCGGTGGCGGGGGAGCGGCTGAGGTTCTGCAGCAATGTCGTCGCCCTCGCCGACGGCAGTGTCTGCTTCACCGTCTCCAGCCGCCGCTACCCCCTCGACCAGTGGATCGGCGACATCGTCGAACACTCCGGGACCGGCCGACTGCTGCGCCTCGAGCCCGGCAGCGAGCGGCCCGAGGTCCTCCTCGAGGGCCTGCAGTTCGCCAACGGACTGGCTCTGAGCTCCGATGAATCGTTCCTGGTCGTCGCCGAGACCGGCGCCCGCCGCCTCACCCGCCACTGGCTCTCCGGACCGAAGGCCGGCCGCGGCGAGCCCTTCGCCGAGAACCTGCCGGGCATGCCCGACAACATCTGGCGCAGCGCGCCCGACGGCCCGATCTGGGTCTCCCTGGCCGGACCGCGCATCCCCCCGCTCGACCTGCTGCACCGCAGCGCCCCCGCCGTCCGCGGTGCTGCCGCGCGTATCGCCGTTCACGCCCCCTACCGCCCCACCGGCACCATCGGCGTCCTCGCCGTCGACGACCAGGGCACGGTCGTCCACCACCTCGCCCGCCGCCGTTCCGGCTTCCGCATGGTGACCAGTGTCTGCGAGGCCGCCGGCCATCTGGTGCTGGGGAGCCTGTGGGAGCGGGGTGTGGCGGTGTGTGAGCGACCGGCCCCGAAATGACCCCGGTCCGGGCCGGGCGCTACCCTGTAGCCCGGCCGCGGGCACCCCTCGCGGCGCGGCGGTGGGGCCCGCCGTAACCGAACCGCGGCAGTGGTGCCGCCAACGGTCCCTACTTGCGAAGGAGCGGCGCCCGCACGCCCGGGCCCCGGCGAGTAGGAGACGTACGACCATGACAGCCCCGGAAGCGGAGAGCCTCCGCGCCCGCCCGCAGACCACCCGGCGGCCCGCCTGGCGCACCCAGGCACCGGTCGTCGCGGTGGTCGCGCTCGGCGGCGCCATCGGCGCCACCGCCCGCTACGCGCTCTCCCTGTGGTGGCCCACCCCGCCCGGCCACTTCCCGTGGGCCACTTTCTGGACCAATGTCATCGGCTGCGCCGTCATCGGCGTGTTCATGGTCGTCATCAGCGACGTGTGGGCCGCCCACCGCCTTGTCCGCCCCTTCTTCGGCACCGGTGTGCTCGGCGGCTTCACCACCTTCTCCACCTTCGCCGTCGACATCCAGAAACTCGTCGACTCCGGCCACCCCCGCACCGGGCTGGCCTACCTCGCCGCGACCCTGCTCGCGGCCCTCACAGCGGTGTGGCTCGCGGTCGCCGCGGCCCGCCGCGTCCTGAAGTGGAGGCAGCCATGACCAGGCTGACCGGCAGCGCCCTGCGCGTGACCGTCTTCATCGGCGAGAACGACACCTGGCACCACAAGCCCCTCTACTCCGAGATCGTCCACCGTGCCCACGCCGCCGGTCTCGCGGGTGCCAGCGTCTTCCGCGGTATCGAGGGCTTCGGCGCCTCCTCCCTGATCCACACCTCACGGCTGCTGTCGATGAGCGAGGACCTGCCGGTCGCGATCGTCATCGTGGACACCGAGGAACGCGTCCGTGCCTTCCTGCCGCAGCTCGACGAGCTGGTGGGGGAGGGGTTGGTGATCCTCGACGACTGCGAGGTCATCCGGTACGTCGGCCGCGAAGAGGGACCCGGCGAAACGCGTACGAAGGGTAAGAAGTGGTTGTGAACTGGCTGTTGGTCGTCGCGGGCGCCGTCGTCGGCGCACCGCTGCGGTACCTCACCGACCGTGCGGTCCAGTCCCGGCACGATTCGGTCTTCCCCTGGGGTACCTTCGCCGTGAACGTCACCGGCTGCCTGATCCTGGGCCTGCTGACCGGCGCGGTGACCGAGGGGGCCGCCGGCTCTCATCTCCAACTGCTGCTCGGCACCGGCCTGTGCGGGGCCCTGACCACGTACTCGACCTTTTCCTACGAGACCCTGCGGCTGACCGAGACCGGGGCGGGGCTCTACGCTGCCGCCAATGTCGTCGGAAGCGTGACGGCGGGTCTCGGTGCGGCATTTGTCGGAGTGTTGATCGCCCAGACTCTCTGGGGGTAGTCACTCGCCGGCCTCCGCACGTAGTAAGACTGTCTACAACACTGTCGACCAACTCCTCAGAACTGGATCCCATGAGCGTCATTAGCGTCGGTCAGGCCGCCGTCCTCGGAGTCGTCGAGGGGGTGACCGAGTTCCTCCCCGTCTCCTCGACCGGCCATCTGAAGATCGCCGAGGGGCTGATGAGCATCCCTGTGGACGACGACGCCGTCGTCGGGTTCTCGGCCGTCATCCAGGTCGGCGCGATCGCCGCCGTGCTGGTGTACTTCTTCAAGGACATCGTGCGGATCGTCTCCGCCTGGGGCCGTGGTCTGGTCAACAAGGAGGAGCGGTACCACCACGACTACAAGTTCGCCTGGTGGGTGATCTACGCGACCATCCCGATCGTCGCCGTGGGGCTCGCCGCCAAGCCGCTGATCGAGGGTCCGCTCGCCTCCCTGTGGGTGGTGGCGGCCTCGCTGATCGTCGGAAGCGGCGTGATGTGGGCGGCGGACCAGATGGGCCGGCACAAGCGCAGCGAGGACGACACCACGTTCAAGGACGCGATGCTGGTCGGCAGTTCGCAGATCCTGGCTCTGCTCTTCCCCGGCTTCTCCCGCTCCGGTGCCACCATGTCCACGGCCCTCATCCTCGACCTGGACCGCGTCGCCGCCACCCGCCTCTCGTTCTTCCTCGGCATTCCCGCCCTCACCGGCGCCGGTCTCTACGAGCTGAAGGACGCCCTGGGCACGGGTGTCGGCGCCGCGCCGCTCGCCGTCGGCACGATCATCTCCTTCGTCGTCGCCTACGCCTCCATCGCCTGGCTGCTGAAGTTCGTCGCCAAGCACTCCTTCAACGCCTTCGTGATCTATCGGCTCATCGTCGGAGTGCTGCTGCTGGGCCTGCTCAGCGGGGGCGCGATCAGCAGCTGACCTGCCCGGTCGGCCGGTCCCGGGGTATGAAGTCCGCTTTCGGGCTTCGCACCCCGGGAATCTCGTCTTTCACATCCCTTGACAGCTCCCCTACGTCACCCGGAGGATCGCTCCCGTGAACCTGTCAGACAGCAAGACAGCCAGTCAGGGTCCGCGGCGCATCAGCGCCATGGAAGCGGTCCTGGCCCATCTGCGTGCCGCCATCGAGAACGGCGAGTACGGGGTGGGGGACAAGCTGCCCTCCGAGGCGGAGCTCTGCCGCACCCTCGAGGTCAGCAGGCCCGTGCTGCGCGAGGCCCTCAGGGCGCTGCAGACGATGGGCCTGACCGTCTCCAAGACGGGCAAGGGCACCTTCGTCGTCGCGAGCACCGTCGAGGACCCCACCTTCGGCGACTACGCGGCCAGCGACCTGCTGGAAGTGCGCCGCCACGTCGAGATCCCGGTGGCGGGCTACGCGGCCGTGCGCCGTACGCCCGAGGACCTGGACCACCTGGTGCACCTGCTGGAGCGCATGGAGCGGGAGACCGACACCACCTCCTGGGTCGCCCTCGACACGCTGTTCCACCTCGCCGTCGCCCAGGCCGCCCAGAACCCGGTCTTCCGCCGGGTCATCGAGGAGATCCGCGACGCACTGGCGCGTCAGTCGGCCTTCCTCAACGAACTGGGCGGACGCCGCGAGCAGTCCAACCGCGAGCACCGGGCGATCGTCGAGGCGCTGATGGACGGTTCCGAACTCGACGCGACGGACGCCATGGCGCACCACCTCGACCGCGTCGAGACGACCCTCACCGACATCGTGCGCCCCGGGCGCACGGACCCATCCACGGAAGGCGGACCCGAGGCGTGAGCGAGCAGTTCCTCAAAGACGAGACACGCCCCTCGTCCGGTCATGTCGACGCCGGAGACGCGGGCTACAGCAAGTCCCTGAAGTCCCGGCACGTCAACATGATCGCCATCGGCGGCGCCATCGGCACCGGCCTCTTCCTCGGCGCCGGCGGCCGGCTGGCCGACGCCGGCCCCTCCCTCTTCGTCGCCTACGCGGTCTGCGGCGTCTTCGCCTTCCTGGTCGTGCGCGCCCTCGGCGAACTCGTCCTGTACCGGCCCTCGTCCGGCGCCTTCGTCTCGTACGCCCGCGAGTTCCTGGGCGAGAAGGGCGCGTACACCGCGGGCTGGATGTACTTCCTCAACTGGGCGACCACCGGCATCGCCGACATCACCGCGGTGGCCACCTACACGCACTACTGGGGCATGTTCTCGGACATCCCTCAATGGTTGATCGCATTGATCGCCCTTGCCGTCGTCCTGACCGTCAATCTGATCTCGGTCAAGATCTTCGGTGAAATGGAGTTCTGGTTCGCGATCGTCAAGGTCAGCGCGCTGGTCATCTTCATGTGTATCGGCATCTATCTGCTGGTCACCCAGCATCCGGTCGACGGCGCCATCCCCGGTCCATCCCTGATCACCGACAACGGCGGTGTCTTCCCCAACGGCCTGCTGCCGATGCTGCTGATCATCCAGGGCGTCGTCTTCGCCTACGCCTCCGTCGAGCTGGTCGGTGTCGCCGCCGGCGAGACCGAGAACCCCGAGAAGATCATGCCGAAGGCGATCAACTCGATCATGTGGCGCGTCGGCCTCTTCTACGTCGGCTCCGTCGTCCTGCTCTCGATGCTGCTGCCGTGGAACAAGTACAGCGCAGGCCAGAGCCCGTTCGTGACCGTGCTGTCCAACATCGGCATCCCGGCCGCCGGTGGCGTGATGAACCTCGTCGTCCTCACCGCGGCCATGTCCTCGCTCAACTCCGGCCTGTACTCCACCGGCCGCATCCTGCGCTCCATGGCGATGTCCGGCTCCGCGCCCAAGTTCACCTCGGTGATGAGCCGCAGCCAGGTCCCGTACGGCGGAATCCTCCTCACCAGCGGTATCTGTGTCCTGGGCGTCGGCCTCAACTTCGTGGTCCCGGCGGACGCCTTCGAGATCGTCCTGAACTTCGCGGCGATCGGCATCCTCTCCACCTGGGGCATGATCATGATCTGTCACCTCCTCTTCTGGCAGAAGACCCAGAAGGGCGAGCTGACCCGCCCGGGCTACCGGCTGCCGGGCTCCCCCTGGACCGAACTCGTGACGCTGGCCTTCCTCGCCTCCGTCCTGGTCCTCATGTACGCCGACGGAGGCGCCGGCCGCACCACCGTGCTGTGCCTGCCGCTGATCGCCGGCGCCCTGGTCGGCGGATGGTTCTGCATCCGCGGCCGCGTCGCCCGCAGGTCCACCGGGACCAAACCCACGACCGGAGCCGACGCGTGACCCGCGTGCTCCCTGACAAGAGGCAGTGATGTTCAGCAGTTCCGTCGCGGACGCACCCCAGATCCGCGAGCCCCTCCACGCTCCCGTCGCCCACCTCATACGCGGCGGGATCGTGGAGGGCATCCACTACGGTTCCGTCGTCGTCCTCGACGCCGACGGCCAGGTCCGTTTCCAGCTCGGTGACATCGAGGCCGCGTTCTATCCGCGCTCCGCGCTCAAGCCGGTCCAGGCGGTCGCCATGGTGCGGGCCGGGTTGCCGCTCGACGGCGAGCTCCTCTCGCTCACCGCGGCGAGCCACTCCGGCGAGGAACGCCACCTCGCCGGGACCCGGCGCATCCTCGAACTCGCCGGGCTCACCGAGGACCATCTGCGCAACGTGCCGGACATGCCGTACGCCCCGGCCGTCCGGGACGCCTGGGTCCGGGAGGGGCGGCACCCCTCCCGGCTCGCCCAGAACTGCTCCGGGAAGCACGCGGCGATGCTGTACACGTGCGTGCTCAACGACTGGCCTCTTGAGGGGTACCTCGACCCCTCGCATCCGCTGCAGCGGGCGATCGCCGAGATCGTGGAGGACCTCACGGGGCAGCGGATCGCACAGGTGACCGTGGACGGGTGCGGGGCGCCGCTGTTCTCCGTGTCCCTGCATGGGCTTGCGCGGGCTGTTGCCCGGATCACGACCGCCGTCGCCGGTACGCCGGAGGCGCGGGTGGCCGACGCGATGCGGGAGCACGCGGAGATGGCCTCCGGGGCGGGGCGGGACGTGGCCGCGCTGATGGAGGCCGTGCCGGGGCTGCTGGCCAAGGACGGGTTCGAGGGCGTTGAGGTTGCCGCGCTGCCGGACGGGCGGGCCGTTGCCGTGAAGATTGCCGACGGGGCCAATCGGGCGCGGGTGCCGGTCGCTGCGGCCGCTTTGGCCTGGGCCGGGGTTGATCCTGCTCTGCTCACCGAGTTCCAGGGAGAGCCGCTTCTTGGGGGCGGGCAGGCGGTCGGGTGCGTGCGGCCCGTTCGTTCGCTGGAGCCCGTTGTGGTTTCGGCTTGCGCCTAGGGCCTGTTGCGAAAGTCCCGCCTGCCCCGCGACGCGACTTTCGCAACAGGCCCTAATCGGGCGGTCCGACTCGTTGATTGGCGGCTGCGGGCCGTTTGTGGTTGGTCGCGCAGTTCCCCGCGCCCCTCTCGGGGCGCTGTCACCTCTGTATCTCAGAAAGTAGACCCTCTTCCTCATGAACGCCGTCACCCGTAGCGAACACGATCTGCTCGGCGACCGTGATGTTCCTGCCGATGCCTATTGGGGAGTTCACAGCCTTCGGGCCACCGAGAACTTCCCCATCACCGGCACCCCGATCTCCGCCTACCCGCATCTGATCGACGCTCTTGCGGCCGTCAAGGAGGCCGCCGCTCTCGCCAACGAGGAGCTCGGGCTGCTGGAGCCGGCGAAGGCTGCTGCCATCGTCGCGGCCTGCCGGGAGATTCGGGACGGCAAGCTGCACGACCAGTTCGTGGTCGACGTCATCCAGGGTGGTGCCGGGACCTCGACCAACATGAACGCCAACGAGGTCGTCGCGAACCGGGCGTTGGAGTTGATGGGGTTCGCGAAGGGGCAGTACCAGCACCTGCATCCCAATGAGGACGTCAACCTGGGGCAGTCAACCAATGACGTCTACCCGACTGCCGTGAAGGTAGCGACTGTCTTCGCGGTACGTGGACTGCTCAAGGCGATGTCTGTACTGCAGGACTCGTTCGCCCGGAAGGCCGTCGAGTTCCGTGACGTGCTCAAGATGGGCCGTACACAGTTGCAGGACGCGGTGCCGATGACGCTCGGTCAAGAGTTCTCGGCCTATGCCGTCATGATTGACGAGGATCGCAACCGTCTTGACGAGGCCGTCCAGTTGATCCATGAGATCAACCTCGGTGCCACGGCCATTGGCACCGGACTCAATGCACCCGCCGGTTACGCCGAGGCGGCCCGCCGTCACCTCTCCGCCATTACGGGGCTGCCGCTGGTCACCGCGGCCAACCTGGTCGAGGCCACACAGGACTGCGGGGCGTTCGTCCAGATGTCCGGTGTGCTCAAGCGGATCGCGGTCAAGCTCAGCAAGAGCTGCAACGACCTGCGCCTGCTGTCGTCCGGGCCGCGTGCGGGGCTCGGTGAGATCAACCTGCCGCCGGTACAGGCCGGTTCGAGCATCATGCCCGGCAAGGTGAACCCGGTCATCCCCGAGGTCGTCAACCAGGTCGCCTTCGAGGTGATCGGCAACGACGTCACGATCACCATGGCAGCCGAGGCCGGACAGCTCCAGCTGAACGCCTTCGAGCCGATCATCCTGCACTCCCTGTCGGAGTCCGTCACGCATCTGCAGAGCGCCTGCGTCACGTTGGCCGAGCGGTGTGTGGACGGCATCACCGCCAACACCGAGGCGCTGCGCGCCAGTGTCAAGAACTCCATCGGCCTGGTCACGGCGCTCAACCCGCACATCGGGTACACGGCCGCCACCGACATCGCCAAGGAGGCTCTCGTCACCGGCCGAGGCGTGGCCGAACTGGTCCTGGAGAAGGGCCTGTTGCCCGCCGAGACCCTCGCCGACCTGCTGCGGCCGGAGGTCCTCGCGGGCAGCGGCGCGCCACTGGTCTGACCCGGTTCCGACCCGCGACAACGCGCCAGGATCGGCGCGGAGGCACAATGGTGATCATGACAACGACGTCGTCCCACCCTTTCCAGCCGGTCCTGGAGCGCATCGCGGAGGAGATCGAACGCAGGCCCGGCCGAGGCCGCCCCGCCGACTACATCCCGGCGCTCGCGGCCTGCGATCCGCGCCGCTTCGGGATGGCGGTCGCGGAGCTGGACGGCACGGTCTACGGCGTGGGGGACTGGCGGCATCCGTTCTCCACGCAGTCCATCACCAAGGTCTTCACCCTCGCCCTCGACCTGGCCCGCGAGGGCGACGAACTCTGGGAGCACGTGGGCCGCGAGCCCTCCGGCAATCCCTTCAACTCCCTGATCCAGCTGGAGTACGAGAGCGGCATCCCGCGCAACCCGTTCATCAACGCGGGCGCACTCGTCGTCACCGACCGCCTGCAGACCCGTACCGGAGACGCGGCCGGCGAGCTGCTGGCCTTCCTGCGCACCGAGAGCGGCAACCCCACGCTGGACTTCGACAAGGACGTGGCCGCCTCCGAGGCCGGACACGGTGACCGGAACGCCGCCCTCGCCCACTTCATGGCGTCCTACGGCAATATCGAGAACCCGATCCCGGCCCTGCTCGACCAGTACTTCCGCCAGTGCTCCATCACGGCCTCCTGCGCCGACCTGGCCCTCGCCACCACCTTCCTGGCCCGCCACGGCATCCGCGCCGACGGCACCCGGCTGCTCACCCGCAGCCAGGCCAAACAGGTCAACGCGGTGATGCTGACCTGCGGGACGTACGACGCGGCCGGCGAGTTCGCCTACCGCGTCGGCCTGCCCGGCAAGAGCGGTGTCGGCGGCGGCATCATCGCCGTCGTGCCCGGCCGGTGCACGCTGTGCGTATGGAGCCCGGGGCTCGACGAGCGCGGCAACTCGGTGGCGGGCGTGGCGGCGCTGGACCGCTTCACCACGCTGACCGGGGTGTCGGTGTTCTGAGCGGTTCAGTCCAGGAACTCGGTCAGCAGCGGCACCAGCAGGGACGTCCTGCGCATCAGGGCCGCATGGGTGGTGGACGGGAGGACGGCCAGCCGCGCCCGGGGAATCAGCCGCTGCATCTCGGCGGCGTGCTCGATGCGTACGAAGTCGAGGTCGCCGATGAC
>Ga0075367_10000222_pt1 | contig 19034 bp, 21 predicted proteins | sample EndMethybrTD3032_FD_71399 | JGI IMG/M metagenome (GOLD analysis project Ga0075367, IMG submission 71399) | Populus endosphere microbial communities from Tennessee, USA - Endosphere MetaG P. TD hybrid TD303-2 | ecosystem: Host-associated > Plants > Roots > Endosphere | place: USA: Tennessee... | reverse complement strand
TTGCTTGGCCTCGGCGAGCTCCAGTTCGGCCTGCAGGCGGGCCAGCGAAGCGCGCGCGGCGCCGACGGCAGCCTCCTCGGTTTGAGAATCCAGGCTGAAGAGCGGCATGCCGGGCGCAACTGCGTCACCTTCGGCAACACTGAGCTTGACCACGCGGCCGCTGGTATCGGCGCCGATGAACAGCGTGTCTGCCTCGACCCAGCCCTGGTAGGCGCGCTGGGACTTGTCGGAAAACAGGAACGGCAGGGCGGCCAGCGCCGCGCCGGCCACGATGACGACGATAAGGAAACGTTTCATTTCGCGCCTCCTTCCGGCACGAACAGCGTGTCAAGGAACGTGTCGAAGAGTTTCTGCGTGTCGAGGTGCTCGTGGTCTTCGAAAAGCGTCGCCCAGACGATCGACATCAAGGCCGGCGCCATGACCAATTGCGGGACGTCAGCGACGGCGGGATTGCGCAGCTCGCCGCGCTGGACGGCGCGGGCAAGCAAGATACGGACGATCGCGAGGCCTTTGGTGATGATTTCGCGGTAATAGAAATCGGTGACAACAGGAAACATCGGGCCTTCGGCGAGAATCAGCCGCAGCAAGTGGCGGCGCTCTGTCTCCAGAACCTCGCGTTTGAAGAGCGTATAGAACATTGAGATAGCGGTGCGCGCCGGTATCATCTCCTTTTGCACCATGCCGCCCACCTCTCCGAGTATTGGCGAGGCAACCCCGGACACGAGCTCGATGAATAATCGCTCCTTGTCGGGAAAATGCAGGTAGAGCGTGCCCTTGGCGATGCCTGCGCGGGCAGCGACATCCTCCATGCGGGTCGCGGCAAAACCGCGGTCCGCGAAGCAGGCGAAGGCGGCGGCGAGGATCTCGGCGCGGCGCCGCTCAGGATCTCGCTTTTCTCGCTTTTTCTCCCGCATCATCTCAATGACCTATTTATGACTGACTGGACAGTCATTATCGCACCGCGCCTGTCTTTTTGCAAGACGGGGCTTGAGGCGCTAAAAGGGCTGTGACCGCAATTCAGTGGCGAGTAGAGCGTCGCATCAGGTGGATACGCCCCTGGACATCGACAACTTGCGCTTTTTTCGGTGCGAGCCCTGGGGCTGCCTGATGCGTCGGAGCCATTGGTGCCGGCACGCGACGCGCCTGGCATAAGAGGCAATTCCGCAGCCACAATTCTTCGAAGCCACCAAGAGTTGCCAAATGCGGGCGAATATTAGAAGTTTGTTTTCGAACAGGACAGCAACCGGCCTTCTGCCAGAGGGATCACGGGCCATGACAACAGCTTCCCATCCCGTAGAGCCGATCAATCATGGCAACGCCAAGATTTGTCTGGGTTGCTGGGATCAAATGCACATGCCCATCCCGATCCGGGGTGTGCTTGCGCTTCCGTTCCGTGTATTTGGCATCACGCGCAGCAAGATGAATCCAAACATCTGCACGATTTGCGAGCGTTCGTTTCGCTACGTCAAGAAAAAGCGTCACGTCACCGCTAGCGCCACCATCCTGTTTGCCGACATTAGAGGGTTCACGGCTCTTTCGGAGCAGATCGAACCGGTGAGATTGAGTGAGATTGTGAGCCAGTTCCAGGACCGCTGCGCGCAGGCGATCTGGACCCATGATGGTATCGTCAACAAGCAAATGGGCGACGGTTTGATGGCGATCTTCAATTTTCCAATCGTGAGGAAGGATCACGCTGCCGCGGCGGTCATGGCGGCAATGGATATACAGCGACACTGCGCGACAGCGTTCGAAAGCTTGAATATTAAGGCTGACGGAACGCCGGAGCACACACTTGGCGTTGGCGTCGGTATCCATACTGGCGATGTCGAGATCGGCGAATTCTCGAGCTTCCGCAGCGATTTTACTGCGATCGGCGGCGCCGTTAATCTGGCTGCAAGGCTGGAATCGCAGGCAGGCGCCGGCGAGATCGTGATGTCGCCGGAGACCTCCGCCAAGGCTGCGCATCTTACGTCGAGGGCCGAGGACCGTGTATTCCTGCTCAAGGGCATCGAACAGCCTGTGCAGGCGCGAGCGCTGGCAAAGACCTGATTTCAAAACTGAGCGCAATGCCGGAAGCCGGCACCGCGCCCTTGTGCGTGCTTAGCGCGGGCAGTTGGCGACGTATCGCCGGCCGTACCGATCCCGATAGTAGCACTGACCGGGTTGCCCGGCGACGTTGCCGATGACGGCGCCAGCGGCGCCACCTATGGCGGCACCCACGGCGGCACCGCGCACATTTCCGGTCGCCACGCCGCCAATAACCGCTCCGGAGGCAGCGCCAATTCCCGCGCCTTGCTGCGTCGGCGTGCATCCGGTAATCGTGGCTCCTGCTAGAAGCAGCAAAATCGATAGCCGTTTCATCTCGGTTCCTTCCTCCTTGAAGTCGTTCGCGCGAGGGTAGATAGAGGCATTTCGGAAAAGACAATCGCTGCTTTTAGTTCGCTGTCGCCGCCAGTTTCTTTCATCAATCGATGCGGGTGTCTCCATTGCCTATTGCGTTGCTTGCACCAATTAGATCGGGTTGCAACGAAGAGCAGGATCCTTGTCATGAACGAGCGTGAAGAGAACATCCGCCGCCGCGCCTATGAGATCTGGGAGCAGGAGGGACGCCCCCACGGTCAGGATATGAAGCACTGGCTGCAAGCTTTCAAGGAATTCGGAGATCAGGCCGATGGTGCGGCTCGGCGCGCTTCGACCAAGCCGGTGGCCAAGGCGAAATCGGCAAAGCCGCGTGCTGCGACGAAATCCGCAACCGAAAAGCCGGCAGGGAAGAAGTCAAAAGCGGCTGCGATCGCGATAACCGCAGGTCCTGAAGACAAGCCGCGTCGCGGGCGCGCTTCGAAGCCCGTCACCACACACTAGATCGTCAGCACGGCGACCAAAGCAGCTGGATCTGTTACCGTCGAGCAGTATGTCTGCTCGGAGTGCGGAAAGGACTGGTGTGCCTGTGCGGGCGGCTGCGAAGGCGGCCAAACATACCAGCAGCCTTCGCCCCGAAGCAGGTTACGCCAAGATCTTGGCTTCCGCTGCAGCCGCGACGAAAGCGTCTCTGGCGGCTTCCATGTGCGCAAGATAATTCATGGCTTCCACGCATCTGCGCTTGGCCGCTTCCAGGTGCACGCTGTTTTGGATCGGCCACCTGTGCTCCAGATAGTCAACCGCTTCGGCGGGACCATGAATGTATTCAGAGGGTCGTATCCCAATCTGGATTGCCACGGGTGCCGCCCACGTTGGTTCGACGTGGCTGATCGTATTCATGACGAACCTCCTCTTTGCCAACAAACGATAAGCGGGATGTAGGTGTTCGTAGGAGCCGATCAACACCCTGTCACGAGACCGTGCCTTGGTAGAGCGGTCGTCGATTAGTCCCCGTGGGAAAGTCAATGTACGCTCGGGAATTTGGCCAATACGGCGTAATCCTCGGCCACGAGTTCACTGATCGCAATCAGAACCTCTTCGGCTGAAAAGCCGGAGGCGATTGTCGTTCTGACAAGCTCCTGCAGATCCGGTTCGATTGCCTCCCGGCAGTCCTCGAGCCGTTCATCGGAAACAGTCAGGCTGTGCAGTTCTTCCATGGGTGGTCCTTTCTTGGGATGGGGCTGCCGTTGAGAACATCAGACGGCAATGTTTTTGGCAGCCTATCGGCTGGAGGAGCGCCGCCTCGGCGAGGCCAAGAGACCTTCGCGCTGCAACTTCTTCCGGGCAGCCTTGCGCTGCCTGGCGATTGCCTGAGCCCGTTCGCGCACTCGCCGCTCGGACGGCTTCTCGTAGGACCGGCGTTGCTTCATTTCGCGGAAGAGCCCCTCGCGCTGCATCTTCTTCTTCAGCGCGCGCATGGCCTGCTCGACGTTATTGTCTCTGACGATGACCTGCATCTCTTTCTCCTTGCTTTGACGTGCGTCTCAGCCAAGCTGCTGAGCGATCAATTCCTGCAGTTCACGACGCGTGAGAAGGCAGGGGTAAGGTTTCCAGTTCTTGTCCGGGCTGCGAGCAGCGTCATCGCGCTCGCGCGGACCCGCCGCAGGTGCGGCGGTGATATTATGATTGTTCAAATGAAGTCCTTTGCCGCACTTGCGGCATGTTCGACACGGCGCCGGTTTTCGATCACGCAGACCGAAAAAAAGCGGTAATCCGCGACGCGTGAGGCGTCGACCATGTCAGGTTCGTTTTTGGGTGCCGCCATAAGATGGGAGCGCGAGCGACCCGTTGCAAGGCTTTGGTCTCCCTGCGGACCTGCCACCCGTCCAGGAGCATCGCGTTTCTTCAACGCTCACATGCTTGATGTGGTGGTGTGGGGGGGTGGATCCGCCGCGCGGACTTTTGGCGAGGTCACCGCAAAACAAACGATGTGAGTTTTGCAGTGACCTCTTGATGACTAGGAAATGTAATCATCCAAGCACATGCTACCTGAAGTGCAGCGATATGGAATTTATCACATGCGGTAATCCACATGTACTTTGGGAGCGGGCGCTAATTGCGCGGATGCCGGCTATGAGCCTTTCGGGGGAATATCGGGTTCGAACGGTGATACTGCGGTTTGCAGCCGACCCTATTTCGTATGATGCGTCAACCGGGCGAAGGGTGATTCGTCCGCTTTTGCTCCCATCTCTGATAAAATAACTCGCATCCGATTAAATCGTATGTTGACGCCGATGTTCGATTTGAATATTTAAAGCGCATCCGAGTTATTCGCACGCGAGATAAATCAAGCGGAAAGGACTTTGCTATGTGGCACGGGAACAGGTTCATGCAGTCGATGCAATCGGCCATCACGACCGTGAAGGCCGATGAACGCTCAATGGCTAGCAATCATTCACCAACGCCCCAGGCATATAGCGAGTTTTCGCGGGTGCTCGACCCGTCTGTCTACGAAGCGTTACCCGATGATTGGTTGATCGGGATCACCGATGTCGTCGGTTCGACGTCGGCGATCAAATCGGGGCGTTACGAAGACGTCAACTACGCCGGCGCATCGGTGATCGCCGCCGTTGGAAACGCTTGGGGCAGTTTCGATTTTCCCTTTGTGTTTCGCGGAGACGGGGCTGCGTTCGCGCTGTCGCCTAATGGGATCATGACCGCGACATCCGCGTTGCGGCAGGTTGTCGCCTTTGCGAGGACTAATCTTGACCTTGTTCTTCGAGCCGGTTTGCTGTCCGTGGGCGAGATACGTGCCAATGGACGTGACGTGCGCATCGCCCGCTACGCCGCCTCTGAAAACGCAACCTATGCGATGTTTGCCGGCGGTGGTCTCAAATGGGCGGAGCGCCAAATCAAGAACGGTCGATACCTGGTGAAGCCAGGCAGCTACACGACGAAACCTGATCTGACCGGTCTGACCTGCGATTGGGAGCCGTTCCCCAGCCGGAGAGGCGAAATCCTGTCGCTGCTGGTCGAGCCGGCCGAAGATAGGAGCCCGGAAGCCTTTGTATCATTGGCCAAGGGCGTGCTTTCCGTCCTCGACGCCAGCACGCGGCAAGCCCAACCCGTGTCGTCGGATACCGCCATTCCCAGGGGCGGCGCCAGGTCGGTCGATCTCGAAAGCTGGTTGACCGTCGCTTCCAGCTCGGACTTCCGCAAATATGACGACGGCCTGCGTCTCACACTGGATTGCACAAGCGAGCAGATCGAAGCGGTCGTGGCCATCCTCGTTGCAGCAAAGGCGCGTGGCGAGGTTAACTTCGGACTACATCGCCAGTCTCATGCGCTCATGACCTGCTTCGTGCCTTCGGGAAAGCCGGATTCTCACCTGCACTTTCTCGATGGCATGGGGGGCGGGTATGCCAAGGCAGCCAAGATGATGGAGGCAAATGAGCTTCCGAAGGCGTCATCGCGGTAGGATAAACGCTGTCGGATTCGCGTTACGCTCAGAGAAATTACCGGGGCAGTGCCACCCGATGGCTGCTCCTGCTGGCAGCTTTGCGCTGCCGGTTGCGGTCATTGCCGCATCGGTGAGACTCCACATTCTACGCCGAATCGGCGGTTATGTGCTCTTGATCGACCGATCGCCCGGAGACTTGGTCAGGACATCTATAAATGCAGCGACTGATTGTGACCGGTGCGAACGGAGCGGGCAAAAGCCACCTTGCTGCGCAGTTGGCCGCAGCACGTCGGGAGGTGCCGGTCATTTCCCTCGATGCAGTAAAGCTTACCCGAAATTGGAAACAGCGCCCCAAATCAGAAATCGAGACCGAGCTGCTACGGATCGTCCAAACGGACAGCTGGATTTTGGGGGGCCGAGTTTGCTCCCCTATGCGATCAAGCGTGCCGATGGCGTCATGTGGTTAGACCCTTCAGAATGGGTGAGAGCTTGGCGTTTGGCCGTACGGCCATTGCGCAACATCGGGAGAACTCGTTTCGAACTTCCCCAAGGCAATGTCGACTGGCCATGGGAGCAATACCAGTTCGCAATTCGCAGCCTGCGAAATCAGGCCAAGTTTCGAGAGTCCATTTCCACGCAACTCGCCGATGGCGTGGGACCACGCGTTTGGCATATTCGAACCAGTCGCGACGCAGCGTCTGCTATTGATGAATGGCGTAATGCAGCGAGCTGAATGCCCCGCGGCCAATGGTCGAAATGTCCGCTGGGCCGCGAGCTCTCATTGGTGGCATCTGCTTATCGATACAGGGCGAGCGCCGTGAATATATCACGCATGCAGGCGGAGAAAGGGATCAACCCTTCGCCGATCCGTCCTGGGTCGCCTTCAAGAGGTTGTTGCGCAACCGCACCACGGATTTCTGCACGACCGGAAAGTCCTCGCCGAGGCCGGTGGCTTCGACCAGCGGAGCGCCGGGATTCGCAACGACAAGATCGCGTCCGGCTGCCGTCAGGCTCAATCGAACCTGCCGCTCGTCTGCGGGATCGCGTTTGCGTTGAATATAGCCCAGGGATTCAAGCTTCTTGAGCATCGGCGTCAATGTGTTTGATTCCAGGAAGAGCTTTTCGCCGAGCGTTCCCACAGTCTGGTTGTCCATCTCGGAGAGGGCAACCATCGCGATGTACTGGGTGTAGGTCAGGTTCAGCTTGTCCAAGATTGGCTTGTATGCGCGGCCAAAGGCTAGATTTGCCGAGTAGACTGCGAAGCACAGGAAGTTCGAAAGCTTGCGGTCTTCGCTGTCGCTCTCACCGGAAGAGGGCGTCCCTGCCTCCAGGCTCTTGGCGGTTTTGGATGCGGACATGGGAAATCCTATTCGGTTGTTCGTCATGTCTTCAATATAAATCGCATCCGATTAAATCGCAATGGTATTGACAACGTCTTTTCATCCAATTATTTAAATCGCATCCGATTGAATCGGATACGAGTAATTAATCCAACCAGAAGGGATTTTACCATGACCGAGAAGCTCCTCTTTACCGGCAAGACCCACAACAAGGGTGGCCGCGACGGTTTCACACGCAGCAGCGATGGCGAGCTTGACCTTCAGTTGTCGCAGCCGCACCCGGCCGCCGAACGCCTCTTCGGCGCTGCATGGTCGGCTTGCTTCATTGGCGCCATCGAGGTTGCTGCAGCGCAAAGAAAGATCAAGCTGCCCGTTGAGCCTGAGATCGACACGGAAATCGATTTGAACGCCGACGGTGGGTCCTACTTCCTGCGTGCACGCCTGAACGTCAGCGTGCCGGGCATCGAGCGTGATGTCGCCGCGGAACTCATCCACGCAGCGCATGAGATCTGCCCCTACTCCAAGGCAACGCGCGGCAACATCGACGTGGCGCTCAACCTCGTTTGACCAGCGAGGACCGATCGCGGGCACATCCACTACAACAAGCTCGACAAGGGCGGCCACTTTGCTGCCTGGGAGTAGCCGAAGGCCTTCACCTGCGAGCTCAGAGCGGGGTTCCACTCACTGCGGTCGGCATAGGAGCGATAAAGACGGCGCCTCAGTAGGCGCTTCCTGACAAGCTTGGCCGCGGTGGTCCAGAAGGCGAGGCTGCGTGGTAGTTGCCCGCTATCGCGGCACATTGATCCCGACTGATGCCTACTAGGGCGGTAGCAGCTGCTACCGCCCCCAGACCACCGCTTCCTCATGCCGCTTGATCAGGTGGCGCAGGCTTTCGAAACCGGAGCGTATATGTTGCGCGAACTGATCGACGGCCGGCGATCGGGCAGAGTCTGCGCGCGTCAGAATTGCCAGTGCTCGTTCGGGATGCGGGATGGTCAGCGGCAGCGCGGTGATGGATTTTTCCTTGCGTAGCGCGAAGACCACGCTGTGTGGCATGACGGTCAGAGCGTCGGCTGCCTTGAGATAGTTGATCACACTCATCAGCGAGCCGCCGGAATAACGGATCTTGATTTCGGTTGCACCGAAGGAGAGCAGCAGCGCGCGAAGATCGGCAAGCAGCGGACTGCCGGGCGGCGGTGCAACCCAGGGATAGTCGAGAAGCTGGCTTGGCTGCTGTCGGCGCTTCAGCAAGAGAGGATGCGTGACGCGGCAGGCAATCACGTTGCGCCCCGGCAAGATTTGCTGGAATTCCAAGCCGGAACCTTCGTCCAGAATGTCGATCGGGCAGATCGCGAGGTCGATCTGATCGGCCTTCAGCGCGGCGCGAAGATCCGGGAAGTAGCCGTAGCTTTGATCGATCCGAACGTCAGGATGTGTAATCTGAAACTCGGCGCACAATCCTGCGATCAGTGCATCTATGAAGAAGGGCGTGCCTCCGACGCGTACGACGCCGCTTTTGCCGACGCGGAAGCTCTCCACGAGATCCGAGGCCTTTCTGGACGCAGCCAGCATCGCCAGTCCTTGCTCAGCCAATGATAGGCCGAGCGGCGTCGGTTGCAACGGCCTGCGTCCTTTGACGAATAATGGTTCGCCGAGCCGCCTTTCAAGCATCGACAGCGTGCGTGAGACAGCCGGCTGCGCAAGCCCGAGAAGGGCCGCCCCCTCGGTTACACCGCCGGTCTTGACCACAGCAGCAAGCTGTATGAGGTGCCGTTCGTCCATCTTCATAACGATCCGTTATATTAGAGCCGAATCAAATCATCAATCAGTTCCTGCGGACCTGCTAGTTTACCTCCACGAACGATGCGGATTTTGGGAGGGGCTGCATGTCTCCGGCAACCGATGCGCCTATTTTCAGTGAGGCCACATCTTCGGACGTGTTTGCTGAGCGCATGCCATCCGGCAAAGGCGGCCAGTTGCCTCGCCTCATGGCGGCGGTGGCCAAACACGCGCACGAACTGATCAAGGAATTCCGGCCCACCCACGATGATTGGCGCAGGGTGATCGCGTTTCTAACGGAAGTCGGCCATGCCTCCGACGAACGCCGTCAGGAGTGGGTGCTGCTCTCCGACCTGATCGGCGCGTCTGCGCTCGTGGAGGAGATCAATTCGCGACGGCCGAAAGGCGCAACCCCCAACACGATCCGCGGCCCGTTCTTTCGCAGCGACGTGCCGGAGCGCCCACAGGGCAGCTCGATTTCGCTTGATGGAGTAGGAGAGCCGCTTTGCGTTGCGGTCCGGGTGATCGACCTGGACGGACAACCGATCTCGTCGGCCGAGCTGATTACCTGGCAGGCCAACGCGCAGGGTCTCTATGAGAACCAGCAGCCGGACCTGCAGCCCGAGCACAACCTGCGTGGCCTTTTCCGCGCCGATGCCGACGGACGCGTCAACTACCGCACGGTCATGCCGAAAGGATACAGCGTTCCTGACGATGGCCCGGTCGGGCATTTGCTGGCGGCCGCCGGTTACCCGCTGCATCGACCGGCACACCTCCATTTTGTCGTCCGCGCCGGCGGTTTCGAGACACTCACCACGCATGTCTATGACCGAAACGACCCGCATCTCCACGAGGACGCACTGTTCGGGGTGAAGCCCGAACTCGTGAGAGATTTTCGCCCGGCAAGCGGAGATGCGTCGCAGACAAAGCAGGTCGATTTCACCTTCGTGATGGTGCGGGCAAGGCCGGAGAAAGCAAAATGAGTCTGTCCTTTCACTATGCCGGCAGCCCGGCCCATATCGTCTTTGGCGAAGGCGCCAGCCAAAACGTGGCAAACTGGATCGAGACTATCGGCTGCCGTAGAGCTCTCGTCCTCTCGACGCCACAGCAGAAGAGCGACGCCGAAGCGCTGGCCGCGAGGATCGGGCCACTGGCCGTCGGCGTATTCAGCGGTGCGGTCATGCACACGCCTGTCAACGTCACCGAAACTGCGATGAAAATGGTTACCGAAAGCCGCGCCGACTGCGTCGTGTCGCTCGGCGGAGGCTCGACCACGGGCCTGGGCAAGGCCATCGCCTACCACACCGATATGCCCCAGATCGTCATTCCGACGACTTATGCAGGCTCGGAAGTTACGCCGATCCTCGGTCAGACCGAGGGCGGCCGCAAGACGACGGTGAAAGGCGCGAAAATATTGCCCGAAGTGGTGATTTATGATGCCACGCTGACAACCGGCCTTCCGGTTGGCTTGTCTGTGACTTCGGGTCTGAACGCCATGGCCCATGCGGTCGAAGCGCTCTACGCGCAGGACCGCAATCCGATCTCGACCCTCATGGCTGTCGAAGGCTTGCGTGCCTTCCGATCTGCACTTCCGGAAATCCTGGCGACGCCGAGCGATCTCACTGCGCGGGCCGACGCGCTCTACGGCGCCTGGCTTTGCGGCACAGTGCTCGGAGCGGTCGGCATGGCGCTGCATCACAAGATCTGCCACACGCTCGGCGGCACCTTCGACACGCCGCATGCCGAGACGCATGCGATCATGCTGCCGCATACGGCGGCCTTCAATGCCGTGGCGGTGCCGGAGCTTCTGGAGCCCATGGCAGAGATTTTCGGGGGAACGGTCGGGGGCGGGCTTTGGGACTTCGCAAGGTCGATCGGCGCTCCGCTCGCGCTTCGTGATCTCGGTTTGACCGCAGCTGATCTCGACAAGGCGAGCCAGATTGCGGTCGACAATCCTTACTGGAATCCGCGGCCGATCGACCGGCCGTCAATCCGTGCATTGCTGCAGGATGCCTGGGAGGGCAACCGGCCGGAGAATTAGTTGTCGCACAAAAGGGGAATGGGAGGAAAATGAGATGACAACCAGGCGTGAATTCCTGAAACAGACGGCGGCCACGGGTGTGCTTGCCGCCGCATCGGGGCTGGCCTTGCCGGCGCTCGCGCAGAAAAGTTCGATCAAGCTCGGCTATGTCAGTCCACGAACCGGACCGTTGGCTGCGTTCGGCGAGGCCGACAAGTTCGTGATCGACAGCTTTCTGGCAACGACCAAGAAGATGGGTCTCGACTATGAGGTCGTCGTCAAAGATAGCCAGTCCAATCCCAACCGTGCCGCCGAGGTGACCAAGGAACTGATCGTTACCGACGAGGTGAACCTGGTCCTGGTTTCCTCGACACCAGAAACCACCAACCCGGTGTCGACGACCTGCGAAGCCGAAGAAATGCCCTGCATTTCGACGGTGGCGCCCTGGCAGCCATGGTTCATCGGCCAGCAGGCAAATCCGGGCGACCCAAGCTCCTGGAAGCCGTTCAACTTCGCCTATCACTTCTTCTGGGGCCTCGAGGACATCATTGCCGTATTTACCGGCATGTGGGGCCAGGTCGAGACGAACAAGAAGGTCGGCGGTCTGTTCCCCAACGACGGCGACGGCAACGCATGGGGCGACAAGGTCGTCGGCTTCCCGCCGGTGCTGGAGAAGCTTGGCTATGCACTCACCGATCCCGGCCGCTTCCAGAACCTTTCCGACGATTTCTCCGCGCAGATCAACGCCTTCAAGCAGGCGAACGCCGAGATCGTCACCGGCGTCGTCATTCCGCCTGACCTCACGACCTTCTGGAACCAGGCGAAGCAGCAAGGCTTCAAGCCGAAGGTCGCCTCGATCGGCAAGGCGCTGCTCTTCCCGCAGACGGTGGAATCGCTTGGCGATGCCGGTCACAACCTGTCGACCGAAGTGTGGTGGACGCCGAGCCATCCCTTCAAGTCGTCACTGACCGGCGAGACTGCCGTACAGGTTGCCGATGCCTTCACCAAGGCGACCGGACGTCCCTGGACACAGCCCATCGGCTTTGCGCACGCGCTGTTCGAACTGGCGATCGATGTCATGAAACGGTCCGACGATCCTGGTGACGGCGAGGCAATCGCCAAGGCTATCGGCGAAACGAAGCTCGACACGCTGGTTGGGCCGATCGCCTGGGGCAACGAGAAGCTGCCACCGTTCGCGCAGAAAAACGTTGCCAAGACGCCCCTCGTCGGAGGCCAGTGGCGGCTGAAACAGGGCAGCAAGGGCTACGATCTCGTGATCGTCGAGAACGCCACTGCCCCGAACATTCCGACTGGCGGAAAGATGGAGCCGATCGCCTGGGCCTGAGAGCTCGCGGGTCGAAGAGGGAGCCGTGGAGGCGGTCCCTCGGAGGAGGAGCGAATGCCAATACTGGAACTGGAAAGTGTCTCGAAGAGGTTCGGCGCATTGACCGTCGCCGAGCAGATTTCCTTTGCCGTCGAGGACGGCGAAGCGCTCGGGATCATCGGCCCGAACGGCGCGGGCAAGTCGACCTTGTTCAACCTGATCACCGGCAATATCGCCGCGGACGGTGGGGTGATCCGTTTCGCCGGCGCCGATGTGACAAGGACCCCGCCGATGGCGCGGTGCTTTGCCGGAATGGGCCGGACGTTCCAGATTCCGCAACCGTTTGATCAACTGACGGTGTTCGAGAACCTCCTCGTCGCCGGATCGTTCGGGGCGCGCAAGCGGGAAGGGGAGGTTGTGGATCGTTGTGCGGAGATCCTCATCGATACGGGCCTGATCGACAAGGCGAATGCAACGGCGGGCAGCCTCACATTGCTGCAGCGCAAGCGGTTGGAACTTGCCCGCGCGATGGCAACTGACCCGAAGCTACTGCTGCTCGACGAGATAGCCGGCGGGCTGACGGAAGGTGAGTGCCGGGCGCTGGTGGCCACCATCCGCGGCCTGCACAGCAAAGGGATGGCGGTGATCTGGATCGAGCACGTCCTGCACGCGCTCAATGCGGTGGTGGGGCGGCTGCTCGTCCTGCATTTCGGTCGCGTGATCGGCATCGGAAAGCCGGACGAGATCATGAATTCGAAGGACGTGCGCGAAATCTACCTGGGGATCGAGGTCTGATGGCTCTTCTCGAAACCCACGCACTGACGGCTTCCTACGGCGATTTCCAGGCGCTGTTCGGCGTCGATATCTGCCTCGAAGAGGGCGAGACGCTGGCGATCATCGGCGCGAATGGAGCGGGCAAGACCACGCTGATGCGGTCGCTGTCGGGCGTCCTCAAAAACAAGCCCGGTTCCATCAGCTATCGGGGAGAATCAATCGGCGCGCTGGCAGCCCCCGACATCATGGCGCGGGGTATCGCGATGGTGCCCGAGGGCAGGCGTCTGTTTCCGTCCCTGACCGTCGAGGAGAATCTGCTGATCGGCACCTATGGCCGCAAGACCGCAGGTCCCTGGACCCTTGAGAGCATCTATGCGCTGTTTCCGATCCTCAAGGAACGGCGCCGCAGTCCCGCGACCGCGCTTTCCGGCGGTCAGCAGCAGATGGTGGCGATCGGCAGGGCGCTGATGTCGAACCCGGACGTGCTCCTTTGCGATGAGATCAGCCTCGGGCTCGCACCCGTCGTGGTGCGTGACATCTACACTGCCTTCCCGCGGATCCGGGAAACCGGAGCGGCGATCATCATCGTCGAACAGGACATCGCGCAGGCGCTCAAGGTCTCCAACCGGGTCTACTGCATGATGGAGGGCCGCATCACGCTTTCCGGAAAGCCGTGCGACCTCGACCGCGACGCCATCCACAAGGCTTACTTCGGAGCAGATGGCCATGAACTGGCTTGACACAATAGCACAAGGCATCCTGCTCGGCGGGCTCTATGCCCTCTTTGCGGCGGGGCTCAGCCTCGTCTTCGGCATCATGCGGCTGGTCAATCTTGCTCATGGCGACCTGATTGTTTTCGCAGCCTTTCTGATCCTGTCGCTTGTGTCCCTGCTCGGGCTTCATCCCTTTGTCGCCGCGCTTATCGCGGCGCCTCTCATGTTCGCTGCCGGTTGGATCCTTCAGTACCACTTGCTCAACCGCACGCTCGGGAAGGATATCCTGCCACCGCTGCTCGTGACGTTCGGTCTGTCGATCGTTATCCAGAACGGCTTGCTGGAGGGCTTCACGGCCGACAGTCGGCGAATTTCGGCGGGAGCTCTCGAGACGGCCTCCGTTTCGCTGGGGTCGATCAATACCGGCGTCATGCCGATGCTGACCTTCGCTTCGGCAGTCCTCGTGATCGTCGCTCTGAACCAGCTGATCTACCGTACGTCCATCGGCCGGGCCTTCCGCGCGACGTCGGACGACGTGACCACTGCGGGGCTTATGGGTATCCGGCCGCAGCGCATTTTCGCGATGGCGACGGGCCTTGCCATGGTAGTGGTGACGATCGCGGCGCTCTACCTCGGGACACGTGCCAATTTCGATCCCACGTCGGGGCCGGCGCGGCTGATCTACGCCTTCGAAGCCGTCATCATCGGTGGCCTGGGGTCGCTGTGGGGAACGCTGGTCGGCGGAATCATCCTTGGTGTCGCGCAGACGATTGGGGCGGCCATCAATCCGGAATGGCAGATTCTCGCGGGCCATCTCGCGTTCCTTCTCGTCCTCCTGTTCAAGCCGCGCGGCCTCTTCCCGCGCGCAGCGGATTGAGCCGTCATGGAACAGTTGCTCTCACCAACCTTCAAAGTCGAGACCCGGACAGGTTTATCCGCGGCATTCGCCGTCATGGCGGCGATCGTCGTGATCCTCGCATTCCCGGCGCCGCTTCTGGTATCGCGCGGCGCAGTCCAGGACCTGTTTTTCATCCTCACCATGCTGGTCCTGGCACAATGCTGGAACCTGCTTGCCGGTTATGCCGGCCTGATTTCAGTTGGCCAGCAGCTCTTCGTCGGCTGCGGTGCTTACGCGATGTTTGCTCTTGTCAGCCTCTTCGGGCTCGATCCGATGGTGGCAGTCATCGTCGCGGGCCTCTTTGCGGTGGTCGTCGCGGTGCCGACGGCCTTCTTCACCTTCCGTCTCTACGGTCCTTATTTCGCCATCGGCACATGGGTCATCGCGGAGGTCGGCCGTCTCCTCTTTGCTCAGTGGAAGGCGCTCGGTGGTGGCACCGGCACATCTTTGCCGCATGACGCGACCCGCGACATGATCGGCGTCGACCTGTTGAAATCCTTGTTCCGCATGAAATCGGCGGAGGCGGGCGATGCGCTGACCTATTGGTTCGCGCTTGTGCTCGCCCTGGTCACCATCGGAGCCATCTACTGGTTGCTGCGATCACGGCATGGGCTGGGTCTTGCGGCTGTTCGGGACAATGAACAGGCGGCACGCGCCGTCGGCGTCGATGCGCGGCGCATGAAGACCATAGTCTACCTGACCGCGGCGTTTCTGACCGGCTGCTGTGGCGCGCTGATCTATGTCCAGAAGCAACGCATCTCGCCGGATGCGGCGTTCTCGGTGATCGACTGGACGGCCTATGTGATCTTCATCGTCGTCATCGGCGGCATCGGTACGATTGAGGGGCCGATCGTCGGCGTCATCGTCTTCTTTCTGTTGCAGAACCTGCTTGCCGGCTATGGCTCCTGGTATCTCTTGATCCTCGGTCTGGTCGCCATCGTCACGATGCTTTTCGCGCCGCGCGGACTTTGGGGTCTGTTTTCCGACCGCACCGGCATCCAGCTCTTTCCGGTTCGCCGAATCCTCAAAGGCGGACCTCTCGAACACAAACAGATGGGAGGGCCAAATGGCTGATATCACAACGGATGTACTTATCATCGGAACCGGACCCGCCGGATCCGCGACTGCAGCGCTGCTATCGACCTACGGCGTCGCGAACATGGTGATCAATCGCTTCCGATGGCTTGCGAACACGCCGCGTGCGCACATTACCAATCAGCGCACAATGGAGGTGCTGCGCGATCTCGGGCGAGACGTCGAAGATGAGGCCTACATGTTCGCCGCAGAACAGGACTTGATGGGCGAGAACGTCTTCTGCACCTCGCTGACGGGCGAGGAGATCGGCCGCATGAAGAGCTGGGGCAAGCATCCGCTGTCTCGCGCCGAACATCAGCTCGCCTCACCGAGCCAGATGAACGACCTGCCGCAAACCTTCATGGAGCCGCTTCTTTTCAAGACGGCCTGCTCGCGCGGCACGCAGGCGCGCATGTCTTGCGAATATGTCAGTCACGAGCAGGATGGTGACGGTGTCACGACCACCTGTCTCGACCGGCTGACGGGCAAGGAATTTACCGTCCGGTCCAAGTTCCTGATTGGCGCCGACGGTGGCAATTCGAAGGTAGCCGAGCATGCGGACCTTTCCTTCGAAGGAAAGATGGGTGTCGGCGGCTCGATGAACATCCTGTTCGAGGCCGACCTCTCGCGGCACGTCGCGCACCGTCCCTCCGTGCTCTACTGGGTGCTGCAGCCGGGCGCCGATGTCGGCGGCATCGGCATGGGGCTCGTGCGCATGGTCAGGCCCTGGCACGAATGGCTGATCGTCTGGGGCTACGATATTAACCAGCCGGCGCCTGAGGTGACCGAGGAATTCGCCATCAAGGTGGTGCGCGATCTCGTCGGCGATCACGAACTCCAGCCGAAGATCAAGTCGGTCTCGACGTGGACCGTGAACAACATGTATGCGACGCGGATGTCGAATGACCGCGTCTTCTGCATGGGAGATGCGACCCACCGGCATCCGCCGTCGAACGGACTAGGCTCGAACACGTCAATTCAGGATAGCTTCAACCTCGCATGGAAGCTGGCCATGGTGTTGAAGGGACAGGCCGGGATCGGACTGCTCGACAGCTACAACACAGAGCGTGCGCCTGTTGCCAAGCAGATCGTGACGCGGGCCAATAAGTCGATCGAAGAGTTCGGCCCGATCTTCAAGGCGCTCGGACTTCTGGATTCTGTCGATCCGGTAAAGATGCAGGAAAATATGGACGCTCGTTGCAACGATACGCCCGCCGCGGAAAAGCAGCGCAAGGCGATCCGGGACGCGATCGCCTACAAGGTCTATGAATTCGATGCGCATGGCGTTGAGATGAACCAGCGTTACAAGTCGAAAGCGATCCTCACTGACGGCCAGCCAGAGCCGGAATTCGCGAAGGACCCGGAACTCCACTACCAGCCGACGACTTGGCCTGGCGCGCGCCTGCCACACGTCTGGCTGTTTAGCCATAGCGGCGAGAAAGTCTCCACCCTCGACCTGACTGGTCACGGTGTCTTCACCATTCTGACCGGCATCGGCGGCGATGGCTGGGTTGCGGCGGCCAAGGCGCTGTCAAAGGAGTTCAATATCCGGGTCGCCACGCATGTGATCGGACCTCGCCAGCAATGGCAAGATCTCGTCGGCGATTGGGCCAACGCGCGCGAGGTTCGGGATGCCGGCGCAGTTCTTGTGCGGCCGGATCATCACGTCGCCTGGCGTGCGGATTCCATGGTTTCCAATCCGGAAGCCGAGCTGCGCCGCGTCCTGAAATCCATCCTTGATAAGTGAGAGCATCATGGAAGCACATGAGAAGGGCTTCTTTACGGAAGAAGATTCGGTCGCCGTGGTGACCGGCCGAAACGAGAATGCCAGGGACGTACGCCTGAAGCAGGTGATGGAAGTCATCACCCGAAAGCTCCACGAAGCGGTGAAGGAAATCGAGCCGACACAGGACGAGTGGATGCAGGCCATTCTGTTCCTCACTCGCACCGGGCAGGTCTGCAATGAGTGGAGGCAGGAATTCATCCTGCTTTCCGATGTCCTCGGCGTCTCGATGCTGGTCGATGCAATCAACAATCGCAAACCCTCGGGTGCCTCGGAGAGCACGGTGCTTGGTCCATTCCACGTCGCCGATGCACCGGAATTGCCGATGGGCGCGAACATCTGCCTCGACCAAAAGGGCGAGGATATGGTCATCGAAGGCAGAATCCTGGATACCGACGGACGACCGATCGCCAATGCGCTGCTTGATGTCTGGCAGGCCAACGACGAGGGCTTCTATGATGTCCAACAAAAGGGCATCCAGCCGGACTTCAATCTGCGGGGCGTGTTCCGCACGGGCGCGGACGGGCGCTATTGGTTTCGGGCGGTGAAACCCAAATATTATCCGATCCCGGACGATGGCCCGGTCGGGCAACTGCTGAAGGAACTGGGCCGTCATCCCTACCGGCCCGCGCATCTGCATTACATCATCAAGGCCGATGGCTTCGAAACACTGATCACCCATATCTTCGATCCTGATGATCCCTATATCAGCTCCGATGCCGTGTTCGGGGTAAAGGAGAGCCTGCTCGCCGAATTCCGGCGGACGCGCGATCCCGAACGGTCAAAACAGTATCAGTTTGCCGGCGATTTCTGGGAGGTGAGGCACGACTTCGTCCTCGCGCGCACGAAATGATGAGGCTTGCGATGGGTAAGCACTCAGACGATCTGCGGCCGCGTTAACCGATCATCAACTCTGCTGCACGACTCCCGCGTCATTTGCTCGCAAATAGCGCGTGGGTCCGCCCACCGGTGATTGCGCTATCCACTGGTCCGTCTATTTTGGCACAGAGCGTTCAAGCGCAGCGCAACCGGGCAGGGATGATGAAAGCCGCCTTCCAGACGACCCTAGTGATCTTTGCAGCTTTTTTGCCGGCAGCGGCCTTGGGTCAGTCAGGCGGTTGGCAACCCAATGGCAGTGGCACGAGCATTTGGCATGTGTCGCCGTCGGAAGGCACCTGCAACGTCAGCCAGGCGCAGAACCGCGCCCGCCGTGCCGGCATCTACCGCACCGATCTCGTCTATCGCGACGAGAACGTTCTGATGTTGAGAGGATTGACCGAATGGGGCGAGCGCCGGGAGATCACCTTCGCCAACATCCGAGGATGTCCGGAGGTAGGGTTTCAAGATATGCAGCAAAGCCAACCCGGACGAGCGCCCACCAGTCGATGACTTGACGCGCGGCTCACCAGCAAAACTCGGTGTCACGGTTCCCAAGAGCCGCAGGATCTAAATGGCCGTGTGTTCAGCGTCCAGGCGCATCTCGAGACGTCTCCGATTGAATACATTCTTGC
>Ga0075367_10000221_pt1 | contig 19037 bp, 18 predicted proteins | sample EndMethybrTD3032_FD_71399 | JGI IMG/M metagenome (GOLD analysis project Ga0075367, IMG submission 71399) | Populus endosphere microbial communities from Tennessee, USA - Endosphere MetaG P. TD hybrid TD303-2 | ecosystem: Host-associated > Plants > Roots > Endosphere | place: USA: Tennessee... | reverse complement strand
TCCTCGACTACGCCTTCATGCAGCGGGCCCTGCTCGCCGCCGTCCTCGTCGGCGTCACGGCCCCGGCGATCGGCATCTACCTCGTACAGCGCCGGCAGGCCCTGATGGGCGACGGCATCGGCCATGTGGCGATGACGGGCGTCGGCCTCGGCTTCCTGCTGAACACGTCCCCGGTGTGGATGGCGACGGCCGTCTCCGTGCTCGGCGCGATCCTCATGGAGCTGATCCGCTGGTACGGCCGCACCCGCGGCGACATCGCCCTCGCGATGCTCTTCTACGGCGGTATGGCCGGCGGCGTGATGTTCATCAACCTCGCGCCCGGCGGCTCCAACGCCAATCTGATGTCGTACCTCTTCGGCTCGCTGTCGACCGTCTCGGAGTCCGACGTGACGGCGATCTGCCTGCTCGCGGGCTTCGTGGTCCTGGTCACCCTCGGCCTGCGCCGGCAGCTGTTCGCGGTCAGCCAGGACGAGGAGTTCGCGCGGGTGACGGGCCTGCCCGTGCGCGCGCTGAACCTGCTGACGGCCGTCACGGCGGCGGTGACGGTGACGGTGGCCATGCGGGTGGTGGGCCTGCTGCTGGTGAGCGCGCTCATGGTCGTACCGGTGGCCGCCGCCCAGCAGCTCAGCCGCAGCTTCGTGGCGACCTTCGCGATCGCCGTCGCGATCGGCGTCACGGTGACCATCGGCGGCACCGTCACCTCGTACTACCAGGACGTCCCGCCCGGAGCGACGATCGTGCTGCTGACGATCGCGGCCTTCGTCCTGCTGACCGCCCTCGCCGCTCCCCTGACCCGCCGCCGGGCCCGGGCGGCAGCCGCCGCGCACCCGTCCGGGGACCCCGCAGAGTGCGCGATTCCGGCCGCCCGGGAGGCCGCGGGCAAGGTCGGCGTCTGACCGCGCACAGACCGGGCTGGCACAATGGCCCGGCAGGCGCAGACGTAGAGGCGCGAGGGAGCCGAAGGGGCGCGTCGGTGTCGTGGGCTCGACACCGGCACAAAGCGCCCCGTAGGCGATCGAGCCGAAAAGAGGAGGAACCGGTGACCACCGCTGGACCGCCCGTGAAGGGCCGTTCCACCCGGCAGCGGGCCGCCGTGGCGGCGGCCCTGGACGAGGTCGACGAGTTCCGCAGCGCGCAGGAGCTCCACGACATGCTCAAGCACAAGGGCGACTCGGTCGGCCTCACCACGGTCTACCGCACCCTCCAGTCCCTCGCCGACGCCGGCGAGGTCGACGTCCTGCGCACCTCGGACGGCGAGTCGGTCTACCGCCGCTGCTCCACCGGCGAACACCACCACCACCTGGTCTGCCGCGTCTGCGGCAAGGCGGTCGAGGTCGAGGGCCCCGCGGTGGAGAAGTGGGCGGAGGCGATCGCGGCGGAGCACGGGTACGTCAGTGTGGCCCACACGGTGGAGATCTTCGGCACGTGCGCGGACTGCGCCTCCGCCGGTGCCTGACGCCGGCGCTCAGACGCGGGTGAGGTTGCGGTCGAGGATCTCCCGCAGCCTGTCCGCGTCCGCCGGGTCCCCCAGGCCGCGCTTGGGCAGCACGGTGAAGCAGCTGGCGTTCTTGTCGTCGCTGTAGGTGAAGAACGCGTTCTTGGTCTCCCGATAGCGGGGCTGCGCGGCCCACTTGACCGACGTCGTGCTGTTGTCGGTGGTCATGGTCAGCCCGGCGTCCGTCACGGTCGCGCGATAGGCGCCGTTGCGAACGGCGAGTTTGAGGAAGGCGCGAGCCTGGAGCCGGGGGGCGAGCAGCAGCAACGACGCGACCAGGGGCAGCCAGATCAGCAGGAACCAGTCGGGTTTCTCGCCCCCCGCCACCGCGAGCGACGCCTTCAGCACGAAGGCGAGCGCCGCGAGACCGAAGGACCAGTACCGGATCCACCCCCGCCGCCGCACCCGGTTGCACTCCCGCAGCGCCCCCGTGAAATCCCCCATGACCGGCTGATACGCCAGCTCGACCACGTCCTGTTCGGCGTCCCGCCCCATGTCCATGACCATGAGGCGGGATCGTACAGGCACTTTTCGGTCATGCGCGCGTCAGTCGCGCCCGAAGCACTTCTCCAACTCGTCCAGGTCGTAGAACGTGCTGCCCTTCGAGATCGGGGTGCAGCCGGCCTTGAACGCCGTCTCCTTCTCGTTGTAGAGCATGCGGACCAGATAGCGGTCGCCCTTCCGGTAGACGTCCCACTGGATGTTGGAGCCCAGCGGTGCCACCTCCGCGCCGCGCCAGGGGTTGTCGGCGTAGGTGTACGGCTGCCCCGGCGTCGCCGCCTTCGTGCTGTCCGGCAGCCGCATCAGCGCCGCCAGCGGGATGATCTCCTCGGCGTGGGTGAAGCGGAGTTCGGCGCCGAGGGTGCTGGTGCCGGCCTTCTCCGCCTCGACCTGGTGGAAGAAGTCGTCGAGGAGGACGTCGGCCATCTTGTAGGTGATGTCGCTGTCCGAGAAGCCGGGACCCTTCTCGTAGAAGTCCTCGACGTCGGAGAGGTAGCCGAACCAGGCGGCGTCGGAGCGCGAGATGTAGCGCTCCAGGCCCCAGCCCGCCCCGTCCGGGCTCTCCTCGACCATCGCGGGCGCGATCGCGTACAGGTTGTAGACGGCCTGCGCGGCGGCCACCTGGTCGGTGTCGGCGAGCCCCGCCACGAAGTCGGCTCGGAAGAGGCGGCGCAGGACGCGGCGCGCGGCCTCATGGGTCCTGGGCTGGTCGGTGATCGACTTCAGGGTGTCGGCGAGCCGCTGGTCGTTCGCGATGTAGTCGCGGTACGCCGCCCCGCCCGCCGCCTTGTGGAAGTACAGCAGGTCCTTGTCGGTGCGGATCGGGCCGATCAGCGGCTTCAGGTCCGGGTCGGCGTCGGCGAGGGCGCCGGTGAACTCGTTGCCGCTGTCGATCGCACGCCCCTGCCCGGAGGAGACGACGTCGATCTTCTCGCCCTTCGCGGCGATCTCGGAGAAGAGGGAGGGCAGCCGGTCGGCCAGCCGCCGCGCGGTGTCCCGCATCTCCTGCCTGCCGCGCCCGCTGAGGTTGCCGTAGCCGACCTGGGCCATCGCGGCCTGCAGGGCCCGCACCCTGGGGCCGAACTCCTCGCCTTCGCGCGTGAGTCGGCCCGCCGCCCGCGCCTTGCTCCAGAGGGCGAGGATCAGGTCCCCGTCCTCGCTGTCGGTGGCGGAACGGGAGCCGTGCCGGGAGACGTTCTCCGTGAAGGCGGGGGTGAAGCCGGCGGGCGCCTTCTGGTAGGTGCGGGGGTTCTGCTCGGGGGAGTACGGCGCCTTGGTGCCGTAGCTGTCGCGGTGCGCGACCTGCTGGTCGGCGGCCTGCACGGGCAGGGCCGTGACCAGCAGGGTGCACAGGGCGAGGGCGGGGGTGACACGCTTCATGGCCGGATCGTCGGCGATCCTCGTGAACCCCGGGAGGATGCCGGGTGGCTGTTACGAGTCCTCGGACCTGCCCTCCATCGCCAGCAGCTCCTCGTTCGGGATCGCACCGCCGAACCGCCGGTCGCGGGAGGCGAACTCGACGCAGGCCCGCCACAGGTCACGCCGGTCGAAGTCCGGCCACAGCACATCCTGGAAGACCATCTCGGCGTAAGCGCTCTGCCAGAGCAGGTAGTTGGAGGTGCGCTGCTCGCCGCTGGGGCGCAGGAAGAGGTCGACGTCCGGCATGTCCGGGTAGTACAGGTACCTGGCGAAGGTCTTCTCGGTCACCTTGGCCGGGTCGAGCCGCCCGGCCTTCACGTCCTCGGCGAGGGCCTGCGCGGCATCCGCGATCTCGGCTCGGCCTCCGTAGTTCATGCAGAAGTACAGCGTGAGCTTGTCGTTGTCCTTGGTCTGCTCCTGGGCGACCTGGAGCTCCTTGGCCACGGACCGCCACAGCTTGGGCATACGGCCCACCCAGCGCACCCGGATGCCCAGCTCGTCGAGGGTGTCGCGGGTCTTGCGGATGAAGTCGCGGTTGAAGTTCATCAGGAAGCGCACCTCGTCCGGCGACCGCTTCCAGTTCTCGGTGGAGAAGGCGTAGAGGGAGATCGCGCCCACGCCCATCTCCACGCCGCCCTGCAGCACGTCGAGCACGCGCTCGGCGCCGACCTTGTGCCCTTCCGTCCGCGGCAGGCCCCGCTCCTTCGCCCACCGGCCGTTGCCGTCCATGACGATCGCCACATGCTTGGGGATCAGCTCGCCGGGAAGCTTCGGCGCACGCGCCCCCGACGGGTGCGGCTCCGGCGTCCTGTACTCGCGGCGCTGGCGCCCCAGGATCCCGCGTACAACCATGCGCTCCTCGTCTCCTCTTCTGCCTCTTCTACGACTTCTCTACGTACCGCAGCGAGCGGAGCCCGCGTTCCATGTGCCAGTGCAGGTAGGCGGAGACCAGCCCGCTCCCCTCCCGGACGTACCGCGGCTCGCACGCGTCCGCGCTCTCCCAGTCTCCCGTAAGAAGCGCGGCGAGGAGTTCCAGGGTCTGCGGAGACGGTACGACGCTGCCGGGCACCCGGCAGTCCACGCAGACCGAGCCGCCGGAGGCGACGGAGAAGAAGCGGTTCGGGCCGGGCATGCCGCACTTGGCGCAGTCGCTGAAGGTGGGGGCGTAGCCGTTGACGGCGAGGGAGCGGAGGAGAAAGGCGTCGAGGACGAGGTGGGGAGCGTGCTCACCGCGGGCCAGGGTCCTCAGCGCCCCCACGAGCAGCAGATACTGCTGCACCGCGGGCTCGCCCTCGTGATCGGTGAACCGCTCGGCGGTCTCCAGCATGGCGGTACCGGCGGTGTACCGCGCGTAGTCCGTCACGATCCCGCCGCCGTACGGCGCGATGGTCTCGCTCTGCGTGCACAACGGCAGCCCACGCCCGACCAGCTCGCTCCCCTTGGCGAAGAACTGCACGTCGACATGGGAGAAGGGCTCCAGCCGCGCCCCGAACTTCGACTTGGTCCGCCGCACCCCACGAGCCACGGCCCGCACCCGCCCGTGCCCCCGAGTGAGCAGCGTGATGATGCGGTCCGCTTCCCCGAGCTTCTGGGTCCGCAGAACAACCCCGTCATCACGAAACAGACTCATCGCACGCCCCCACGAGGTTCCGGCCAGGGGCCCGGCCCACCGCGCAACGGCCATCGGACCCAGCCGCCCCCGGGCAAACACCGCATCATGCGGTCCGCCTCGCCGAGCCTCCGGGTCCGCAGGACGACGCCGTCATCCCTGAACAGACTCATCGCGCATCGCCCCCCGAGTGGGTGTGCGGCACGATGCCGGCGGCGCGGAACAGGCTCATGGGGCCATTCTCGCGTACGGGCGGGGTCAGCGGGTGCGGTCGGGGTGACTGATGGTGTCCCAGGGGGCGAGGTTCCAGGGGCTGGAGCGGTTGGCCGGGTCCAGGAGGGCGCGGAGGTGGGCGTCGGCGGCGGCCTGCGGGGCGGGGAGGGAGGCGTCCTCGTCGCCGTGGACGCCCGCGAGGCCGTCCCGCCACACCTTGCGGCCCAGCAGGTAGTGGTCGGCGTACTCCTGCCAGGAGGCGTACGTCCCCGCGACCGCCGGCACGATGTTCTTCAGCGCGGTCCACGCGTCGGCCTCGCTGATCAGCCCGCACGCGAAACCGCGCCGCGCGATGTCGACGTACAGGGCGGCGTCCCAGGCGAGCGGGGCGACACCGAGGAGCCGCTGGGCGCGGGCGCGGTAGCCGCTGCGGGCGAGTTCGTCGAGCCGGCGGGTCAGCCGTTCGCGCGAGGTGATCTCCCACTGGTCGGCCAGCCAGCTCCGGGCGCGGTCGTCGTCGAGGCGGGTGAAGGGGTAGAGGGTGGTGCGGGAGGCGTCGCGGTCACGGCTCACCGGCGCACTCAGGGACACCATCCACAGCTGGTGCGTGGTGAGCGGCGTGGGGTAGCGCTCGGCGGCACGCGCCTTCGACCTCGACTTCGACCAGCTCCGTATGCTCCACAGACCCATGGGCCCGCACCCTACCCACGTCCCGCGTCAAGGAACTTCACCCCTGCTGCGGGCGTTGGCGTACGCCGTCGCCGCGCTGAGCCGCTCGGCCTGGGTGGCACCCCGCACGGCACCGGGCTCCACGTCCCACTCCCTGCCTCCGCCGTACGGTCGCAGTTGGACGTACGGTCCCTCGTGGCCCATGACGATGCCGACCTTTCCGGTGCGGAGGTCCACGACATGAGTGCCGACAGGGGGTTTCGGGGACTTCATTTCCCCTCCTTAACGACCGTAACGAAAGCAGTGCACAATTCCGAGTGGCGGTACGCCTATTCCGACCCAAGCGTGCTCCCCTTTCTTTTTGGGTTTCACGCTTTTCCGGAACAGGGTGACGTACCGCCCCTACACTCGGCAGGAGTCTGTGCTCTGCAAGTACGGCGCAGGTCAGGAGGGGTTGGCCATGGACGAGTTCCTGTAAACCGACGGTATTTTCGAGCGGTATACGGATTACTTCTACTCGGCGACCCGGCGCAGCCGACGGCGAACGGTTCCCGACTCCGGTTCGGGCTCGGGTTCGGGTTCTGTCGCCGCCCACAGTTCGTTGAACTGGCTGACGCGGTCCTCGACGTGTTCGCGTTTCATCCGCAGCATCGTCATGTCCGGCCTGACATGGTTGTCCGGCCGGGTCTCGTAGCACAGCTCCCCGTCGAAGATGATGAAGTCCATCACCGTGCCGCCCGGATCCAGCTGGGACTGCACGCCGATACGCGCGTCGATGCCGTGCCTGATCTGTCGCGCGCAGAGTTGTCTGAGGGCGTCGGTGACCTGTTCCGGCTCGTCCACGAGGAACAGCCGCCGGATCTCCACGCCCCGGATCTTGATGGCCTTCTCCTGCGCGGCCAGATACCGCTTCGCCGGCTCGCTGGCCCAGAAGTCCCGGTCGACCGTCGTACTGGTGGCGTAGAGCGTCTTCTTGACGCACAGGGCGAGGTCGATCAGCCACTCGTGGTTCTCGAACCCGGAGTCCGCCCGGCCGCTGATGAGGTCCTCCATCAGCTCCGCGAGACGCTTCAGCTCCTCCTCGGCGAAGCTCTTGACGATCCCCGGCGCCTCGTCACCGACCTGGGTGTACGCCTTGACCAGCCGGGTCACCTCCTCGGAGCGGAGCACGGAGCCGTCCACCTTGCTGAACAGCTCCGTCGCCTCGTTGATCTTGGCAAAGCTCTGGTCGACCGCCGTACGCATCTCCGCGTGGTGGTTGGCCAGGCTCTGCTTCATGTCGTCGATGTGCCGGCGCTGGCTCTCCTCGACGACCTCCAGGCGCTCCCCGAAGTCCACGAGGTACTGCACGATCAGCGTGGCACTGCCGAGGACGATGGACGCCACCCACTGCCAGATGTCGTTGTTGTCGCCGTTCAACAGGATGGTCAGCAGGAAGGCGCCGCCCGCCGCCGACGCGGTGATGAGGATCTTCCAGAACAGCTTGGGTATGCCCTGCCGCGGCAGTACCGCTCCGGTGTCCCCCGTGCCTAATGACGCTCCGCTCATCCGACTCCCCCGTCAGGAATGTGGTTGGTGCCGCCCTCAGCTCGTGCTCAGCGCCTGGTGCAGCAGTGGTATGGCCTGGACGGCCAGTTGGTCCCGGATGCGCTGGACCAGGTTCCGCCATTGGCGGGTGAACCCCGGTTCCCGTTCCAGCACTTCCCACAGGTGGACCAGTGAGCGGTCCACTCGCGCGTGCGGCATCCACAGATGCAGCAGATGGTCGACTGCCGGGCGCAGTGCCAGGACCGCGGCGGGCCCGTCCGCCGCGGCGAGCCGACTGCTGTCCAGCATGTGCACCACCGTCGTCAAAAGCCAGTCGTGGAGCGCGAGATCCTCGCACAGACCCGCGGCCGCGGCGACCGGTGTGTCCGCGGGCAGCCTCAGCCGCACGGTCCGCAGCCCGTCCTCGGCCAGCGTGAACCGCGTCAGTTCCGCCCGCTCGCCCTCGGGGATCCGGTGGGCGACCCAACGCAGCTGGGTACGGCGGGACTTGAAGGGGACCTTGCGATCCAGGAGCGGATGGCGCAGGAGTCGCGTCAGCAGGGACTCGGCGATCGCCCCGAGGTCGAGCTCGTCCCGGCCCGGACCGCGCAGCACGCCCTCCGTGGTGGGCTGTTCGGGCAGTTTGCCGAAGGGTTCGACCACACCGGGCCGCACCAGATAGTGCCCCCAGGGGCGGCGGACGTCGGGGCCCGCGGCCGGCGCGCTGAAGTACGCGGTGGACTGCAGCAGACGGCCCTCGGTGAGCGTCGCACGGGCGGCCACCGTGCCGACGGCGCGGACCTTGGCGCCGTTGGAGGTGGGCAGCCGGCAGTCCACTCCGGTCAGGACCTCGGGGGACAGGGCGTACAGATTGGGCCGTTCGGAGACGCGCACCTGTTCGTCGGCGCGCAGCCTGAGCAGTTGGGCGGCTGCCCGGCCGTCCAGCGCCTGGAAGGACGGCAGCAGACAGGTCCGCACCTCACCGCAGGCGAGGACCGGGCGGGCGGGCTGTCCGGGAGCCGTCGTCATGTCAGGTCCCCTCGATGGAGAGCGCGTTGACCGGCTCCTCGTAGAAGACGTAGGTGGCGCGCTGGGCGACCGCTTCCGGGACGGCGAGCCCCTCCCGGGCCGAGCGCTCGGCGACCTGGGCCAGCGCCCCGGCGTCGACCTGGATCTGGTCGAGGATGAGCCGCACGGCGTCCTCGACGGCCAGGAAGCGGTTCGGCATCAGCGTGCAGGTGCGGTAGGCGCTGAAGGCGGCGGCCTGCGGGGTGAGCTGGAGCAGGGGCGGCAGCCGGTCCCATTCGTGCGGGAAGTCCTCGCCGTTCCAGGGGTGCGGGGTCAGCACCGGCTCGCCGAGGTGCCGTAACAGTCCGAGCCGGGCCAGCTGCCATACGGCGGCCAGGAACGGGCAGGACCACAGCCGCCGTCCGTCCTGCTCGGACCAGAGTTCGACGTCCATGAAGACGGAGTGGTTGCGGGCCGCGGTCTCCTGAGGCGGCTGCCAGTCCTTGACCTCGCCCAGGGCGGCGCGTCCGGCGGCGGGCGTGCGCCGGCCGTTGGCGAGCCAGCCGGTCTGGCCGACGGGCGGCCGGGAGCCGTCGCTGCCCGGTGGCGGCGACTCGACCAGGCGGTGCATGACGGACTCGGCGATCTCGATGCGGCCGGCGACCGCGCAGCCCGACTCACGGGCCAGGTAGTCGATGACCAGGCCCGCCTTCTCGGCCTCCTTCAGCACCAGCGGGACGAGTTCGGCCGGGGTGGAGAAGCGGGTGAAGTAGTCGTCGATCAGGAAGCAGGTGCTGATGCGGGCGCGCTTGCCTCCGGTGCGACGGGCGGCGGAGGCGCGGGCGGCCTCTACCCAGAGCCGCACCTCGGCGAAGTGCTCGCGCAGCCGCTCCGGGCCCGCCTCGAAGTCCTCCATGTAGAGATGGCCCAACTCCAGCGAGAGATGGGACAGTTGCACGGACCTGGTGTGCGGATCCGCGGTGGTCTCCCGGAACACGGCCTCGGTCACGCCGGCTCCCAGCTCTTGTCGTCGGTGAGCCGGGCGGCGAGCCGGCTCAGCGCCTCCCAGGTCTCCCGGTTGGCGATCTGGCTGTCGAGCACGTCCTCGTCGGTGATGAGCTGCTCCCGCCACTGCAGGACCGGTTCGAGGGGGATGGAGCCGAGGACCTGGCTGTAGCCGATGCCTGCGGTGGAGGCGAGCTGCTTGAGGTCGTCGTCGGCCTTGCGCAGCCACGCCGACTGGGTGGGCGAGACCTGCGACCACAGCGGTGACTCGGGATCGGGTACGGCGGCCCGGACGAAGCGGATGGCGCCGCGCAGCGCCTCCTCGTCATGGCCGCGGGCCGCACCGGCGGCGACGATGCCGCGCTCGCCGAAGACCAGGCTCGCCGCGGCCGCCACATGCTGGCGGGTCCAGCGGTGGAAGACCAGCCAGCGGGCGGTGATCTCGCTCATCTCGGGCTGCGCGGTGGCCTCCAGGACCATGTCGACGGCGTACGAGCGGCCGGCGCTGAGATCGACGACGACCAGCTCGAACTCGTAGGAGAGCTTCATCAGCAGGTCGACGCAGAGCCGCACGTGCTCGCCGTTGGTGGCGAACTCGCCGCCGCTGACGTCACCGGGCAGCAGCACCAGACGGCCGCAGCCGGGCGGCGGGTCGCGCAGCACCTGGTGCTCGGTCCGGGCCCAGATGTCTATGCGTTCCGGCTCGCCGACGTGCCCGGTGAGATAGGAGTGCAGGCCGCTGTCCTCGACCGCCCGGCAGGCGTCGGCCACGTCGAAGACGGCCGAGGCGGTGGGCGAGCCGAAGTCGAAGTCCAGGTAGCAGACGTCGTCCCCGGCCAGCGCCCGGTGGTAGGCCAGGTTGGCGCTGGTGACGGAGCGGCCCGTACCCCCCTTGTCGGAGGCGGCGAAGATCAGCACGGTGTCACCGTCCCTGGTCCGCGGCTTCGCGGGCCCGGGTGAGCGCGTCGAGCTGTCCCAGTACGTCCAGCGCCAACGCGTAGGACGTGCCAGGCTGTTGGTCCAGGAGGCTGCGGGCGCGGCGCAGCTTGACCTCGATGTTCCTCAGTTGCATCCCGTGCCGGCCGTCGTCGGTGGGGGCGGGTTCCATCTGTTCGTTGCCCAGAAGGTGGGCGGACTCGCTGAGCAACGCGCCTGCCAGTTCGGTGAGTTCGAGGCTGCGGACAGGTGGCTGCCGGTACATCTGGTGGACCTGGACCATCACTTCGGCGACCCGCTCGGTGATGTTCCACGACACCGGCACCCGGCGGGGGACGATCTCGGCCTCGGGATAGGCGGCGTGGACGTAGTCCCACAGGCCGGTGCCCTCGCCCTCCCGGATGCGGCGGCGCCACATGTGGTCGAAGACGTCCTCGGCGAGACCGAGCAGCCGGTCGTGCGACGCGAGGTTGCGCGAGAGCGCGCGCAGTTGAACGGTCCGCTTCAGCAGCTGCGCCGAGAAGTCGTGCAGGGACCACGTCATCGGCGGGCCCAGCCGCTCGCTGCCCTGCAGCGGCAGTTTGACGCCCGCGTTGTGCAGCTCGTAGACCGTGCGGTCGTCGCGCGTCATCCGGCTGGTGACACGGCCGCGTTCGGCGAGGCGTTCCATGACGGTGACGGTGCGGGCCAGGTCGTCGTCGGTGGCCCGGCGGCGCATCAGGTCGTGGACGAGGATGGCGGCGACGGAGAGGGAGAAGTACTCGGACTCCAGCTGCTGTCCCGTCGTACGCCAGGGAATGTCCTCCAGGGGCCAGCGGTCGGGGTCGAAGCGGGCGATGCCGGACCAGTACTGCTGGGTCAGCTCCCAGCGCAGCCGGAGCGCCTCGGCGAGCTTCTGCTGTTCGACGTTGAGCAGGCCCAGGGTCAGCGTGCGGTCCGAGAACAGGTCCTGGATGCCGTCGAGGGCGACCACGGTGAAGTACAGGTACGGCACCGCGTCGGCGACGCCGTCGGGCTGCGGTCCGACGGGTTCGTCGGTCACGATCTCGGGGGCGTCCTTCACCAGGCTCCACGCCCAGCCGCACTCGAAGAGCTGGTTCTCGTCCTTGAGCCCCACCTGGACGTCGATACCGAGGGACACGCTCTCGACGATCGCGGCGCGCAGGGCGCGGAAACGGTTCTGGAACTTGGTCAGCACCTGACGCTGCGACAGGCGTCCCTGGCCGAGGAGTTCACACAGGTTGCGGCCCTGCGGGGAGTCGGTGTCGAAGGCGTTGACGGTGAAGGAGCGCAGCATGCTCACCATGGCGGCGGTCAGCCGGTTGCTGGTGGCCGTCCGCAGCTCGGCGATCGTCTCCTGGATGTCGGTGCGTCTGGTCCTGGTCTCGTAGATCTTGAGGAAGCCGAGGGTGGCCAGACATAAGGTGATCGACATGGAGAACGAGTCGACCACGCCGAGTTGGCGCTGTTCCTCGGTGACCTCCTCGGTCTTGTCCGCGGATCCGAAGTAGTACCCCCCGGCGAAGGTGGGCCTCTTGTCCTCGCCGGTGTGGGTGGTCATGAACTCGGACGCGGCCTTGACGAGGTTGGCCGGGAGGTCGAGCCGCCCGCCGGCCTTCCTCAGGGCCTGCTGGACGTCCCCCTGTGTGGTGTCCGGGTCGTCCAGCCGGAACGCCGGGATCTCCGTGGCCGGGTACAGCAGGCAGAGCAGCCGCTCGGCATCCGCGACGCTGCTCTTACCGCCCCACTCGCCCCAGGCCCACTGCTCCCCCTTGAAGGAGTGGCGGGCGATGGCCTGCCAGATGTCCAGCAGATGCTGGCGTGGCTTGATCTGCATCCCATGCCCCTCACACAGGCCGCATTGCCGTCACTTGAGGAATGTCCCTCTTCTTTTGTGAAGACTCAGGCGGTCGGAATGTCCGCGTCCGTATTCTGTCGCCATCCGTAGGCAAGGATCATTCCCGAATACCCGTCGCGCACACCTGCCGCGGACTTGAGCCGCTGCACCGTGAAGTCGCCCGCGAATGGTTCGAGACTCGCATGGATCTCGGACTGTCCCACGTCACAGGCCGGGAAGAACTCGTCCCCGACGTGATAGCCCTTTGAGTGCTCCATGAAGGCGGCGACGAAGGGGGCCCCGGGAGCCAGGGCGCGCATGAAGCACTCGACGCCCCGGTCGAACTCCTGGCGAGAGGTGGTCATCGACTCGGCGACGAAGAACATCGTCCCGACGGACCACGGCCCGCCGAAGGCCGACAGATCGAAGATGTTGCCCCGCTCGACCTTGACGACCTTGCGGAACCGCTCGCGGGGGTCGAAATCAAGGGAGTTGTACGCCTCGTGCCCGCGCAGGGCGTCCCAGAACTTGTCCCAATTGCCGCCGTAGGAGTCGACCTGGCTCCTGAGGTACGCCACGTTCGCGGACGAGTGCTCGAAAAGGGTGATCTCGTCGCACCACGGCATCATGGAGAGCGCGGGATAGAGATTCGCCCCGGCGCCGACGTCGATGCCGTAAACCGGCCCGAAGCCCTGCTTCCGGAAATGACCGCCGAAGTGATCCCGAACGATATTCAGGATCTCCGCGTCCTCTGCCTGTAAGACGCGGTAGTTGTGATCAACGTAGGCGATCGGGTCGAATGAACTCCAGGGCGCGTCCGCATTCTTCACCCGGACACCCCCGACGCATCCCCCGACGATCTCAAGGTCATTTACCTACGGTACCAACACCGGAGGCCCTCCGGATCCCCCTCAGGTCAATGTTGCGAAGCAATTACGTCAGGCGCGGACGGCCACCGGGGCGCACTGGGGGCGCATCGTGGCGAATGCATTCGTGCGACCTGATCCGGCCTTGAACGGTCGGATTGTCCGGCTCAAGATGGTCGGAACTCTGCCGAACACACCAGAAAGGCAGACACCACGCGTCTCGCCCGTATCACCCGTACGGGTGTCAACGTGCCCTTGACTCCCATCCCGCAGGGGGCGGTATGACGGCTCTTCCAGAGAAACGTTTTCCTTCCATGGTCGGCCGCGCCGATCGCCCACTGACGGTGAGGGGCGTCGTCGAGGCCGATCTCCCCGAGCTCCATCGCATCGACAGCGAGACCTTCCCCGAGGAGCCGTACCCCTACTTCGTACTGCGTCAGCTCTACGACGTCCACGGCGACCGCTTCCTCGTCCTCGACGACGGCGAGAGCCTGCACGGCTACGTCCTGTTCGTCACCACCTCGGACCGGTACGTGTGCTGGGGCATGAGCCTCGCCGTCACCCCCGACCTGCGCGGACTCGGGCTGGGCCGCCGGCTGATGGTCGAGGCGCTGCGCCGGGTGCGCGCCGAGGGGGTCCACCGGGTCCATCTGACGGTGGAACCGACGAACGCGGCCGCGATCTCGCTGTACCGGTCGCTGGGCTTCTCGGTCGAGGGAGGGGCACGCAAGGACTACCTCGGGCCCGGGGAGGACCGGCTGGTCATGACACTGGGACTGTGAGTCGGGGGTGCGGGTCAGGGGGACACCGTCCCTGCCTCGTACGCTGATCCACACCTCGGCCGCGATCTCGGTGTGGGACAGGCCGGTGGCGACCAGGGTCAGGACCTCGCGGTCCCGGTCGGTGATGCCCTTCGACTCGCTGCTTCTTCCGTGGGGTTCGGGGCGGGTGGCGAAGTCGCGGGCGAGGCGGCGGGTGACGCTCGGGGCGATCAGGGCGTCACCGGCCCGCAGCGCCCCGGGTGGTCAGGACGATCACCCGGGTGGCCCTGTCGGTGGATGTGATGCGGGGGGGGTGGCCTCCATGCCGTCCACCCCGGGCTGCTCCTGCCGTCCTTCGTCACCCCGGCGGTGGTGACCGTGGACCGGCGGGACGTATGAGAAAACCCGGGGGTGGGGCGGGGGTAATCCCCCGCAGGTACAGGGCAGTTGGCCGGATGGGAAGCGCGGGACGCGTCCGGGAGGCTCATGTTCATGAAGGAGATCACGAAGAGCGCAGCCCTGATCGCCGCCGCCTCCGCCGTCGTCTTCGGCGCCGTCACACCGTTGACCGCGTCCGCCGCGGACACATCACCGAGATGGAGCAAGTGCACCGGCACCGGCCTCGACCCCCGCCAGCAGTGCGCCACCCTCCAAGTCCCCCTGGACTACGCCCGCCCCGGCGGCCCGAAGATCGACCTGGCCGTCTCCCGTATCCCCGCCGAGAAGCCGTCCGCCCGCCGGGGCGCCGTGCTGCTCATCCCGGGCGGGCCCGGGGGCACCAGCCTGAACGACCCCTCGGGCAAGGGGCGGAGGCTGCCACAGGAGGTGCGGGACACCTACGACCTGATCGGGTATGCCCCGCGCGGCAACGCGCCCTCCACGCCTGTGACTTGTGGGCTGGACCATGCCGACCTCGCCCTGACGGCCCTGCGCCCCTGGCCCGCCGCCGACGGCTCCGTCACCGGGAACATGACCACGGCTCGGCGCATCTCCGACGCCTGTGCCCGCACGGGCGGCGAGCTGATCCGGCACATCAGCACGGTCGACAACGCCCGTGACGTCGACCGCATCCGGGCCGCCCTCGGGGAGCGGAGGATCTCGGCGTGGGGTGTCTCGTACGGGACGTATGTCGGCGCGGTCTACGCCCAGCTCTTCCCGCAGCGCACCGACCGCATCGTGCTGGACAGCAACGGCAACCCCGACCCGGTCCGGGCGGAGCGTGCGTGGCTGGAGGCGTACGAGACCGGCGTCGAGGACAACTTCCCGGAGTTCGCCAAGTGGGCGTCCGCGCCCGGCAATCCGTACCGTCTGGCGAACTCCGCGGCCGAGGTGCGTCCGCTGTTCCTGCGGCTCGCCGCCCGGCTCGACCGAGAGCCGATCCCCTGGCCCGGCGCCAATCCGGAGGAGCTGAACGGCAACGTGCTGCGCCAGACCATGCTGAACACCTTCTACGACCCCGACGACTACCCAGCCCTGGCCCAGCTGATCCTGGCCGCCCGGAAGGGCACCGTCCCGCCCGCGCCCGCCTCCCCGCCGGACTCGGCGATGCAGAACCTCACCGCCGTCGCCGTCGGCACCATCTGCAACGACGTCGCCTGGCCACGGTCAACCGCCGTCTACGAAAAGGGCGTTGCGGAGAGCCGCGCCAAGTATCCGCTGACCGCCGGCATGCCCCGTAACGCCATGGTGTGCGCCGCCTGGCCGTGGCGGCCGGAGCAGGCGCCGGTGCGGATCACCGACCGGGGACCGTCGAACGTCCTGCTCATCCAGGACGAGCGCGACGTGGCCACCCCGCTCAGCAGCGCCCGCAGGATGCGCGAGGCCTTCGGCCGGCGCGCCGTCATGGTCACCAACGACTCCACCGGCCACGAGGCCTACCTCGCCAACGGCACCCGGTGCGGCGACGAGACCGTGTCCCGCTTCCTGGCGACCGGCGAGCGGCCGGGCCACGACGTCCACTGCGAGTGAGCGCGGCGACCGCGGTGGCCGGAACACTCGCCTAGAACCGGCGCACGTACGCCTTCTGCCACGGCGTCTCCACCGCACGCCGGTCGTAGTGCCGCCGTACGAACTCCACCGCCTCCCCGGCCGGTACACCGTCCAGGACCGCGATGCACGCCAGCGCCGTCCCGGTCCGCCCGCGCCCGCCTCCACAGGCCACCTCGACCCGCTCGGCCGTGGCTCGCTCCCAGGCCCGGGTCAGGGCGGCGCGGGCGGCCGGACGGTCGGTGGGGAGCCGGAAGTCGGGCCAGCGGACCCAGGTGAACTCCCAGTCCATGGGCGGGGGTTGCTTGCCGAGGAGGTAGAGGGCATACGAGGGTGTGGGCGCCGTGGGGTCGAGGGGGTGGCGTAGGCCGCGGCCCCGGACCAGCCGTCCGGACGGCAGTCGCAGCACCCCCGGGTCCGTGGCCGGCCAGGTGTCCGTCATCGGGTCAGGGTACGGGCCTCGATGCCCCGGAAGTGGTGCGTCATCGCACGCTGGGCGCGCTCGGCGTCCCTCGCCCGCAGGGCCGTGACGATGTCCCGGTGACGGCGGACCGTCACCTCCGGTGCCGGGTCGTCGGTCCAGCCGCGGGCTCCGGCGACTCTGCGGAACACGGTCCAGAAGGCGGCAAGGAGCTGGGGCACGAGCGCGTTGCCGAGGGAGGCGTAGAGCAACTCGTGGAACTCGCGGTCGAGTTCCGGGAAGGGGCGGTCGGCCAGGACCGCCGCCTCCATCCGGGACACGATCGCCTCCAGCGCGTCCAGCTCCGCCTCGGCGACCGAGCTCGCCACCCGCCGGATCAGCCCCTCCTCCAGCACCTCCCGCACCTGGAGGATCTCCGCGAGCGCACCGGTGTCGTCGTCGTGCCGGGCGAGGGTGCGGAAGGTCAGCCCGTCGACGAGCGGGGTGAGGGAGGCCTGGCCGACATAGGTGCCGTAGCCGTGTCTGATCTCCACGATGTCGAGGGCCTGGAGCGCCTTGAGGGCCTCGCGCACGGAGTTGCGGCTGACGCCGAGGTCCTCCATCAGCTCGGCCTCGGTGGGCAGCGGGGCACCCGGGGCGAGCCGCCGGTCGAGGATGAGCTGCATGACCTCGCGCTGGATCCGGCTGTTCCTGGGCTCCTCGGCCATGCGCGGCATCGTACGCGCGCCGGACGTCCTACGTCCCATGTCCGGCACTGACGTGCGCCAACTCCCGCCATTTCACAGCGTCATTGGTCCGACCTCTGACGGCTACGCCATTCGTGTGCGCTGTCTTGACCGCCCCCGGCACCCCTCCTATGGTCGCGCCTGACGACAGGACGTAGGACGTCGTATCTCCTCAGCCGTTGGTCATATCTCCTCACCGTTGGAGGAACCGTGCACCGCCGGACCTTCCTGAAGCACACCGGCGCGCTGGGTGCGGCCGCCGCCGTCTCCGCGTCGCTGTCGGCCTGCTCGTCGGGGCCCCAGTCCACCAACGACACCGGGAACGGGGGCGGCAAGGACCGCACGCTGACCGCCGTGATCGGCTACGGCAACGACGGCTCGTGGGATCCCACGCAGACCGCGTCCGCCTTCTGCATGGCCGCCAACAACCACATCTACGAGGGGCTCCTCGACACCGACCCGATCTCCCGCGAGCCGTACGCGGCGCTCGCGACCGCCGTGCCGAAGGACGCCAACGCCACCACCTGGAAGTTCACGCTGCGGGCCGGAGCCAAGTTCCACGACGGGAAACCCGTGACCGCCGACGACGTGGTCTTCGTCTTCGACCGCATCCTCGACCCGAAGACCCAGACCCTCGCCAAGGGCTTCTTCGCGAGCTGGCTCAGGGAAGTCCGGAAGATCGACGCGCAGAACGTCGAGCTGGTGCTCAAGTTCCCCTTCCCGGAAGGGCTTGCGCGGCTCACCCTCGCCAAGATCATGCCGAAGCACGTCTTCTCCGCGCCGGGCGCCTGGGACAAGGCCATCGCGGGCTTGGCGGTCGGCTCGGGGCCGTACCGGCAGACCGCGCACCACCCCAAGTCCAACACCACCTTCGCGGCCTTCGACGACTACAACGGCCCGCGCCCGCCGGCCTTCAAGAAGATGAACTGGCTGACGATCGTGGACGCGGCCCCGCGCGTCGCCCGGATCTCCGGCTCCAGCGCGGGCGCGCAGATCTCCGACAACATCCCGTACGCCAACATCCGGCAGCTCCGCAGCGGCGGGCTGACGGTGGCCGGCGGAGCCGGGATGAACAACCTGTTCCTGATGTTCAACACCAAGCACAAGCCCTTCGACGACGTACGGGTGCGACAGGCGCTGCACTACGCCATCGACACCGGGAAGATGGTGGAGGTGGCGCTGAAGGGCCACGGCAGGCCGTCGTCCTCGTTCCTCAACGAGAGCAACCCGTCCTACCGGCGCGCGAAGACCGTCTACGACTACGACCCCGAGAAGGCGAAGGCGCTCCTGAAGGCCGCCGGGGTCAAGGGCTTGAAGATCAACATCCTTGCGGTGAACGTGAGTTGGATCGTCGACTGCCTGCCGACCATCAAGGCGTCGTGGGACGCGATCGGCGTGCCGACGACGCTCTCCCCGCAGGAGACGACCGCGGTCTTCACCAAGATGGACCAGAAGCAGGACTACCAGGTCGTCGCGGCCGCCTCGAACCCCAACCAGTTCGGCCTCGACGCCGACCTGATCATGCACTACAACTACGGCCCCACCAACCTGTGGATGGGCTACACCCGTTGGGCCGACAACGCCGTCGCCAAGCAGCTCTTCAAGGACATGGACCGGGCCACCCAGGAGTCCGACCCGCCGCGGAAGAAGGCGATGATCCAGGACTACATCGACGTCGTCGCCGAACAGGCGGTGCTCTACCCGGTCGTGCACAGCGAACTGATGACCGCCTGGGACCCGAAGAAGCTGACGGGGATAAGGGCGCAGCCGTACCCCGGCATCAACCTCCTCCAGGCGAAATGGGCCTGACCGCATGACCGCCGTCGTCCGGATCCTGCTCCGCCGCATCGCCCTGCTCGTGCCGCTGATGCTCGGCATCGTGCTGTTCGTGTTCCTGGTGATGCGGTTCTCGGACGTCGACCCGGCGTCCGCGTTCTTCCAGGGCCAGAACCCGACACCTCGGCAACTGCACGACTTCCGCGAGCAGAACGGCCTGCTGGACCCGCTGCCCGTCCGCTACGTCCACTTCGTCGGCGACCTGCTCCACGGTGACATGGGC
>Ga0075367_10000220_pt1 | contig 19117 bp, 16 predicted proteins | sample EndMethybrTD3032_FD_71399 | JGI IMG/M metagenome (GOLD analysis project Ga0075367, IMG submission 71399) | Populus endosphere microbial communities from Tennessee, USA - Endosphere MetaG P. TD hybrid TD303-2 | ecosystem: Host-associated > Plants > Roots > Endosphere | place: USA: Tennessee... | reverse complement strand
GCTGCTGTTCGTGGAGAACGTCGGCAACCTGGTCTGCCCGGCCTCCTACGACCTGGGGGAGACACTCAGGGTCACCCTCGCCTCCGTGACGGAGGGCGAGGACAAGCCGCTCAAGTACCCCACGGCCTTCGGCCTCGCCCACCTTGTGGTGGTCACCAAGACCGACATCGCGGAGGCCGTCGAGTTCGACGAGGCGGCGTTCCGCGCGAATGTGGAGCAGGTCAACCCCGGGGTCGAGGTGATGCTGACCTCGGCACGCCGGGGGCAAGGCGTCGGGGCGCTGCTCGACCGGGCGCTCGCCGCGGCGGGAGGCGCACCCCTCCACGCGCCGGTCATGGCCCGGCCGCCCCATCACCACGGTCACACCCACGCGCACACGGAGGCCACCGGCACCATGGCCCACAGCCACTCGTGAGCGGTCCGCAGGCTCCGACCGCCGTCGCAGAGAACACCCCGCGACGCCGCCGGGTCACCGTCCGGGGAGTGGTGCAGGGCGTGGGCTTCCGGCCCTACCTCTACGGCCTCGCCACCGAACTCGCCCTGGTGGGACACGTCACCAACACCCCGGAGGGCGTTGTCGTCGAGGTCGAGGGCAGCGCCTCGGCCGTGGCCCGGTTCTGCGACCGAATCGCCGCCCAGGCGCCCCCGCTCGCCCGCGTGGACTCCGTCCACCACCGGGACATGCCGCCCGCCGGCGGCAGCGCGTTCACCATCCTCACCTCCCGCACCGGTGGACCGGCCCGCACTCTTGTCTCCCCGGACACGGCCACCTGCGCCGACTGCCTCGCCGAACTGGCCGACCCGGCGGACCGGCGCCACCGCCACCCGTTCGTCAACTGCACCCACTGCGGCCCGCGGTTCACGATCGTCACCGGTGTGCCGTACGACCGGGCCCACACCACCATGGCCGGCTTCCCGATGTGCCCCGACTGCGCCCGGGAGTACGCGGATCCGGCCGACCGCCGCTTCCACGCGCAGCCGGTCGCCTGCCCCGCCTGCGGGCCACGGCTGCGGCTGGTCGTAGCCCAGGAATCGGGACTCGACGATGTCGGCGGGGCGGACCCGGTCACCGAGGCCCGCGCCCTCCTGACGCGGGGCGCCATCCTCGCCGTGAAGGGCCTGGGCGGCTACCACCTGGCCTGCGATGCCACGAACCAGGCGGCGGTCGCCCTCCTGCGCCGCCGGAAGGCGCGCGGGGACAAGCCGTTCGCCGTCATGGCCAGGACCGCGGACGACGTCCGGCACCTCGTCCGGCTGAGCCCCACGGAGCGGAGCCTGCTCGAAGGCCGGGCCAGGCCGGTCGTCCTGATGAGGCGACACGACGCGGCCGGGGATCTCCGGCCCGCCCAGGCGGTCGCGCCCGGCAGCCCCGACCTCGGCGTGATGCTGCCGTACACGCCGGTACACCATCTGCTGCTCGGCCTGCCCGGTGACCCGGACGGCCCCCGGCTGCTCGTCATGACCAGCGGCAACGTGTCCGGTGAGCCGATCGTCACCGACGACACCGAGGCATTGGAGCGGCTCGCGCACCTGGCCGACGCCTGGCTCACCCACGACCGGCCGATCCACGTCCCGTGCGACGACTCCGTGGTCCGCGTCTGCGACGGGGAGCCGCTGGTGATCCGCCGCTCACGTGGCTACGCCCCGCTGCCGGTCTCCCTCCCCCTGCCCGTGCGGCCGGCCCTGGCCGTCGGCGGAGACCTGAAGAACGCCTTCTGCCTGGGGGCCGGTCGCCGAGCCTGGCTGTCGGCGCACATCGGCGACATGGACGACGTAGGCACACAGCGGGTCTTCGAGCGCGCGGTGGCGCAGTTGGAGTCCATTACCGGGGTGCGCCCCGAGACCCTGGTCTCCGACCGGCATCCCGGCTACCGCTCCGCCGGATGGGCCGACCGGAACGCGGCGCACCGGCCCGTCGTACGCGTCCAGCACCATCACGCGCACATCGCCGCCACGATGGCCGAGCACGGGCTGGACGGTACCCGGCCGGTGATCGGAGTCGCCTTCGACGGCACGGGCCACGGCGACGACGGTGCCGTGTGGGGCGGGGAGTTCCTGCTCGCGGACTACGACCGCTTCACCCGGCTCGGACATCTCGCGTATGTTCCACTGCCCGGTGGTGACGCCACGGTGCGCCGGCCGTACCGCATGGCGCTGGCCCATCTGAGGGCGGCCGGGATCGACTGGTCCGACGACCTCGCCTGTACGGACGCCTGCCCGCCCGATGAACTCCGTGTCCTGGAACGGCAGTTGGAGCGTGGCCTGAACTGTGTCCCCACGTCCAGCATGGGCCGGCTCTTCGACGCCGTGTCCTCGCTCGCCGGGGTGTGCCACCGCGCCGGATACGAGGCCCAGGCCGCCGTCGAGCTGGAGGGCGCGGCTCTGCGCGCACCCGTCGGCGACACCACCGCGTACGCCTTCGCCCTGCACGTCTCGGAGGAGGACCGGGACGGCGCGGTACGGGCCGATCCGGCACCCGTACTCGCGGCGATCGTCGCCGACCTGCGCGCGGGCGTCGAGCCGGCCCTCATCGCGGCTCGCTTCCACCGGAGCGTGACCGGCCTGGTGCACCGGATCTGTGTGCGGGCGCGAGAGCGGCACGGGCTGGACACGGTCGCACTGACGGGGGGCGTGTTCGCCAACACGCTGCTCTCCTCGGCCTGTGCCGCCACCCTGCGCGAGGACGGCTTCACGGTCCTGCGGCACCACCTGGTGCCGCCCGGCGACGGCGGCCTGGCGCTGGGCCAGCTGATGGTGGCCGCCCGCGCCACTCCCACTCCCACCGACTGAGCGAACGCGCGACCGACAGCGAGGAGAGGCTCATGTGCCTGGCGGTACCCGGCAGAGTGCTGGACATCGAGGAACGGGACGGCACCCGGATGGCCACCGTCGACTTCGGCGGAGTGGTCAAGGAGGTGTGCCTGGAGTACCTGCCCGACCTCCAGGTCGGCGAGTACGCCATCGTCCACGTCGGGTTCGCCCTGCAACGACTGGACGAGGAGTCGGCGCGGCAGACGCTCGAACTCTTCGCCGAACTCGGCATGCTGCAGGAGGAGTTCGGCGATGCCTGGGAGATGGCGGCGACGGAGGCGGGCGTCGACCCGGTGGAAGAGGTGCGCAAGTAGTGAAGTACATCGACGAGTTCCAGGACCCGGAGCTGGCCCGCCGGCTCCTCGACGACATCCACGCCACGGTGACCAGGCCGTGGGCCCTGATGGAGGTGTGCGGCGGGCAGACGCACAGCATCATTCGCCACGGCATCGACCAACTCCTCCCGGACAAGGTCGAGTTGATCCATGGGCCGGGCTGTCCGGTGTGCGTGACCCCGCTGGAGGTCATCGACAAGGCACTGGAGATCGCCTCCCGACCGGAGGTGATCTTCTGCTCCTTCGGTGACATGTTGCGCGTGCCGGGCACCGGACGGGACCTGTTCCAGGTCCGCGGGGAAGGCGGTGACGTGCGTGTCGTCTACTCGCCCCTCGACGCGCTGCGGATCGCACAGCAGAACCCGGACCGCGAGGTGGTGTTCTTCGGCATCGGCTTCGAGACGACGGCGCCTCCCAACGCCATGACGGTCCATCAGGCCCGGAAGCTGGGCATCCCGAACTTCAGCATGCTGGTCTCCCATGTCCGCGTACCGCCCGCCATCGAGGCGATCATGTCGTCGCCGAGCTGCCGTGTGCAGGGCTTCCTCGCGGCCGGCCATGTCTGCAGCGTGATGGGCATGGGGGAGTACCCGGAACTGGCTGAGCGCTTCCGGGTACCGATCGTCGTGACGGGCTTCGAGCCCCTGGACATCCTCGAAGGCGTGCGCCGTACCGTCCGTCAGCTCGAACGCGGTGAGCACACCGTCGACAACGCCTACGCCCGTGCCGTACGCCCGGAGGGCAACCCGGCCGCCCGGGCCATGCTGGAGGACGTCTTCGAGGTCACCGACCGTGCCTGGCGCGGTATCGGGGTGATCCCGCGGAGCGGCTGGCGGCTGGCGTCGAAGTACCGCGACTACGACGCCGAGCACCGCTTCTCCGTCGAGGGCATCCGCACGCAGGAACCGGCCGAGTGCCGCAGCGGAGAGGTCCTGCAGGGGCTGCTCAAGCCGCACGAGTGCGAGGCCTTCGGCACTCTGTGCACCCCTCGCACCCCCCTGGGCGCCACGATGGTCTCCAGCGAGGGCGCCTGCGCGGCGTACTACCTCTACCGGCGTCTGGACGTGCCCACCACCACGGATCGGGAGGCGAGCCCCGTTGTCTGACACCACAGGCCTCCCCGCCCCCACCCTCGACATCGAAGCGTGGACGTGCCCGGCGCCGGTGCGCGACCGGCCCCGCGTCGTCATGGGCCATGGCGGCGGCGGAGTCCTCTCCGCCGAACTGGTCCAGCAGATCTTCGCCCCCGCGTTCGGCGGCGAGGTGCTCGCCCAGCTGGGTGATGCCGCCGTCGTCTCCCTCGGCGGTGCCCGGCTGGCGTTCTCCACCGACTCCTACGTGGTGCGGCCGCTGTTCTTCCCCGGCGGGAGCATCGGCGATCTCGCGGTCAACGGGACGGTCAACGACCTCGCCATGAGCGGCGCCCGCGCCGCCTACCTCTCCTGCGGATTCATCCTGGAGGAGGGCGTCGAGCTCGACGTGGTCACGCGAGTGTCCGAGGCGATGGGCGCGGCCGCGCGCACCGCCTGTGTGGAGGTGGCCACCGGCGACACCAAGGTGGTGGAGGCCGGCCACGGAGACGGGATCTTCATCAACACGGCGGGCATCGGCCTCGTCCCGGCCGGCGTCGATCTGCGTCCCCAGCGGGTCGTCCCCGGCGACGTCGTGATCGTCAGCGGAGCCATCGGTGTCCACGGCGTGGCGATCATGAGTGTGCGCGAGGGCCTGGAGTTCGGAGTGGAGATCAAGAGCGACTGCGCGGCGCTCGGCGGGCTGGTCGACGCCATGCTCGCCGTCACCCCGGATCTGCACGTCCTGCGCGATCCCACCAGGGGTGGCCTGGCGGCCTCGCTCAACGAGATCGCGGAGGCCTCCGGGACCGGGGTGGTCATCCGGGAACGCGACGTCCCGGTCCCGCCGGCCGTGGCCAACGCCTGCGCCATTCTCGGACTGGACCCCATGTACATCGCCAACGAGGGCAAGCTGGTGGCCTTCGTCCCGCGCGAGCACGCCGACGCCGTTCTGGAGGCGATGCGAGCCCATCCTCGGGGCGCGGACTCGGTGATCATCGGCGAGGCCGTCGAGGCACATCCCGGTATGGTCGTGGCCCGCACCGGCCTGGGCGGGACGCGAGTGGTGGACCTGCCGATCGGGGAGCAACTACCGCGGATCTGCTGACGGTTGTGTCGCTCGTCGAGCAGCGGGCCGTCAAGACGTCGTTGGGCACCGTCAACCCGGTCGGTGCCCGGACGGCGGATCCTGTGGATCGACGCCGGTCGTGGCGGAAGCACACCGCTGCTCCTGGCCGTGTCGCCCGGAACGGGGCTTCGTCTTCCGTACGGAAGGAGCGGCCGGCGCTCGGGTTGTCCTGCCGGCGGGCCCCATCCCCATCGGGCGACCTGCCGTGCCGGCCGGTGGCCAACGGTGGACGGCCGAGCGCGCGTACCCGAGATGAGTCGCTGTTCTCCTCGGGCATGATGCCGTCGTCGGCCGAGCGTCTGGGAGGTGTTCGGCGGGTCGAGGGTGATGTGGTCGGGCTGGCGAGGCCGTGTGCTGGCGGGCCCTGCAGGTGCCTACCTCGTTCTCAGGACGGAGATCGAGTTCCGCGGGCTGCTCGCGCTTGCGACGCCCCTTCTACGCCGCCGCATGGATGGCGCCTGGTCGCCATGCGTGCGCCGGAGTTCGGGCTGCCAGTCAGCTGAACCTTCACACCATGGCGGCGGCGCTGTGGTGATGTCCGCCCTCGAAGCCACCTCCGCTGCAGCGCAGCAGTCCGATGGCGCCACCGAGCCGGATGAGTAACTCTCGAAGTGTGCGCGAACACCGAGCCACGCTCGGGCCGGCCGCCGTCGCTTCCGCCGCGGTCGCCTTGGCGCTGCACGGCCTGGTCCTGCGGCCGAGGATGCTGATCTGGGGCGCGACTCGCGAAGAGGCCGCACGTTCCTGTCCCGGGGACGACCTCATCCCCGGTGCCGACAGCGGTTCGACGATGGCCACGACCCTGCCCGCGCCGCCTTCCAAGGTGTGGCCCTGGCTGGCGCAGATGGGCTGCGACCGTGGCGGCTGGTACAGCTGGGACCGGCTGGACAACGGTGGACGGCCGAGCGCGGATCGCGTCGTCCCCCAGTGGCAGGGCCTGGAGCCGGGACAGCGGCTGGCCTCGGTGCCCAGCGGCCGCGCCTGGTTCACCGTCGCGATGCTCGTACCGGAACGGACCCTGGTGCTGCGGGACGACACACGGCTACCGTCCGGTCGCCCCTTCGACGCGATTCACGGCCCCGCGCCCCGGGCGTTCGTCAGCTCGGTCTGGGGCTTCCACCTCGAACCGGCCGGGCCGAACACCCGCCTCGTCGTCCGCACGCACGGTCGAAGCCGCCCGCGCGTGCTCACGAGGCCGATGGACCTGGTGTTCTGGGAACCCGCCCACTTCATCATGCAGACCCGCCAGTTCCACAACCTGCGCGCGCGGCTCGCCCGGGCTGCGTGACCAGGTGCCCCAGGAGGTTCCGATGAGTGCCGACTCGACCGCCGATCCCGCCGGTGAACCGCTGCTGCTGGACGGTGCGTTGCCCGAGTTCGGGTTCTCCCGCCTCGAATGCGTGGCGCTCGCCGCGGCACCGCCCGTCGCCTACGAGGCCGCCCGCGGGCTGGACCTGCTCACCATCCACTCCCCGCTCGTCAACGCGGCCATGTCGGCACGCGGACTGCCTGAGCGGCTCCGCGGCCGGTCCACGCCGACCCCGCCGTCCCTTCGGGTGGCCGACCTGTTCGACACCACCGGTGAAGCCTGGGAGGGCCAGCCCTGGGTGGCGCTGGGCGAGAATCCAGGGCGTGAGCTTGTCTTCGGGGCGGTCGGAAAGCCGTGGCGGACCTCCATCGAGTGGCGGCGGGTCGAACCGGAGCACTTCACGTCGTTCGACGAGGCCGGCTGGGCGAAGATGGCAGCCGCCTTCGTGGTCCATCCCTACGGCACCCAGCGGTCCCTGCTCACCTACGAGGCGCGCACCGCCTGCACCGACCCGGTATCCACGGCCCGCTTCGGCCGCTATTGGACGCTCGTCTCCCCCGGCGTCGGTGTCGTTCTGCGCGGGGCGCTTCGCGCGGTCAAGGCGGCTGCGGAACAGGGGTCTCGACCTGCGGGGGCCCGGGAAGGTGACGCGTGACGGTGGACCGCTGCCCGGGACGACGGCTCCGGGAGGTGGCGATGGAACCGACTGCAAGGAGCCGTCCGATGCGCAAGCACGGCATGACACCTGACGGCAGCCGCCGGGCGTCGTCCCCCGCTGGTGCGGACCGGCCACGTGGGGTCGGCGTCGGGCCCTTCCCGCCGAGTCGGCGGCTGGTGATCGCGGCCGTGCGGGCCGGTCGGCACATGGCGGCCATGCACAGCCTCGTCGATCTCGACGTCACGCGGGCGCGGAACCTGGTCGCGCGGTCCGCGGAACCGGTGTCGTTCACCGCGTTCGTCGTGGCGTCCGTCGCGCGGGTAGCTGCGGCGCACCCGCAGGTACATGCTTACCGGAACGGACGCGGCCGACTGGTCCGGCATCGCCATGTCGACGTGAACACGCTCGTGGAGGTCACGACACGGCAAGGCCTGATGCCGCTCCAGGTGGTCATCGGCGGTGCGACCCAGCGGCCCCGTGTCGTGGACGGACGGATCGAGGTCCGTGACGTGCTCGACCTGACGACACACGACCGGTACAGCTGAGTGGGGGTCAAACGGAGCCCCGTTCGTCACGGAGTAGGGACGGCCTGATGAGGGGTCCGTGCCGGTGCTGCCCGGCCGTACCGAGATGACTCCGTCGGAATCGCCGGGCCCGGCGCGAACCCCTCGTCCACCCGCGAGAGCGCCGCGCGATACCGAGCTCACCCGCGCCAACCACGAGCGGGCCGTCTGGATCTCCCGTTCGCCGAGTGGCCACTGCGGTCCGAATGGAGGGAGGCTGTAGGGGAGGTGATCCATGTTCCCCGGCAGCGGTTTCGATCGCCGAGGAGGCCGCCACCAGGTCGGTGACCAGCTGATGGGAGGAAGCCATGAGGGTTGGAGTGCTGACCGGCGGCGGTGACTGTCCCGGCCTCAATGCTGTGATCCGCAGCGTCGTCCGCAAAGGCGTACAGGAGTACGCCTTTGAGTTCGTCGGTCTGCGAGACGGCTGGCTCGGCGCGCTCCAGGACAGGGTAGTGCCGCTCGACATCCCCAGCGTGCGCGGAATCCTTCCCCGCGGCGGAACCATCCTCGGCTCCTCCCGTACCAACCCGCTCAAGCACGAGGACGGCCTGCGGCGGGTGCAGGACACCCTTGCCGCGCACAACGTGGACGCGCTCGTCGTGATCGGCGGCGAGGACACGCTCGGTGTGGCCACCGAGCTGAGCCGTCAGGGGATCAATCTGGTCGGTGTACCGAAGACCATCGACAACGACGTGTCCGGCACCGACTACACCTTCGGCTTCGACACCGCCGTCGGCATAGTGACCGAGGCCATCGACCGCCTCCACACCACTGCCGAGTCGCACATGCGCACCCTGGTGGTGGAGGTCATGGGGCGGCACTCCGGGTGGATCGCGTTGCATGGCGGCGTCGCGGGCGGTGCCAACGTGATCCTCATCCCGGAGCGGCCGTTCGACATCGATCTGGTCTGTGAGCGGGTGAAGAGCCGATTCGAGATCAACTACGCGCCGATCGTCGTGGTGGCCGAGGGGGCCGTCCCCCAAGAGGGACAGATGATGGTCAAGGACCAGACGTTGGACGAGTTCGGCCATGTGCGACTGTCCGGCATCGGCGAATGGCTGGCCCAGGAGATCGCGGACCGTACAGGCACGGATGCCCGCACCACGGTCCTGGGGCACGTCCAGCGCGGCGGCACGCCGAGCGCCTTCGACCGGTGGCTGGCCACGCGCTTCGGGCTGCACGCCGTCGACGCGGTCAAGGACGGCGACTTCGGCGTGATGGTTGCCCTGCAGGGCACGCAGATCGTCCGTGTTCCGCTCGCCGATGCCACAGAGAAGACCAAGCGGGTCGACCCGTCGCTGTACGACGAGTTCGAGGTGTTCTTCGGCTGACTGCCCCACGCACTCGCCGGATCGCCATCAGACCTGCCGGTCCGCCATCAGCCGACGTGCGGAACGACCGCCACCGGGCAGCGGGCGTGGTGCAGGACGGCGTGGGTGACAGGCCCCAGTCTGCCCTCGACCGCCTGGGGATCGGTACGGCGGCCCACGACGAGCAGCTCCGCATCCGTGGACGTGTTCAAGAGCGCTTCCGCGGGGTGGAGGAGCACGACATCGGGACGGACCGTCACCCCCGGATACTTCTCCTGCCACGCGCGCAGGGCGTCGGAGAGCTGCATGACCTCCTGATCCTCCCAGGTGGCGCGGTCCTCCTCGGTCACGACCAGCGTCCGGGGCGACACGGAGTCGGCAGGAAGGGCCCATGCCTGGACCACCCGCAGACGTGCTCCGCGTGCCTCAGCGGCCGAGAACGCGAAGTCCGCCGTCTCGCTGATCGGCTGATGCGCGTCGAACCCCACCACTAGCCGGGTGGCGCCGCGTGCCCCGTGCATTCCTTCTTCGAAGGCGTCGGCGTGCTCGTGGGGCACCAGCACAACGGGGCAAGGAGCCGCCATGGCCATGCGCAGGGCCACCGAGCCGACCGCGAGACCGTCGAAGCCACCCGTCCCCCGTGTGCCGACGACGAGGAGCCCGGCAGTGCGTGCCGCGGCGAGGAGTGCCGAGATCGGGGTGTCATCGGTCTGTTCACCCTGTACCTCAAGGCCCGGGTAGCGGTCGCTGAGATCGGCGACCGTCCGCTGGAGCATCCGCTCACCCATGTGACGCAACCAGTCCACCGCAGAGAGCGGCACGGCGGCGCCCGGAAGCGGTGGGGAGGCATGCATCAGGCGCAGCGGAACGCCGCGCAGCGCGGCTTCCCGCGCCGCCCAGTCGGCTGCCACCGAACTGTGTGCGGACCCGTCGATACCCGCCAACACAGGGTGACTCATCGTGTCCTCCTTCGCCCGGCGTGGCCCTCCGCAGTAACCGCACGGCCCATGCCTCTTCTCCTCCACTGTTCCACGGCAGGACCGGGACGGCCTTACAGCCGGATCCTGCGGACTTACGACGCCGCAGCGGCGCACACCGGCCTCAGGGACGTCCTGTAAAGGTGAAACCGTCGCATTCGCCGAGGAACAGAGGAACACCCGTCCGCTCGACGGCGGAATGGTGCCCACGTGCGGCACGGCACGAACCCGCACGTGGCGCCTCATAACTTCGGTTCGCGGGCCCCGGTGAGTTGGGGCTCGACGTCCATGACGCCCTCCACGTCGCGCACGAGGCGCACGGGGACCGAGATGAGCGAGGCGTCACGGATGTGGCCAGGCCGACGATGCCCGGGAGCATGCCGATTCGGCCACCGGCGTGGTGATCACACGCGCTCTTCCGGATCGGACGTCTCCGGGCCGCCCAGATCCAGGCGGAACGGTGGGTATGTGTCCGTCATCAGAGCGGCGTAGGCGGTGACTCGCAGGACCCATCGGTTGAGGCCGATGATCAGGTCGAACAGGTCCTTCGGATACTTCTCGGTGAAGGCCAGGATCACGGCCGCGATGATGGTCAGCACGCCGATCAGCCCGCCGGACCACCAGCCGAATTGGGCGCCGCCGAGGAAGAAGCCGATGACCATGTAGTGCGGGATGGCCAGGAGCCACCACTTGACCAGCACCAGGCCGCGGGAGAGCCGCTCCGGGTAGGCGATGTCCAGCCGTGCCGGGTAATCCGGTTCCTCGCCCAGGCTGAACGGCGGGTACCGGTCGGTACCCAGGGCGTCGTACGAGTAGTACGAGACCCGCCAACTCCAGCGCAGCACCCCCAGGTTGAAGTCGAACAGGGCACGGGGATAGCGCTCGGTGAACAGGATGGCGAAGAACGCGATCACGGTCACCAGGGTGAAGGCGATCCAGAGGAAGAACAGCACCACGTAGTGCGGAATGGCGAGGATCCACTTCACGAGCCACAGCCATCGGGACAGTGGCGAGTCGATACGCGCGTTCACCCGGACCGGGCGCTCCGGGAATCCCACCAGGTTCGTCATGGTGATCAGCTCCTTCGCCTCGGCGCTGGAGTCGCCGAGTGGGCTTATGACCAGCCTGGCTGCTTCCGCCCGACGCCGCGAGGGCAGTGTGGGACCGTCGGGGCCCCTGGCGGACTGCGCGGCCGCCAGTTCGGGGCACAGCTGCGCGGAGACAGGGTGCCGACGCCCTTTTCCCGTGCCTGGAAGAAACCCGGCGTTCAGCGCGTCGGGACAATCCGCACAGGCGGGTCCGGCTGTCGTCCGCGGCTGGGCGGCGCGGCCATGGGAGGCCCGGGCGGTGTGTCCCGTGCTAGCGTGGGGGGTTTGCAGCGTCGCTGTGTCGGTGCCCGATTCGCGGTCCCTGGCAGGTGGCCGCGTCCCCGCCGCGCCTTCCTCGGTACGGTCCCTTCGGAGGAAGGCTCTCTGTGAGCGAATCAGCACGTGCCGATGCCCGGCAGCAGGATGAGGTGTCCGAGGCGTCGGGCGCCACCGCGGCTCTGCCCCCGGCGGAGTCCTTCGCGGAGCTGGGGCTGCCGGCCGAGATCCTGCGGGCGCTCGACGAGCGCGGCGTGACGGTGCCCTTCCCCATCCAGGCGGCGGCACTGCCCAACGCACTCGCGGGACGGGACGTCCTGGGCCGGGGCCGTACCGGATCCGGCAAGACGCTCGCCTTCGGCCTGGGGGTGCTCGCCCGGACGGCCGGGCGGCGCGCGCAGCCCAAGGAGCCGCTGGCGCTCGTCCTGGTTCCCACCAGGGAGCTGGCGCAGCAGGTCGGTGAGGTGCTCACCCCGTACGCCGAGGCGCTGCGGCTGCGGCTCACGACCGTGGTGGGCGGGGTGTCCATCGGACGGCAGGCCGCCGTGCTGCGGGACGGCGCCGAGATCGTCGTCGCCACCCCCGGCCGACTGCACGACCTCATCGACCGCAAGGCATGCCGGCTGGGACAGGTGCGCATCACGGTCCTGGACGAGGCCGACCAGATGTGTGACATGGGGTTCCTGCCGCAGGTCACCGAAGCCCTGGACCAGGTGCGTCCCGACGGGCAGCGCATGCTGTTCTCCGCCACCCTCGACCGCGATGTCGACCAGCTGGTGCGGGACTACCTGCGCGACCCCGCTGTCCACTCCGTGGACCCCTCGTCCAGCGCGGTCTCCGCGATCGAGCACCACGTCTTCGTCGTGCACGGCCCGGACCGGTACGCCGTGACCACGGAGATCGCCTCTCGCGACGGCCGTGTCCTGCTGTTCCTGGACACCAAGCACGGCGTCGACCTGCTCACGCGGCATCTGCGGGCCAGCGGCGTGGCCGCCGCCGCCCTGCACAGCGGGAAGTCCCAGCCGCAGCGCACCCGGACCCTGGCCCAGTTCAAGAACGGTCAGGTCACCGCGCTGGTAGCGACGAACGTCGCCGCACGCGGTCTGCACGTCGACGACCTCGACCTCGTGGTCAACGTCGACCCGGCCACCGACCCGAAGGACTATCTGCACCGCGCGGGCCGCACCGCCCGGGCCGGCCGCTCCGGCACCGTCGTGACACTCGTCCTGTCGGGACAGCGCCGCGAGACGAGCCAGGTCATGGCGGACGCCGACGTCGCCCCCAGGGTCACCAAAGTGCGGTCCGGCGAGGCGGAGTTGAGTCGGATCACCGGTGCCAAGGCCCCCTCCGGAACGCCCCTCGACGGCGGGCCGGCCGTACCGCGCCCCAAGAACCACAACGCCCCGTTCCGCGGCCTGGGCAGCACCAAGGACGCGAAGGGCGGCTCCGGCGGCAGGCCGTCCCGCAAGAGCAGCGAGGCCCGCACGCTCGCGGAGGCCCGCAAGGCGGCCCGGGTGCGGCGCGGCGGCTGAGTCCGGCCGGCCGGACTGCCGGGTGCTGTCTTCGTCTACGCTGCTGGACGGATGCGTGGGACCGGAGATCGGCCGGGGTGGACCGGACGGCGTCACGTACGGGTGACCCGTGCGCAGGGGGGAGGCGTGCACACGATGGAGAACGGCGCGGACCTGCCACGCCGGATCGGTGTCTACACCGTCGAGCGAGAGCTGGGCGCGGGCGGCATGGGGACGGTCTACCTCGCCCGGTCACGGGGCGGTCGGACCGTCGCGGTCAAGGTGGCGCGCCCCGAGTTGGCGGCCGACCCGCACTTCCGTGCACGGTTCCGCGCAGAGGTCGAGGCGGCCCGCAGGGTCGGCGGTTTCCACACGGCTCCGGTCGTGGACGCCGATCCCGACGCGGAGGCGCCCTGGCTGGCCACCGCGTACATCCCCGGGCCCACGCTCGCCGAGCTGATCGAGCGTCAAGGGCCCATGGACAAAGAGCAGTTGAGGTCTCTCGGGGCAGCGTTGGCAGAGGCGCTCCAAGCCGTCCACGCCTGCGGGCTCGTACACCGGGATCTGAAGCCGGGCAACATCATCATGGCCGACGACGGCCCACGCGTCCTCGATTTCGGCATCGCGCGGGCCGTGGAGTCCACCCGGCTGACCGCCACCGGGGCGGCCTTCGGCACTCCCGGATACCTCGCGCCCGAGCAGGCGCAGGGCGACGAAGTCGGCGGTGCCGCCGACGTGTTCGCGCTCGGGGCCGTACTCGTCGCGGCGGCCGGGGGCAGCGCGTTCGGCACCGGGACGCCCATGGGGCTGATGTACCGGTCGGTGCACGAGCCCGCGGATCTCTCCGCGCTGCCGGGGGAGTTACGGTCGCTGGTCGCCGCCTGCCTCTCCAAGGATCCCGCCGACCGTCCCACACCCGAGGCGCTCCTGGGCTCGCTCGGACGGGACCCGAACCCGGAGCTCGTACCGGATCCGAACACACTCGCGCTCGCCACCCCTGACCGGCCGCGCTTCGGACCGCCGGTCCCGGTCAAGCCTCCCGCCGATCCCGGCCGCGTCGACGAACCTCTCCGGCCCGCCCCGGCCGAAGCCTCGCGCACGCCCCGCGTGGTCACCCTGCTGATCGTGGCCACGGCCGTGACGGGCGCGCTCGTGGGCGGTCTCCTCGCCCTCACACGGCAAGGGGACGACAACAACAAGGGCGACGGCCCCTCCGTCACCGCTTCGGATTCCCGGCGGGCCACGTCACAAGCCTCCGCTCCGCCGTCCACGCCCGCCTCCTCCCGGGTGAGCACCACCCCCAAGGACCGCGTCACCGTCGCGGTGACCGCCAAGAGCGGGCGGAGCTGGATCTCGGTGAAGGACCACAACGGCCGAATTCTGTTCGACGGACTGCTGGGCAACGGCGAGAGCAAGAACTTCACGGACAACAGCCAGATCACCCTGGTCCTTGGCGATGCCTCCGTCCTCCAGCTCGTCGTCAACGGCAAAGAGGTCCCCAACGACTTCCAGCCCGGCCAGGTCGAACGTCTCACCTACGGCAGAAGCGACTAGATGTATTGACCCGCAGCGTTGTTGACGCGGCTGCGGGAGGCCGGCGTCATCGTGCCGCCAGCCTCCCCCCTGTTTTGCGCTCCATGCGTCCCTGGCCTGCTGCGAACTGTTCCAGTGCCTGTGGGTACTGGGCCAGCGGCAGGCGGTGGCTGATGAAGACCTGTGGATCGAGTACCCCGGTGGCGAAGAGCTCGGCCGCGCGCTCGTAGCTGTGCAGGACGGCCATGGAGCCGGTGATGGTGATCTCCTGGTTGTAGATGCGGTAGGGCGAGATGGTGGCTGTCGTCGCGTAGTCGGAGACCCCGACCCACGGCAGTGGCGTCTTCCACTTCGTGGGCAACATCCCCAACCAGAGCGGCAGTTCGGCCGCCGTCCCGCTCTTCTACAACAACAGCATCTACGTCAACAAGAGCGGCCTGAACACCCCGATCCTGTACTCGCGCAGGGGATCGAGCGTCACCGGCACCCTCTCCTTCCGCAACAACGCGGTCTTCAATTACGGCACCGGCGGCTACTTCAGCACCAGCTCCGGCTCCGTCTACTCCAACAACCTCTTCTACGGCACCCACCCGTCCTGCGAGCCCACCGACTCGGCGAAGGTGGTGACCGACCCCGAGTTCCGCAACCCCGGCAACGCGGACACCTCCTCCTCGTACACCGGCAAGAACGCCTACCAGGTCCACCCGTCCTCCCCGGTGATCCGGGCCGGCACGGTCATCAGCGACAACGGCGGCAAGGACGCCTTCGGCAACACGGTCTCCGCGACGGCCGCGCCCAACATCGGCGCCTACAACGGCACGGGCGGCAACCTCGTCTCCCATGCCGGCTTCGAGTCGGGCGCGATGAGCCCCTGGACCAACAGCGGTGCGGCCCCGTCCGTCACCTCGGCGGGCGCCCGCACCGGAAGCTACGCGCTGACCACCCAGGCCAGCGGCAGCGGAGCCAACCAGACCCTGAGCGGCCTGAGCCCCAACACCACCTACCTGCTGACCGGCTGGGCCAAGGTGGCGAACGCGGGCGAGACCCTCGCCATCGGCGTCAAGAACTACGGCGGCACGGAGACGTTCACCAACGTGGCGACGGCGTCGTACACCCAGGCGGCGGTCCTGTTCACCACCGGTTCCTCCAGCACCTCGGCCACGGTCTACTGCTGGAAGAACTCCGGCGGCAGCGGGGCGGGCTACTGCGACGACCTCGCGGTGGAGGCCCTGTCGTCCGCGACCAACACGGTCAGCAACCCGGGCTTCGAGACGGGCGCGTTGACCCCCTGGACCCAGAGCACGGGTACGGCGTCCAGCGTGGTCGCGTCGAACGCCCGCTCCGGCACGTCCTCCCCGCAGACCGGGGTCAGTGCCGGCGGCGCCATCCAGACGGTGAGCGGCCTCACCGCCAGCGGCACCTATCTGCTGGCCGGCTGGGCCAAGGTGGCCACCGCCGGTGAGGAGGTGGCGGTCGGTGTGAAGAGCTTCGGCGGAACAGAAACGTATCTGCGGAGCTCGACGACGTCCTACACCCAGCAGCCCCTCTTCTTCACCACGGGTGCCTCCACCACCACGGCCGGCGCCTACTGCTACAAGAACTCCGGCTCCGCGGCCGGGTACTGCGACGACTACACCCTGATCAAGCTCTCCTGACCACGCCCGAATCCCCGGAGGAAGCAAGATCGCAGCAAAGGTGGGCGGGTCGGAGCGTTCGACCCGCCCACGCGACGTCCAAGGGCACCGGCTGCAAGGATGCAGTCCCCGCGGCCGCCGGGAATACGAGTGTCCTTGCGGCGTTCGGCATGACACGCTGTGCCTTCAACCGTGCGAACGCAGGAGGTCACCATGACTGCCGATTCTTCACCGCAAGACAGTCCGGAGTCGGCCGCCGACGCCGAGCGTCCTCCTCTGACGCCCGACGAGGACGGCCAGTACGACCTCAAGCGCAAGTTCCGTGAGGCCCTCGCGCGCAAGCGCGGTGGCCAGACCGAGGGTGCCGCACACACGGATGCCTCCAAGATCCGTGGCGCGCACGGCCCGGCCGCGAGCCAGCGGTCGTTCCGGCGCAAGAGCGGGGGCTGAGCCCTGCGGGGCCCGGCGCGGGGCGCCGGCGCGCAGGTGGCGCCGGCGGTCCGCACCGGTGCCTCAGGATGCCTCCACCGCCGCCTTGATCCGCTGCCCGAACGCGGGCGCGTCCTTGCGCGCCGCACCCAGTGCGAAGCCCACCAGCAGCTTTCCGATGCCGTGGCCTTCGAGGACGTTGAAGATCCTCACCCTGGTCGTGCCCGGACCGGTGGACTCCAGGTCATAGCCACCCTCGTCCGCCGTCACGACGTTCTTCGAGGTCTCCGCCCAGCGGATGCGGTGGGGCGCCTCGAATTCGGTGATCCGGAACTTCCGGCCCGTTTTCATGCCGGCGTCCTTGACCGTGCTGGTGAAGACCGTGCCGACTGCCGTCGGCCCCTCCGGAGTCTTCGTGATCGCCTGGACCCTCGGGCTGAACTTGGGGTCGTTCGTGCCGTCGGCGAGAAACGTGAAGACTTCCTCGATGGGACGGTTGATCTCGGCTGTCGCCTCAAACTGACCGGCCACGATTCCTCCTGTGCTGCGGTCGCTGGGGTTCCGGCTGAGTGCATGCTGCTTTGCCGAGCGCCTTCAGCGTATCGGCGCGGCTCCACCCGTGCTCCTCATGGGCGCCGGCCAGAGGATGAAGTCGGCGAAGGCGCGGCGAGCGGGTTGAGGCCCGACCTCGTCCAGGGCCGCGCGCACGGCGTGCAGATGGGCCGGGGTCATCTCCAGCGGGGGTTCGTCCGGCTGGTAGGTGGTGCGGATCGGGTAGTCGACGCCGGGCCGGCGTGTCATCTCGATGTGGCAGCCCAGTACGTGGGTGACGGCACGGCGACCGGCGAACGCGATCAGCCGGTCGATGGTCCGTGAGAAGGCCGACCAGTCCTCGATGTACAGCCGTCCGCGGTAGACGGTGTCTCCGGTCAGCAGGAATCCGGTCCACGGGTCGTAGAAGGTGATGGCCGCAGCGTCATGGCCCGGAGTCGCGAGCGCTTCCAGCACCCGCCCCCCGAGGTCGACGGGCCGCACCGCCTCCGGGTCGTCGGCGAACCCGAAGTACGTCCAGGCCGTATCCCGATCGCCACCGACCACGATCGTGTCCGGTCGGTCCAGGAACTGGCTGTCGCCCGCGACGTGATCGCCGTGCGAGTGCGTGTGGAGTACGTGCAGGCCATAGGAGTCGCGGGTATTGCGAGCCAGCCAGGTCTCGACAAGGTCATCGACAGTCCGGCGCACCGGAAAGAACTCCGGTGACGCTGTGGCACCCGTGTCGATCAGGACCGCCTCGCGATTCCCGAACAACAAGTAAAGGAACGGGGCCTCGTAGTTGATCGCCTTGTTCTGTCTCAGCAACACCGTGTGGTCGTCGTACCAGTGCACTTGAAGATCGGGGTCGGTGTTGTGCTTGGCCGACGGCGACCCGTGAATCCAGTCGACGCCCAGTGGCTCTGCGCTGAACTTCCGGACACCTGGTTCGCCCGCACCGGACACGATGCCTCCCGAAGTGCGTCGTCTTGGCGGGCCGGGTACGTCGCACAGCTCGTCCGGGAAGACACGCGCTCGTGTCTCCAGCCGGGACGCTATCACCGCACATCGAGTACGAGCGGGCAGCGGCCCGGTGGAGGATCAGGGCGCGGTGAACAGGGTCGGGAAGCGGGGCGCGAGCCAGGGTTTGCGTCCCCAGGCAACGACCTGTCCCCGTCCGATGGCCCGCCATGGGTTGCGACGGCCCAGCGCGATCAGGAGGAAGGTCACGGGCTCGATCAGGATGGTGCAGTCCGGACGTTCCAGGGGCGCCGGGGTCACGTGCACGGCGCCGTCGTCCAGGCTGACGCCGAACGCCGCGCCGCCCCGGAGGCGGACGGTGTAGCGGACAGCCAGGCCGGCGATGGCCGCCGTGTCGACGACGAGCGGCATGACCGAGAGCATGAACGGCATGCACAGCCCGACACGGTCGCGGTCGATCATGTGCGGACGGTTCAGCGCGCGAGCCAGGTCGTAGCCATGGCCCAGCATGTGCGTCAGCAGGTAGGACGCGAGAACGTGCCGGTCCATGGAACCCAGCGGTGTGACGAGTGCGGGACCGACGGCGCTCTCGTCGCTCGCGGCCCGATCGGCCGTGTCGAGGAACACGTCGGCCTGCTCAGCGATCATCGACGCCAGCGGCTGTGCCCCGCGCTCCGCGAACACGGCGAGGGCCTGTGCGTTGGCAGCGGCCAGACTCTGCGGCGTGCCGTCCCCGTAGGGGCGTGCGTGCCCGGATACGAGGTCGGCCATCAGCTCGTTGGCCAGTGCCAGATGGGCGGCCGCCTCACCGACCGTCCACTCCGAATCCGGTACGGGAACGGTCGTGTCGGAGGTGCTTTTCAATACCGTGGCGATGTCACCGGCGGTCTCACGTATCGCTCGTGCGAGCCCTTCGGGTAGCGGCCCCTGGATGTACTGCTGCGCCGTAGGCTGCACGCTGCCTGTTCC
>Ga0075367_10000219_pt1 | contig 19133 bp, 20 predicted proteins | sample EndMethybrTD3032_FD_71399 | JGI IMG/M metagenome (GOLD analysis project Ga0075367, IMG submission 71399) | Populus endosphere microbial communities from Tennessee, USA - Endosphere MetaG P. TD hybrid TD303-2 | ecosystem: Host-associated > Plants > Roots > Endosphere | place: USA: Tennessee... | reverse complement strand
CGGCAATCGCTACCTGCGCGTTCTGTTCGTGCAGGCGGCATGGGTTGTGCTGGTCAGGATCAAGAACTGGGAACGTTACGGGCTCAGATCCTGGATCGAAGCCGCCAAGAGGCGGTTGCACCACAACGTGCTGGCGATCGCGCTCGCCAACAAGCTTGCCCCGCATCGCCTGGGCGGTGCTGGCTAAAGGACGCGCCTTCGAGCTGACAAGGACCAACGATGCAGACGTCCGACCCGCTTGATCCTCGCGCCGTGCTCGGCGCGGTCAAGGCGCGGCCTGGCAACGCCGGAGCCAGCCGCAAGCCAAGCGCGACGGCCGGCCTTGACCGCCCGTGCGCGCGACGCGACGCACGTCCTGCGGGCCGGGACGAAGGAACGGCCCTTGGCTCGAACAAAGGAACTGCGCGATAGAAGGAGCAAGCGATGACATAACCCTATCGACAGTTTCCAGCCGAGGTCTGCGAGAGGATGAGACGAGATGGAGGTTCGGTCTTCCCGGCGCATGCGGACACTGGTGACCCAAATGGTCCAATCGAGGCCTGTCCGCACGCGCGCTGATATCCATGATGGCCCGGTGAAAATGCTCCAATCAAAGGCCGGATACATTGATGCAAGACCACTCACCACCTGATCGACGAACCTCTTGCTACGCACGTCCGGACCATACATTGGGTCAATCGCGTCGATTTACTCCTCCCGCTATGACTTCCGGTCACCCCTCGATGAGCGGACATCTTCAAGGCCCATCGCAAGGTCTCAAACGGGCCACAAGCAGAACTCTTGATTGCATGGTTGTCGAGGAAAACCGGAAGAATTTGTCATGCTCAAGGAGCAGAGAGATAGGTTTGCCGCTTCGGAGCCGTCATTGATAAAGTTGCCTTCCATCACAACCGTTGGCCCCAGCTAGATGCAACAATCGGGAGGCACGAACGAGGTCTTGCGATTCGAACCCCTCGGTGAATTCATCATAGATCGGCGCAAGCAATTGGAGGGCCTTACGCCTTCGGCCAAGCGCCATCCAATGCCTCGCAAGGTCGGTGCCGATACGCAGTTGGTAGGTCAGGGCGCCTATTGCTCGCGCTTCGACAAGCGCTTCCTGCAGCAGTTTTTCAGCGCGTTGGGTCTCGCCTGCATGGAGCAGGACCGACGCATGGATCCGCAGCAGCTCCGAACGGCACCAACGCTCACCTTGCTGCTCTTGGTGCGCGATCGCTCGCGCCACGGTTTCGCGCGCCTCATCGATACGCTCCTGTCGTAACAAGGCGCCGGCTAGGACCGCGAGATAGCTGCCGATTCGCATCAAGAAGCGACCTTCGATCAGTTCTTCAATCGCGGCTCGAATATCCTCCACAGCCCCAAGATCGCCGCGTAAATCGCGAAGGCAGGCGGAGAAGTAGCGCTCCACTGGAACCCAGCGCGAGATTCGCTCACGTTCCAGGTTGCGACGCAGCCGCTCGGTGAAGCTCTCGAGCGCGTCCAGATTGCGCGTTTCGAGCGCGACAGGAAGAGCGGCGAGCCCAAGTGCGTTCGATTGCGACACCCAATGACCACTACGGTCCGCGGCATCGACGGCGTCTCGGGCCAGCCTCGCCGCGTAGTCGGCTTGCCCCTGCATCCATGCAACGAACGGTAGGTTGAAGCGGACGGTGATGAACCGGTAGACCTCGTTCGCATCTTTGCGCGAACGGCCCTCTGCCAGCGAAAAGGTTGCCGCAAGACGATCGAGAACCGGGCGGCTCTTGCTCAATTCGCCGGCAAAGGCGCGGGCCCAGGCCAGTGCGCGATCGGCTTCGGACGTTGCCGTCCGGTCGCGGTCCCGGTCGGCGAGCGCGGTGGCCTCCTCGAGATGGGTTATGGCGCGCGCAATCTCGCCAATCTGCAACAGGTAAAAGGCAAAGCCCACCAGCGCACGTTGCTGATACTCGATGTTGCCGGCCCGCCTTGCAAAGGCGATCGCATCGAGCCAGGCAACCTCGTTCTCATTCGACATCTTGCGAGCGTAGAACAGGCTCCATCCAAGGGCGCAGGCGAGCTTTGCCTTCGACAGATCATCGCACGCGACCGTCTTGGCCAAGGCGAGCGCGTCCTCCAACCGTGCCTGCGCTTCCGACAGGATGGAGGTTTCCGACCACAAGGTGATCGCCGCAACCGTGAGCCTGATTCCGAGAAGGGTATCGCCTTCCTCGCCGAATGCCCAAGAAAGCGCAGCTCTCAGATCGGCGATGCGACCGAGGTAGCGCTCGGTCCAATCGGCCGGCTCGCGCCAGTTCCACTCCTCCTCGGACTGTTCGAAAAGCGCGAGGACACGCTGTGCATGGCGACGCAGCGCCAGGCCGCAGTCCGGATCAGCCTGACGCCATTCGGCCGCATAGCGCCGTGTGCTGTCGAGCAACCGGTAGCGCAGGCTCGCTCCCCGGGCCTCGGCGCTCAAAAGCGATTTGGCGACGAGACTGCCCAGGCCGGTGACGACGTCGACCGGCATGAGCCCCGCTGCCTCCGCGACGAAAACCGCATCCTCGACCTCGAACGCGTCGCTGAACACCGACAGCAAGGCGAAAAGTCTCGCTTCTTTCTGCGACAACAGCCGGAAGCTCCAGTCGATCGTTGCCATCAGGGTTTCATGGCGCGGCGGCGCGCCATCGGCGCTTGGGGCGCGAAAACCCAGCTTCTGGTCGAGCAGCGCCACCAGTTCGCGAGGATTGAACCTGCCAATCTGGGCTGCCGCCAATTCGATGGCCAGCGGAAGGCCGTCCAGCGAATGGCAGATCGAGGCGACGGCCTCGCAATCGTCGTCGACGCACTGGTAGTCCGACCATTCGGCGGCGCGGCGGATGAAGAGCTGCACCGCCGGAAACTTCACGGCCTGATCGACGGTGCGGGCAAGGCCGGATTTCGGCGAGGTCAGCGAACCAAGCCGCACGATATGCTCGGTAGCGGTACCGACCGGTTCGCGGCTCGTCGCAAGCAGCCTGCAAGGCGATGTGCCCGCCATGAACTTGCCGGCAAAGATCGTGGCGGCGGGCAGAACATGCTCGCAATTGTCCAGAATGAGCAGCATCTGCCGCGGTCTCAAATAGTCGAGAGCCGCAGCCAGACCGTTGTCCGTATTGCCTCTGATGCCCAGTGCCGTCACCAGCGCCGCGCCGAACAGCGTCGGATCGGAAATTGTTGCGAGGTCGACGAAGCAGACGCCGTCGCGACACCGTGGTGCAAACGCCTGGGCGACGGCCACGGCAACTGTCGTCTTGCCGATCCCGCCTGCGCCAGCCAAGGTCACGTGCCTGTTGTCGGCCAAGAGATCGGCGATTTCGACGATTTCCGCTTCGCGACCAACGATGCCGCGCAACAATGGCGGATTGGACAGGGGAAGCGGATCGGCAAGCGCCAGATCGTCCTCGATCTCGCCGACGCTGGCTTGGACATCCGCGATGAACTTGTACCCGCGGCGCGCCACGGTGGCGATGTAGACGGGCTCGATCTGGGTATCTCCCAGCGAACGCCTCAAGCTCCACATGTTGACCTTGAGATTGCTGTCGTGGAGGAAGGTGCCCGGCCAGGCCGCCGCCATCAGCTCCTTCTTGCTGACCAGCTCGCCGCGGCGCTGCACCAGCAGCTGCAAGAGCTCGAATGCGCGCCCGCCCAGTTTGACGGGGCGTCCGTCGAGAAGGAGCAACTGGCGGCGGGGAACGAGTCGAAATGGACCGAAGCAGAATGTGAGTTCCTGCCGGCGGGGGCTCCGTTGCCGTGAATCCGTGGCAGCCCGCATTGACCATTGCCAATCGATCGAAAAGATCGCCTGCAATTATCATGCGTTGCAAACTTGTTGAATAGAGCCGTTCTGAATTCGCACGATTCCTGCGGGCATTTGCCCGCAGGATGGCTGCGACAAAACCGCTCGCGCGCGGGCCGGTGCCCGCCTGGGACGGCTTCGGCTATTTTTTAGGCTTGCCAAGAACCGCCATGCGCATGACCTCGACGCCGCCATCGGCAAGTTCCGGAAGCTTGGCGAACCACGCCTTGACATAAGGCATCGCGTTATGCGCGTCGAAATCGGCCTCGCTGGCAAACACCTCGTAGAAGATGAAATGACCGGGGTTGGCGCGGTCTTCCTGCAGAAAATAGACCAGGTTCTTGGGATCGCCGCGAACCAGGTCGATCAGCGGCAAGGTGGCGGCACGCAACGCGTCTTCCTTCCCAAGTTTCGCGCGCACCTGAGCCACCACCGAATAAGCGCCTTCCGGAATCTCCTGGTAGCGCACGCGCGGTGCTTCCTCGGCAACGGCCGACGGCGCCGTCATGGCCATCGAGGCGGCGAATAGCAGCGCGCACAGGGAGTCGCGGACGAGAGTTTGCATGATGAATCCATTCACATTGTGATCGTGAGCACTTTCCCGGGCAACCAGCGAAAGCCGGTCGCCCGACATTTGACCGGTCAGCGCACGATTGTCTGCTTCCGTTTCGCCAAGGCCTCGCTGAAGCGATTCTTGACGGGGCCGAGCGCTTTGACGAATTCGAGTTGCTCGCCTTCCGGCCCTTTGCAATAGATCAGCTCCCAGCCGTTCGAGGGTTCCGCGGTCACCCGGTTCGTGTTGGCGCTGCGGGGAGCCGCCTTGCGGTCTGCTTCCGTCATCACGCGGATGGTGCGGTTCGCTCTCACCTGCGTCATGCCGCGGCGCGCGGACTCGGCTTCGAGGTCGGCGATGAACTTGTTGAAGTCGACATCGTCGCGAACGTAGAAGCAGATGTGCATCATGCGCGGAAAAGCCGGGCTCATGTGCTCCACCGGCTCGGCAAAACTCTTCGCACTGCCCATCGGCTGATCGGCCTCGCGATATTGCAGCAGTTCGAGCACCATGTTGTCGAACTGGATAAAGCGGACATCGAGCCGCTGCGCTCCGCTTCTGAGGTCGGGAACGCCGATCGTCCGCGGATTGACCCCGCGCGCATTCGCCTCGATCTCCTGATCGGCCAGCAGCGTGTTCTGCACCCCGTCGCCCTGGAAGTCGCCGTGCCGAAAGACCTCGGTGCCGCCGAGCACCTCCGTATAGAACTGATAGGCCCGCTCCATGTTCTGGACCGTCAGCCCGAAATGCTGGACGCCCTGAAGTCGCGCGCCGAGCGGGGCCTCGTTGCGCTCCGCAGGCGACATGCCGTCGGCGTCCTGCGTCGCGGCCCGCGCGTCGCTCGTGCCGGCGACGAGGCCGGTGACGGCGGCTGCGCCGGCTGTCTGGAGCAAGGTGCGGCGGCGCATGTCGGTGGCGTTGTTTGCTTCATCTGTCATGTCGCTCTCCTTTGTCGTTCGGTGGATTTTGCGCGATTTATCCTCGCGGCCGTCGCGGTGCCCGACCGGGATGGAGCTGCTGCGCTCTCGGCGCCTCAATCGGCGGTGGGAAGCGGAGTCGCGGCGTTGACGAGCCCTTCCGAACGGAGCTCACGCCAGAAATCGGCCGGGATGGCTTCCTCAAGCGCAGCACGATCCTCGGCGATGCGGCTCGGGCGGCTCGCACCGGGAATGACGGCCGCCACCACCGGATTGGCGAGCGCGAACTGCAGGCCTGCCGCCTTCATGCTGATGCCGTAGCGGTTGGCAATCGCCTTGATCCGCGCCACCTTGGTGAGGATTTCCGGAGGCGCCTGGGCATATTCGAAGTTAGGACCGCCGACCAGCGCACCCGAACTGTAGGGGCCGCCGACGACGATCGCGAGCTCATGTTCCGCAACCATCGGCATCACCCGCTGAAGCGCCCGGGTATGGTCGAGCAGCGTGTAGCGGCCTGCGAGCAGAAAGCCGTCGGGACGCGGCTCCTCGAGCGCGAGCAGCAGTTCGATCGGCTCGACACGGTTGACGCCGAGGCCCCACGCCTTGATCACGCCCTCGTCGCGCAGCCGGTCGAGCGCCCTAAACGCGCCCTTGCGCGCGCCTTCGAAGACCGAGAGCCACTCGTCGCCATAAAAATCCTGCGCGACATCATGTACGAAGGCGATATCGACATGGTCGGTCCCGAGCCGCTTCAGGCTGTCCTCGATCGAGCGCAGCGTCGCGTCCCGGGAATAGTCGTTCACGATCCTGTTCGGGCGACCGTACTGGAAGACGCCGCCCTTCTCGCCGAGGTCGCGGGCGCCGACATCCTCGATCTCGTCCAGGATCAACCTTCCGACCTTGGTGCTGACGACATAGTCGCTTCGCGGCCGGCCGGCCAGCGCAGCCCCCATGCGGATCTCGGCGAGGCCCGCGCCGTAGAACGGCGCGGTGTCGAAATAACGGATGCCATCGTTCCAGGCCGCATTCACCGTTGCGAGCGCTTCCTGCTCGGGGATGTCGCGGAACATGTTGCCGAGCGGCGCGGCGCCGAAGCCAAGTCTTCCCGGCAGAATATCCTTGAGGGGCATGTCGCGAGTCCTTGTCCGTGACAGGCGAGCGCATCCGCACGTGGCGCGGCCGATCTCAGTCGGTTGCGGAGGTGTCTGCGCTTCTGATGAACGCCGCGACCTCGCGCGGATGCGACAGCATCACCGCGTGGCTGCTTTTGATCTCCGTCACCTTCGCGCCCGATCGCTTGGCCATGGTGCGCAGTAAGGTCGGAGGGATAATGTGATCCTCGCTCGTCACCATGTAATAGGTCGGCTTCGTCTTCCAGGCCACGCGGTCGACCTTGGTCTGCACCGCCTGCAATCCAAACGGCAATTGCGCCGCACCCATGAAGCGGGTCGTTGCGGCATCGACGTCGGCGGCGAAGGAGGTCGGGAATTTATCGCGGTCGACGAAGAGATAATTGCCCTCAGTGACCAGCGGAGCCTTGTGCTCGCCGGGCGGCACGGGTGCTTCCGACAGCGTGCTGACCGACTCGCCGGCATCGGGCGCGTATGCCGCGAAATAGACCAGGCTGCGAACCTTCGGATTGTCGCCGGCCTCGGTGATGACCATTCCGCCATAGGAATGTCCGACGAGTATGACCGGATGCCGCGCCTTGGCGATCACGCGTTCGGTCTCCGCGACATCGTCACGCAGCGAGATCGTCGGCTGCTGCACGACGAGCACCTCATAGCCCGCCTTCGAGAGAATGTCGTAGGTGTCCTTCCATCCCGATCCGTCGACGAAGGCGCCGTGGACGAGGACGATGGAAACGGTCCTCTCGGCCGCGATTGCGGGGGCGGTCGTTGCGATCGTCATTGCGGCAAGTGTGGAGATTAGCGTCTTCATATCAGGCTCCGATCCTCGATACGGTGGCATTGCCGTTGGTGAGCCTTTCACTAACGCGGGCGGGCATTGCGGTATTTCCGATTCCTGCGCGATGACGGACGCATCTTGCTCATCCAAGCTCCCGAAGTCGATCGTGCCTAGCTCCAAGCCTTTGCTTTGCCTGCCTTTTACCTCTTTTAACCGCGGCGCCTCTGGACTTCGCTGACGCGGCTTGTGAGAAATTCGCGATCGGCGTGGCAGCGGCAGGGGCTGCAACTCACCACCGGATGGAATGATCGCTCGCGCGCGATACGGGGCCGGGATTCGCCGCAAGCGGAGGTCGTGATGGCGCTCGTGACGCATGGAGATCAGAAATACCAGAACAGCGAGAAGCTCGCAGCGGCCAACGACTGGCCGGGACTGAGCATCGAGCATCGCAAGTTCGAGGCGGGGCGGCAGGCAACGCCCATTCCCATCTGCACCGAAATCGTCATGGTGCTGTCAGGCGGCGGCATGGTGTGCCGGAGCGGCAATGGCGAAGTCCAGAAGAGCCTCGCGCGGCCGGGGATGAGCTACCTCGTTCCCGTAGGGACGCAGGAGAGCCATCTCGAGTTGTCGGACCGGATGGAATGTCTTCATCTCTATCTTCCTCCGACGCTGCTGGACCAGAGCGCGCTTGTGGACTTCGATATCGATCCGGCGAAGGTCGAGATCGCCTACGCCCATGGGCTAGCGGATCAGGTGCTCTTCCACATCTGCTCGCCGCTTCGCGACCTGCTTCATCGTCCGCGCCAGCCGACCGACGCGCTGTTCGTGGAGGGAATCCAGGTTTCGCTCGCGGCGCATCTTCTGGGGAACTATACGATCGACCGCTGGCGCGCGCCCGACAGGTTGCCGTCGCTCGATCCGCGGCGCCTGCAGCGCGTACTGGACTATATCGAGGCTTCTCTTGCCAGCGACATCAGGCTCGAGGATCTGGCGGCACAGGCTTGTCTCAGCCCCTATCATTTCTCCCGGCTGTTTCGCGAGGCGACCGGATTGTCGCCGCACCGTTACGTGACCGATCGCCGCGTCCAGGCTGCGCGGCAAGAGCTCGCGCGCGACCGCTTGTCCCTGGTCGAAATCGCGCTCGAGTTCGGTTTCGGCTCGCAAGCCAATTTCACGCGCGTGTTCCGCAAGGCCGCTAGCCTCACGCCGGGGCAGTTCCGCGAATTGTGCTGCGGCCAGGCCGAGGTGAAAACAGATCGCTCCGATACGGCACTGCGCACGGATTGCGCATGATTCCGCAGGAATCGGGAATACGGCTCAGCGTCAATCAGGCAGTGCTGTTGTGCCGACCAGATCCGCAAGGGGATGTACCGACATGATCGAGCTCAAGGTGAACGGGATCAAGCGCCAGGTCGAGGTCGTTCCCGAGATGCCGCTGTTGTGGGTGCTGCGCGACGAACTCGGCATCACCAGTCCCAAATATGGCTGCGGGGTCGCACAATGTGGCGCCTGCACGGTTCACATCGACGGAAAGGCTGTCCGTTCCTGCCAATCGCGCATCGGCGACGTCGCGAACAAGTCGGTCGTCACGATCGAAGGGTTGGATAACAGAGACCAGCACCCGGTCCTGCAGGCCTGGATCGAGCATCAGGTCCCGCAATGCGGCTATTGCCAGACCGGCCAGATCATGCAGGCCATTTCGCTCCTTCAAAGGATCCCCAAGCCAACGGAGGAGCAGATCAACGAGGTGATGTCCGGCAATCTGTGCCGTTGTGGCACCTACCCGCGCATTCGCGCTGCGATTCATGCGGCTGCCGCAAGAAAGATGGCGGAGAAGTAGGATGGGCGACTTACAGCGCATTTCCCGCCGAGCCTTCGTTTTCGGCTCCGCGGCCGTAGCCGGCGGCATTGCCTTCGGCTCGTATAGCGGCGCGGCGGCCAATGGCAACCCATTGGCCGCGAGCCTCGGTCCGAACTCCGTGACGTTCAATCCGTGGGTCGAGATCAGCCCGGAGAAAATAACGCTCATTGCCCAACACGCCGACATCGGCCAGGGCGTCGGCTCCGCGCAGGTGATTCTGATCGCCGAGGAGCTGGATCTCGATCCCGGTCAGTTCGAAATCCGGTTTGCCGGGCCCTCGCCCGCCTACTTCAACACCGGTTTCAAGGACGAGTTCGCGCCGTTCCTGGCGGCGGACCAGAGTGCTGCCGCTGAGGAAGCGCGCGCGGCGACGCTCGAATATCTCAGAAAGACCGGCCTGCAGATGACAGGCGGCTCCAGCACGATTCCAGACACCTACGAAAAATGCCGGGTAGCCGGCGCAGTCGCGCGCGAGACGCTGAAGGCGACGGCGGCCAAACGTTCGGGCGTTGCGGTGGCCGACATTCGCACCCAGTCCGGCGATGTGATCCTGCCCGACGGCACGAAGATTCCGTACGTCCAGCTCGCCGCGGAAGCCGCGACAATTCCGCCGGTGTTTGATGTGAAGCCGCGCGAGGCGTCGACATGGCGCCTGGTCGGCAAGCCGATGATGCGCCTCGATATCAAATCGAAGGTCATGGGCGAGCTGAAGTTCGGCATCGATCAGAAGATGGACGGCATGCTCTATGCCTCCGTCAAGCTGAACCCCGCCAAGGGGCAGCCGCTGCAATCGTATGATGCCAGCAAGGCGCTGAAGATGCCGGGGGTCAAGAAGGTCCTCGAAATCAAGAATGGCGTCGCTGTCATCTCAACCAACAGCTGGTACGCGATGAAGGCGGTCGCGGCGATCGATTGCAAATGGGCGCCTTCGACCTACCCCGCGGAACAGGCCGGCCACTGGAAGGTGCTGGAGAACTCGTTCAAGCCGGAATTCCTCGGCAAGGAATGGCGGAAGATCGGCGATGTCGATGCGGCGCTAAAGACCGGCAAGCTGGTCGAGGCGGAGTATCGCGCCCCCTATGTGGCGCATCAGCCGCTGGAGCCGCTCAACGGAATCGGCCTCGTCACCGACAAGGGCATGGAGATCTGGGTCGGCCATCAGAGCCCTCGGTTCGTGCAGTCGGTCGCGGCGAAAGCGATCGGCCTCAAGCCGGAACAGGTCACCTTCCACAATCAATGGACCGGCGGAAGTTTCGGTCATCGTCTCGAATACGAGAACGTCCGTGTCCTCGCCGAGATCGCCAATCAAATGAAGGGAACGCCGATTAAGCTGGTGTTCTCGCGCGAGGAGGATTTCATCCAGGACATTCCGCGGCAGATTGCGATCGCCCGGCACAAGGGCAAGGTGGAGAACGGCAAGATCGTCGCGGCCGACCTGAAACTGGCGTCGACTGCGCCGCTCAACGGACTGCTCGAGCGTTCGGGCGTCCCCTCGAAGGATCCCGACGCCCAATTGGCCGCCGGTCACTGGAACGTCTACTACGACATCCCGAATTTCCGGGCCACGACCTATGAGGCGCGGGGACTATCGCCAAGCACCACATGGCGCTCGGTCGGCGCTTCGACGGCCGGCTTCTTCACCGAAAGCTTCATCGACGAAATGATCCATGCGGCGGGGCTCGATCCCATGAAGGCGCGCATCGAGATGTGCGCGATTCCGACCTACCGCAAGCTCTTGGAGACGCTGGCGGAGATGTCGGACTGGAAGGGACCGCTCGGCAACGGCAAGGGCCGGGGCGTCGCGTTCGTGGAAGCATTCGGGACACCGACAGCCGAAGTCGTCGAGGTCACGGCGACCGACAAGGGCATCAGGATCGACAAGGTCTGGGTCGCGGTCGACGTCGGCAAGGTCGTCGATCCCGTCAACTTCGAGAACCAGGTGCAGGGCGGCGTGATCTGGGGGCTCGGCCACGCGATCAATTGCGAACTCACTTATGCCAAGGGCGGCGTGCAGCAGACCAATTACAATCACCACGAAGCGATGCGGATCTATCAGTGTCCGGTGATCGAGGTGCGCGGGCTCGAGAACGATCCCAAGGTGAGAGGCGTCGGCGAGCCCCCCGTTCCTCCTGCCGCACCTGCGCTTGCCAACGCGATATTCGCGGCGACCGGAAAGCGTATCCGCGAAATGCCCTTCAACAAGTTCATCGATTTCGTGTGAGCTCGCGCCATGAAGATGTCTCTGATCGCGCTTGCGTTCGCCGCTTCATCAACAGTGGCCTTCACAGGAATTGTCGTCGCCAAAGACCCGGCGAAGGATGCGCTCCCACCGGGCAGCGTCAGCCGCGCCGAGGGGCTGCAGGCCTGGAAACGGATCGAAGCCGTGGTGACACATCCACGTTGTGCCAACTGCCATGTCGACGCCAAGGCAATTCCGATCTGGACGCCGGCGGGCGAATCAAAGCCCCGAGTGCACGGCATGAATATCCATGGCGGACAGAGCCGCATCGGGGCGGAAGCGATCCCCTGCTCGACCTGTCACATGACCTCTACCCAACCGAACGACCCGGCACCGGCGCCGCCGCGCGCCGGTATTGATTGGCAACTCGCCCCGGTGGCGTTCATCTGGTTCGGCAAGAGCGGCGCCGAGATTTGTACGCAACTGAAGGATCCCAAACGCAATGGCGGTCGCGATGCCGTCGGTCTTCTCGAGCATTTGCGGCACGATGCATCGCTAAACGGCTTCATCCCGCGGGGATGGGCACCCGGAGCAGGCCGCACCACGCCACCGGGTACCTTCGAGGGTCATGTTAAAGACATGGCCCTGTGGGGAGCTGCCGGGCAACCCTGCCCAAATTGACGGTTCATCGACACCGTGACGAACGCGGGCGCCGGACAAGGCGCCCGGAACACCGATCAAGCGCAACGGGGCGGTGAAGCTGCGTTGGACGGATGAGACACAGCGGACCCCGCTGCAATGACTGGGCTTACCGTCGCAACCATCATCGGCTCGCGCGAGCATGATGTCTCGATCCTCGACTACCGGCCGATCGAGCATCGCGAGAAAGCTGCGACCTTTCTCGGTGAAACACCACTTGGCCGGCTCGCGCGTCATCAGCTTCGACCAGGACGTAATCGGCGACCAGGAAGATCAGCGTCCTCATCCTTGTTGATAGCGATGATTACCCAGAGTCCTTCACGCCAGCCATGGTGGCGTGCGTTCGTCACAACTAACGAACCCAAGCGCGCGAAATCGTAGTTTAGCGTACAAAATCGTGTAAATGGCGGAGAGAGAGTGTCAGTCAATCCCCATTGAAAGATAAGCATTTTCGACCCTCCGAGACCAAAACCGACCGTTTGAGGTACGGTCGGAAAATCGGATCATAATTCGGCTTTGGGAATCGCTCGGCGCCACGATTGTGGAATCGATTTGAGGAAGACGCAGTGTAGCAGAGGCAGCGCCTGCCTAGGTGCGGTGGTGGCCAGCGGCCTGCCCTCCATCGACATGGAGAATCTCGCCTGTCACAAACCCCGCGCCATCGAGGTACAGCACCGCATCGACCACGTCGGAGATGTCTCCCATCCGGCCCATGGGATGGAGTGCGGCCAACGCTTGATGCGCCTCCGGTGGATGCATTGGTGTTTTGATGATACCGGGCGAGACGGCGTTGACGCGGACACCAGTCCTCGCATACTCGATCGCGAGCGCCCTAGTAGCTGCATTCAAGGCTCCTTTGGTAAGCGACACCAGGGCGGCCGGGACGCTGTTCATCGGCTGATCAACGAGACTCGTCGTGATCGTGACGACATGACCGCGCCCCTGCGTGCCCATGATGTCGAGCGCACGCTGGGTCATGTGAAAGAACCCTTCAACGTTCGTCGAGACGTAGGCCTCATAATCGGCCCGCGTGTATGCGGTGAACGGCTTTGCCATAAACATGCCGGCATTGTTGACCAGCGTGTCGACCCGGCCGAAACGCTCGAGCGCGGCGCTGAACGCCCGCTGCGCCGTTTGGGGATCGCCGACGTCGCCCGGCACGACCTGCATGTCGGCATCAGCGCTTGACTTGATTGATCGCGATGTCGCAACGACCCCGTAATTTCGCTGCCGAAAGGCCTCGGCAATCCCCGCGCCGATGCCCCGAGATGCTCCCGTGACGATGGCGACTTTCCGCTCTGTGCCCATGACCATCTCCCTCAAGCTGCGCCGCTGGCCACAAGCGGATCGTAGCTGCCATGCCGAAACATCATGTGCAGTTGCCGTCGCCTGACGCCCATATTGCCGCCGTCGAAGATTGGCAGTGCCAACGCATCCTGGAGCAGACGAGCGAACGGCGCTTCGTGATCATAGCTATCGACGCCGACCACGCGCATGAGATCGGTTATCACGCGCACTGCGGCTTCCGAGCCAAAGATCTTGGCCTCGATGGCAAGCTCATCGGCCCCCGGCGACTGGGTATCGACCGCGTGACAGGCGCGCCAGCTGAGATAGCGGGCGGCCTCGATCGTGGTCTTGGCATCGGCCAGCGCATATCCGACCGCCTGATGCTCGATAATCGGGTGACGCCGCCGCGCTTTTCGGTCTGGGCAAAATGCAGCGCGAACTCAAACGCGGCGCGCATCAGTGCCACGCCGAAGATGCCCACGAGCGCCGCGGTCCCCGTGAAGCCGGCCGCCGTAAGCGCGAGACCCGCCCCCTCCTGGCCCAACAGATTACGGTGCGGTGCCGCAACATTCTGCAATTCGAATTGCGGGACGAGATGCGCGCGATGGCCGATCGTGTCGATAGCGCGTTCGAAGACAAGGCCCTTCACCGGTCCTTCGACAGCAATGATCGAGATCGCTTCACTAGGGGGCGCGGCGGAATCGGTTCGGCACACGACGCACAGGACGTCGGCGCCCTCGCGATTCCAGCTCGTGGCCGAGGACACCCATTTCTTGCGGCCGGTGATGACCCAATTGTCGCCCTCGCGTCTCGCGGTGGTGCGAACCCCTTCGCCAGGCGGAAGCGAGCCGGAATTGGCGCTACCGCCGGGCTCGCTGGAGCAGAATCCGGCGAGCGGCGCGCCACTCGTCCTCAGGAACGGCACCAGCAGGCGCTGGCACTGCTCCGGCGTGCCGCCGAGCAAAATCGGGAGTAAGCCGAGCACGGTGCCGAGCATCGTCAGCGTCACGCTGGCGTTCACGCTGTAGAATTCCTCGGCCAAGATCGCCATGTCGATCAAGCCTGCATTTTCGCCCCCCACCGGCGACGGAATGCATTTGCGCAAATAGCCGGCCGCGACCATCGCCTGGGGGACTGAATACAACGCTACGACGATTGCACAACATATCGCCTTGCAGGAACACGCGCCGCAGGCAAGATCGGATCGGGTCCTTGGGGTGACACCGGTGCGCACCACCGCCTCACTCCATCCACCTTCAGCCCCGTCGCGCCCTTCGGTTCGGCGGGGCGAACGTTTTCTGGTCCCGCGTTGCGGTTGCTATCCGGCTACCAGCGACGATAGCGCTTTCAGCCCTGCCTCGAGTGCCGCAATATCCTGCGCGACCTGCGCAATCGAGGAGCGATAGTCAAAGCCTGTCTTCGCCTTCAGATCTACGGCGAGGCGCTTGCGGTGCATCCGAAGATATTCAAGCGACTGACGGTCCTTCAGCCGGGCATAGCCCTCTACAATCAACTCAATTGCGCTGGACATAACGCTACCCCACACAAAATGCATTTCCCAATGGAGGCCAGTCTAGAGTGGATGAAGACGCGAGCGAAATCATACGATTGGCCTAGCAGGTCTCTTGGTCCTAAACCTAACATAACTCGGTACTATGACTCACTTCGTCTAGCTACCCTCGTGGGCTACCTTCACAACTCCGATGGTTGCCAGGAGGGCTGCAAGTCCAGCGTGACCACCGGTGTCAGTCTTCGCAAACACACGCCTCAGGTGGGTCTTCACCGTATTCGGAGACAAGCCAAGGGCAAGACCAGCGTCCGCCACAGTCCTGCCGGAAGAAGTCGTGAGCGCCACGCGCGCTTCCGCCTTTGTCAAGCCATAGGCATCCATGAGTTGCCGCGCTCCGACCGGTTCTCTCCTAAGCGGATCGATGACGAAGGCGGCGCAGGATGCATCGGAAATACGTGCTGCATAGAGGTTCTTTACCTCCCCACTCCGCAGACTTACGACAACGATCGTGAGAAGCCGCGAACCGTCGAACGATGGCACACTGACTGCGCCGCCCGCGGCTCCGGCCAAAGCCGACCTGACGAGGCTTGCGAGACGTCTTGAGTGGGACGGAGAACACGTGGCAATCGAAGGCCTGAGCTTCAGCGCGCCTTCGGCTTCGAGGGAGCATGCGGTTTGGTTTGCGAACAGCACGTGCCCGCGTGGTCCCATCACCACGACGCCGTCCGTCAATTTGTCGATCACATCGAATGCGGCGTTGCGAAGCGCAAGGTATCCGGACAGCCTAAAACCCAAGGTGACGGAGCGACGAAGGTGCGGCGCCAGCGTCTCGAACACCTGTCGCTCCGCAGCTTCAAACTCTCCGCGACCGTTTCCGCGGCAAATGTTGAATGCCACGCGAAAGTCGTCCCGCGCCGCAAGGGCGATCATGGCATTGTGGCCGATATCCTGGGGCCGCAACACCTCGTCATAGAAGCCGGTTTTCTTGAGATCGCTCAGGGCGACGACTTCGTCGGACAGAACCAAACGCCCGACGGTTACGTCCTCCATCGCAAGCGACCAGGGATTCTGCATGTGTCGTTCCTGGTAGATGCGATTGCACTGCGGGCTCAGACGACCGTTAAAATCGAAGTAGACTTGCTCCGCCGCCACGGACTGCCCGAAAAGAATCCCGCCCTCGCTTCGGGTAAGATCAGCGATCGCCGTGAGCGCGGCCGGCCACAGCTCGTGATCGCCCGCCGCGTCGTATATCAGGTCCAGGATCCGGTCCATGTGTCGTCTTCGGATGTGTCTCGCTGGCAGCCTGCGGCGTCACTTACCGTGAGCCCCGAACGGCGGATCAGAGCGCGCAACCTGTACATCCCGGTTGGACAGGAGCGCCATAACCAGCATCACGGCCAGCAGAGATCCATAGAAACTCACGACCACAAGGCGCCACCTGCGGACCACGCGACGGTCCGAAGCAGGGAGATCATTTGAGAATTTCTGCATGAAATGCTCCATCGGCCTAGCGAGGCCAGACAAACCCGAGTCCCACGACGACCAGAAACAGTCCGACGATGCGGTTGAATGTAGACGTATCGACGCGGTTAAAAATGATCAGCCCAAAATATGCACCGAGCACGGCCGGCGCGGCATAGCGAAGAACGTCGGTCACAACGATCTGCGCCGGCCGCACGATCATCAGCGCGGAAACAGATAACAGTTGATTGATGAGGATAAACGGTTGAACGATCGATCGCGCCCGGTGCTTGTCGAACCCTTGCAAGAGGCACCACATGGTAACGAAGGCGGCCGGGAACGCCGCCAGCCCACCCGTGATTCCTCCCAGCGCTCCCACCGTGACTTGTCCCCATATTGGATTTGCACCGGGGCGCAGGTTGGGCGTGAGGGCTGCAAAGACTCCATACGTGATCAGGAGTATCCCAAGGAGTGGCAAGAAAACCGACGCTGACGTTTCGCAGAGGAGATAAAGGCCGATCGGAAGGGTTGTGACGCTTCCGATGAGATACGGTGTGCATTCGCTAAGCCGAATGGTTTCGCGCAAGCGCCATACGCAGTAAACCTGCTGCGCAATTGAGGCAACCAACAGAACCTTCACGACCGCCAACGGCTCGTTCAATGTATGAAAGAGGAATGCACCCGCTATCGGAGAGAATGCAAACCCGGCGACGCTCGAAAGCAAGGCGGAGAACAGGACTATCCACGAGGCGGTTGTCACTGAGCTGCTGGCAGGAATAGCAAGTACGAGCGCGAGAAGGAGCAGGCAAATCGTCGGCACTCTCGGGAGCGCGCGAAGGGCTGAGAAAGCCAAAGCCGCCTTTTGAAACGTAGGCTGCATGAAGACCTCTGTGACAGCAATACTTTTTAAGCCTTAAACCTGCATGCAGATGCAGATGGCAACTTACGCGTCGCACCGAAGAAAACGTGTGAACCAATTCACCACGCACGTGCCATTTCAAATCACTCGTCTGAGATCAGGTTAGCCACTGCTTCGCTGAGAGACGTCACCCAACCGGGTGACGAATAAAGGAACCATCGCAACAGCGGCAAACGCGATTGCACCAGTCTCCGTCTTTTGCTCACGAAGTGAGCGCGAGACAGCGCAAAAGATAGGCGAAAGCCATTTAATTGCATAACATCGCAATACAACCCATCGACCGATCCGTCGTTTTCAACGTTTCATCGCGGCAGGAATCGGCTGGCGATCAACACGCTGTTCGAGTATGGCAAGAAGTGCGATTTTGACTTAAAGCCGAAGAGCTCATCATGCGACGGCCGTGTATCATCAAGCTTCTGGCAACGACGATCGGACTCGCCGTTGCGATCGGAGTTGTAGCGGGAAAACCGCCCGCAGATGGTTATCATAAAGGCCTCTTGCGCACGCAGTTTGTCGCGAACTAGCGCGCGCGGGATTGGTATGTGCAACTCGAAAGATGATCGCGCCACACGGTCGGTTTTTCGCTTCGGCAACTAGCCTTAGGGCGGCGCAAGTGATCACCAACTTCGCGATCCGCGACCAAACCGACCGGATTTGCGACCGTGCGGATTCTCTAACCCGTAAGTTCGGTTAGCTCGAGGTCATCATCAGCGGTAGTGGGTACTCTGCTCGGCAAGAAATCGGAACGCATTTGTTATCTTTTGCGTAAGCAGCGAGTGCTTGAACAACCGCACCGTTTGGGGTCAAAATGCGAGGAACTCTGCAAATCGGGTCCGCCATGCCTCGGTGAGCGGACCTCGTGGAGGAGCGCCGCCACTTCTCCGTTGGGCCATGTGTGGACCTTGGTTGTATCCCGACGTTCATGTATACTCGTGGCCGCATCCAAACTGATGGCCGGAGTTTCCTTGAATCAAAGGAGCTTTTGTCATGACGAAAAATGATATTACCCGCCGCCACATACTTTGCAGTGCCACGACCGCTGGTTTCGTGGTTGCAGCGCCCACCGTTACGGTGCATGCGCAATCGGCACGAAAGACCTTCGTCTTTAGTAGCGGAGCTTTTTGTGGAGGTTGGATATGGCGCCGTGTCACCGACCGGCTCGAACATGAGGGGCACAGAGTCTTTTCTCCGTCACTCACGGGTTTGGCCGAGCGCTCGCATTTACTGAGCGGGGACGTCAATCTGGACACCCACGTCGCCGACGTCGTCAACCTGATCAGATGGGAAAGTCTCGAGAACGTCTGCCTCGTGGCGTGGTCCTTAGCCGGCTATGTAGGCTCGGGTGCACTTGAAAGCATCGGCGATCGCGTCTCATCGGTTGTATGGCTTGATGCCTTCATTCCCAGAGGGGCGGACACTGCGGCCGAGGCGGTTCGCAAAGGCATCCAAGCGGCCATCGACAAGGGCGAGCCTGGCGTTCGCGGATTGGTGAAGATTTCGACCGACGCCATCGGCGCCGAGCGAGATCGGGGATTCGTCGAATCCAAGGCTACACCGCATCCGATCGGCGCTTATCTCCAGCCGATCAAGTTGTCTGGTGCGCTCCAAAAGGTGGCAAAGAAGACATATATCCGTCTCCCAAAATATCCACTGCCACCCTTCGATAGAGCACTGGCAGACTGCAAGAGCGATAAGTCCTGGGTTACGTTCGAACTGCCGGACGTCGGGCACATGGCCATGCTCGATGCACCGGATCGCTTGAGCGATTTAATACTGCAAGCTGCGTGAGATCGACCTCACTATGCGTGCGGCCACGCTGAAGTACGTGGCGTCCGTATTGGGTCAAAATGCGAAGAACTCAGGTTGAGCAAATCTGGTCCCCTCTGCCGCGATGAGCGGACCTCCCTCAGACGCGGCGCAGCTTCGCAGATGGGCCGATATTGTTGCAAAAGTCGATTTTCGCCGATGACCAAAATTCTGCGGGCCGTGGGCGCGACTTTCGCGTACAAGATGCGAGGGACCTCACGGCCTCACGCAAAATTCACAGGC
>Ga0075367_10000218_pt1 | contig 19148 bp, 20 predicted proteins | sample EndMethybrTD3032_FD_71399 | JGI IMG/M metagenome (GOLD analysis project Ga0075367, IMG submission 71399) | Populus endosphere microbial communities from Tennessee, USA - Endosphere MetaG P. TD hybrid TD303-2 | ecosystem: Host-associated > Plants > Roots > Endosphere | place: USA: Tennessee... | reverse complement strand
GTCTCCGCCAGGGGCTTTAGCGCGAACTTGTCTTCCTTCTGGGCGGTTTCCGGCCGCTGACCATGCACATGATGGGCCGTCGGGCATTGCGTCCCGGCGGCCCCTCTCATGTCCGGGGTGCGGCGTTTTTTTGAGACATCTAAAAGGGCGATGTCTCGGTACGGTGCCGGCCCACTCCCCCGCCCAACCACCCGACAGGATGACACTGGATCGGGCGGTTAGGCGGGGGATTGGGCTGGAGCCGGCTTTCTCAAACAGGATTCCTACCGCCGGCGGGTTGCAAACCAGATGACGTGGCGCGGCCCCTTGCCATTGTCGCGCGCCTTGACCGCGACTTCTTCCACCGCGAAGCCCGCATTCTGCAATCGCCGGGTGAAGGCGGCGTCCGATCCCGCCGACCAGATCGCCAATATGCCGCCGGGCTTGAGCGCGCGCATCGCGCTGGAGAGGCCCGCATTGGTGTAGAGCCGGTCATTGGCATCGGCGGTCAGGCCGTCGGGACCATTGTCGACATCCAGCAGGATCGCGTCATAGCTGCCATGGCCGGCCGCGATCACATGGGCGACATCGTCCATCACCAGTCGCACGCGCGGATCGTCGAGGCAGCCGGCGGCCAGGTCGACCATCGGGCCGCGCGCCCATTCGATGATCTCGGGCACCAGTTCGGCCAGCGTGATCTGCGCCTTTGCGTCCATTTCCGCGAGCGCGGCGCGCAGCGTGAAGCCCATGCCATAGCCGCCGATCAGCATGTGGAGACCGGCGCGCTTGCCCAGCCGCTCCAGCGTCATCAGCGCCAGCGCCTTTTCCGACCCGCTCATCCGGCTGCTCATCAGCTCGTTGCGGTCGAGCACGATCATGAAGTCGCCGCCGCGGCGATAAAGGCGCAGCTCCTGCCCGCCCGGAACGGCGGCGGTGCCCAGCAATTCGCGCGGTGTCATGGCAATGGTCCTTCAAGTGCGGCGGGGAAAGCGGCCGCATGACAGGTCGCGGGCCGCTGCGCAATGGCGGCCCATCGGACGGTTCGCCGCCTATGGGCTGGCCAGCGGCGGCGCAGGGGGCTATCGGCACCCCCATCATGCGTTATTTTCTCGATACCGAATTCAACGGCTTTGGCGGCGCGCTGATCAGCGTGGCGCTGGTGCCCGAACATGGCGACGACGATTTCTATGCGTCGCTGCCGCTGCCCGATGTGATCGAACCCTGGGTCGAGCGCCATGTCATCCCCTATCTGCGCCATGTGCCGCCGGGGCTGGACCATGAACTCAGCCGGATCGAGGCGGCCGACCATATCGCCGCCTATCTGGATGGCGATTCCGATCCGGTGATCATCGCCGACTGGCCCGAGGATCTGGCCCATTTCTGCGCGCTCCTGACCACTGGGCCGGGGCAGATGGCGGCGGTCGACTATGGGCTGCGGCTGGAACTGATCAACGCGGCGGGCTTCAGCGCGGCGGCCAACAGCCGGGTGCCGCACAATGCCCTGCATGATGCGCGGGCGCTGCGCGACTTCTACGTCAATAATTGAGCTGAAAGGGGCGGTGTTGCGCACCGCCTCTGGCTCTCAGAGACTGTTTGAGAAAGTCGGTTCCGGCCCGCTCCCCCGCCCAACCGCCCGACAGGATGACACTGGATCAGGTGGTTGGGCGGGGGAGCGGGCTGGTGCCGCGCTGAAAAATCGCTCTTTCGCGATTTTTCAAACAGGCTCTCAGCGCTCCGTGCCCCTCGCCTTGCCCCAGGCATGGGCGGCGGTATAGCCCAGATAGGCGGTGCCGAAGAGGGCATAGAGTGGCTCGGGCAGGGCGTCGAGATAGGCGCGCATGCCCGCGATGATCGCGCCTGCCACCGCCGGCTGCCAGCCCGAGATCAGCCCCATCGGGATCGACCAGAGCAGCAGTGCATAGATGACGTAGAGAAAGGCCGGCCGCGACCGCTGGGTCCACAGGTCGGTCGGCTCGGTGGGGAGAGGGCCGGGGAGCAAGGGAATGTCGTCGGTCTTCATCATGATCGCGTCTCCCTTCAGCCGATGCGGTTGGCGAGCCAGCCATAGAGAAAGGACTCGTTGGCCGGGCGGCTTTCGGCCAGCGCCAGATAGCGTTCGCCCTGCAAGGCCTCGATCGCCTTGATCAGCACCGCGTCGCCGGCCGCGCCGCGCAGGGTGCGGAAGGCGCGCAGCGCGGCGAGCGTGCGGGCGCCGATCGCGCCGTCGGCCTTCAGGTCGGGATAGTCGCGCTGGTTGCGGTTGAGGGCGTTGAGCGCCCGCTGGAGAAAGGCGCTGGCGACCCCCGGTCCCATGTTGACGGCGGTGTCGAACAGTTCGGCGGCGAGCGCCATGCTCTGCTGCGCGACTGCGGCATAGCCCGGCCCATCCCAATAGAGCTGGCGGTAGATGGTACGCGCGGTTGCAGGCGGCAGGCGGCGCATGTCGCCGTCAAAGCCGTTCGCCCGCGCGACCCCCAGCGTGATGCCCATATTGGTCGGCCCGCCGCGATCGGCCGGATGGTCGACATAGCCACCCTCCCGCGCGATCAGTTCGTCCAGCAATGTGTCGATGGTCATGATCGGCCCTTCCATGGTTCGTGGATGGCGAATCATTTATCCCATCTGGTTATCTGTAGGACAGGGTTGAATTATATGGACGCGTCTGTCGAAGTTCACAGTGTAAACGGGCTTTTGGGGTCTTTTGCGCCTGAAACGCGTCGGCAATGCCTCTGTTGCGCGTTGGTCATGCACTGGAACGCATGCCGTCCAACAGGGGCTGGGTCAGCGCGCCGCGTTAACGCCGAGCGCGGCACGCGCCCCTGACGCGACGCCCACGCGCCTTTCTTGCACGCGGGGCGCGCCGGTGATCGGCGTGGGCGCATTCGTTCACATTGCCAAGTGTAGAGCAGGGAGAGGGCGCGTAGGAAAGGGGGTGTCGGGGCGGGGCCAGCATGGCGCTGCCCGGATAGCGCTCGGTCCGCTTCCGGGCGGAAAGCTGCCTGGCGCGAAGCGAACAGAAGACATGTCCCCCCTCCCGCAGGCGGGAGGGGAATGGCGGGAAACCACCCCAACATGACCAGGATTTCATGATTGTGCGGATTGATCCGGCGCGGCGTCGGGTCTAGCGGCGATCCTGTTCCAACCGGAATATTCCGCCCATCCTTTCGAGGAAATCATGTCCGACAACGACCATAGTCGAAAGACCGCGCGTTCGGGCATGGGGGCGAACTGACAGGTTCGGATCACCCGCCCGCCCCGAAGGCGCGGTCGCACGAGGTGATCCATGAATGCAGCCATCCGTTTTCTCGTCGGCTCCCTGCGCCGCGGGCCTCAGGCCCCCGATCTCAACCGCCTGTTCGATGACGGCCAGACCTATGGCGAGCGACTGGCCGACCGCGTCGCGGCGATCGGCGGTTCCTGGCGCTTCATCATCGGCTTCAGCCTGTTCCTGGTCGCCTGGGCGCTGCTGAACACGCTGGTGCTGGCGCGCCACGCCTTCGATCCCTTTCCCTTCATCTTCCTCAATCTGATGCTGTCGATGCTGGCCGCGCTGCAGGCGCCGATCATCATGATGAGCCAGAATCGCCAGGCGGCAAAGGACCGGCTGGAGGCGCGGCTCGACTATGAAACCAACCTGCGTTCGGAAGCCCAGATCGCCAGCCTGCACGACAAGATCGACCTGCTGCTGGCAATGGCGGGCGAGAGGGAGGATGCCGCAGGGGCGGCGGGCTGATCGTCCGGCATCGGTGCCCTTCAACGCCGCATCAAGCGGATGGAGGAAGCAGCGATCCGCCGAGCCTCATCGCTCCATCGTTCCAACAGAATATCGGGCCAGTCCTCCATGCGAACTTTCTCGTCCACAGTGTAGGTGCGCCCGCATTCCAGCGTCAGGATGCGGTCGATGCCGCCGCGCTGCGCCGATGAACGGTGAGCCAAATGCCGCGACGATGGATGCCACGTCCTTCCACGTCGCCAAAGCAGTCCAATCAGTGGGCATATAGCTTCCCTCCCGATCGCGCACAGAATGATCGAATCTCATCACGGTGCTTGCTATGTGATTGCTGATACGAAAACGCCGTCCCTTGCGCTTGGCAAGAAACGGCGGGTTTTCTTGGTCGGGACGAGAGGATTCGAACCTCCGACCCCCACACCCCCAGTGTGATGCGCTACCAGGCTGCGCTACGTCCCGACCGGAGGGCGCCCAATAGAGGGATGAATTGGAAGTTGCAAGGGATTCGATGCAGGCTTTTTGCGGGGCGTGCAAATGACCGGCTTTCCCGCCCGCTGCCCGATGCTTTCAAAGCCCGCCATTCCGGGCGCGAAAAGCCAAGCTTGTTGCCTTGCCCCGGCCATCTGTGTTAGCCGCCCGCGCTTGATCCCATGCCCGCGCCCTGCGGGTTGGGGAGACCGAAAAACAAGGCGAAAGTCCCACCATGTTCATTACTCCAGCCTTTGCCCAGACCGCGGGCGGGCAAGCCTCCGGCGCCGGTATCCTGGTGCAGATGGCACCGCTGGTCCTCATCTTCGTCGTCTTCTACTTCCTGCTGATCCGTCCGCAGCAGAAGAAGATGAAGGAGCATAAGGGCAAGATCGACGCCGTGCAGAAGGGCGATCAGGTCGTGACCGGCGGTGGCCTGGTCGGCAAGGTCGCGCGCGTCGACGACATCTATGTCGATATCGAGCTGGCGCCGGGCATGAAGGTCAAGGCGGTCAAGTCGACCCTGGCCGACGTGATCGACCCGACCACCGCCAAGCCCGCGAACGACTGATCCAACCATGCTGAACTTCTCGCGCTGGGCCATCGCCGGCATCCTGTTGCCGCTGATCATCGGCATCTTCTGCGCCGTCCCGAGCTTCCTGCCCGATTCGACGGTGGCGAAGCTGCCCCCCTTCATGCAGACGCGGGTCAATCTGGGCCTCGACCTTGCCGGCGGCAGCCATCTGCTGCTGGAAGCGTCGACCCAGGATGTGGCCAAGCAGCGGCTCGCCAATATGGAGGAGCAGGTCCGCACGGAACTGCGCCGGGGCGAGACGAAGATCGCGATCGGCGATATCTCCAGCCGTGACGGGAAGCTCAGCTTCATGGTCCGCAACCCCAGCGAAGTGGATGCCGCCGTCGAGCGCATCCGCCCGCTGACCCAGGGTGCGGGCCTGACCGGCCAGCGCGACTTCAATGTCGAGGTGGTCAACAGCTCCACCATCGTCATCACGCCGACCCAGGCGGGAATCGACAATGCGGTCAAGAGCGCGATGCAGGTCGCGACCGAAGTCATCCGCAAGCGCATCGACGAAATGGGCACGCGCGAGCCGACCATCCAGCAGCAGGGCGCCAACCGCATCGTCGTGCAGGTGCCGGGCCTGCAGGATCCCAAGGCGCTGAAGGCGCTGCTGGGCCAGACCGCGAAGCTGGAATTCAAGCTGGTCGACATGAGCGCCAATCCGAGCGAGGTGGCCCAGGGCCGCGCGCCGGTGGGCAGCGAAGTCCTGCCCTATCCGACCAATCCGGCCGGGCCGCCGATGATCGCGGTCCACCGCCAGGTGATGGTGTCGGGCGAGGAACTGACCGACGCGCAGCAGACCTATGACCAGCAGACCAACGAACCCAATGTCACCATCCGTTTCAATGGATCGGGCGGCAACAAGTTTGCCAAGGTGACGTCGCAGAATGTCAACCGCCCCTTCGCCATCATCCTGGATGGCAAGGTGCTGTCGGCCCCGAACATCAATGAGCCGATCCTGGGCGGGTCGGCGACGATTTCGGGCAGCTTCACGGTCGAAGGCGCCAACCAGCTGGCGATCGCGCTGCGCTCGGGCAAGCTGCCGGTCAATTTCGTCGTGGTCGAGGAACGCACCGTCGGTCCGGGCCTGGGCGCCGATTCGATCCACGCCGGCCTGACCGCCTCGATCGTCGCGGTCGTGGCCGTCGCCGCCTTCATGTTCGTGAGCTATGGCCGGTTCGGCATGTATGCCAATATCGCCGTGGCCATCAACGTGCTGGTGATCCTGGGCGTGATGGGCATTCTTGGCGCCACGCTGACGTTGCCCGGTATTGCCGGCTTCGTGCTGACCATCGGCACCGCGGTCGACGCGAACGTGCTGATCTACGAGCGTATCCGCGAAGAGCGGCGACGGGGACGCAATGTCGTCCAGTCGATCGAGCATGGCTATAAGGAAGCAAGCCGCACCATCTTCGAGGCGAACGTGACCCATGCGATCGCCGGTGGCATCATGCTCGCGCTGGGGTCCGGCCCGGTCAAGGGCTTCGCCATCGTGCTGCTGATCGGTATCGCGACCAGCGTGTTCACCGCCGTGACCTTCACGCGCGTTCTCGTCTCGGGCTGGGTGCGTCGCACCCGTCCGACCGACATCCACATTTAAGAGGGGCGGGAGGAACAACCCATGAAACTTCTCAAGCTCGTCCCCGACAACACCAATATCGGCTTCGTCAAGCTGCGGCATTGGGCCTTTGGCCTGACGTTGCTGCTGACGGTGCTGGCGGTCGGTGCGACCTTCCACAAGGGCCTGAACCTGGGCGTCGATTTCGTCGGCGGCCTGATGATCGAGGCGAAGTTCCCGCAGGCGGTGCAGACCGACAAGGTGCGCGACACCATTGCAGGGCTGCGTGTCGGCGAAAGTTCGTTGCAGCAGTTCGGCGATCCCAAGACCGTGCAGATCCGCCTGCCGCTGCCCGAACAGGGCGGTGCCGGTGCGGCCAACGCCGTGGTCGAAAAGACCCGCAAGGCGATGGAAGCGCAATTCCCCGGTGTCACCTTCTCGCGCTATGACACGGTGTCAGGCAAGGTATCGGGCGAACTGATCCAGAATGGCGTGCTGGCCGTCGTGCTGGCGATCGTCGGCATCGCGATCTTTTCCTGGTTCCGCTACGAATGGCAGTTCGGCGTCTCGACCTTCGTCGCGATCGTCCACGACGTGCTGATGACGCTGGGCTTCTTCGCGATCACCCAGCTGGAGTTCGACCTCAACATCATCGCCGCCGTGCTGACCATCGTGGGCTATTCGATCAACGACAAGATGGTGATCGACGACCGCATCCGCGAGAATATGCGCAAATATCGCAAGATGGACATGAAGTCGCTGATCGACCTGTCGGTCAACGAGACGCTGCCGCGCACGGTGATGACGTCGATGACCATCCTGCTGGCGCTGGGCGCGCTGCTGCTGCTGGGCGGCCATGTGCTGCGCGGCTTCACCGCGGCCATGATGCTGGGCATCATCGTCGGCACCTATTCGTCTGTCTATGTCTCCTCTTCGCTGCTGATCACGCTGGGCCTGAGCCCGCAGACCGCGGAGAAGAAGGAAAAGAAGAGCGGCATCGCCGCCCAGGCCGAGCGCATGGGGCCGCGCGACGGAGCCCAGCCCTGACCGACCGTCGAACCGGAATCGAACTGCGCCGCGACGATAGCGGCCAGGGTCCGATCGTCACCGGCTTTCAGGGCCGGGGTTTTCGGGTGAAGGACGATGTCTTCCCGGACGGGCTGTTGCTCAGCCCCGTCCGGGCGCTGGCCTGGATGCAGGCGCCGGCGGTGTCGGCGATGAGTGTCGCGGCGCTGGGCGACCTGTTCGACCATCTGGAGCTGAAGCCCGAATTCCTGCTGCTGGGCACCGGCAGCGGGCTGCAACAGCCGCCCCGCGCCTTCGTGCGGGAACTGGAAGCACGCGGCATCGGCGTCGAGGCGATGGACAGCCGCGCTGCCGCTCGCGCCTGGGGCGTGCTGCGCGCCGAGGAACGCTGGATCGTGGGCGCGCTGCTGCCGCTCTGATCAGCCAAGCTGTAGTAGGGGATAGCGCGCCGGCCACCGCTTGGCGCACACCCGCGCATCGAAGATCGCCCGCCTAGCGCGGAGAAAGGCCGGGCCGGGCACCAGCCGCAAGCCGAACAGATCATCAAGGCCGAAGGGAGCGTTGACCTCCAGCCGGTCGTCGGGCGTCAGGCGAACGCCGATGGCGGTCGCCGTCTCGGTCCAGTGGCGCATCGCGTCAGCGGCATCGGCATAGGGTGCATCCCGATTGCGCAGGTGCATCCGCGCCTGATTCTTGACCGACCAGTCGACGTCCGGGCGCAGCGTGGCCAGTTGCGCTTCGATCTGTCGATCAAGCGCCGGCTCGGTCCGGGCCGGATCGAACCAGATGATATCGATATCGCCGACGGGTATCGACGGGGCGTGGCCGTGCAGATGGTCCCAAACCGCATCGCGCACGAAGCCGGCGGCGACCCAGCCATCGGGCAGGTCGAGCGAGCGGAGCAGATGCAGGATCGCCAAGCGCCAGGGATCGGCGCCGAGCAACGCGCATAGCCGCTGCTCCATCGGCTTTACGACTTCATCGACCAGGCGGTCAGCTCCTCCAGGTCGAGGTCACGCTCCAGTTCCTGCAGCACATGTTCGTCAATGTCGCCGGCGCGGTGCAGGCGCAGCAGTTCGGTGCGGCCAGCGGCGATCGCCTCCAGTACCAGATCAAAATGGGCGTGGAGCCGGTCGGCGAACTGTTCTTCCTGCCCGGCATAATTTTTCGAAAGGACCGCGCGGCGCTGATAGCGTTCGAGCAGTTGCGGGTGGATGAGTTCGCCCGCCGCATCATAGGCGAGCTGTTCGACCCGCACCGCCTGGACCCTGGCGATGGCGGCTTCAGCATCGCTCATGCTGAGGCGCGGACGATCATGAATCGGGTCGGACAGGCCCGCCCAGCGGATTAGCAGGCCGAGCGTCGTGCCCTGGATGAGGACGGTGCCCATGATCACGCCGAAGGCGGCGACCAGCAGGAAATCGCGCCCCGGAAAGCCCTCCGGCACGGAGAGCGCGACCGCCAGCGTCACCACGCCGCGCATCCCCGCCCAGCCGAGCACGGTGGCGCCGCGCGGGCCGACCGGGCTGTAGCGGCGCAGGCCCAGCGCGCGCAGCAGCATGATGATGGCGTCCGAACCGAACACCCAGACGAAGCGGGCAGCGGTGAGGGCGAGCAGTATGAGCATGACCGGCACGGCCATATTGTCGAGCACGACGGCAAAGCCGCCGACCCGGTCGACCACCCCGCGCAGCGACGAGCCTATCAGCATGAACACGGTCGCTTCCATGAGGAAGATCATCACCGCCCAGAAGGCCGTGCCGCGCATCCGCACCGAGGCGGACCAGACGATATGCTGATACCAGCCGCAGATGAGGCCGGCTGCGACGGTGGCGATGACGCCGGAGACATGGAAGGCTTCACCCAGCAGATAGGCCGACCAGGGCACCAGCATGGAAGAGGCGATCATCAGATAATCGTCACCCAGCCGCCGGACCAGCAGCACCCAGATGGCGCCGATCGCGCCGCCGACCACCAGTCCGCCGACGGCGAGCAGGATGAAGCTTTCGAGGCCGGCCACTGCACTGAAGCTGCCGGTTGCGACGGCGGCGATGGCGAAGCGGAAGAGGACCAGGCCGCTGGCGTCGTTGAACAGGCTTTCGCCTTCCAGCAGGACCGACAGGCGGCGGGGGAGATGGACGCGTTGCAGCACGGCGCGCGCGGCAATGGCGTCGGGCGGCGAGACGATGGCGCCCAGCGCGGCACAAGCGGCCCATGGCAGGGATGGCATGAGCGCATGGGCGACCGCGGCGACCACAAGCGTGGTGAAGATCACCGCGCCGATCGCCAGCGACATGATGCCGATCAGGTGGCGGCGCAGATGACCGAGCGCAATGAACCAGGCGCCATCCATCAGCAGCGGGGGTAGGAAGATGACCAGGACCAGTTCGGGGTCGAGCGAGATGACCGGCAGGCCGGGCACGAAGGCGAGCAAGGTGCCGCCGGTCAGCAACGCGACCGCCGGCGGCAGGCCCAGCCGATGCGCGGCATAATGAAGCGCGATGATCGCCAGCAGCATGGCCACCAGCAGTTCGAACAATTCTACCGGATGCATCGGCCTGGCCCCTGTTTCGTTACGCTACCCTAACTTGCGCGCGTCCTCTATCCAACAGGGCCTGGTGGAGAAAGGGCCGCCCCTTGCGGGACGGCCCAATGCTTCTGGTGCCGGGGAGCTGCTGTCAGAAGCGGAATTTGAGTGCCGCGCGATAGCTCTGATAGCTGAGGTTGCCGCGCCAGGCGGTGGTGTCGGCCGACAGGCTGATGTCGACATTGCCGGTGCTGAGGGTCAGGCCGCCGCCCACTTCACCCCAATTCTTGTCCGACCCACCCAGTGCGAAGGGCGCGAGCGATCCGGTGCCGCCGACGAAATTGGCCAGGAAATAGGCCGGCTGGTCGCGGAACTCATGGACATAATTGGCGGTCAGATAGGGCTTGAACCCGCCGACATCGATCTTCGCCGTGGCCCCCAGGCGACCCTGCGCGCTCTGGATCGCATGGTGCTGGATCACCAGCGCGGTGTCGCCGCCATATTCAGCGAGGTTGCCACCGCTGATATAGGCGCCGCGCAGCGAGGCGCGCGGCGTGATGGTGAAGGCGTCGCCACCCAGCGGCGCGCCGATGCCGATCTCAGCCGACAGGGCCAGCTGCTGGTCACTGCCGCGCAACGTGTAAGGGGTGGTGCCGACCGCGAAGGCGCGCTTGGTCTTGCTGGTGAGCGTACCGGCGCTGCCGACGCCATCCAGGACCACGCCGCCCAGATCCCAATTGCCATAGACTGTGGCCTGGTAGAGGCGGGCACGGGCGGTGTCGCCGATGCCGGTATTGCCCTTCAGTTCGCTATAGGATGCGGCCAGGCCGATCACGGCATCGTCGCCGATCATCTTTTCGATGCCGGCCGCACCATACCAGCCGTCGAACTTGTCGCGGCCGGTGGTGATGGCGCCCCGCATCGGATCGCTCTTGCCGTCGATATAGCCGCCGGCGATGAAGGCGCTGACGTCATCGGGCAGGGCATTTTCCTGGGTGACGGTTTCGTTGCCGCCGCCCTGATCCATGCCCAGGTTCAGATTGTTCATGCTGAGCGCGGCGAGCTGGAGCGGCTGGCCGGTCATGGTCAGCGTGCCCCCCATGCCGCCGCCGCTGACGCGGGTCAGGCGGTCGCGATAGAAGCGGGCCATATTGTCGTTCAGCACTTCAGACATGGACGTGCGGAGCGCTTCGGTGCGCGGCGCCATGGCTTCGAGCGAAGCCTGGATCCCTGCGACGCTCAGCAGGTCGGCCTCACCATAGAGGGTGGCATAATTGCCGTAGAGGGCGCGGTTCTGATCGAGCAGGCGGGCAAAGCTGGTCTGCACCTGGGAGTTGCCGTTGACGACGCTGGCATAGGTGCCGGCATCGATCGTGACGGTCACCGAATTGGTGCCATAGGTCAGCACGGGCTTCAGGATGGCGCTGATGTTGGTCGGCGTATCGAAGCGGCCGTCAATCCCGCCTTCCGCAGTCAGGAAGGTATAGCGATTGCCATAGCGCAGTTTGGCACCGGTGGCCGCGCCGAACACGACCTTGCCGCCCAGAGCGGCGATGCCATCGATCGGATCGCCGACGGCCAGCAGCGACACGTCGCCATCAGCTTCTGCCGCCGTGATGCTGGCGACGGCGCTCTGTGCATTGTCATTGCCCCCCTCGGTGGGGGCGATGACTTCGCCTTCGCCGCCTTCATCTTCCGGCACGAACTGGGTTGCCTTGACGGCGAGCAGGTCGGAGGTGCCGTTGGCGCCCAGGTCGATATGCAGGGTGCTGCCCGAACTCAGCAGAGCATTGCCTTCGACCGTCAGCGTGCCGACCGAACCGATGCCGCCAGGCGCGACGACGCCCATGATGTTGGTGAAATAGCCGGCGCGCAGCGTGCCCTTGCCCGAGAGCAGGCCCGAGAGCAGCAGATAGTCGTTCGGTGTTTCGACCATGCCGTCGATATTCACCACGCCGGCCAGATGATTGATATCCATCAGGCTGGTGAGCGATCCGGCGCTGGTTACGTCGAGCGTCGATCCGGTGCCCGAGATGGTGAAGCGATCGACGGTCGCGTCTATGTCGAGCGTGGTCTTGCCAGCGGCGCTCAGCGTGACGTCGTAATAGCGGCCGACGATCCCCTGAGCGGCGACCGGGTCGATATTGTTCGGCACGAAATTGGTGGCACCGGGCAGGCCATTGGCCAAAGTCGCGGCGGGCAGGACGGCATCGCCCTCTGCTTGGGCCTCGACGATGGCCTCATCCGCCAGGCTGGCGGCGCCATCGGACGGGCTGCGTTCGGCAATCTCGACCTTGCCCTTGTTGTTGGCGACGGTCTTGCTGCCGCTGGTGGTGGTCGCGTCGGTCGCCTCGACCGGCTCGCCATTGATCAGCAGCGTGTCGGTGCCGACATCGTAACAGGCGTCGTCCGACCCATTATTGGGCTGGTAGCAGACCTGGCCGAACTTCTGTGCATCATCCTCGCCAAAGGCGCCGGCGCCGGGCGTGGTCGGCACGCCGTTCACCAACGAGCCATTGCTGTCGATGATCATGTAATTGGGATCGAGCGCGGTCACCCAGTGGCTGGCGTCGCTCCACTTGCCGTCGCCGGCCTTGGCGGTGGCATAGCGATAGGGGTTGTTCTGCGCGATCCAGTCCCAGAAGAGATAGAGCGGCTGATAGAAGGCGGAGCCGCCATAGGAGCTTTGCGGCTGTTCCAGGAAGTAGCGGCTGCCACCCGACAGCACGCCCAGCACCACCTTCTGATCGAAGGTCTGGTCGAGGATCAGCGGGCCGCCGGAATCGCCGCCGGCCGTGTTGCCTTCATTGGGAAGCGCATCGTCCTTGAATACGTTGAAGTCGAATTCGTTGGTCCGGGTCGGATCGTCGAAGTCGGTCTGGTAGAGATTCTGGCTATAACCGCTGGCTTCGCCGAACAGGAAGCTGTCGACATCGTCGAGCGAACCGAGCAGGCCGAGGAAATTCTCCGCCACCTTGCGGCGATAGTCGATGCCATAGCTGTTGCCGGTGGTGCCGCTGCCGCTGCGACCATAGCCGGTGATCGTCACATGATAGCCGGTGCCGGTGGTGTCGCTGATGCTTTCCGGTGCGGGCAGCGCAGAAAAGAGCATCGCCCAGGTCGGCACGTCGCTGGCCGGCGTGTCGAGTGTCGCCATCGCCGTGTCGCCATAGAGGAAGCTGAGCGCCGGCGGATCGAGCGAGTCCGGATTATAGGCGATATTGTTGACGTTATAGACGCTGAGCGCGGTGTTGGTGCGATAGCCGTTGTTGATCCAGTTGACCAGGCCGGGGCGGGCGTTGCTCTGGAAGGCGAAGGCGACCGGAATGCCGTCATTCACCGTGCTGTAGGTGCTGGGGTCATAGTCATTGACGCAGTGGGCGGCGAAAATGACGGTACGCGGATTGATCAGCGTGCCGGTGCAGACATAGCCGTCGGCGCGATACATGATGCCGACGCCGTTCACATCGGTGCCGTCGACGATATCGGCCGGCGTATTATTGTCGTTCGGCACGACGGCATGGGCTGCCGGTGCGATGCTCAGAGCGGACAGAGCGGCCGATGCCATAAGGGCTGAACGACCGGCGCGCGCCAACAGGCCCGCGCCATTCTTACGAATGCGCATGATGTTAACTCCCCAAAGACCGTTGGCGAGGCTATGCAGCTATCGTGCGCAAGACAATTGCCTAAAAATGAAAGTTTCTGTCATGTATCCAAAAAGACACAATGTTATCTTTGCGTTATGAAATTCTCATCTTGATTGTTTTGACCCGTGATTATGGCGATCGGGATGTTGGTGATGTGGAGTATGTAATTTATGCAAATGCCGGAGATTGACAAATTCGGGTAATTTTCGGCTGATTTCCCACCCACTTGCGGAAGCGTGCGGTTCCGCTTAAGCATGAAGGCAAGTTCCGATCGGATTTGCGCGATCGGCGATTGATGAAGTGAGATACGGCCTTGGTGCAGCATAGCCGCCCATCGCCGCAGAGTTCCGGCCCGGTTGGCCGCGTTTCGGGCAAGTCCGCCCGTTCCGGTTCGGGTAATGGGAGCAAGGCTGCGGCCATTACGCCCCCGTCGAAGCAACGGGGCCTTTATCCCTACACGGCGCGTGACCGCCGATCCTATGCTGCAATCGATCTGGGTACCAATAATTGCCGTCTGCTGATCGCCAAGCCGTCAGCGGACGGGTTCATTGTGGTCGATGCCTTTTCCCGGATCGTGCGTCTGGGCGAGGGGCTGGCGGCCACCGGGCGGATCAGCGATGCGGCGATCGACCGGGCCATCGCCGCGCTGTCGGTCTGTGCCGACAAGCTGCGGCGGCGCCATGTGACGCTGGCGCGGTCGGTGGCGACCGAGGCCTGTCGACGGGCGAGCAACGGCGCCGAGTTCATCCAGCGCGTCTATCGCGAGACCGGGATCGCGCTTGACATCATCAGCGCACAGGAAGAGGCGCGGCTGGCGGTGCTGGGATGCCATGCGCTGCTGGAAGAGGGCCATGGCCCGGCGCTGATCTTCGATATTGGCGGTGGATCGACCGAACTGGTGCTGGTCGATTCCCATTGCGACGGCGCGCCGCGCATCGTTGACTGGGTCAGTGCGCCTTGGGGCGTGGTGTCGCTGACCGAGAGCGAATTGTTCGACCATGCCAATCCGACCGAGCGGCTGGCCGCCTATGGCCGGATGCGCGCGCGCGTGGCGGAGGCGTTCGCGCCGCTCGCCCGTCGCCTGCCGCAGGACGAAGCCGGCATCAGGCTGCTGGGCACATCGGGCACGGTGACGACTTTGGCCAGCCTGCACCTTGACCTGCCGCGCTATGACAGGCAGGCGATCGACGGGCTGATCGTGCCGAGCAGTTCGATGCGCGCGATTTCCGAACGGCTGTCGACCATGGCGCTGGCGGATCGGCAACGATTGCCCTGCATCGGCACGGAGCGCGCCGACCTGGTGGTCGCGGGCTGTGCCATTTTGGAATCGATCCTCGACATCTGGCCGGCCGAGCGACTGGGCGTCGCCGACCGCGGCATTCGCGAGGGCATATTGCGCGGCCTGATGGACCGCCATGGAGCAACGACGTGAGGGGTTCTGGCTCAGGCAAGGTGCGGGTGAAATCCGCCAAGGGACGCACCGCGCAGTCGGTGCGCTGGCTGGAGCGGCACCTGAACGACCCTTATGTCCACAAGGCAAAGCAGGAAGGCTGGCGCAGCCGTGCCGCCTTCAAGCTGATCGAGCTGGACGAGAAATTCCATTTCGTGAAGGGATCGCGCGCGGTCGTCGACCTGGGCGTGGCACCGGGCGGCTGGGCACAGGTGATCCGCAAGATGGCGCCCAAGGCGGCCGTGGTCGGCATCGACCTGCTACCGGTCGATCCGATTCCCGGCGTCACCCTGTTCGAAATGGACTTCATGGACGACAAGGCGCCCGACCTGCTGCGCGAAGCGCTGGGGCAGGACCCGGACCTGGTGATTTCCGACATGGCGGCCAATACGGTGGGCCATGCTCAGACCGACCATCTGCGCACCATGGGGCTGGTCGAGGCCGCGGCGGATTTCGCCGTGCAGAATCTGCGCAAGGGCGGCACCTTCGTCGCCAAGGTCTTTGCCGGTGGCACCGATGCGGAGCTGCTGGCGGTGCTCAAGAAGCATTTCACCACGATCAAGCATGCCAAGCCGCCGGCGAGCCGCAAGGGCAGCGTTGAATGGTATGTCGTGGCGCAGGGATTCAAGGGACGGCCGGACGCGCAAGAGTAACGGGGACAAGCGATCGGCCGCCTTCATGGGGGAAGAAGGGGGCGGGGCCTTTGGTAGCGACGGTTTCGACGGTGGCCTATCTGGGCCTGGAAGCGCGCACGGTCGAGGTGCAGTGCCAGCTTGTTCCGGGATTGCCGGCCTTCATCGTCGTCGGCCTGCCTGACAAGGCGCTGGCCGAAAGCCGCGAGCGGGTGCGCAATGCGATCGCCGCGATCGGCCTGTCGCTGCCGCCCAAGCGGATCACCGTCAATCTCTCCCCCGCCGACCTGCCCAAGGAAGGCGTGCCTCTCACGTTTCTGAAACCTATCAATTTGGGTTAAGGTATCGGAAAAGCCTGTTTTTTTTGACACTGCCGAATTGATAGGCTGCCATAAAATCTGAGTGACCAGGGAAGTTCGAATTTTATATTCGAACTTCCCTGGTCACAACCGCCGAAGGCGGCACTTCCTTAGCGCCACAGCCAACGTGTGCGGCAAGGCCTGAGGGGGCTGAAGACGGCTCCATGGGGCCACTTTGTCATCGAGGCTACACATCAGACATCTGGTGCCGCTCAAGAACCTGTGACAGGCGGGGTCACAGACGTGAGATGAGGCAGCGCCTGAGCGGGTTTTGTTGTCGATCAACGTTGGCGGTTGCTTTTCTCATTTTGGGACATTTAGCGGTCTGGCCGCAGATGCTCTCATTAGCGACTAAGGTAGCACTCGAAATTTTTGAGGTTTTCGAAATGCTAGACCTAATTCAGATAGTCTCATCCACAGGCAATGACATCGCGCTGAAGCGAGTCGAAAGGAAGTTGTCGGAGTCTGACTTTAAGGCGATAATAGTCGACGCTGGCGGGCAAAATGATATTGCCGAAGCTGGCGCGAAGATGATTGAACAGATTCTTGAGAACTCCATCAATCCGACGCAGGTGCAAATTATTTCAGCAGATTCTTTGGACAGGCTGATGCGATCCGACGCGCTTGCGGCGAGTTTGGGGAGAGATATGTCTGACCCCGCCGCTTACGGCGGATATCCGCCAGTCCTGGTTGTGGTTGGTTCGCCCGAGTATGCGATCGCCCGTCCAAACGTTTTCTCAATCGATGAATTCGTCGGTCTTGAACTCGGCCAACTGCGTGACCTGTTTGATACGGATGACAGCGAACAGTAGCACGAACCGGATGGTCAGGGGCGGCAGCTAATCTGGTCCACGAGAAGTACCTGTCGTCCCGCAACCTCGCGTTTCCGTGTGATGCGGCATAATTCGCGCAGCACTCGTTGCGGGGATCCCGCGTCAGATGCCACAGACAAGATCGCCGATTTGCCTTGTCGCGCAACTTCGATTTGGCGATCGGCGATTCCCTTCAAGTCAGAAGGATTCTACTTCTTGATAGGTGGTGGGACATCGGTGTTCGCCATCGATTAGCCACGGATCACGACAACGATCGCGCCGCCGGCTCTCTTGAGCCCCTGGTTCCCGCCGAAAGCCTGCCCAGAATCAAGCTATGCCCGAGTTTCTTCAGGTTCAAGACCAACCGAGTCGGGCTGGCAATCGGTGAGCTCGATCTCTCCGAGGATTTCGGAAGGCTTCACACCCAGCCCCGCCGCTAACGCAAATAGGACGTTGAGAGAGATGTTGAGCTCCCCTCGCTCGATACGTCCGTAACGTGCGCGCTCTACGTTTGCGAGTTGCGCGAATCGCTCCTGAGAAACGCCTTTGGCTTCTCTAAGGCTGCGAATGGTCGCCGCGAGTTTCTTTTGGGCCGTGCTGTACACCTGGCCGTTCAACGAAATACTTGCAATCACGACAACGCCATATATAGCCACGCCATATATGGCGCTATGTGTTAGCACGCTCGATAGGCAGGTCGGACCGACACTTCCTAGAGAATAGCCTCACACCCACGCTCGTTTGGGAAGAGGCGTTCATCGTGCTGATCTTCGTGGGCCGTAGGGAATGTCGGCCATCGCTTCGGCAAGCCGACGCACAGGAAAATGATGGGAGCCTCAAGATGAATCTCGACGCGGACGCTTCTCAACAAAAACGCCTTGAGCATGCATCGTGGGTGCCCACCTCCTGTTTGGCATTCCTGACGCCTGAGGCGACGCGCCGCACACTCAGGTCTACGCAATGAAAACCGACTTTTTAAGTTACGAGTACGTGACGTCGCCTTTCAGACCGGATTGGGTCGGAGCATTGCCTCCGGGCGCAAAGATCGGCCTCATAAATGTGAGAAGAAACAGTCAGCGGCTCGTCTCGGAGATCAGTTGGGGGGCGCTCGACGACGCTGGAAGCATAACGTCCGGGACCATCACTATTAAGTGGAAGAACCTAGAAGCCAATCCGACAAGTGAGGCGGAAAAACAGCGCCTCTATCGGAATGCCGCGAACGCCCTCAATCGGCGCCTCCGCGGCGTGGTCATAGAGAAGACCGACTATCGACCACGTAGTAGCCCAGAAACGTTGTTCCATGAGGAGGCTCAGGTTAAGCCTTCTTGGCTTCGCGCGGTAGGCGACGCGTATGCACTCTTTGACGAACTTCGGATAGAGGTGGCTGAAGGCATCGGCTTCAAGACGTTCCTTCGAAGATGGACGGAGAGTTCCGCAGAGGGGCAGATTATCGCTATGCTGGAAGCGTTTCGCACCCTTCGCGAATTTCGCCGGCAAGTCACAGCAGAGGTATTTGCTCCAGATTTCAAGCGAGCAAAGCCGCCAAAGAATTTCAGCGACGTCATTCCGGGATGATGGTCGTTCGGATAGAAATTTGGCCTGGCGGGGACGAACAGGCCGCTTTCGAGATCGGCCGCATGGATGTAGCCAACGTCGGCACCGTGGCTGATGTCGGCGCCTATGCAGCCTCCGTCACGCAGAGGGCGACGCCAACAATTGGCGTGCCTAGTTTCGTCCGGAGTGTAACGGTCGCATCTCATCCCCGGGGGGATGGTCCTTGGGCGTTGGTTGCTAGAGTGCTTGGCGAAGCCGCCCCAGCCCCCCTCAATAATCCGAAATCGTCGACCGATGGCTAGCGGTGGTAAGAAACACAGGTCCAAGTCTGGTGAACATGACGCCGACCTCGATGATTGGACGCCCGTCTACTCGACAGGATGTTTCGATCCAGCTCGGCCCCAGGTCCGGCTCGTGGGGTTGATTTCGAACGATCGCCGGAAGCGATTCCCCGATGGTCGATCCGTCTACACCTCAGCGGTCCGTTCTCTACCGAGTGCTATCGCCGAGGGGGCAATCGTGCGGACGAAGAATACGCGTTACCGATTGCTAAAGCGCAGCACTCGGGTCGCATTCGTGATAGAGTAACGCAGGCTCAGGCCGATCAATCTTGAGCGCTCCGTAGCAGGCAATTTTCGGATTCTCCGCCCAGAGCCGCATCTTTAAATTTTAGGCGACAGGCCCGTTCTGAGCTTCGAAGTGGCAAGGTCGTGTCCCACGGGGTGGTGTAGGAACCGTCGATCTACGGCAGGATCGGGTTCAGGTCAGGCGGCCAGTGCTGGCAAGCTGACAATAGGATTATGGCTCACCGAGCCGAGCGTTTCCA
>Ga0075367_10000217_pt1 | contig 19172 bp, 17 predicted proteins | sample EndMethybrTD3032_FD_71399 | JGI IMG/M metagenome (GOLD analysis project Ga0075367, IMG submission 71399) | Populus endosphere microbial communities from Tennessee, USA - Endosphere MetaG P. TD hybrid TD303-2 | ecosystem: Host-associated > Plants > Roots > Endosphere | place: USA: Tennessee... | reverse complement strand
GATCACCACCGCGCGCGGCGTCGGCTTCCGCCTGACCGTACCCGGCGATGCGCCGCCCGAGGCCGCCCGGTGACCCGGCGCCTGCTGCTCAGCTACCTGGGCCTTGCCCTGCTCGTACTCGCCGGCCTGGAGATTCCGCTCGGCTGGATCTACGCCGACGGCGAGCGGGCCCGCCTCTCCCAGACCGTCGAGCGGGACGCGACGATGCTCGCCGAGGTCGCCGAGGAGAACATCGAGAAGGGCAACCTCGCCGAACTGCCCACGCTGATCGGCGACTACACCGCCCGCACCGGTGGCCACGTCGTCGTGACCGACCGCGACGGCATCGTCCTGGCCGCATCCGGCGAAGCGGTACGCGCGGGCACGGACCTGTCCGGTGCCCCGGACATCGCGACCGCCCTGCGCAACCAGCCCACCACCGGCATGCAGCAGGAGGAGAGCCTGTACTCCACCCAGCCGGGCGCCTCGGGCACCACGATTCGTGGCGCACTGCGGCTGACGTACCCGATGACGACGGTCACCGACCGGGTGCACCGCATCTGGTACGCCCTCGCACTCGTCGGCGCGTGCGTCCTGGCCCTTGTCGCGCTGGTCGCCTTCACCCTCGCCCGGTGGATCACCCGCCCCCTGCGCACCCTGCGCCGCGCCACCGCACAGCTCGCCGACGGGTATCTGGCCAACCCGCCGGACGCCACCACCGGCCCGCCCGAACTGCGCGACCTGGCCGCGGCGTTCACCCACACCGCCACCCGTCTGCAGCACCTGCTGAAGGCCCAGCACGCCTTCGCCTCCGAAGCCTCCCACCAGCTCAAGACTCCGCTGACCGCGCTGCGGCTGCGGCTGGAGAACTTCGAGCCCCACCTCGACCCCCGCGCCCACGGCAGCCTGGAGGAGGCCGTCGGCGAGGTCGAGCGCCTCGGCCGTATGGTGCAGGGGCTGCTCGCGCTGGCACGGCTGGAGAACGCGGCGACGGCCCCCGAGCCGGTCGACCTGGACGTCGTAGTGGCCGAGCGGGCCGCGATGTGGGAACCGCTCGCCGCCGAACAGTACGTCTCGGTCAGCTTCACCGGCATGCCGGTCGGACAAGTCTGGGCGATTCCAGGGGCGTTGGAGCAGATCGTCGACAACCTGGTCGCCAACGCCCTGCGCGTCTCCCCGCCCGGCACCACCATCATGCTCGCTCGCACTCCGGGCGCCGAACTGCACGTCCTCGATCAGGGCCCGGGCATGTCGGCGTCCGACCGTGAGCGTGCCTTCGACCGCTTCTGGCGCGCCTCCGACACCCACCACGACGGCACCGGCCTCGGCCTGCCCATCGTCCGCCACCTCGTCCACGCCTCCGGCGGCGAGGTCACCCTCGACGCTGCTCCGGGCGGCGGTCTGGATGCCCGCGTCCGCCTTCGGCCGGTCGCCGGCGGACGCTCGCACATGGGGAGCGGGCCGTCGCGTGCGACGTGGGCGAGGGCGACCGCGCGCTGACCGGCTTGTCCCGCTGGATGCCCTGGCTGCGAGCTGGGCCGAGGGGAACGCCGGTCCGGTCATCGTCGGGCAGCAGTCTGATGCTGAATTGCATAATTTAGCAATTGGTTAGATGCTGTGTTGACTGCACTCGCAAGTAGGGGAGCCGAGGAGTCGTGTCCGTTCCGCTGTACGGGGGAGGAGAAGGCCCGGTGAGTACGCCGCTGTACCAGCTGAAGGCCGAGTTCTTCAAAACCCTCGGCCACCCCGCGCGCATCCGTGTCCTGGAGCTTCTGAGCGAGCGCGAGCACGCGGTCGCGGAGATGCTGCCCGAAGTCGGTATAGAGGCCGCGCATCTGTCGCAGCAGCTGGCCGTGCTGCGCCGGGCCAACCTGGTCGTGACCCGCAAGGAGGGCTCGACCGTGTACTACTCGCTGACCAGCCCGCACCTCGCGGAGCTGCTGCGGGTGGCCCGCACCATTCTGTCCGGGGTGCTGGCCGGGCAGGCCGAACTCCTCGCCGACCTGCAGGCAGCGCAGGGGGAGGCGAAGCCGCCGTCGTGACGACGGCCCTCGAACGGCGGCCACCTCCTGGGAGCTGGACAGCACTCCGTGGTGCAGGGGGTGGCCGCCCTCACCGTGTCAGGGAGGGGCTCATGGGCCTGTTGCGCAAGATCCGCACCATCGGCCGGGTGGCCGAGCCGGCACCGCCGCGCCCGGAGGGGGAACAACTCTCCGCGGCCAAGGAGTTGGGCGGTTCGGTGCAGGTGCGGTGCGTGGACGCGGGTTCCTGCAACGGCTGCGAGATCGAGATCGCGGCGGCCTTCAACCCGGTGTACGACGCCGAACGGTACGGCGCCCGCCTGGTGGCCTCGCCCCGGCACGCCGACGTGGCGCTGGTGACCGGGCCGGTGACCCGGAACATGGCCGAGCCGCTGCGCCGCACCGTCGCCGCGATGGGCGAACCGAAGCTGGTGGTCGCGGTGGGCGACTGTGCGATCAACTGCGGTGAGTTCGCCGGCGGTTACGGCGTCGAGGGCGCCGTCGCCGACGTCGTACCGGTGGATCTGGCCGTGCCCGGGTGCCCGCCGGAGCCGGACGAGATCGTCGCGGCGCTCAGGAGAGTGACCGGACGGTGAGCGTGATCCCGGCCGCCCTCGCGACGGCCACCGCACTGGCCGGGGCGGGCGCGCCGGCCGGGTTCGTGCTGCCGTACCGGTTGCGCATCCCGGTCGTCGGACTCCTGACGGCGGGCGTGGGGGTGAGCGGTGGTGCGGCGGGTGTGGCCGCACTGGGCGGCAGCCGCTGGGTGGCCGCGTTCCCGGGAATGCTGCCGCCGGCCGGGGTGCATATGGCGGTGGATGCGCTGGCGGGCCTGTTCATGGCGGTGGCGGGAGCGGTCGTGGTCGCGGTCGCCGTGTACGGCATCGGGTACGCGGCCGGGCACGGGGCGCACGGCCTGGGATCGCGTACGGCGCAGGCGGTGCTGCCGCTGTTCGCACTCACCCTGGTGTCGGTGCCGGTGGCGGCGTCGGTGTCCACGTTCCTGGCGCTGTGGGAGCTGATGGCGCTGGCCTCGCTGCTGCTGGTGCTCGCCGAGCATCGGGAGCGGGCCTCGGTGCGGCAGGCCGGTGTCTGGTACGCGGTGATGACGCACCTCGGCCTGGTGCTGCTGCTGGCAGGGTTCGCCCTGTTCGCGGCGCAGGCGGGCGGGGAGACCTTCGCCGCGCTGCGGGCGGGCGCGTCCACCGTCTCGCCGACGGTGCGCGGGCTGGTGTTCGTGCTGGTGGCGCTGGCGTTCACGTCGAAGGCGGGTGCGGTGCCGCTGCACGCCTGGTTGCCGCGGGCGCACCCCGAAGCGCCCAGTCCCGTCTCGGCGTTGATGAGCGCCGCCATGGTCAATCTCGGTGTCTACGGCCTGGTACGGACCGGGCTCGATCTGCTGGGCGGCGGTCCGGCCTGGTGGTGGCTGGCGCTGATGACGGTGGGTGGGGCCAGCGCGGTGTACGGGATCCTGCAGGCCGCGATGGCCTCCGATCTCAAGCGGCTGCTGGCGTACTCGACTTCGGAGAACATGGGGCTGGTCCTGATCGGGGTCGGGGCGTCCGGACTGTTCGCCGCCTACGGTGACCGGCCGCTGGCCGCGATGGCCCTGGCGGCGGCTCTGCTGCACGTGGTCAACCACTCCGCGTTCAAGGCCCTGTTGTTCTGCGCCGCCGGGTCGGTGCTCAGGACCACTGGTCTGCGGGACCTCGACCGGCTCGGCGGGCTGCGTTCCCGTATGCCGGTCACCGCCGCCCTGTTCGCGCTGGCCGCTCTCGGCGCGGTGGCGCTGCCGCCGGGCAACGGGTTCATCAGCGAGTGGCTGCTGCTCCAGTCCCTGATCCACGGGCTCCAGGTGCCGGGCGTCGCGGTGGCCGTCGTGCTCCCGCTGTCGGTGGCGCTGATCGCCCTGTCGGCCGGCATCGCCGCGGCCGCGTTCGTCAAGGCGCTCGGGGTCGGCTTCTTCGCCCGCCCGCGCAGTGAGCAGGCCGCCTCGGCCAAGGAAGCGCCTGTCCTCATGCTGGCCGGGATGACGCTGCTCGGGGCGGCGTGCACGGCGCTGGCGCTGGTACCGGGGCTGCTGGGTGACGCGCTGGACCGGGCCGTGGCCGCGGTCGGTCTGCCGGGCAGCGGCGCGGTGTCGGCCGACGGGCTGAAGGTGCGGCTCGCGGACGTGTCGGCGACGCTGTCCCCGCTGTGGGTGGTGGCCGCCCTCACCGCGGCGATCCTGCTCGCTGTCGGCCTGCCCAGGTTGTACGGGCGTCGGCGGCGCCGAGTGAACGCCCGGCTGTGGGACTGCGGCGGCGGGGCACCGACCCCGCGCATGGCCTACACCGCGACCTCGTTCGCCGAGCCGTTGCAGCGGGTGTTCGACGACGTCCTCGCCCCGGAGCAGGACGTGAACGTCACGCCGGTGCGGGAGTCGGCGTACCTGGTGGAGCGGGTGCGTTTCCAGCGACGGGTACCCGACCGGATCGAACACCGCCTGTATGAACCGGTGTTGCGTTCGCTGGCCGGCGTGGGGCAGGCGGCCCGTCGGCTGGCGGGCGGCAGCGTCCACCTCTATCTCGGCTATGGCTTCGCCGGCCTGGTCGTCCTGCTGTTGGTCCTGGCGGTGGGCTGGTGAGAGCGAACAGATGAGTGCTGTCGGATATGCGGCCGTGGCCGGCCAGCTCGTCGTGGTCGGTGCCGGGGCGCCGCTGCTGACCGGGTGGATGCGCCAGGTACGGGCGCGGCTGGAGGGCCGGGCCGGGGCCGGGGTGCTCCAGCCCTGGCGGGACCTGCGCAAGCTGCTGCGCAAGGAACCGATCACCCCGGTGGGCACCGGGCCCGCCTTCCGTGCCGCCCCGGCCCTGCTGGTCGCCACCACCACGGTCGCCGCCGCCCTGGTGCCGTTGCTGTCCACCGACACCGCGGTCAGCGGGCACGCCGACCTCATCGTGGTGGTGGCCCTGATCGCGCTAGGCACCCTGGCGCTGGCCCTGGCCGGGCTGGACACCGGCACCGCGTTCGGCGGGATGGGCGCCTCCCGGGAGATGACGGTGGCCGCGCTGGTGGAACCGACCCTCCTGCTGTCGGTCTTCGCCCTGTCGATTCCGGCCGGGACGACCAACATCCCGGCCATCGTCGACGGCGCGGTCCACGAGCCGGCGCGCCTGGCCTCCCCGGCCGGTCTGCTGGCGACCGCCGCGCTCGCCGTCGCCGTGCTCGCGGAGACCGGGCGGATTCCGGTGGACAACCCCTCCACCCACCTCGAACTGACCATGATTCACGAGGCGATGGTGCTCGAATACGCCGGCCCGGACCTGGCGCTGGTCGAACTCGGCGCCCAGATGCGGCTCACCCTGCTGCTCGGCCTGCTGTCCTCCCTGTTCGTGCCCTGGGGCATCGCCACCACCGCCTCCTGGGCCGCGCTCGTCGTGGCGCTGGTGCTGTTCGCGGCGAAACTCGTCCTGCTGGGCGCGGTGCTGGCGGCGGCCGAGGTGTTCTGGGCCAAGGTCCGGCTGTTCCGGGTGCCCGAACTCCTCGCCGGATCTTTCCTGTTGGCGCTGCTCGCGGTGACCGCCTCCTACTTCCTGAACGGCACCTCATGAGCGGCGGCCTGTACACCCAGCTCCTCGACCTGGCCTGCGGCGCCTTCCTGCTGGCGGCCGTGATCGTACTGTGGCGGCGCGAACTGGCGGCGATCGTGCGGGTGTTCGCCCTGCAGGGCATCGCACTCGCGGCCATCGCCGTGCTGCTCGGCGCGCACGAGGGGCGGTGGGACCTGGTCGGCGTCGGGATCGGTATCGGGCTGCTGCGGGCTGGCGTGCTGCCGTATCTGATGCGCCGTGCCCTGGCCGCGCTCGCCGCCGACCGCGCACACAGCGAGGAGGTACGCGAGACGCGGCCGCTGGTCAACGTCGCCGCATCCCTGCTGACCGCGGCCCTGCTGACCCTGCTGGCCTACGCGGTGGCCCGCCCGCTGACCCAGCTGAACCCGACCTCCGCCACCCGCGCCCTGCCCGTCGGCCTCGCGGTCGTCCTGATCGGCTTCTTCGTCCTGGTGACCCGCCGGCGGGCGCTCGCCCAGGTGGTCGGCTTCCTGCTGCTGGACAACGGCATCACCGCCACCGCGTTCCTGGCCACCTCCGGGGTGCCGCTGATCGTCGAACTCGGCGTCTCCTTCGACGTGTTGCTGGCGGTCCTGGTGCTGCAGATCCTCACCACCCGGATGCGGGAGGCGTTCGGCACCACCGACATCGACGACCTGCGGGAGCTGCACGACTGATGAACGCCACGGTTCTGCTGACCGCGCCGGCCACCGTGCCCATGGTGGTCGCCGGAGCGTACGCCCTGGCGGGGCTGCGCACCCGCTCGACCCCCGCGGCGTCCGTCACGGCCGGAGCGCGGACTGCCGCCCATGGCACCGTGTTGGTGGCGGAGGAACCCGAGCCGGACCGGCCGGCGAAGCGGTCCCCGTCCGGCTGGGCCGCGCTCGTCTCGCCCGCGGTGATCCTCGCCTGCGGCAGCCTCCTCGCGGCGGCCGTCGTGCACGACGGCCCCCGGACCGCGTACTCCGGCCTCCTGCGCGCGGACGCGCTGACCGCCTGGCTGCTGCTCGTGGTCGGCGCCGTCGCACTCATCGCCTGCGGCTCGGCGCCTGCGTATCTGGCGGGTGAGTGGACCGCCGGGCGGGCGAGCGAGCAGACCGTGTGGCGCTACCACTTCCTCGTTCAGGCGTTCCTGGCCGCGATGTGCCTGGCCGTGGTCACCGCCAACCTCGGCGTGCTGTGGGTGGCCATCGAGGCCACCACCATCGTCACCGCCTTCCTCGTCGGCCATCGCCGCACCCGGACCTCGGTGGAGGCCGCCTGGAAGTACGTGGTGATCTGCTCGGCCGGTATCGCCCTCGCCTTCCTCGGCACCGTCCTGATCTACTACGCGGCCCGGCAGGCGGGCATCGCCGAGGCGTGGGCGCTGGACTGGCCCACCCTCGTCGCCCGGGCCGACCGCCTGGACCCGGCCGTCACCCGGCTCGGCATCACCCTGATCGTCCTCGGCTTCGGCGCCAAGGCCGGCCTGATCCCCCTGCACGCCTGGCTCCCCGACGCTCACAGCCAGGCCCCCGCGCCGGTCTCCGCGCTGATGTCCGGCGTCCTGCTGTCGGTCGCCTTCACCGCGATCCTGCGCTACCGGGTCATCGCCGACGCCGCCCTCGGCCCCGGCTTCACCCAGCTCCTGCTGGCCGTCGTCGCCCTGCTCACCCTCGCGCTCGCCGCCGGTCTGCTGCTCGCCCAGCGCGACTACAAACGGATGCTGGCCTACTCGTCCATGGAGCACATGAGCCTGATCGCGCTGGCCGCGGCGATCGGCAGCCCGCTCGCCCTGTCCGCCGCCCTGCTGCACATCGCCGGCCACGGGCTCGCCAAGTCGGTCGCCTTCTGCGCCTCCGGCCGGATCCTGCAGCTCACCGGCACGGCGCGGATCGGACGGGTACGCGGGCTGCTGGCCGGTGCCCCCGCGACGGCCGGGGCGTTCGGGCTCGCGGTGGTGGCGCTGACGGCGTTTCCGCCCTTCAGTCTCTTCGCCTCCGAACTGGGCATCGCCCGCGCCGGGTTCGCGGCCGGTGCCGCCCTTGCCTGGGCCACGGCGGCGGCTCTGCTGCTCGTCCTGGTGGCCTTCGCCGCGCTGGCCGCCCGCACGGCCCGGATGCTGCTCGGGCCCGGATCACCGGGCGAGGAGAGTCCGTCCGGGCTCGGGCCCCTGGTCCTGGGCCTGGCCGCCTGCGCCGCCCTGGGCGTCACCCTCGGTCCGCTCACCGACCTGCTGCACGCCGCCGCCCATGCGATCGGAGGCCAGTGACGCGATGCGCAAGACCTATCAGAGCAGTGCCGTCACCCTGCCCCAGCACGCCGAGAACCTGCTCACCCGGGGACACCGGCTCGCCCTGGTCGCCGCACACCTCGATGAGGCCGGGCCACGCGTGGTGTACCTGTTCACCTCAGGCCCGCCCGATACACGGGTGGAGCTCCACATCCGCCTCGACCCCGACCGTCCGGAAGTGCCGACGCTGGCCCATCTCTCCTTCGCGGCGGGCCGGTTCGAGCGGGAGATGCGCGACCTGTTCGGCATCGTCCCCCAGGGCCACCCCCTCCCGCGCCGCCTCGTGCGCCACTTCCACTGGCCGCGCGGCTGGTACCCGATGCGCCCCGACGCCGGACCACCCCCGGCCTTCGGCGAGCAGGAGGGCCCGTACCCCTTCCTGGAGGTGGAAGGCGACGGCGTCTACGAGATCCCGGTCGGCCCGGTGCACGCCGGACTGATCGAACCCGGCCACTTCCGCTTCTCCGTCGTCGGCGAGACCATCCTCAAGCTCAAGGCCCGCCTCTGGTTCGTCCACAAGGGCATCGAGAAGCTCTTCGAGGGACGTTCGGTCGCCGCCGGCCTGCCGCTCGCCGAACGCATCAGCGGTGACACGGCCGTGGGTCACGCCCTCGCATACTGCCTGGCCGTCGAGGAGGCCACCGGCACGGAGGTTCCGGAACAGGCCCGGCGTGCCCGCGCCCTCCTCCTCGAACTGGAGCGCGTCCACAACCACGTCGCCGACCTCGGCATGCTCTGCAACGACGTCGGCCACGGCATCCTCAACACCCACGCCCAGCGCGTCCGCGAACAACTCCTGCGCCTCAACCAGGAGATCACCGGCCACCGGCTGCTCCGCGGAGGCGTCGTCCCCGGCGGCGCCGCTCTGCGCGCCGTGCCGGAACCGGCCCGGCTGAAGGCGATCGGCGAGGACATCCGGGAGATCGCCGGCCTCGCCCTCGGCCACCCCACGATCCGCGACCGCTTCACCGGCACCGCGATCCTGCACACCGCGGCCGCCCAGGAGATCGGCTGCCTCGGCTACGTCGCCCGCGCCAGCGGCATCGCCGCCGACGCCCGCATCACCCACCCCTTCACCGCATACGGCGACCGGCTCGCCGTATCCGTCCACGACACCGGCGACGTCCTGGCCCGCTTCCTCGTCCGCGCCGAGGAGATCGACATCTCCCTCGCCCTGATCGAGCAGTTCGGTGAAGGCCTGGACGCCCCCGGAGCGGTACTGGCGCCCCAGCCGCCGCCCGGCGCGGGCCCGAGCAGCGGGGTGGGTCTGGTCGAGGGCTGGCGCGGCACCATCGCCACCCGCGTCGAACTCGCCCCCGACGGCACCCTGGCCCGCGTCAAGCCGGTCGACCCGTCCTTCTTCAACTGGCCGGCCCTGCCGGTCGCGTTGGCGGACACGATCGTCCCGGACTTCCCGCTGACCAACAAGAGCTTCAACCTGTCGTACGCGGGCAACGACCTCTGAACGCCTCGGACACCGCCCTCAGGGCATGCGGATGCCCCGGGGATCGTGCCGGGTCACTTGTGTGCGTGCTCACCCAGGTAGAAGAGCAGCCACACGAACCCCGCGAAGAGATGCGTGCCGAAGATGTAGAAGCCCGCCCGGATCGCGACACCGCGCTCGATGTGCCACTCCCGGTCCCTGGTCTTCTGCCCGCGCTGCTTGTCGTCGGGCTGGTCGCCCGCTTCGTCGCCCACCGTGTCCTCTCCCTGTTCCCTCTGAAGTCCACGCCCTACGACGGCATGCTGAACCGCACGAGGACGACCTTGCCGTCATGGTCGACGGCGGGCTCCGCGCTCACGTCGCCGTCGTGGTCGGCAGCCAGCTCAGCGATCATCCGCAGCCCCGCGCCCATGCCCGCCTCGCTGAGATCCGGCAGCGTCGGCTCGGCGTCCGCGACACTGATGACCAACTGCCGAGCCCCGACCGTGATCCCCACGTCCAACACCGGCGACCGAGGAGCGTGCCGCAGCACGTTCACCACCAGCTCGCTGGTCACCAGCAGCACCGCGTCCGCGAACGCGGAGGCCGGCGCCACCCCGGCAGCGGGAAGGTGCTCGGCCACCGCTTCCCGGGCACGCCGCACCGCCTCGGGCCCCGGCCGGAACGAGGCAACATGGCGCTGCACCGCGGGCAGCACATGCTCGACCGCCGCGACCGGCCTCCCGTCCCGCCAGGGCATCCGGAACCCGCCGCTGCCGCTCAACGCGCCGGCCCCGAGGCGCGCAGCTCGTCCAGCAGATCCTGCCGGCCGGTCAGCAGGGTGGCCAGGATCCGCCGCGCGGCGGCGAGCAGTTCGGCCACGTCGCCGCCGGCCAGCTCGTACACCACCGTCGTCCCGGTGCGCGTGGCGGTCACGATGCCCGAGCGGCGCAGCACGGCGAGCTGCTGGGACAGGTTCGACGGCTCGACCTCGATCTCGGCGAGCAGGTCGCGCACCGGCTTCGGCCCGTCCTGCAGCAGCTCCAGCACTCGTATCCGCACCGGGTGGCCGAGCATCCGGAAGAACTCAGCCTTCGCCTCGTACAACGGAACCGGCATCCCGATCACCCTTCGTCCGACCCTGCCGCCTCGACGTCCAATCCGTGTCTCCGCGCCAGCCGCACCGCGTCATCCAGCTCGTCCTGGGCCACCGCGATCGCGTACGCGTCGTCGGCGGCCACGGCCGCCGCCAGACCGGCCCGCGCCGCATGTACCCGCGTCAGCAGTGCCTCGGCGACTTCGCTCACTCCGACCTCCAGGCTTGGGATCACCTAGCCTCCACGGCAACTGACAAATTGAAGAACTCTTCAATTGTACGCCCGGGAATGGTCGGCGACAGCCGCCCAGACCTGGCCGCCGGCGCCGGAACCGTCAAGCTCCCGGCCGCGCCGTCAGCCGCGCCGCCACCTGTGCGGGTCTGCCGGCACGGCCTCGCCGAACGGCTGCCGTCCTGGGCGTCCCCGCACCGCGCCCGGGGCTCTGTCCGGGTCTGCTGCTCGCTCTCAAGCCGACCACGGACCCGTCGCTGGCCAAGGCCGGCGCCCCCACGCCCGCGATCACGTCGGACGCCCCTGCGTCCCCTTCCCTCTCCCCGTCCCTGTCGGCCGCGCCGTCGAAGACGCCCAAGAAGAAGCGCACCCCGTCCTCCTCCCACCCGAGCGCGTCTCCGTCGCACCCCGTGTCAGCCGCCTCCGCGAAGACCAGCAGCGCCCCCTCCGCCCCGAAGACCACCTCGGCCGCACCCACCACCCGTACCGTCACCGGGACCACGGCCCAGACGCAGTACGGTCCGGTCCAGGTGCGGATCACCCTCACCCGCAGCAGAATCACCGGTGCGACCGCCGTCCAGTACCCCGACGAGACGGCACGGAGCAAGGACATCAACTCCACGGCCGTCCCCAAGCTCAACCAGGAGACCCTGGAGGCACAGAGCGCGGCCATCGACACGGTGTCCGGCGCCACATACACCAGCGCGGGCTACAAGCAGTCCCTGCAGAGCGCCCTGGACCGGGCCGGCGTCTGAGCCGGACGCGCGATCGGCGCACTCTCTCGGCCCGGGCTTCCCGCCGACTCCTCCAGATGAGCGGATCCGTCAGCCGGTGCTGAGCCAGGTGGCGGTGAACCTGCGGCCGCCGTTGGAGAGGGCGGAGACCGTGTCTTCCTGGACGCCGCTCAGGTCGGCGAGGTTGCCCGTCCACAGCGGCCACGAGCCCAGGGGCTTGCCGTTGACGGTGGCGCCGGAGAACGTGACGGAGCCGAAGTCGGTGACGCGGCCGGAGGGGCCGCCGGTGTCGGAGTTGGCCTCGACGATGACGTTCGCGGAGGCCGGGGTGCCTCCCGTGGAGACCTGGGTCTTGTTCTCGGTCCTCGTCCAGCCCCGGGTGATGTCCCGGATGGTGAGGGTGAACTTGTTGTTTCCGTTGTAGGTGACCGAAGCACGCATGTGGTCACCCGGCTTGGTCGGCACGCTCATCGGGACGCCCGCCGCCGGGTACATCTCCCACCACGAGTAGTAGTCCGGCGTGGTGCCGTCGCAGTTGGCGGCGGTGCCGGTCTGGGCGATGGTGCCCTTTCCGCTGAGGCCGACCCAGAATCCGGTCTGCTGGTCGCCGCCGCGGCATGTGGCCGTCGGCTGGATCCAGTTCGCCGAGACCGAGGTGTAGGTTCCGTTGATCGCCGAGTAGCCGGAGCCGAAGTTGTAGGCGGGCTTGGCCTTCGCGGGCTTGGCCGCCGCGGTCCTGCTCTTTGCGCTCTTGGCCGCCGTCGCGTTGCTGGAGGCGTTGGCGAAGCCGGCCACCGCGCACAGCAGGACGGCGGCCGCCCCGCCGCCGACGGCCAGGACGCGGCGGGAACTGCGGCGAGCCCGGTGATTGGTGTTCACGGGACGTGGTCCTTCTCTCGATGGTGGTCAGGGGCGCAGTCGGGCGACGGACAACGTGGTCGTGGCCGGTGAGGCCCCGCCCATCGGCCGGCTGTGGTCGGGGGCGGCCTGGGCGAAGGCCCATACGAGGCTGCCGTCCGGCAGGGCGGCGATGTCGCCGGCGATCCGGGCGCCCACGACCTTGTCCGGAGTGACCGTGTGGCCGGACCAGTCGATCACCCGCAGGTGGGTGCCGGAGAACCGTCCGGTGCAGGTGCCGTCCTTGCAGGACGCGCCGCTGATGCTCTCCCAGGAGACCAGCAGTCGGTTCTTGCCGAACGGGGCGATACGGACGTTCACGTGGTCCGTGCCCGGCTCGTCGGTCAGCAGTACGGGCTTGCCTGCCGGGGTCGAGCCGTTCTTCAGGAAGGCGACCGCCACCTGGTGGGTGGGGGTCCGCGCGGTCACCGACCAGCCCCGCCCGCTGGCGTCCGCGCTGTTCTTGACGGCGGAGGCGGCACCGCGCGAGGCGAACGCCGTCGCGTACCGGCCCGCGGAGGACTTCACCAGCCCGCCGGCGTTCCCGGGGAACGCCCCGCCGCAGTAACCGGCCCAGCACTGCTCCCGCTGCACCACCGGCGCCTCGTCCGGTGCGCCGATCCCGGTCGACACGAACAGGCCCGAGCGCCAGTCGTCGAAGCAGAGGGAGGTGAAGGGCCCGGAGGCCTCCTGGTGCAGGGCGATGCCCTCGTTGTGACTGCATCCCCAGGTCCAGCCGCCGGACAGGGTGGCGCCGGACGGGCCGACGTACGAGAGTTTGTCGCCGTAGTGGCCGTCGGCGAAGCCGCCCGCGCCGTGCACGACGAAGTACGCGCCGTACTTGCTCCCGTTCCACTTCAACTGGCTGTCCAGCACCGGTGAGGTGTCGTTGCTCGCGGCTCCGGTCAGCTTGGTGCGGAAGGCGAGGGCGCCGCCCCGGTAGCGGACCAGGGCGGCCGCCGTGTCGCCCCACTTGTTGCTGTCAGGGACCCTGGTGAGCAGCGCGAACCCGTCGTCGTGCGCCACAAGACCGCCGACCTCACGGGCACCGGACACGACCGTGTCGGGGCCGCTGCGCCGCAACGAGCCCGAGAGCGCGGTGACATGGACTCCGCCGGCGGCCGGCCAGGCCACCCGCAGCGTCCCGTCCGGTGCCGCCTCGGTGTCGACCCGGGTCCACTCCGGGGCTTCGTTGTAGCCGGAGGTGAGGTAGGAGAAGGCCGCGGGCAGGGCGAGCTTCGAGATCGTCAGCCCGGGTCCGTGTACCGGAGCCGACCGTCGCCGGGGCTTGGCGGGGGCCTTGCGCGCGCTGGGCGACGGCGAGGCCGGAGAGCTCAGCACGTGCGTGGCCGCCGGGTGGGAGGCGGGAGCCGCGGCCACTTTCCGGGGTGCGGTGCCGTGGGCCGCGTAGACGACTCCCGCGCCGGCGGCGACGGCCAGCACCGCGCCCACGGCGACGGCCTTGGCCGACGCGGAACCCGCGAAGCGCCCGTGCTTGGCACCATGCCGTCCGCCACGGTGGCGAACGCGGCCGGTCGGCGAAGGAATCGACGCCGCCGCCCACTTGGCCGCGAGCGGCACGGGCACCGGCACCAGGGCCAGCCCGGCCAGCAGCCGTTCGGAGGGGACCAGTCCCTGCCAGTGCGCGGCGCAGGTGACGCAGTCGCGCGTGTGACGGGCGAAACGCTTGCGCCACAGCGGCGACGGGTGCCCGTCCCATCCGCTCGCGAGCTCACCGAGAACGGCGCAGTACTGTACGGCGGCCAGCGCACGCACCACGACACGCGCCGTCTCCAACTGCTGCTTCAGCCGCTGCACTTGCACGGAGACATGCCCGGCCGGCAGTCCAAGGGCGCCGACCAGCTCGGCCCGGCTCAGCTCTCCCGCCGCCTCCAGCCACCACAGCGCGAGCAACTCGCGGTCGTCCGCGTCCAGCCACCGCGTGGCCAGCGCGGTCTCGCGCCGCTGATCGGACAGTTCGAGGCGCAGGATGGTCAGATCGACGAAGTCGGCGCCCGGGTCGGCCGCGTCCAGCGAAGCCTCGAACATCTCGCCGTACGCCACCGGCTGCGCCTGACGGGCCCGCCACCGGTCGCGCACCTGCCGCATCGCGATCGCCACGAGCCACGAGCGGAACGCGGACGGATCACGGAGATCGCCCAGGTGGTCCACCGCACGGATCAACGTCTCCTGTACGGCGTCGTCCACGTCCTGGTGCCCGTCCAGGGCGCGTCCGACGATGTTGTAGACCAGCGGCAGACAGCCGGCCAGCAGTTCGTCGAGGGCCCGCCGGTCCCCGTCCCGTGCCGCCTCCACCAGTGTCCGGTCGACGAGCTCGTCCCGCTCCCCAGTTCGCATTCCGCGCTCCCTGCTCTCTTCTCCGCCCTGCGCGGGCCGTCTCCTGTGCGTCGGTTGCATGGGAGACGGCCCGCGCCGCACCCGGAAAACACAAATCCGCGAAACGATGTCCCGAGGGGCTACAGCGCCGGGTAGGCCGGGAAGCTGCACGACGGGACGGAGCCGTCGCCGGAAACCCGGGTCACGGTGACGCCCGTCCCGGACGGGGTGATCGTGCTGTTGTGGACGCCGACCTTCGCGTACGAGGCGGTACTCGCGTTCCGGTCCAGGCTGACGTCGCTCAGGGTCAGCCCGAGCGGGTGGTCGGCGCTGTAGCCGTTGAACACCGAGTGGGCGTTGGACGGCGAGTTCACCGCGCGCAGGCCCGTCACCGTGATGCCGGTGAAGAACGGGATGTGGGAGCCGCTGCCGTTCGCGTAGTGGGTGTCGAAGACGAGCGGGTAACGGACGCCGGTGATGCACGTGTCGAGGTAGCTGACGTCGGACACCGTGCCCCCGCTCTTGGTGGAGCTCTTGATGCGGATGCCGTTGCTGCTGCCGCTGACGATGCCGGAACTGTCGGCGCCGGCCACGGTGTTGTTCTCCACCAGCACGTTGCTCACCCCGCCGGCCGTCTCGCTGCCGATCGAGATGCCATGGGTGCCGTAGAAGTGGTTGCCGGCGATGGTGACGTTGCGGACGGCGCTGCCGCCCTTGACGGCGATGCCGTCGTCGCCGTCCTGGATCCAGGAGTCCTTGATGGTGACGTCACTCGCGCCACCGGGATCGATGCCGTCGGTGTTGCGCGCGCCGGCCGGGGTCTTGATGCGCACGCCCCAGGCGGTGAAGCCGGTGCCGCCCTGGTAAGTGACGTGGAAGTTGGCCGAGTTGAGCAGGTCGATGTCGTGCAGCGTGAAGTCGTCCGAGTTCTTGACCTGGATCAGTCGCGGGTCCTGCTGGTTCTTGCCCTCCGTCTGGGCCTGCCTGGCCAGCGCCCACCAGGTGGTGGAGGTGCCCAGGATGTCCTGGTCGCCCCGGCCGTCGATCCGCCCCTGGCTGCCGCCGGCCGACCGGACGCCCTCGATGCCCGCATGGGCGCCGGAGACGGAGATCAGCGGTACGCACCCGCCCTCGGCCGCGGACAGCGTGCCGCAGGCCGGTTTGCCCTGCGCCTGGTAGGAAGCGGGATTGCGGGAGCCGTAGAGCGTGACCCCGCTGTCGACGAGCAGCACCTCGCCCTGGTGCACGGTCAACGGCCCGGCGAGGAAGGCGTTGTGGCTGCCGGACGCCTTCAACTCCACGGCCACGGGGGCGGATCCGCTCCCGGTACAGGCGTCCAGCGCGTCCTGCAGGCGGGCGGTGTCCGGCGGGCTCTTCTCCGTCGCGGCGTCGAAGGTGCGCCCGGAGACGGCGAGTTGGGCGGTGACCGTACGGCAGGTGACGGACGGCCGGCGCGGCTCGGTCACGTTCCGGCTGTCACCGGTGGCGAGCCCGGAGGCAGCCGTGTCGGTGGTGGCCGTGGTGGCGGTGGCGGCCGCGGGGTTCCAGCCGTCCTTGCCCGCAAGGTACTTCTTGACGGTGTAGTCGGCCGCCTGCGCGGCGGTGAGCTGCGGCGTACCGGCGTTGACCGCCGCGCCCGCCCCGGTGTCGGCGTACGAATCGAACCGGGCCGACTTCCAGGAGAAGCCGCTCATGTCCGTCCACGGGGTCGCGCTCTTCACGGCGGCGGGCAGCACCGTGTTGCGGAACAGGACCTGGGCGACGGCGGTGGCGGTGGGGTGCCAGGGGCGGCCCAGGTAGTAGGTGTTCGCCTTGGCGGTGCTGCTGACCGTGCTGTTGGCGATGAGGAAGCCGTACTTCTGCGCGGAGTCGGTGTTGGCCGCGGTGATGAAGCCGTTCAGGCCGCCCGCTGCGGCGCCGTTGTCCCGGGCGACGATCGTGTCGTGGTCGAAGACCGCGTCGGCGTCGCCGAAGATGAAGTCGGTGTCGCCGGTGATGCGGTCGTCGTGGAAGTACTGCCGGGTCGGGCTGGTGGTGCTGGGCTCCCAAGCGAGCAGGGTGTCCTGGTGGCCGAGGAAGGCGTCGTTCTCGTAGACCTGCCGGTCGCCCTCGGCGTTCACGGCGACGGCCTGGCCGCCGCTCGCCCCGGGGTGCGCCGCCTTGTCGTAGGAGTTGACGACGGTGACGTTCCTGACCGTGAGGTCCTTGGCGGCGAAGGTCGCCGTGGCGCTGCCCGCGGTGCCCAGTTGGCCGCCGCCGGGCTTCTGCGTCCCGGCCGAGTTGCCGTACGTGATGACGACGTCCGCCGCGTTGCCGGTGGCGCCCTCGATGGTCAACCCGCTCTTGGCGGCGGGCACGGTGACGACCTCGTGGTACGTCCCCCTGGCGACGGAGATCGTGTCCTTGGGCGAGGCGGCGTCGATCGCCGCCTGGATGGTCCGGTAGGCGGCGCTGCCGTCCGCGGCGACTTTCAGCGTGCGGGCGGAGGCGCTCGGACTCGCCTGGGCGAGCAGGGGGACGCAGGCAAGACCGCCGAGCGCGAGGACGGCGCCGACCGCGAGCGCCGTGCGGCGGGCCGTACGGGAGCGCCGGTGGGACTGATGGGACACCACGGGTGTGCCTTCCACGAGAGGGGAGTGACACCCCCAAGTGGCGTGGTGGGCCTCAAAGGTTGGCGGCTTGGAGAAGCCTTTACGGACTCTTGCCAACGCCCGCGCGGTGATGAGCGAACTGCGCGCAGCGCTTTCGGAGTGCGCCACCGCCAAGATGCGTCCGTCCGCTGCCCACCCAGGTGCTGGACTGGGGTATTCCGGTTCCCGGTCCCGGTCTGTTTCCGGTTACGGCGACGAGACACTCGCTTTCGACGCCACCCAGGTCGTCGACAGCGGGGGGCCCAGCATCGCCGTCACCGTCCTGTTCGAATCAAACCCCTCCGATCGGTCCACCCCGATCCGGTCCGGCTTCCGCCCACCGTCCGTCATCGCTGTCCGCTTCCCTTCGTCCCGGGGCATGGGGAACTCATCGGGGAGGCTGCGTCCACGTGGTGTTCACCGGGGGCCTGGTGCCCTGGCCTCGTCGAACCGCAGCCGGTGCGGGCGGGGCCGGCCGGAATGGCACTGGCGCCTCCGGCACCGACCGCGGATCCCGACACGGTGCCCGTCGCAAGCCACACCCCGCCCCTCTTGGATCCACCCGGCAGGCAACGGCGATCAGCGTGGCACGGCGCTGTCCACCGGCACAGGCTCGCATCGCCGACCGGTCCAACGAGCCGATCACGTCATGGCCGGCACGTCGCCCCCAAACGCCGGTCATCACAAGGGGCTTGGTTCGACGGGGACATGGGCACGTCGGCCGGTGAGCGGGCCGGGGTGAGGGCACTGGTCTTGATCGAAGGGGCAGACGGTGGCCATGGCCGGTCGGTCGGTAGTGGTGTTCGCGTAGACCGCTTCCAGAGTGCCGTCCTGCGCCCCCTTCCGGTCCACGACGTCGTGGGTCGAGCCACCACCGGACATCGGCGGAACGGATCGCGCCCTGCCCCCGGCGGCCGCCTCCGTCGTGCTCCAACGACCCCGGCGTATACACACCGGGGTCGCCCTTCCGGGCCGGTCGCACGTGAGAGTGTGCCGACCCGCTTTCATGCTATGCCTGGTACACATGTCGGGCATCCGGTGTCTCGCGGTTCTCGTGTCCATCCGGTTCCGCGTGGCCCGGGAAGGGCTTTCGCCCTGTCTCGGCCATGTTCCTCCTCCCCGCTTTCCATGAGCCGGATCCCCTGGTGTGCCGGCGTGACCATCGCGGGTGGGTTTCCGGCTGGTCGACCAGCTTCTCGTACCGGCGTCGGGCCGGCTCATCTTTGACGGGCAACCTGCACAGCTCCCCACCATCCGTGCGCACGGCATATGTGTCATATGTGTGCTGCACGTGCGGAGGCCCTCCCGTCCTCGGACGGAAGGGGCCTCTGACCAGGTGTTTCTCTGTGCCCCGGCAGGCACGCATCGCTCACGCGGGCGAGGGAGAGCCGCACGCCGGAAGCCGCTTCATGACGTCCGGCCCGGTGACGTGAGGGCTGGTCACGGCCAGATGGACTTCAGCCGCCACGCCTGCATGTGGTCGATGGTGGCGGTGCCGCCTTCGGCGAAGGCGCCTACACCCGTGCTGGACGGGTCCGGGAAGATCTGGTCGGTGAGGGTGACCTGTTCGCCACGGCTGTTCTGGGCGTAGACCTCGACGGAGGAGGCGTCGACAAGGACGTGCAGGCTCAGCCGGCCACCGTGGAGATCGAGCGGAGCTCGCTGGACGTCGGTGAAGGTCGGGTCGAAGTCGGTGTCGCCGGAGGCGGAGCGGTCGATGTAGACCTCGCCGGTGGCGGTGTCGTAGCCGATGCGGGTGCGCTGCCCGGCGCCGGTGCGGACGTCCAGGCCGGAGCGGTCGGCGGTGCCCGGGGTGAGGTCGGCCTGAAGGTCCAGGGTGCTGCCGTGCACCGAGAGCGGGGTGGTGGTGTTCGTGACGCGGGTGCCGGGCACCCGGGTGCGGGCTCCGCGCAGGGTGGTCAGTTCACCGACCGGCTGCTGGATCAGCTGGACCTTGC
>Ga0075367_10000216_pt1 | contig 19221 bp, 20 predicted proteins | sample EndMethybrTD3032_FD_71399 | JGI IMG/M metagenome (GOLD analysis project Ga0075367, IMG submission 71399) | Populus endosphere microbial communities from Tennessee, USA - Endosphere MetaG P. TD hybrid TD303-2 | ecosystem: Host-associated > Plants > Roots > Endosphere | place: USA: Tennessee... | reverse complement strand
TGCGGGCCCAGCCCGCACTGTTCGCGAAAAACGCGCCCGTAGCTCAGCTGGATAGAGCATCAGACTACGAATCTGAGGGTCGGACGTTCGAATCGTTCCGGGCGCGCCATTTGCACTTGATTTCATTGTATTTTTTTAACACTCGTTGGGCTTGTTACCGAGTGTTACCGTAAGCGTTACCGTAGGACAGCTCGATGCCTTTGAGCGCTGCGGCGATCTCGATAAGTGCCTCGCGTTTGACCATCCTCATCTGAAAGAGCTGGTGTCCGGAGTAGCGGCCGAGAAGATCATGGGCATCTGCTCCTCTTCTCTCAAGGCGCTCTCCATCGGGACCGAAAACCAGAACGTGAGGATGCCCTCTGTGATCAATCGATCGCACGATTGCATAGCGCGCTAGATGGGCAGTCTTGTCACTTATTGGGATCGGGTCGATCAGTTGGAGGGCGGTCTCCGCGAGGCGTCGGGAGCCAAACCCTTTTTGCCACTCAGGCCAAGCACTCGCGTGCTCGATTGGCGGGGTGCCCAGGGAGAGTTCTTCAATTCGCCACGCAAGAAAGTCCTCAAGCGGATCGGTGATGCGCGTCCTGGCACTAATGGGCCGGAGCTTCGCGAACCGTTTCAGGACATCTGCCGAGTCTTTCGCGAAGGTACTGCCGGCGGCGGCGATAATCAGGCGGGATGCATCGAGAGCGGTCATCGCAGCCGCAGCGCGTCCGTAACCCTTAAAAGAGATCTCGCCGGCTGCTCTGATCGTCTTGAGGTGAAGCTGGGCGGTCTCCCGCGGAATCCCCAAGGCGTCTCCGACGATGTCAGCCAATTCCCTCGATGTGACCAAGCCCGACCTCCGAATCGCGATCGATTAACCATACATCCCGGGGGGCCCTCTGTGGACCTATTGCGCCAGTGAACTTTCAGTGGCATATTTGGTCCACTGGAGGATAAATGACGAAACGGCTGGATTACCGCTCCATAGGCGGCAAGGGACTCATCATTCCAACGCCTCTGTATGTGAATGACGATCTGATTGCGGAGATCGTGCTCGGCGAGAAGAAGGACCACTGGAGCGAGATCCGTCGTGTTTTCGAGCGGCAGGGTATGCCCAAACCTCGCGCAACCGTGCGCGATCTCTACTACGTGCCTGCTATCTTGAAGTTTCTTGATCGTCGAGAAGGCCTCGCGAGCATGGATGAAGACTATGCCTCAGACGGCCCCGACAACTTCGGTCCATGAGCAGGCGAAAGCGTTCGTCCGTTCTGCATATCGCTGGTAAGTCACTCGAGATTGACGCTCCTGGGCTAAAGCAGATCAAGCGCAAGAATGGCGTCAATCTTTACTGGGCAAAAGACGAGAGCCCGCTGTTTGCCGACTACCATCCGGCGACGGTCCGTATCCACGTCGATCTTTTCTGTCCGAGCGCGATCGAGACGATCGAGAGGATCTGCCACCGTGAGCAAAGCGCAATGTGGCTTTGGCTCGACAATAAGGATGCTGATAGGGAGCGGCTGCGCCCCAAGTTCAACGGCACCATCGGCAGCCTTTGCTTGATCTACGAACATGATCCTGAAAGCGGCTTCGCCGAATTGCAGCAGAACTCTCAGAGCTCTTATCGGGATTGGCTCAAAGTCGTTCGTGAAACGATAGGGCTTCGGCGAATCGATGCGGTCACGGCGAAGTACTTCCGAACGTGTTATCGGGAATGGAAGGCACCTGCTGAACCGGGCGGCGAGCCGCGCGTGAGACGCGCGTACGGCTGCATCCAGATGATCAAGATTTTGCTCGGTTACGGGAAGCAGGCCAATCTCTTTTATGCCCACTGCAGCCGTCTGCTCGAGGCACTCTCTACAATGAGGTTCGCGAAAAACCCGCCGCGAGATGTCGTCATGACGTTCGAACAAGCGGAGGGGGTCGTCACACAGGCGCTTGCCGCACATGATGAATCAACCGCTCTCGTGCAGGCGTTGCAATTCGAGTGCCTGCTTCGGCAAATCGAAATGGTTGGGAAATGGAGAGTCGAGAAGAGCGACTATGTGCTCAAACCTGGAGAAATTCGACGTAAGAATAAGGTTTGGAGCGGCATGACCATGGGTATGATTCTGAACGAAACGGGTGTGCTCCGTGTGCGCACTTCGAAAACAGCCCAATACGTGGCGCATGCATTGGACAAGTGCGAACTCGTGGTCCGATGCCTCGAACGTTTGAAGGAGACCGACCCAGATTTGCCCGTCGCACGCCGAGCTGACGGGTCGCCTTGGCCGAGCCATATGGCGTTCGGAAAGCTCTGGCGCGTCTATGCCAATCAGGCCGGCGTTCCGAAGTCGGTCTGGAACATGGATAATCGCGCAGGGGGTATTACTGAGGCGGCCGCGGCCGGCGCCTCACATGATGATCTCGCGGGTACCGGAGCCCACGCAACCAAGAAGACTACCCAAACTATTTACATGCGCGGTGCGCCTGAGATTTCCGCGCGAGTGCAAGACGCCAGGCAGTCGTCCCGACGAAATCAAAGAAAAGGGTCAAGCCAATAAGTTACAGAAATCGAGCGGGCTCTCCTTTGCCGAAACTGCTGGAATGGCTCGGCAGACAATGCCGGACCGGGGAGATTGGGCTTCCTTGAATCGTGGCCGTCGCCCGACTAGCTTCTCCTGTTCCGACCGGGTCTCGGGCTCTCATGACGCTCCCGTATGTGCCGCCAGCACCAGCGCATCATCGTCATGGGTGATGACGACGTGCGGATATATGGGATTCATCACCTTCGCGTAGGAGAAGCCCCTGAGCCTCGTCGTCGGGCGTCAACTCGATGCCCAGCCGCTTCAACTCCAACTCGAAGACGGCGAGCGGTTTGCCGTGGATCTGGACCAGGATATCAGCGCGTCCCTCCACCGTCGTAGCACCCATCGATCTCGACGGCCGCCCGGCCGATCGAGAAGGAAAATCGACCTGATGCGTCAAGGTACCTTCCGGTGCCCAAGGTAACGCCTCGCGCGGCGTCGCGCGTACCTTCGCTTTGAGCTCGACCTCCGTCGGATCCTTGGTGAGAATTCTATGGCCATCAAGGGCCGCCCTTTTTTCGTGGGATCATCTATGATGCCCCGACGGGGTTTTGCGGGCCGCGCCGTCGATTTGTCAATCCTGGGGTCGGACGAAAGGAGGGCGCAGATGATCCACACCCGGGCGAGATGGTTGGAGCCGATCGGGCAGATCGTCGCGTTTCTCGCGTTCAGCATCCTTCTACGTGGATCCCGCCTCCTACGGAGCCCTGCGCGCCGCGCTCGACTACCAGGCCATTCAGATCGATGAACTCGCGAACAAGAGCGGCACCGAAGTCGGCAACGTGAAGGAAACCAAGGCGTTGGTCGAACGGCGCGAAGCCGGTCTGCGGGCCAAAGAACTCAAGGAAGCGGACGACGCCAACAAGCAGGCTTGGCGGCTTTGGCTGTTCGTGACCTTCATGATCGGCGCAGCATTGACGATCGTGGGAAAGGCCGCGTCGGTCGGGTACTCGACCAAGACGTAGTCACTCGAGGTCCTTGAGATCGAACGCGTTGGCCGAAACTGAAGGTCGTGCTTATCCTGTCGCCCTTGGCGATGTGTTCCGCGGTCCGCACGTCTCCCGAGCCGCAATCTGCGTGACTGCTGACGTTGAAGCCCTTGAGGATGGGGATCGACACCGTCTTGCCGGACCGGGTGTGGACGTCGGCCTTCTGCCAGTCAAGTTCGCCCAAAAAGCATCCGCTCGGTCCGGACGCCTCGGTGAAGGACCTGGTGGCATCGGCCGTTACTTTCACCGAATCCTTCTCGAATGCCTTTCCCTCCGGGGCCGTGAGGTGCCGGGTTTTCCGGATTTCGTTGCCGCTGGCGTTGTCGCACGGCCTGCTCGCCTCGATCAGGTTCTTCCAGCGCATCTCCTCGCAACGGGCAATGTCGCAGCAGAAAGCCCCGGCGAACAACGAAAATGCGAACGTAGGGACCATAGGCAATCGTCTCCTGAACTTTCGCATCATCCGCCCGGATTGCGATGGCTTCAAGTACCGGGCTGGGGGCTCCGCATCCGGTTGTTGGTTGCAATTAAGCGCATCGGGAATAATCTCCCGATCCAATCATCGTTTCAGCGTCTCGCCATGTGATGGGCTATGGGGAAACACCGATTTCCCATTTATCCCAATGCGCAACGATCTCTTGAACGACGGGGGCGGCAGCCCGATAGATGTTTTCACAAGCAATGGGGAAGCCGCCAGATGAGGCGTGAAGCGATGTTTCAGCGGTTTCTGTCGGGCAGGGCCTATCGAAATTGGCCGCAACACGCAGCCCGGCCAATCGATCGAGATCGACCAGTCCCGCTGCGGCGGCGCGTTTCATCGCCTCGTAGATGGCGTTGCCTCCTGCTGCGTGGTGCAATAGGTTCCCTTTCCACCGGTCATGGTGACCTCGGGTTTCTGGATCCGCCGCGAAAGTTCCGATTTTTGGGGGCTAAGACCAGTTAGCTGGTCGACGGCATCGCCGTATCCGTCGCGCCCAGCGGCAACGCTGCGCGGACGGCGAGATTTTTTCGGAAGGTCTCCAACCGCTTTTCACCGCCGGTGTAGCCGCGGTCGGCGACCATCCGCCAGAAGAACGGCACCGGCGCCTCGTCCGGCGAAAGAGCATGCTCGGTGGCGATCGTGTCCCAAACTTCGTTCGAGACCGGCGAGGGCGGCGTGAGCGCTCGTTCGGGCGTCACCCCGGCCTTCAGTGCTTGCCTCAACGAGGTGAAGCGCTTGTAGTGCAGCTTAAGGAGGGCGGCGGCCCGGTAGGGGCCGACCTTCCGCTTCTCGACGAGGCAGTCCAGAACGGCCAGGTTCTCGATCGTCGCGTGCGAGCGTTGCTGCTCGAAAGCTTCGGGCTCCGTCGACCAGCGAATCGATGCCAAGTCGTCGAGAAGGCGCTGCTCGGCGACGGTGATCGGTGCCGGCGCCGGCGCAAGGTTTGCGCGGCACCAGCGTTCGAGTCGATCGAGCCCGCCCGGAAAGCCCGCCGCCACCAAGCGGCAAAAGAATGCGACGGTGCTGTCGCCGTCCGGACGCTCGGCGGCCGCCCGACGCACCGTTTCCCACCATTCGTGCGGTACCCGGCGGCCCCGCTGCCGCTGCATGACGACTTCCGGAGTGACGCCTTGCCGCAGGCACGTCCGGATCATGTTGACGCATTCGTAGGAGACGCCGAGGACTTCGGCTGCCTCGCGCGGACGGAGTTCCTCTTCCTCGATCATGCGGTCGACCGCGGCCGCGTACTTGCATGCCCGCGTCAACAGAGCGCTTGCGCGTTCTTCCGGATCGTCGGGAAGCGCGACCGCCGCGATCTCCGCCAGGACTATCGAATGGTTCTCCGTGGGGCGCGGCGCGGACCCCGAGGATTTGAAGTTCTTGAAGGGACGACTCCGGCCGCGACGGAAATGGTATCTCAGCGTGCTGTGCACGTTACCGAGTGTTGTGTGCAGGAGGCGTGCGACCAGATTGCCGTCGATGACTCGCTCGCGCATGAGGACGTCGATGCGCTCGCCGTACAGATTCCAGAGCTGTGCCCGGATGACGCGGCAAGCATGTTTTCCGCGGGGCCAGCGGACCTCGCGGAGCGCGCGCACGACCGGATGATCCGGTTGTGGCGGGTACGGGGTCAGGATGGCCGGCACCACCGTCTTGCGGTCGGCGAGCCAGCGTTGCGCGGCGGCATCGTCTCCGAGCTGTCTTTCCAGGTTCTTGAAGGGATCCGCACGCTTGAGCAGCCGCTCGATGCGCGCCACGCCGACCGCGGGCAGGGCCGTCCGGGGTCGCGCGAGTTCCTTGGTAAGTCCGCGGTAGCGGCGCGAGGCGGCTTCGTCCCGTCCCTTTCGCAACTGACGGAGGCAGAAGTTCTTCAACATGCCGGCGACGGTGCCGCGCGCGCCGATCCGCTTGCTCAGGCGATTGAACACAAGCTGGATTTCTGTCGCGGGAACGGGTCGACCGCTGGACGAGACGAAGAGGAATTCGCTCGTCCAGCCGTTCTTTTTTGCGACACGGGCGCGTTCGACCACGTAGCGACTGACGACCGACGCCACGGCCGGAGTGATCGCCACGTCGTCGAGACGCCCGTTCCGACGCACGCGTACCACGAGGCGGCCCCCCGGCATCCAGTCCGCCAGACGGATGTTCAGCGCGTGGCCCGGAGAGATGCAACAGCAAGCCAGCAGCGCGACGACGGCGCACATTCTGAGCGCCTTGAGGAGACTGCGCATGTGCCAGAACGTAGGCAGGAGCATCGCCAAGACGTCGGGCGTATCGAGGACCAAGGTCCGCGACCGCGGCGTCGCCGATGCGTCAGTGAGCGGCATGGACCGCCTCCTCCTCGCCGGGCGCCCGCTTGCGCACGCGCCGTGCGTTCTTGGCTTCGCGCTCCGCCAGCTTCTTCGCGGCATGCCGCGCGGCGCGCAGCTTCCATGCTTCGCTGCTCTTCGGCACCACCTTCTCGAGTGCCTTGAGGGAAAGGTCGGGGGCCCTCGAACTGGCCTTCGCCTTCAACCAGAGGAACTGGAGGTGGGCGTACTGGGTCATTAGGGTCTGGACTGTCGTGCACATAGCCGACGAGAGCACGTTGATGTCGAGACCGGCGTGCAGCAGCCAGGTGACGCCCGTATGCTTCAGGTCGTGGACCCGGCACCACTCGAGGCCGGCCTTCTTCTTGACGGCATTGAAACGCGAAGTCATGTCCTCGATGGCGTTGCCGTTCACGTCGTGCAGCACGTTGACCCAGCCGTGCTCGAAATCCTCCTTCTCCCATTCGCGCGCCATGTCGCGGAGCGGTGCCAGCAGATGGGCGGGCTCGGCCCTCTTGTTGGTCCGCTTCTTCCCGTACGGCTTGCGGTAGATAATGCCCTCGGCGGTATGGATCGAACCGCTCTCGAAGTTGATGCCCCATTCGAGCGGGAGAATCGTTTCGTCGCGCGTTCCGCTGTAGAAGTAGATCCAGATGTAACGTTCGACCACGACGAGGTCTTCGTCGAAGTCCTCCTCCCAGTCGCCCTTTTCGGGCACCCACTTCCAGCCCTGTGCCGCCTTCACGAGGCGGACGAACTGGTCGTAGGTCAGCGAGTAGTCGAAGATGCGCGGGATCGGGAGCGGAATGTCGGTGCGGCGCCGCACGTCGTCCGAGGAGTGAAGATTGTCGTAGTAGTCGTCGATGGCCCGGGCCTGCATCTGCAGCCGCAGGACGCAGCGGTTATGGACCCGCTCGCGCTTGTCCTTGTCGTCTATGCCCGCGAGCATCTTGTTGATGTAGTCGATGCCCGAGCGGCGCTTCAGGTTGCGCAGCAGGACCGGGTCGAAGTCGCGCTTCAGGTCCTCGGCCCAGCGACGGCGCTGCTTGGTGGTGTGCTCGGGCGTGGTGGCCGCCAGAGTGTCGATCCACTCGGTGTTGATGTCGTAGAGCGGCTTGTCGAGCGGCGCGATGGCGAGTTCGTCGGCGCTGTTGAGGTCGGCGATGAAGTCGTCGAGATCCATGTCCGCGGCCACCATCACTTCGTCGACGTCCATGCCCGGGCGGAGGACGATTTCGGTCGTCTTGTCCTTGCCGAGATAGCGGATGCAGATCGTGTCGCCGACGAGCACGAGCCGCGGCGGCGAGGGCTTGCGGCCGACGGCGCTTTTGCGCTCGACCTTGCGCCGCCGCTTCGCGGCCATGATGTTGGCCAAGGTCGTGCCGTGGCCGCGGACCTTGGCTTCCCCTAATTTGACGAGCTTGGCTTCGATACGGTCGCGCAGATCTTCCATTTTCTGTCCTTGCGCTGCGATGAACGTCCGCCGCCGGGAAGTCGCGCGGACCTGACGAGGGATGCGGCTCTCACGGGTCCCGGTCGCCGACTGCCCACTAGGCCTGCCGGTCGGGGGGAGAATTTCTTTTCGACCGGGACAGGCCTGGCCAACGGGGCTTCGCCGTCTCGTCGTGGCGGCGGCCCGACATGAAATGGACCAGCATGAAACGGCGCGTTGCCGCGTGCCGAAATGCCGATTGGAGGATCGAGTGGGTTTCGGAGAGCGCCTCGGCGTCGGAAGACTCGGCGTCGGAACACATGGCTTGGAGTCCGTATCGGAGGCCCGCGGCTGGGAGGTGTAGGAAATGACGTCGGGCCCGTTGACGCTTCCCGTCGGCACTGATTTCACTTACAGCAACGCCACGATGAATGCTGTATCATGCATATGAATGCATGAATGTCAATGATCTGGAGCATGGCATGGTTAACGAACGGTCGGCCCAGGAAGAAAAGCTCGCGACTTTCCGCAGGCAGCTCGAGGATCGGCAGAGGGGCCGGCCGTGGTACGAGCTTGCCCGGGGCCTCGACGAAGCGATGCGCGGAGCCGCGGAGCTCGGATACGGCTCCGACGTGATCAAGCGCATGGCCGAACAGGCGACAGGCCTCTCGCCCGGTCTCGTGATGCGCTATGTCTCCACGTACCGCCGCATCGGCGTGGCGGCGAAGGCCGCCGGCGTCGCGCCCGAATTCCTGCTCGCTCCCGGCTTCAATCCGGTCGAGATGGCCGTGCGGCTGTACGATCGTTCGCCCGAAGTCGGACTGCAGGCTCTGAAGGAATTGGCGGAGGGCCGCCTCGGCTCTTCGGACCTGCGCAAGATGCTGTCGAAAGCGGTCGCGGCCGACGCCTCTGTCGCCGCCTCGCGCAGCCGTACGCACCGCAGCCGGGCGCTGGAGCTACAGGCCGTCCAGCGCGCCGTCGAAGGCGCGCGCGGCTCGCTGTTCCCCACGGATTCGTTGATCGTCCGGCGACCTCCGCTGGTCCACTTCCGCCGCGACGGCATCGAGGTGCGGGGAGCGGACGGGGCCTGCGTGTGCGGCCTCGATCTCTTCGTCTCGGCGGACGAGAACGCGGCCGCGGTGTTCGAGGTGTCCTTTCCTTCGGCTTTCCTCCTATCCCTGTACTTTCCCCGAACGTTCTTCGTGTTCTCGCCCCATGCGCCGGACGCGGCCGTCCGGCGGGCCATCGCCGCCATCGACCTCTTCCGGGCTCACTGGATCGGCGTCCTCAGGATCGTTCCCGAATTGACGATCGTCACAGTGCGCCAGGGCGTCGGCCGGCCCGACCCGGACCGGGTTGCCGGCTACGAGGCGCTGCGGTCCGAGCTGTCGCCGCCCGACCGCGCCGCCGGGCGGGCGACGCCGCTTGACGAGTAACTGGCGGCGTTCGGACGCCGCGCACCGGCCGCATCGCGCCGTTTGCCCGTGCGTCCCGTCGGGCGGCGCAAACGCTTCTCTCGAGAGGCCGGCGGCCCGGCAGTTTCCTACCGAATTTATAGGTCCCCGACGACCGGGTCTCTTGCTCATGACTTATCTAAATCATTGAAAATAAAAGGTAATCTTCCTCTGGTCGAGTCTGATCGGACACCGTCATTTAAAGATTTTTCCGACCCGCGTTTTGATCCGATTCCGGGCTTTTTCACCCTTTTCGACCCATTCGGACCCGTTTTCGGCCTTCCGGCGTCGTCCGAATCAATTTGATTCGGCCTATTTCCTCGGGAATTTCGAGCTACCAGACCGGTCCCATTTGTAGGTATCTACACACCTCCAAATCGCGTGCATACCATTAAATTTCTCTTATGGGTTGTATCTCTCGCCGCTGCCGGGACTCGATTGAGCCGGCTTTCGGCGCCGGGTCCGTACCACCGCCCCGGGCGCAGTAGGCACCGTGTCGGATCGCTCTTCTTGGACACAAAAGGTCGCTTTGGGGTGAAGAAGGTCGATCGTGGGCGGCCCGTCTCGCGGTGCCCGCGAGCGCGTCACGATCGACTTGCGCCGCCGGTCAGGGTGGCGAAATCGCATCCCCCGATGCGCCGGTAGACGTAGCTCTCCACCCGTGATCACCGGTCGGCACCGCGGACGGCCGAGCCCTATCTGCCGAACGCCCGGATATCGAAGGCCCAAGGTTCGAGACCGTCGACAGCTTCCGTTCCGTCGCTGCATGCCGGACGGGGTCACGAACCCGGCGACCGCGATGCCGCTCGAGGCGAGCAGCCGGGGTGGCAAAACCGGTTTCGGTCAGCGGGCGCCGTCGCGGGGCCCGGAGGAGGGGACCGCCACCACCAGCGCTTCGATCTTCGCCCGCAGCGCCGAGCGCGGATCCGCGGCCTTGGCCTCGACCGGGGCCGGGACTTTGGCGCGCCGGCGCAATACCAAGCTCTCGGAGCACGCCCGCATAGCTTCGCGGGTCATGTCCTCGACGGCCCTCCGGGTGGTCAGAAGCTTGCCTGCAATGCGCGCGACCGCAAGTTGACCATCACGCCGCGCCGTCCTGAGCGAGGCTTCGCGGATCGGCCCGCGGGGCCAGAACAGTGCCGCCGCCTCGCCTAGGGTCAGGAATTCATCCGCGCTCCATTGCGCCGGATCCGGTCTTTCCGCGACCCGCGGCGGCAACGCGTGTGTGGCGCCAACCGCCGCCCGCGCCGGGATGCCCTCCCGGGCGAGGGACGGATGCCGGTCGGACGAACGCGCGGCGTGTTCGCCGCGATCATCGTCTTCCGTATGGGACTGCTGCACCATGGTCCCATGATATCAGATCGGAAAAACTGTGCACTAAAGGTGCACATTTAAGTTAACGAGGATCGGTGCCTCGGCGTTCCTGCCGGCCGCGTCGTCGGGCTGGACTCCGGCCTCCCGCGAGAAGGCGGCGGCCGCCGGTGTCCGCGGGCGACATCGCCCCGGGGCGAGGCGGTCGCGATCTGTTCCGGCGTTGCGGACCGCCGTCGGCGGACCGATGATCGCCAAAGGATTCGCGATCGGTCCTGACGATTCGGAAGGTGCTCGAGGATGGACGACGACATACTGCGGAAGGCCGGCGCCGCGTCGGCCTTCGACTCCATGAGCGGGCTCACGCGCGGAAGTGGCGACCAGCTCGGTGAAGAGCTGCGGCGCGCCGCCGAGGGCGCGACCTCGGCCGGCCGCGCGCTGCGGCTCGCCGCCGGCGGTCTCGATCCCGCGCTTCTCTCCGGTGTCCGGAGCCTGCTCGCCGGCCACGACCTCGGCCTCCCGTCCGAGACCCTGCGGGCTGCCGCCGGCGTCACGCTGCCGTCCGCCGTCGACGTGGTTCCGCATGTCCGGCGTCGACCCCGCCGCCCTCTCGGGCGCGTTCGCGCCGAGCGCGGAGCTGCGGTCGCTGCTGGGCGTGGCGGGCGAAGCGCAGCGGATCCAGGCCGAGCTGTTCCGGATGCCGCACGTGAGCGAGCTCGCGAAGCTGACCGAGGCCGCCTCCGCCGGCGCGCTGGCCCGCGCCGCTTTCGGCGCCGACCTGTCGAGTCTGCGCGCCGCGATGGAAGCGGTGCGCGCGCCGTGGCTGCGCGAGGGCCGGCTCGCCGAGTCCGCGCTCGGCTTCGGCGAACTGCAGGCGATGGGCGCGCTGCTTCGGCGGCAGCCGCCGTTCGCCAAGACCGTGTCGGCGGCGCTGCGGCTCGACCTCGGCGACTGGCGCGACGAGATTGCCATGCCGATTGCCGCGCTCCGCGACGCCGTCGAACGGTCGCGTTTCTACGTCGGCCGCGGGCTGAACCGCGCGCTCACCGACTTCACACCCCGGGCCTTCGACGAGAGCCTGGAGGCCGCCGGCCTGATGGACGCCGGCCGGCACGCGGGACGACTGGATCCGGAAGCGCGACACCGCCGTCGCGAGAGGCGAGACCGCGGGCCCTCTGATCGACTACGCCGACTTCACCGACTACAAGGCCATCATCGAGCGCGCCGACAACTGGAATGCGGTCTTCCGGAGCGTTTTCGGACGGCAGGAGGACGTCCGCGAATCCTTCCAGCGTCTCTTCCCGGTGCGGCTCTGCACCATGCACGCCCGCATCGTCACACTGGACGACGAGATCTATCTGATTTCGGAGACGACGCGCCAGCTGCGTGCGATCCGGAAGGCGGATTGAGGGGCCGGCGGCGGACGGGGAGCCGGCGCCTTGCGTTGAACCGCCACGGTCCTCGCCTCACTCCGGACAACGATCGACAGCGAAACCAATCTCGATCATATCGACGGCCTCGCCGCGAATTCGAACCCCTGTCAAAGTCGCATGGAAATCCTCGGCAGGCGCCACCGCGAAGGCGACTAATTTAGACCATCGTCGAATGGGTCGACTTCCAATGCACGATGCAGTCGGATACAGACCGTAACGCATTGAAGGAGCTGGCCGGAGTTCGACTTCCCAAGCTGCATACGAGTGTTCGATTCCCTTTGCCCGCTCCAATTCAAATTATGCCTGCAAAATAGGGATTTCTTGAGTTTTCGGACGCCGATTTTCCGCGATTTCGCAAAATCTCATACAAACGCCCGTACAAATATCGCCTCAAAAAGCGATTTTTTGGCATCTTTGGTTGTTGCCTTGGCGACCGGTTTCGAAGAGGCATTTCGCGAAAGCGCCAGCGGACGCTCGTTCGGCAAACGGCACCGTTACCGGTTCGATCATAGCGCATCATTTTGACAACCGTCTCGCCGGCATAAACGCGCCGCCAGCGGCATCGGCGCGTTTTCTGATTAAACATCGGGTTTCGCACTGTTGCTGCCCCACGCTCGGTCCTGCCGACGTGGCGGCCATCGCGGCCGTTTGTTGTGGCAGTCGTATCGCGAAGGCGAGTTCCGAGCGGGATTGCGACGCGGCATAGGGGTTTCCGAAGAGATCGAACCTGGCAAACCTTCAAACGCGCGCAGCATTGGTAGGCGCCGGGTCCAAACGCGTTGGGACCTCTCGTCGCTCCACGTTGGTCCACGAGGACGAGGAGGGCGATGGGAGCACGTAGTGAGAGGCGCTGTCTCCTCAAGTCGACTTTGTTGCCAATGGCCAGACTTACATGAGCGCAGCCTTGACCTCACCCCGTCCGATCAATTTTGAGAAACGGCGATAGTCCGAATGCTCGAACCGCCAGCGGCCCGCAGCAATAGCCGGATGAACTCCGGCTTTCTCGGCCGCATCGATGATCTCCTCCGTGCTGCTGTCTTCGACAATCTGCTTCCAAATCGTGGGAGGGATAAGGGCATTGCGCGCGAATGCATCCGCCTCTTCTTCGATGGTTTCGGAGCTGGCTACGTCGAGGTCGTCGAGTATCAGCTGCCGATCGCGGCTCAGGTGGCAAACGACGTGCGCAAATTCGTGCAACAACGTGAACCAGAAATTGTCCAATCGGTCGTGCCGCAAGGTCAGAGTCTTGCCAGTTGGGCAAAACGCTCAACTGAGCCAACCGCCGCGCCGCCTTCTTCGGGTCGCCGATCTTAGTCTTTTTGATGGCGACCTTTTCCGCGCGACTCAATGCGGCCGCGCACCACGCCTCCAGCGCGGCCAGATCCGTCTTTCACGGCCGGTGCGAAGATCATGCTCGAGGGGACGCAGGGCACCGGGCTCAGCATCCATCACGGCAGCTATCCGCACGTCACCTCGCGCGAGACGACGGCGGCCGGCTGTCTCGCGGATGCGGGCATTTCGCCGCGGCGGGTACGAAAGATCGTCATGCTGACCCGGACGTATCCAATCCGGGTCGGAGGCACTTCCGGACCGATGGGTAAGGTGATCGATGCCCAGACCATCGCGGATCGGTCGGGGCTGCCGCTGTCTCAGATCGAAAAGACCGAGGTCGGGACCGTGTCCGGCAAGAAGCGCAGGATAGCCGAGTTCGATTGGGAACAATTGAGACGTTCGGCCTCTCTCAACGGCGCGCGACAGACATCGCGCTGAGCTTCTCGGATTACATCACCGCCGAGAACCAGAACGCGACGCGTTACGACCAGTTGTCGGCCGAGACGCACGCCTTCATCGCCGGGGTCGAGAGGGTGGCCAATGCACCGGTGACTCTGATATCGACCAATTTCGACCGCTTCGGCGTCATCGATCGAAGGAATTGGCGGTGACGGAAGAAGATCTGCTGAAGAACTATCCGCGTCTCTACCACATGGCCGAAGACACGAGTTGGGAGTCGGTCGTCGAGCATGGCCTACTGTCGACGACGGCGCTGCTCGACTTGTATGGATTCGAGGGCGAAGAGCGGCGAAAACTCGAATCCGATCGTCGGCCGAAGTCCGTCAGAATTTCGCGCGAAGGACTGCCCGAGGCTGTGGTGCGCGACCAGAAGCCGATGACCAGCTCGCGCCTCAGGGAATGTCTGACGGACGGTACTACGCCTGAAGAGTGGTTCGAGACATTGAACGCACGAGTGTTCTTTTGGTTGTCGAAGGATCGGCTGAAAACACTCCTCGGCGCGCGCGAATATCGTTCAACTCGCCGCAGGCGGAGCAATCGAACTGCTTCTGCTGGCTTTGCTCGACGTAATAGAACGGTGGCTTCGCGACGTCCTTTCCCGCGGCGTCCGCAACGGCATCCATATCGATGACGTGAATTCCGTCTTCGAGGGTCGAGAGCGCCTCGCCGAGCTTCTCGCAAGATAGCCGGACGTAAATTCGTTGCGCTGCGGACAGGAATTCGTGACGTTCGGCGTAAGCGCCGCAATAAGGACACAGCGCTACGGCGCCACGCGTCCGCCAGTACTGCTCGCATCTCGGACACTGAAACCCGAATTTTCCTTCGCTGTCGGAAGCGATGAATACCGGAACGCAGTCGGGCACGGGTGGAGGGGGCCAAGGCGCTCCGACTCCTCCCATCGGCAGATCGGCGATCGGAATGCCCTCTTTCAACGCATAAATGGAGTAAATGGCGGCCGGCACGGGCCGACTGCTTTGCCAGGTCACGCGATAGCGCCTCCGACCGTCGTCGTCCCTATCGACGGTGAAGATCACCTGCCCGCCGCAGTGAGCGATCTCCCGAAATTCCGCCGCTCGCTCATGACCGTTCTATTCCCACCATTACCGTCATTTCCCTCTGCTCTCGCGAAAAGGAAGCACCAGCGCGATCAGCTTCATGCCTGGAGACACGAAACCCGGTAGGTCAGAGCTCGCTGACGACAGCGGGCGCCAATCCGGTGTACGTTGAGGGTGTGAGCGCCAGGAGGCGCTCTTTCGCCACATCTCCGATGTCGAGGCCGCGCACAAACTCCGCGAGTTCCGCCGCGCCGACGCTGCGGCCGCGTGTGAAGTCTTTCAGCAACGCGTAGGGGTCGGTGATCCGCGAGCGGCCGGCAACGATCTCGGCGCGAACGACCGTCTGAATTGCCTCCGCGAGGACTTCCCAATTTGCATCGAGGTCGGCACGAAGCACCTCCTCTGCGAGGAATATCTCGCCGAGTCCGCGCTGCAGGTTGTCCAGGGCGAGCAGCGAGTGCCCGAATGCGACTCCGATATTGCGCTGCGTCGTGGAATCGGTGAGGTCACGTTGAAGGCGCGAGGTGACCAATGTCTGCGCGAGCGTACAGAACAACCCGCCTGAAATCTCCAGGTTCGCCTCTGCGTTTTCGAAGCGGATGGGGTTGATCTTGTGCGGCATCGTGGATGAACCGGTGGCGCCGGCGACCGGAATCTGCGCGAAGTAGCCCATGGAGAAGTAGCTCCACATGTCGGTGGCGAGATTGTGCAGAACGCCGCCGGCGTGCCTGAGGCGGTCGTACAGTTCCACCTGCCAGTCGTGCGACTCAATCTGAGTAGTGAGGGGGTTAAAACCAACCTCAAGCGATTCGATGAACTTGCGACAGAGAGCCAGCCAATCCACGTCGGGCCCGGCGACGAGGTGCGCCGACCATGTGCCGGTTGCGCCGGAAAACTTCGCAACGTACTCCGACGCCTCGATCTGTTTGGCGACGCGTTGCAGCCGCCACGCGAATACAGCGATCTCCTTTCCCATCGTGGTCGGCGTCGCGGGCTGTCCGTGGGTACGGGAAAGCATGGCCGTATCTCGGTGCGACGCGGCCAGCGCCTTCAGCGACTCGATTACGGCGAGGAGCGAAGGGAGCCAAACGCGCGTTACCGCGCGCTTAACAGTGATAGCATAGGCTGCGGAGTTGATGTCATCGCCAGTGCAGGCAAAGTGTGTCAGTTCGGTGATCGCTCCGAGATCCAGTTGTTCGAGCCGATCGCGAACGAGGTATTCAACCGCTTTGACGTCGTGGCGTGTGATGGCCTCGCGTTCGGCGAGCCAATCGATCTCTGGTTGGCCAAACTCGGCGTACAATGCGCGCAGCCGTGCTTTGTCGGCCGCGCTCACTGGCGAGGCGCCGAAGAGCGAAAGGTCGGCGAGAGTAAGGAGCCACTCCACCTCGACCTCGACCCTCGCTCTGTTAAGTCCGGCCTCTGAGAGGTAGTCCGCAAGCGATGAAACGACGGGCCGATAGCGGCCGTCGAGGGGCTGAGCGGCTGGGAGGGAAGAGAGGTCACGAGTTCTCCAAATAAACGCTGTCGATCACGCGTCCGAAACGTTCACGAACGCATTCACATGTTCTCGTCGTCGGCATCATCAATGATCTTGAGGACCCTGATGCCGACGCCGACGTCGCCCTGCATCAGAAATTCGACCCCCCGTTTGCGCAGATAGGCGACGAGCGCTTCGATCGTGCGGTCGTAAGGCAGCCGCTCGCCGGCCTCGAAATGCTTGATGGTGCGAAGACTGACCTTGGTCCGCTCCGCCAGCATGGCCTGCGACAAGCCAAGCCATGCGCGCGCCGCCGCTATTTGCTTTCCGTTAACCACAACTGTGCCTAATTAGTGCATAGTTCGATCGGATGTGCGATGGTGGGTTCATCGACAACGACCAACGAGGACCCACCGAATGACGTGCCTTCCCAAGATCACTCCTCTTCCGACGCCCGATGCGGACGTCCGACCCGTCCGCGATCGCATCGTCGGTGCCGAGCCCTCCGTGCCGCAGACCGCCGACCCGACGGACTCCCCGCTGTCGTGCGCGAACGTCGCCATCGTCATGTCCGTCCTGATCGGCATGGGGGTGCTCTTCACCTCGACGCTACCGGGCGAGACCGACGAATCGCCGCGCGTCGGCGATGATCCGGCCAATCCGCCCCGAGCTCAAGCCGTCCGTCGCCCGGACTACGCGGCCCATATCAACAGCGACGCCTGGAAGAGCGGCGCGGCGCGTCTGGCCGAGCTCGCGGCGTCGGGCTTCCGCTGCCGCATCTGCAACCGCGGCGCCGACGAGGTGAGGCTGGAGGTTCACCACCGGACCTACGAGAACTTCGGGCACGAGCTGGCCGCCGACCTCACGACACTGTGCTCGGACTGCCACCTGGTCAACACCGACGCTTTGCGTCGCCGCGGCTACAGAGACTTCGTGCCGGTCCTGGCCGACGTCGCCATCGTCGAACGCGCTCCGCTGTTCGATCCGATGCGCAAGGGGGACGCGTGATGACCACCGAGACGATCGAGATCCCGATCAGGGGCGTGTGCCCGCTGCTCATGCACAACGGCGCGCTGGCCGACCCGCTCGACGAGCGCACCATCAGTCTCGCCGCCGTCACCGGCAAACGCTTCAAGACGCAGGCCGACCACGAGGAGATCGCCCGCCGCGAATGGTACGGAAGCCTGTGGCTCAACGACAAGCTGCCGTGTCTGCCGCAGGAGGCGATCGAGGCGGCCTTCGTCAAGGGTGCCATCACGCGGACGAAGAGGGGGGATGCAGCGAAAGCCGGCTTCGTCGTCAACGAGCCTGCGATGCTGGTCTACGACGGTCCGAGAGACCTCGCCGAGCTGTGGGAAGACAAACGGTTCCGCCTGCGCAAGGGGGTGCGCGTCAAAAGGGGACGCCCCATGCGTACCCGGCCGCGCTTCCCCGTATGGAGCGCCACCATCTCGGCCACGTTCCTGATCACCGAACTGAACCGGTCGGAGGTCGTGGACTTCATGAAGATCGCGGGAGCGGTGCGCGGCATCGGCGACTGGCGGCCCAAGTACGGCCGGTTCGAGGTGCTGATCGACTAGGTTCAAGACACGCGGCGTGGCGGGGCGTGGCCCGGCGAGCCATGGCAGGCCCCGGTGTGGCGAGGCGAGGGGAGAGCTCCCGACGGAGCTGCTCCAGACTTTCAGAAACTAAACGACGCCGTCCGCGGCGACGGAAGGCGTGCCCTTGGGCGCGAACGGGAGAACTTTGCGTGATGCGTACGAAGAAGATCATCGATGACCGGCCCGGCGACGACCGGCCCGGCGACGACGCCGGAGCGTACGCCCATTGCGGCCCCTGGGCCGAGGGGCTCAAACTGTGGCGCACGGTGCCCGCGGATGGCTTCGGCCCCACCGAGCGCGCCGCCGTCGCCGAGTGCATGCGGCGCACCTCCACCACCATCGAGGTCTGGTGCGCCGCGGTGGACGGCGACGCGCCGAGCGCGATCCGCCTGGCGCTCCGCATGAAGCGACCGCACTCCATCACGCCGCCGACCGACGTCACGATGACCGTGCTGCTCGGCGCCGCCCTCGCCGGCAACGCCGGCGCCGCGCTGGTGCTGTCGCATGTGATCCGTCAGATGCCGCTCGATGCCGTCGAGCGCCGCCGTCTCGCGACCTCGTGGCTGGCTCACAACATCCGCCGGATCGCGCCCCGGCCCCACCGCGGAGACATCCCTCGCTGCCGAGGGGAGGTCAAATCGTGAAGATTCAGATCTTCTCCGATCTGCACGCGGGCGTCGCTCCCCTCAAGCCGATCGCGGTCGCCAGGAACGTCGACCTCGTCGTCGTCGCCGGCGACGTCGCCGAAGGCGCGCAGAGAGCGTTCGCGACGCTGCGCGCCATCGTACCGGTGGCGGTGCCCGTCGTGTTCGTCATGGGCAACCACGAATACTACCACCGGTTCTTCGGCGAGGAACTGGCGCTGGCCAGGGCGCTGGCGCCGAACTTCAACGTCCATCTGCTCGAGAACGACTGCATCGTCGTCGATGGCGGCGCGGTCAGGATCGCGGGCGCTTCGCTCTGGACCGACTATCGCATGTTCGGCGACAGCAACGCGCCCGCCGCGATGCATGCCGCGCGCGTCGGCATGAACGACCACCGTCTGATCGGCTGGAAGCGTAAGCCGTGGGAGCGTTTCCGGCCGCAGGAAGCTGCGCTGCTGCACGCGGCCTCGCGCGCCTTCTTCGTCGAGACCTTCGCGGCTCCGTTCGAGGGGTTCGCCACCGTCGCGGTCAGCCACCCCGCCCCCCACCTCCGCTCCGTTCACGCCCGATTCGAAAATGATATCCTCAGCGCGGCGTTCGCCAGCACGTTTCTCGACGAGCTGAATTCCGGGCAGCAAGTCTGCGCCGGCCAGCCCATCGCGACTATCAAGCCCCCGGACATCTGGATCCAC
>Ga0075367_10000211_pt1 | contig 19490 bp, 16 predicted proteins | sample EndMethybrTD3032_FD_71399 | JGI IMG/M metagenome (GOLD analysis project Ga0075367, IMG submission 71399) | Populus endosphere microbial communities from Tennessee, USA - Endosphere MetaG P. TD hybrid TD303-2 | ecosystem: Host-associated > Plants > Roots > Endosphere | place: USA: Tennessee... | reverse complement strand
GATGTCGGCGCTGGGAAAGCCCAGTTTCTCCGGCAGCACCGGCGGCGGGCATTCGAACCGCTCGCCCGACAGGCGATTGGTCTCGATCCGCCGCTCGTCCGCCGCCTCGGCCCGCGCCACAGCCGTCGCCCGCGCCTCGCGCGCACCGGCCAGCGCCTCGCCGGCATCGGCCGCACGCCTCTCGGCCGCTTTCAGCGTCGCCTCGGCCTCGATCTCGGCGCGGTGGGCCTGCTCGGCGCGCTCGACCTGCGCCTCACGCTCCTCGGTCAGCGTGGCGATCGTGGCGCCCAGCGCCTCGGGCTGGCCCTCGATCGCGGCGCGCTCCTGCACCACCGTCTCGCCGCGCGATGCCATGGCGGCGATGCGCTTGGCCGCTTCGCCCGCACGCGTGTTCCATCCCTTGGCCTCGGCATCGGCCGCCGCCATGCGTTCGCGGTCGCTCGACAGTGCGCGGTCGGCCAGCGCCTGGTCGGCCTGCAACTGGCTGACGGCCATGCGCGCCTTCTCGCTCGCCTGCGACAGCGCCGTCACCTGCGCGCGCGTCTCCGCGCCATCGGGCAGGGCGGCCCGCGTGGCCGATGCTTTGTCATGCTCGGCCTGCGCCGCTTGCTGGTCGCGCCGCGCCTCGGCCAGCCGTTCCTCGATCGCCTCGCGCTTGCCGCTCAGCCGCTCCAGCGCGCCGGCCGCCTCATCCGCCGCGCGCAGCGCCGCGCGCAGCCGCTGGTCCGCATCGCTCAGTTTGGTGCGCCCGGCCGCCAGCGCATCCACCGCCGCCTTCTCGCGCGCGCCAGCCTCGGTCTGTTCTGCCTGTGCCGTCTCGACCGCCTGCGCCGCTGCCGGACGCGCAGCATCGATCGCCTCCAGCCGGTTGATGCGGATCAGCCGTTCGGCGGCCGCCGCACCGCCCTCGACCGCGACATAGCCGTCCCAGCGCCGCAATTGCCCATTCAGCGTCACCAGCCGCTGGCCGACCTGCAGCGCCTGGCCGCTATCCTTCTCCACCACCGCCACCTGCGCCAGTCGCCGCGCCAGCGCCGCGGGCGCGGTCACGTGCGCGGCCAGCGGGCTGGCGCCGTCGGGCAAGCCGGGATCATCCTTCAACGCTTCAGCGCCGGCCCAGCGGCGCGGCCCTTCCGCCCCGATCGGCGCCTCCAGATCGTCGCCCAGCGCGGCCGCCAGCGCCCGCTCATAGCCCGGCGCCGCCTTCAACTGGTCAAGTGCCCGCGCCCGGCCGCTGCCGCCGGCATCGATCGCCTTGCGCAGCGCCGTCGCTTCGCTGTCCAGCGCCGCCCGCGCTGCCCGTGCCGATGCCAGCGCGGCCTCTGCGTTCGCCCGCACCTCGCTCGCCACCTGCCGCTCCGTCTCGGCCGTCGCGATCGCCGCCTCCGCCGCCTCGCGATCGTCATTGGCGCTTATCTGCGCTGCCGCCGCCTCGTCGCGCTTCGCTTCCAGCGGCGCGGCATCGGGCAAGGCCGCCGCCTCCCCCTCCAGCCGCCGCATCGCCTGCTCCGCCCGGCCCAGCCGGTCGCGCGCCGCCGCCAGCGCCGCCTCCGCGACGCGCAACTCGGCCTGCTCGCCCGCCTGCTTGGCCATCGCCCTGGCCAGCTCCAGCTCGGCATCGCGCGCACCATCCTCCGCGCGGGCGATGCGCGCGGCGAAATCGGGGCGCATCGCCTCGGTCTCGGCAATCCGGTCCTTCAGGCTCGCGACCTCGGCCGTCAGCCGCGCAATCGCCTCGGCCGCGTCATTGGCCAGCGTGCCCTCGCGCTCGCGATCCTCGTCCAGCCGCGCCGCCTGCTGCGCCAGGTCATGCAGCCGCCGCACGACCCCGTCGCGCTCGGCCTTCAGCGTGTTAAGCTGGTGGCCGGATTCGCTGGCGGCATCACGCGTCGCCAGTGCCTCGGCCCGCCGCTCGGCCAGCGCCGTCACCGCGGCACCGCTATGGACATTGGCCGCGGTCAGCGCCTCCTGCGCCGCGCCCACGGTTGCCTCGGCCAGCTTCGCCTCGGCCCGCGCCGCCTCGGCACTGGCATTGGCCTCGCGCCAGCGGGCGAAGATCACCCGGCCCTCGGCAATGCGGATCTGTTCGGACAGGCGGATATAGCGTTCCGCCGCGCGCGCCTGGCGCCGCAAATTGCCGGCACGGCTGTCCATGTCGGCCAATATCTCGTCCAGCCGGGCCAGATTGCCCTCGGCCGCGCGCAATTTCTGCTCGGCATCCTTGCGCCGGACATGCAGGCCGGCGATCCCCGCCGCCTCTTCCAGCATGGCGCGCCGTTCCTGCGGCCGGGCGGCGATGACGGCGGCGATCCGCCCCTGGCTGACCAGCGCCGGGCTGTGCGCGCCGGTGGCGGCGTCGGCGAAGATCAGTGCCACATCCTTGGCGCGCACATCCTTGCCATTGGCGCGATAGGCGCTGCCCGCGCCGCGCTCGATCCGGCGCGTGACCTCCAGCTCGCCATCGGCGCCGACATCGACCGCGTTGAACAGCTCGCCCTGTTCCTGGACGGTCAGCAGCGACACTTCGGCAAAGTCGCGCTGCGGCCGGCTGGTGGTGCCGGCGAAGATCACATCCTCCATGCCGCCGCCGCGCATCGACTTGGCGCTGGATTCGCCCATCACCCAGCGGATCGCTTCCAGCAGGTTGGACTTGCCGCAGCCATTGGGGCCGACAATGCCGGTCAGGCCCGGCTCGATGCGCAATTCGGTCGCATCGACGAAGCTCTTGAAGCCCGAAAGCTTGAGCCGCTTTATCTGCATGGGGAAACGCCGGGGCAGGGTGCCGCCCCGGTCTCCTTGGGCCTCAGGCCTTCAGATGTCGCCCCCCCTTGCGCCAATCAGATACCCGCTTCCCTGAGCTTGTTCTTCAGCACCGGCCAGGACGAGGCATTCTCGACCACCACGCCGTTCATCAGGAAGGTCGGCGTGCCGGAGATATTATATTGGGCATTGGCCGCTTCGACGCCCTTGGCCAGCTTCTCGGCAGTTGCCGTGTCGGCCAGGCACTGCTTGGCCTGATCCTCGGCAATGCCGCGCTGCTTGGCATAGTCGATGAGGCCCAGCGCGTTGGCCAGCTGGCCGAAACGCTGCGCCGGCGGCGCCGACACCATCGCCTGATAGGGGGCGTCGCCCAGGCCCTGCGCCTTTTCGAACATCGCGCTCTGGTTGGCGAAGAACTGTTCCGACAGCGGATAATAGATGTCCTTGCCGCCGCAACGGGCCAGCAGCGCCGTCGTGATGTCGATCGGGTCGCGGACATAGACGCGGAATTCGTAGCTGATCTTGCCGCTATCGACCATCGCCTTCAGTTCTTCCGACGATTCATGGGCGAAGTCGCGGCAGTGGCTGCAGGTGAAGGAGCCATATTCGACCAGCTTCAGCTTGGCATTGGGATTGCCCATCACGAAATTGCCCTCGGGCGTTTCGGCGACGGTTTCCGACCAGCTGGTGCCGGCCGGCGCGGCCACGGCGGCGATCGGTGCGGCGGAGGTTGCATTGCCCTCATCCTTCTTGCCGCAACCGGCAAGCGTTAGGGACAGGGCGATAAGGGCAAGGCCGGACAGGACTTTCACGACGGACGACGCTCCGAATTATGGATAGTTGGGGACGGTTTAGATCAGCGGGCGGCTGCGGGCAATGCGGCCTTGAGCAACTCCCAGGTCGATCCCTGGACCAGCGTGCCATTGACGACGAAGCCGGGCGTGCCGGTGATCTTGACCTTGTTCCACGCTTCGTCGGTCATCGCCAGGATCGCCTTTTCCGATGCCGGATCGGCGATGCAGGCGTCGAGCTGTGCGTTCGTGAAGCCGCGCTTGTTCATCAGCGCATAAAGGCCGGTCTTCTGGCCGATGTCGCGCAGCGCGGCCTTCTGCTCGGTCGGCTTGGCCGCGCCCTTGTCGTACGCCATGATCTGCTCCATCCAGGCATCCTGGTTGGCGAACAGCGCCTCATGATTGCCCATGAAGCGCTTGGCGCCGCCGCAACGGGCCAGCAGCGCGGCGGTAAGGTCATATTTGTCGCGCACCGCGTTGCGCACCTCGGCGCTGACCTTGCCACCCTTCACATAATCGGCCTTCAGCGATGCACTCGCGTCATTCACGAAATGGGCGCAGTGGCTGCAGGTATAGCTCACATATTCGACCAGCTTGGTCGGCGCTGCGGGGTTGCCCATGACATGGCCGCCGATCGGCGAACGCACCACCTGCGCGACCCAGTTGGGCGCGGCGGCGACGGCGATGGCGGGAACGGCGATCAGGGCAAGCAGGGAAAGGCGGAACTTGGTCATGGGGCAGTCCTAAGGCATCGCCCCGGACGGGGCGGGTTGCATCAACCGATCTTGGGCAGGCCATTCGAATTCGCAAGCCCCTGTGCCAGCGATTCGAGGACTTTGCGCAATTCCGGATCACCGATGTCGCGCAGGGAATCGCCCAGCTCGACCGGAATGGGTTTGAGGTTGCGGGGCGGCGGGCGCCGCTCGACCGGCGCGGGGCCGACCATGCCCTGCTTCATCGCCACCTTGGCGACGGCGGCATAGCCGAAGAAACGGTTCACCCGCTCGATGATGTCGGGCAGCGCATGCTGGATCATCGGCGCATGGCCGCTCATCACCGTCAGTTGCAGCGTGCCGCCCGATTTCTGGCCGACCGGAAAGCGGATCGATTCGGGCGCGGTGATCGCGGCATAGTCGGCGCCGACGATATCGTTCCAGCGGGTGACGATGCTCGACTGGACGAAACCGAACTTGCGGAATGCGGTGCGGCCGATTTCCGGCATCAGGTCGGCGATCGCGCGCGGCGCACCCACGCGGGGGCGCTCGGCCGGCGGCGCGGTGCGGCTCGTCTTTTTCGCGGTCGGGGGGCGTTCCGTCATGGCGCGCTACATGGCATAGGGCCGCCATGCGCGTCGAGATGTCGGGTTCAAAAATCGCATGGGATCTGCTGGCCCATTATGACGTCCATGCCCGACGCCTGCCCTGGCGCGCGCCACCGGGCGCCAATGCGGCCGATCCCTATCATGTCTGGCTGTCCGAGGTGATGCTGCAACAGACCACGGTCGCGGCGGTCGGGCCTTATTTCGAGAAATTCACGGTCCGCTGGCCGACGGTGGAGGATCTGGCCGCCAGCGCCGACGCCGACCTGATGGCCGCCTGGGCGGGGCTGGGCTATTATGCCCGCGCCCGCAACCTGCTGGCCTGTGCCCGCGCCGTGGTGGCCGATCATGGCGGCCGCTTCCCCGATACCGAAGACGCATTGCGCGCCCTGCCGGGCCTGGGCGCCTATACCGCCGCCGCCGTCGCCGCGATCGCCTTCGGGCGGCGCGCCGTGGTGGTCGATGCCAATGTCGAGCGCGTGGTCGCCCGTTTGTTCGCGATTGCGACGCCCTTGCCCGCCGCCCGGCCAGCCATCCGCGCCGCCGCCGACAGCATCACGCCGGACCTGCGTGCCGGCGATTTTGCCCAGGCGATGATGGACCTGGGCGCCACCATCTGCACGGCGCGCAACCCCGCCTGCGGCATTTGCCCGCTGCGTCAGGATTGCGCGGCGGTGCGCACCGCCGATCCCGCCGCCTTCCCGGTCAAGGCGCCGAAAAAGGCCAAGCCCCATCGCCTCGGCCATGCCTGGTGGATCGAACGCAGCGACGGCCAGGTCTGGCTGGTGCGACGCCCGGACAAGGGATTGCTGGGCGGCATGCGCGCGCTGCCCAGTTCCGACTGGAATGCGGCGCCCGACGCCACGCCGCCCTTCGCCGCGCCGTGGCAGACCATCGATCCGCCGGTCGCCCATGTCTTCACCCATTTCTCGCTGGCGCTCAGCGTCCACACTACCCATGTGGGGCTGGACCATGTGCCGGCGGGCGCGGGCGAATGGTGGCCGCGCGACCGGATCGGCGAGGCGGGGCTGCCCACCCTGTTTGCGCGGGCGGCCGATGCGGCGATGAAGGAGATGACGGACGATGCACGGAACTGACCCCCAAGCGCACGGCCTGCCCGGTTTCGTTGGCGGCACGCTCGACCGGGTCGATCATATCCGCAGCAACCCCGCACTCCATGCGCAGGTCTTTGCCTCGCCCAATGCCCGGTTGCTGATCCTTGAAGGTCTCGAACCGGTGACGGACGATCATGGCCTGGCCCTCGCGCCGCTCGCTCCCGATGCCCGGATCGAACAACATGTATTGCTCGGCGTCGACCTGCAGGACCGGCCGATCTTCGCCCGTCTGGTCGATACGCTGGAACAGGGCCCCAATGCGACGCCGCGGTCGCGCGGCCTCGCCGATCTCGTCTCCGCGTCCGACGTTGCGCTCTACGGCACCGCGCGCAGCCTCGTCTTCTGGCATGCCCGGCATCGTTTCTGTTCGGTCTGCGGGGCGCCGACCCATGCGCACAAGGCTGGCTGGGCGCGCCGCTGCGAATCCTGCGGCTCCGAACATTTCCCGCGCGTCGATCCGGTTTCGATCATGCTCGCCGAGCATGAGGGACGCGTGCTGCTCGGCCGCCAACATAGCTGGCCGCCCGGCCGCTATTCCGCGCTCGCCGGCTTCATCGAGCCGGGCGAGACGGTCGAGGAAGCGGTCGCGCGCGAACTGAAGGAGGAAGCGGGCATTACCGTTCACTCCGTCCGCTATGTGATGAGCCAGCCCTGGCCCTTTCCGTCCTCGCTGATGATCGCCTGCGTTGCCCAGTGCGACGATCCCGCGCTGACTCTGGACGAGACCGAGATCGAACATGCCTTCTGGTGCGATGCCGATGGCGTCGCCGCCGCGCTGGCGGGCGATCCCGACGCGCCCTTCCTCGCGCCGCCGCGCATGGCGGTCGCCTGGCACCTGCTCGACCATTGGCTGCGCGGCGCGGTTGCCCCGTCCGACGCAAGGGCGTAAGGCCCGGCTTCGTCTTCACTACAGGATCGACCTCCCCTTATGCTCAGCCTCGAAGAAGCCCAGTCGCGCGCGCAGGATCTGGTGACGGCGGCGCGCAAGGCGGGGGCGGACGCGGCCGACGCCATCTATGCCTGCAACGCTTCGACCACGGTGGCGGTGCGGCTTGGCGCGCTGGAGGATGTCGAGCGGTCCGAGGGTGAGGAGATCGGCCTGCGCGTCTTCATCGGCCAGCGCTCGGCCAGCATTTCCGCGTCGGACATGAACCCGGCGACGCTCGCCACCCTGATTGATCGCAGCATCGCCATGGCGCGCGAGGCTCCGGAAGATCCCTATGCCGGCCTGGCGCCGGAGGATCGGCTGCTCAGGAAACGCGCGCCCTCGCTCGACCTGGTGGACGAGGAAGAGCCCGAACCCGCCGCGCTGCGCGAACGTGCGCTGATCGCGGAAGAAGCGGCGCGCAGCATCCCCGGCATCACCAACAGCGAAGGCGGCGGCGCCGCCAGCGGCCGCAGCCAGGTCGCGCTCGCCACCAGCCATGGCTTTGCCGGCGCCTATGCCGCGACCAATCATTCGACCTGGGCCAGCGTGCTCGCGGGCAGCGGCGCCGACATGCAGCGCGACCATGCCAGCCATGCCAGCCGCCATCTCAAGGATCTGGACGATGCCGAAGCGGTCGGCCTGCGCGCCGGCCAGCGCGCGGTCGCCCGGCTCAATCCCGGCAAGGTTGACAGCGGCGTCATGCCGGTCATCTTCGATCCGCGCATCGGCTCCAGCCTGGTCGGTCATCTGATCGGCGGCATGGTCGGCCCGGCGATCGCTCGCCGCTCCAGCTTCCTGCTGGACTCGCTGGGGGAAACGCTGTTCGACAGCAAGATCACGATCATCGACGATCCGCTGCTGCTGCGCGGCCTGCGCTCGCGCCCGTTCGACGGCGAAGGGCTGCCGGTCGAGCGCCGCGCGCTGATCGAGGATGGCGTGCTGACCGGCTGGCTGATGGACAGCGCCTCGGCCCGCCAGCTTGGCCTGGAACCCACCGGTCATGCCAGCCGGGGCGGCGCCGGTGCGCCGGGCGCGGGTATCACCAATGTCCATATGGAAGCGGGCAGCCTGTCGGTCGGCGAACTGATGGCCGATGTGAAGCGCGGCATCTATGTCACCGAACTGATCGGCATGGGCGTCAATGGCGTCACCGGCGACTATAGCCGCGGCGCCGCCGGCTTTCTGATCGAAAATGGCGCGGTCGGCCCGGCCGTGTCGGAAATCACTATCGCCGGCAATTTGAAGGACATGTTCCGCACCCTGGTGCCGGCCAATGACCTGATGTTCCGCTATGCCATGAACGTGCCGACCCTGCGCGTCGACGGGATGACCGTTGCCGGCGGCTGAGCCTCTGTTGCCGGCCGTCGTCGCGGCGGTCACCGATGCGGCCGATCGCGCGCTGGCGCTATGGGCAGATGGCGAAACGCGCGTGCGCCAGTGGGAAAAGGTGCCCGGCCATCCGGTCTGCGAGGCGGACCTGGAAATCGACGTCATGCTGCGCGAACGGCTGGCGGCGATCGATCCGCAGGCCGGCTGGCTGTCGGAAGAAACGGCCGACACCGTGCATCGGCTCGGCGTATCGCGCGTCTGGGTGGTCGATCCGATCGACGGCACCCGCGACTATCTGCGCGGCAGGCCCGGCTGGGCCGTCTCGGTCGCCCTAGTCGAGGATGGGGCGGTCAGGCTCGGCATTTTGGCGGCACCCGCGCGCAAGGAATTGTGGATTGCGCAGGCAGGGCAGGGGGCGACCCGCAATGGCGTGCCGCTCCATGCCGGCAATCGCACCATGCTGCCCGGCGCCCGCGTGCCCGCCGATCAGTTGCCGCGCGCGGACCGCGATCTCGTCACCGTGGACAAGCCCAACAGCATCGCGCTGCGCATGGCGATGGTCGCTGCCGACGAGGCCGATCTGGTCGCAACCGTGCGCTGGGGCAATGAATGGGACGTCGCCGCCTCCGCCCTGATCGCGCAGGAAGCCGGCGCCATCGTCACCGATGCGCTGGGGGATCCGCTCGCCTTCAACCGGCCCCAGCCGGTCGCCTTCGGCCTGCTTTGCTCGGCGCCGGGCATCCATGCCGCCGCCGCTGCCCGCCTCGCGCCGCGCGCGAAGGAGATATTGGGCAAGGCCTGATCAGCCGGCGCAGGCCTTCACCGTCTTCTCCGGCAGAACGTCGTGCAGCTTGGCCCGCACCACATCGGCCCAGATGAGATAGCCCGCGGCGTTCATATGCACCTTGTCGGGCTGATAATTGTCGCCCAGCTTGCCGTCCTTCAACAGAGGCGTGGTGATGTCGGCATAATGGACGTCCTGCATGTGCGGGATCAGCCGCCGGGTCGCATCATTATAGATTTGCTGCTGCGGAAAGATCGCCCAGCGCCCCGGACTGGGCTTCATCGATAATATGATGACCGGCACGTCGCCCAGCAACTGCGTCCGCATCTCCAGGAAGCGTGCCATATCGTGGAAGATCGGCCGCAACTGTCGCCCGCCTGCCAGGTCATTCTCGCCGGCATAGAGGATGATCGCCGCCGGTTTGGGCGTGCCCGGCGCGATATTGGCGAAGCGCGGCAATATCTCGTTGAAGGTGGCGCTGTTGATGCCGCGATTATGCGCGATCCAGGGCGCCATGTCCTGTTCCAGGCTGGTCCACCGCTTGATCGACGAACTGCCAACGAACCACAGGGCGCACGGCCCCTCGCGACCCTGCCCATCCGGCAGGGTCTGGCTGGCGTCGCGATAATGGGTGAAGGCGAACCAGCCTCCGACGATCACGCAAAAAATCGACAGGGCCAGCAACCGCTTGCCCAATGGGGAATCCAGTCTCTGCAAGATGATGGCGACCCTCCTGCTAATGGCCGAAGTCTAAACGATATTTTCCTTAAGAAAAGATGGCTGCGACAGAATGATGCCATTGCGGATTTTAAGAGCTTGGCAATATTGTGACGCTATCGTTTCGATGGCAAATTTTGCGAGCATATCGTGACCAAGAACCCGTCGATCGACCTGCTGAAAGGCTTGCTGATCCTGCTCGTCATGGGCGGGCACGCGATGGAATTGACGCATCAGCAGCATGTCCTGCTGTGGATCGGCTCGGGTTTCCGCATGCCGCTGATGATCGGCATTTCCGGCTATCTGCTCAACGTCACGCGCACCCGCTCCATGCCGACGGGCGAGATGTTCAGCCGCTATGGCCGACGCATGCTGCTGCCCTGGGCGGTGGCGATGCTCGTCTACTGGCTGGCCAGCGGCGGCCTGCTTTCCTGGCAGACGCCGCTCGACCTGCTGCTGCGTCCGCCCTTTCATCTCTGGTATGTGCCGGCGCTGTTCCTGTTGATCCTGGTGACCCGGCTGCTGCCGCTTTCGCCGCTATTGCTGCTAGCGATCGGCACGCCCATCAGCCTGGCCACCATGTATAGTTTCGGCCTCGACCATGGCGCGGTCGGTGGCAGCCTGTTGTCGCCCGACAGCCGTTTCCTGCGCTATCCGGTCTATTTCTTCTTCGGCATGCTGATGGCCGAACGGGGCATGCCCAAACGCTATCTGTGGTCTGTGCTGCTGGTCGGGGCGTTGGGCCTGTTCTGGTGGTCGGATCTTTATGGCACCGGCAATGCGCTTGCCTTCGTGCCCGCCCGCTTGCTGATGTGTCTCGCGCTGATCGCGCTGCTGCCCAGCGTTTCCGCGGTGCGCCTCCATTTCGGCCCGATCAACCGGATCGGGCGCGAAAGCCTGTTCTTCTATCTCTGGCATCCGCTGGTGATGGGGCTGGTGGCGATGCTCGACCCGCACGGCGCCGTCATCCTCGCCGGTGCGGTGCTGCTGCTCTACATCGCCAGCGCGCTTGCGGGGCAGGGGCGCTTGCCGCCCCTGTTGCTGGGCGCGGTGCCGCATCGCAGGCCGGCCCCGGTCGCCATGCCACCGGAACCGGCAACGGTCACGGTTTAGATCTTGCCATATTTCGCTTCGAAGCCGGCAATGTCGCCAGCAGCGAGATATTTGGCCTGGTCGATCCACTGGTCGCGCACCGGCCGCCCCTTGAAATTGCCCAGCTTCGCGTCGATCGCGGTGATGTCGCTGTCGCTCCAGCCGGCGATCTGGGCATAACGGGTCACGCCCAGCTCGGTCAGCAGCGCGCCCAGCTTGGGGCCAACGCCCTTCAGCTTCAGCAGGTCGTCGGCGCCATCGTTTGGTGCCGCGACGGCAGGCGATGCCGGGATCGGTGCAGGGGCCGGTTCGACCACGGGTGCGGGCGCCGGCGCTTTCTCGACCACCGGCTCGACCACTACCGGCTCGACCGCGACGGGCGCGGCAACCGGCACCGGGTCGGGCGCGGCCACCAGCGGCGCGATCACGGGCTCGGCAATCGGTTCGGCGGCCACAGGCGGCGCCACCGGGGCGGGGTCTTCCACCGCAGCCGACTTGCCCTTGCCCGACAGCAGGAACACCAGGCCGATCACGACCAGCAGCGCGATCAGCAGCCACAGGCCATAGTCCATGAAGAATTCCTGCATCGCCCTTTGCCTCCCGGAATGGATATGTCGCCCTATTTAAGGACGCTTGGCGGCGCGGGACAAGAGGGACATGTCCCGATCCCGCGCCGGTTTGGCCCTTATTGCGCCTCGCGGGCAACCTCGCGCCAGCCAATGTCGCTGCGGCAGAATCCGGTCGGGAAGTCGATCGCGTCGACCGCGGCATAGGCGGCGGCCTGCGCCGCGCCCACCGTATCGCCGGTCGCGGTGACGTTCAGCACGCGCCCGCCATTGGCGACGATCGCACCATCCTTCTCTGCCGTGCCGGCATGGAAGACGCGGGCGCCCTGTGCTTCGGCTGCTTCGATGCCGTTGATCGCGCCGCCCTTCTCCGGCGTGCCGGGATAGCCATTGGCCGCCATCACGATGGTCAGCGCGGTGCGATCCGCCAGCGCGACCGGCCCTTGCTCGGCCAGCCGGCCTTCGGCCACCGCCAGCAGCAGCTCGACCAAGTCGCCGTCGAAGCGCATCATCAGCACCTGGCATTCGGGGTCGCCGAACCGGGCATTATATTCGATCAGCTTGGGGCCTTCCTCGGTCAGCATCAGCCCGGCATAGAGCACGCCGGAATAGGGCATGCCTTCTGCGGCCAGCGTCTCGACCGTCGGCTTGATGATCCGCTCGATCACCTGCGCTTCCAGTTCGGGGGTCAGCACGCGGGCCGGGCTGTAGGCGCCCATGCCGCCGGTATTGGGGCCGGTGTCGCCATCGCCGACGCGCTTGTGGTCCTGGGCCGAACCGAAGGGCAGGATCGCGCTGCCGTCGGTCAGGGCGAAGAAGCTGGCTTCCTCGCCCGTCATGAACTCTTCCAGCACCACTTCCTCGCCGGCCTTGCCGAATGCGCCGGAGAACATGGTGTCGAGCGCGTCCAGCGCTTCCTGCCGCGTTTCGGCGATGATCACGCCCTTGCCCGCGGCCAGGCCATCGGCCTTGATCACCACCGGCAAAGTGAAGTCGTCGAGCGCGGCGATCGCGCCATCCTTGCTGGTGACGCGCTGATAGCCGGCGGTCGGGATGTTGGCGCGCTGGCACAGATCCTTGGTGAAGCCCTTGGAGCCTTCCAACTGCGCCGGCTTCTTGTCGGGGCCGAACACGGCGACGCCCATGGTGCGCAGATTATCGGCCAGGCCGTCGACCAGCGGGGCTTCCGGCCCGATCACCACCAGCGCGATCGAATGGCGGGTGCAGAAATCCAGCACCGCGCGATGATCCGTCGCGTCGAGGTCGACCAGCGTGGCATGCTGGGCTATGCCGGGGTTGCCAGGCGCCGCATAGAGCGTCGAGAGGCGTGGCGATTGTGCCAGCTTCCACGCCAGCGCATGTTCGCGGCCGCCGCCGCCAAGCAGAAGGATGTTCATCTCGGCCATGTCCCCGGAATTTGATGCCTATGACAGTTCGGGCCGCCTGTTAGCCGAGGAAAGGGCGGGGGACAACGCGCCGCCGCTCAGTGTCAGCGAATTGTCGGGCCTGCTCAAGCGCACGGTGGAGGATCGCTTCGGCCATGTCCGCCTGCGCGGCGAGATTTCCGGCTTCAAGCGCGCGGCCTCGGGCCATCTCTATCTGGCGCTGAAGGACGACAATGCCGTGCTCGACGGGGTGATGTGGAAGGGCGGGGCGCAGCGGCTCGCCTTCCAGCCGCAGGACGGGGTCGAGGTGATCGCCACCGGCAAGCTCACCACCTATCCCGGCCGGTCCAAATATCAGATCGTGATCGACCGGATGGAGCTGGCGGGCGAGGGCGCGCTGATGGCGCTGCTCGAAAAGCTCAAGGCGAAGCTCGCGGCCGAAGGGCTGTTCAATCGCGATCGCAAGCGCCGCCTGCCCTTCCTGCCGCGCACCATCGGCGTCGTTACTTCGCCCACCGGCGCGGTGATCCGCGACATTCTCCACCGCCTGGCGGATCGCTGCCCGACCCAGGTGCTGCTCTGGCCGGTGCTGGTCCAGGGGCAGGGCGCAGCCGAACAGATCGCCCGCGCCGTGCGCGGCTTTTCCGCCATGGACGGCAGCGGCCCGCTGCCCCGGCCCGATCTCGTCATCGTCGCGCGCGGCGGCGGCTCGATCGAGGATCTGTGGAGCTTCAACGAGGAAATCGTCGTCCGGGCTGTCGCCGAATGCTCGATCCCGACCATTTCGGCGGTCGGGCATGAAACCGACACGACCTTGTGCGACTATGCCGCCGACATGCGCGCGCCCACACCGACCGCTGCCGCCGAAATGGCCGTGCCGGTCCGCGCCGAACTGCTGGCGATGCTGGGCGAAATGGGCCTGCGCTCCAGCCGGGCGGTGCGGCGCGGGGCGATGCAGGCGCGCGAACGGCTGGAGATGCAGGCACGGCTGATGCCGACGCCCGACACTCTGCTCGCGCCGCAGCGGCAGCGGCTAGACCTTCTGTCCGACGGTCTCAACAGCGGCCTGCGCCACCGGCTGGCCGACGCCCGCGCCCATCTGGGTCAGGTCAGTGGCGCGCTGCGCCCGGCCTTGCTGCGCCAATATGTCAGCCGCGCGGCCGAGCGGGTCGACCGGTTGCGGCTGCGCCCCGACTATCTGACCCGCGTCTATCGCGACCGCGCCACCGCCTTCGATCGCCTCTCGCGCCTCTTCACCTCGGTCAATCCCGACCTGCCGTTGCAGCGCGGCTTTGCGCGGGTGATGGCGGGCGACCGGCTGGTCCGTTCGGTGGTCGATGCGCAGGCCGCAGGCCAGGTCAGCCTGCACTTCGCCGATGGCGCCGTGGCCGCCGCGATCGACGCCGCGCCCCTTGAGGCCGCGCCCGCGCCCGCTATATCCGCCCCATCCCGTCCCGCGCGCAAGCCGCGCGACACCGTCGAAGGTGGCCAGCAGGACCTCTTCTCCTGATGCGCCGCAGAAAGGCCTGATTCATGCTGATGTCCAACCGCGACCGCCCGGCCCGGCTGCATTATATGCCATACAGCTTCCGCGTGCTGCAGGCCGGCGACCATGTGCTGTGCGCCGTGTCCGGCCAGCGCATCCCGCTGGAGGATTTGCGCTACTGGTCGATCGCCCGGCAGGAGCCCTATGCCAGCGCCGCCTTGTCGGTCGAGGCGGAGCTGAAGGCGCGCCCGGCCGGATGATACGTCGGTTCGCCGCTTTGCTGGCCCTCACCGCGCTGCCGCTTGCCCCGGCGATGCTGCGCGCGGCGCCGGCCAGTGTTGCCACGGCCGATTTCATCCTGTCCGGCCCGGCAATCCAGGGCGGCACTTTGCTCGGCAATGCGCCGGCCGGCACGGTCGCGCTCCATTTCGGCGACCAGCTGGTGCCCGTCGATGCTGATGGCCGCTTCCTGATCGCCTTCGATCGCGACGCGCCGCCGCCGGCGAAGCTCAGCGCGCACCTGTCGGATGGCCGGGTCATCGATCGCGCCCTGACCGTCGCACCGCGTGAATGGCGGCTGGAACGGATCAACGCGCCGCTGCGACCGACAAAGAGCAGCGAGGCCTTCCTCGCCCTGCGCAAGCCCGAACTGGAGCAGATTGCCGCCGCACGCGACACGGTGACGGACGCGCAGGGCTGGCGTCAGCGCTTCATCTGGCCGCGCCTCGGCCGGATTTCCGGCCTGTTCGGGTCGCAGCGCATCTATCAGGGGCAGCCCGGCGCCTATCATGGCGGCGTCGATGTCGCCGGCGCGACCGGCGAGCCGGTGGTGGCGCCGGCCGACGGGGTGGTGATCCTGGCCGCCGATCACCCCTTCACGCTGGAGGGCAATCTGCTGATGATCGACCATGGCCATGGCCTCAACAGCGCCTTCCTGCATCTGTCGCGGATCGATGTGAAGCCCGGCGACCATGTGGCACAGGGGCAACGCATCGGCGCGATCGGCGCCACAGGCCGTGCGACCGGCCCCCACCTCCACTGGGGCATGAAATGGAACGACGCGCGCATCGACCCGCTGTTGCTCGCCGGGCCGATGCCGCAGGCGCGATAGGGATCAGCCGACCCGTTTCGCCCGCACCGCCCGGCCGGCAATCTTGATCATGAAGCTGCCCATGCTGGCGCGCTTGATCTCGATCGTCATGCCGGGCTTGGGATCGCGATAGGTAACCGCCTCGGTAGTCATCCATTCCGCGCCGTCTTCCAGCGTGATCAGCCATTTGCCGTTGCCGACATTCTTGGCCGTCGCGATCGTCGCTTCGATCTGCGTCATGGCATCGGCCTCGGCACCCTCCTTCTTCTCGTCTTCGTTGCCGCCGCCCAGGAACGGCAATTTGGGGAAGGAAAAGCCGAACAGCGTGCGCCGGGTCTTGTTGAGTTCGGTCTTGTCCAGCACCACCACCTCATCGCGCTGGGCGGCGCTGTCCATGGCACCGACCTGCCGATCATAACAGGCCAGGCGGGCCTGATCTTCGGTGATTGCACGACATTTCAGAAGGTCGGTAAATATTTCAGCGCGCGGCTGCTGACGCTCTGCCGCAACCGTGCCAGTTGCGGCCAGACACAGCGGTAGTGCCACAATCATCGCATGATGGGCCTTCATATGCTTGATTCTCCGTCGATCTGCAGCCAATGGGCGCCACCATGCACCCCGCGAGTCTGTCGTCAATAGAGGGTGGCAGCCTCCGCAATATCCCGCCATTGGTCACAAACTGACAGAGCATCGCTCGCAATTGCAGCATTGCGTCGCCTTCTGTTGCGACCTTGAAATTATCTTGCTTTGCGACCGTAAAATTCCACATGTTTCGTCTTGTTGCATTTTTGATACAGGCCCGTTCAAAAGCAGCAAGGCGCGATTTCCCGCGCTTTACAGCGGCTTTCCCACCGCGCAGGTTCCCGCAATCCATACGGGGGGATCGCTGTCGGGCACCATATCCCCTTGTAGGTGCATATGAAGGCAGGTGACTGCCCAACTCCAGAGCAAGGGACTGGAAACGTGAAGACATTTTCGAAGAGGGCACTGCTGCGTGCCAGCGCCGCTCCGGCGATTCTCGGTGCGTCGCTGATCGCGACTGCCGCGTTCGCGCAGGAAGCGCCGCAGGGCGCCGAAGCTGAAGCCACCGACACCATCGTCGTTACCGGCTCGCTCATCAAGAACCCGAACCTGGAACGCTCGACTCCGGTCACCGCGACCACGTCGGACCAGATCGAACTGAAGCAGAACAACACCGCCGAAGAAATTCTGCGCGAAATTCCGGGCGTCGTCCCCAGCATCGGTTCGGCCGTCAACAACGGCAACGGCGGTGCGTCGCTGGTCGACCTTCGCGGCCTCGGCTCGTTCCGTAACATCGTTCTGATCGACGGTTCGCGTCTGGCTCCCTCGGGCCTCGCTGGCCAGTTCGACCTTAACAACATTCCGCTCGCTCTCGTCGAGCGCGTCGAAGTGCTGACCGGTGGTGCATCGACCACCTACGGCGCCGACGCCATCTCGGGCGTGGTGAACTTCATCACCAAGTCGGACTTCTCGGGTCTCGAAGCCAATGTTTCGAACCAGCTGACCGAACAGGGCGACGGCAACTATTTCCGTGCCAACGTGACCCTGGGCGCCAACTTCGACGACGGCCGCGGCAACGTGGTCTTCTCGGTCGGCTATCAGCAGGCTGACCCCGTCTATCAGGGCGACCGTTCCTTCTCGCAGGTTTCGATCGATTCCTTCACCGGTGCAAATGGCGGTTCGGGCACCTCGACCCCGTCACGCTTCACCAACGTGAACGTGACCGGCGCCGACTCGATCACCACGGGTTGCGGCGCCGCCGATCAGGTCGCCTGTAACGCTGTTCAGGGCAACCGTCAGGTGACGGCGGCCGGCGGTGCGTTCCGCCCGACCTCGGCGTTCGACGCCTATAACTTCAACCCCTACAACATCTTCCAGACGCCCTTTAAGCGCTTCAACATGTACGGCGCTGGCCGTTATGAAGTCAGCGATGCGGTCGAAGTCTACGCCCGTGGCGTCTTCTCGAAGAACACCGTCAGCACGATCATCGCGCCGTCGGGTGCCTTCGGCATTTCGGTCGCTGTTCCGCTCAGCAACCCCTATCTGACGGCTGCTCAGCGTAACGCTTTCTGCGCTTTCGACACCAACCCCGGCGTCGGCTACACGGCCCGTTTCACTCAGGCTCAGTGTGACGCAGCCGCTGTTGCGACCGATCCGAACGATCCCAACTATCGTACCGTCACGACGACCCTGTCGCGTCGTGCGACCGAACTGGGGCCGCGTGTCTCCGACTTCACCACCACCTTCTTCGACTACAAGGTCGGCGCGCGTGGCGGCATCACCGACTCGATCAGCTGGGATCTGTCGGGCTCCTATGGTGAGAGCGAGCAGATCCAGACCCAGCAGGGCTACTGGCTGACCTCGCGCGTGCGTCAGGCGCTGCTGGCGACCAACACCGCCACCTGCCTGACCGACACCAATGGTTGCGTCCCGCTCAACGTGTTCGGCGCCGACGGCTCGATCACCGATGCGATGAACAACTATCTGACTGCCAACAGCCAGGTCGCGACCAAGACCTCGCTGGCGCAGGTCAAGGGCGTGGTCAGCGGCGACTTCGGCGTTGCTGTGCCGTTCGCGGCCGACGCCGTGGCCTTCGCGGTCGGTGGCGAATATCGCAAGTACACCGCCTCGCGCGAATCCGATCTGCTGTCGCAGTCGGGTGACCTGGGCGGCGCCGGTGGTGCGGCTCCCAACGTGGACGGCGGCTATGACGTCTACGAAGCCTATGGCGAACTCATCCTGCCGCTGGTTCAGGACAAGCCCTTCTTTGAAGACCTGACCGCCGAAGCGGGCATCCGCTATTCGGACTACAGCGTTCAGGGCGGTGCTGGCTACAACACCACCACCTGGAAGGCCGGTCTGAACTGGACCCCGATCAACGGTCTGAAGCTGCGCGGTAACTATTCGCATGCCGTTCGTGCCCCGAACATTTCGGAGCTCTTCTCGCCGCTGAACACCGTCCTGACCAACCTGGCTTCCGATCCCTGCGCCGGCGCTGCGCCGACCCAGAATGCCAATCTGGCCGCGATCTGCGTCGCTCAGGGTGCTCTGGCCTCGCAGCTTGGTTCGATCATCAACGATCCGGCTGGCCAGGTGAACACCACCACCGGTGGCAACCTCGCCCTGGGTCCGGAAAAGTCGAACAGCTATACCCTGGGTCTGGTGCTGCAGCCTTCGGCCCTCCCGGGTCTGGCGATCACCGTCGACTATTATAACATCAAGATCACGGGTGCGATCACCACGCCGACCCCGGACGATGTTATCAATGCTTGCTTCGACAACATCACTGCCGCCAGCGCTTCGAGCTCGGCTTGCACGGTCATCCGTCGCGATCCGTCGACCGGTGGTCTTTATGGTGAAGCTGCCGTCGTTGGCGGTCTGTACCAGCCGCTGTCGAACCTGGGTAAGCTCAAGACCGACGGTATCGATGTCTCGATCAACTATTCGAAGGACATCGGTTTCGCCAAGTGGTCGATGAATGCCAACGGCAACTGGACCAACAGCTCGAAGTTCCAGGCGACGCCGACTTCGGTCAACCGCGACTGCGTCGGCCTCTACTCGGTCAACTGCGGTTACAGCGGTTCGATCCAGCCGGAATTCCAGTGGTCGGTTCGTAACACCCTGTCCTTCGGCATGGCCGATGTTTCGCTGCTGTGGCGCTACATCGACGGTGTGAAGTATGAGGATGGCGATGCGTTCGTTGGCGAACTCAACGGTAAGCAGGTCGATTTCAACCGTATCCCGGCTGAACATTATTTCGATCTGACCGGCCGTTTCCACGCCTCGGACGAAATCACCTTCACGCTGACCGTGCAGAACCTGTTCGACAACAAGCCGACCGTGGTTGGCAACTCGATCGGTTCGACCAGCTTCAACAGCGGCAACGTCTATCCGTCGACCTACGACCCGCTGGGCCGTCGCTACGCTGTTTCGGCCAAGTTCCGCTTCTAATCGAAGCGTAACGCCGAATGAAAAAAGGAGGGCCGGCTGCAAAGCCGGCCCTTTTTTCATGCCGTCCTCAGCGCCTGCGCCGGACATGCGATGCCGCGCCACTGCGTGCAGCGCTCGGTCTTCCGTCGATTGGCTATTGTCCCGCCCGCGGGCGGGA
>Ga0075367_10000209_pt1 | contig 19504 bp, 16 predicted proteins | sample EndMethybrTD3032_FD_71399 | JGI IMG/M metagenome (GOLD analysis project Ga0075367, IMG submission 71399) | Populus endosphere microbial communities from Tennessee, USA - Endosphere MetaG P. TD hybrid TD303-2 | ecosystem: Host-associated > Plants > Roots > Endosphere | place: USA: Tennessee... | reverse complement strand
CCCGGTACCCAGTGGAAGCCCCACCTTCAGGAGGTTTCCGATGTCCATCCGCCCCGCTCCGGGCCTCGCGGCCGGTGCCGCGCTGTTCCTGCTCGCCGCCCCCGCCACCTCCGCCGCGTCGGCCACCGCGGACCCGTACGAGACCGTGACCGTCGACCCGACCGGGCACATCGCGTCGGACGGCACCGTGACCCTGTCCGGCACCTACCGCTGCCTCGGCAACACCGGCCCGGCCTTCGTCAGCTCCTCCGTCGGCCAGGACGACCCGAACGTCCGCCAGGGCATCGGCGGCACCAGCGCGCTCTGCGACGGCCAGGAGCACCGCTGGGAGAACTCGGGCAAGCCGTCGACGAAGGCCCTGGACGCAGGCACCGCGAGCGCCGAGGCCACGGTCGTGGAGCTGCACCCCCAGGGCGGCCTGCCCCTGCCCCGCTTCCACGCGGTCGACCGCCGGGACATCACCCTGGCCCGGGGCTGAGCCCGGCCGACGGCCGCATCGAGGCCACCGGGCGTTCCGCGCAGACCCGGTGGCGGAGCCGAAGGTGCCGCGCGCGCTCTGCACCACGATCTGGAAGCCGCGCCCGGCCAGCGGAGGCGCCGCCATCGCGGCCGTCGGGCCCCGGCGGCCGTACGGCGTCCGGATCAGCGCGGTCGGCAGGGCCGGGTCGGCGTCGCGGGGCGCCCAGCGGTCGGCCAGCAGTACGGTCCCGTCGCGCATCGGGACCCGTATGTTCCGCTGGACCACGATGTCCCGGGTGGCCGGCGGCTGGAGGTGCAGCATCCGCTGGATCAGGCGGCCGCTCCAGCGGGGCGCCCGCCTGGCCGTCGGCAGCGGCGCCACCAACTCCTGCGCGTCTTGGCTGGGTTCGTCGAGGTCGGCCATGCTGTTCGCTCCTCACGAGGGCCGTCGCCGTCGGACCGGGGATGACACTCTACTGATATGTCGCGCGACGACAAGATATTGTGTAAGTAAAGGAAGGCCACTGACCACGAGGGAAGTGACGGGCATGGCGAACGACGCGTCCACGCGGCCGGTGGTCAGCCGGCGCCGGGAGGTCGGCGACACCAGCGCGCGGTCGCTGCTGATGACCATGCTCGGCGAGTACGTCCTGCCGCGCGGCCGCCCGGTGTGGACGTCGGCGCTGGTCGAGGCGCTGGCGCTGTTCGGCGTCGAGGAGAAGTCGGCCCGCCAGTCGCTGGCCCGGACCGCGGCGGAGGGCTGGCTCGCCTCCGAGCGGGTGGGCCGCCGCACGCGCTGGGCGCTCACCCCGCCCGGCCGGCGGCTGCTGACCGAGGGCGCGCAGCGCATCTACGACTTCGGCAGCGGTGAGCGTACCTGGGACGGCACCTGGCTGGTCGTCCTGGTCTCGGTGCCGGAGTCCAAGCGCGAGCTGCGCCACCGCGTCCGCACCCGCCTCAGCTGGGCCGGCTTCGGCTCCCCGGAACCCGGCGTATGGATCACCCCGCACGCCGACCGCGAGCCCGAGGCGCTCGGTGTCCTCAAGGAGCTCCAACTCGCCGACGGGGCAATGTCGTTCACCGCCACCTACGGCGCCCTCGGCAGCGAGGCGGCCATGGTGGCCCGCGCCTGGGACCTCAGCGAGGTGGAGGACCGCTACGAGGCGTTCATCGATGAGTTCACCGGCCTGCACCCGGCCGACGGCGACGGCGGCCTGCACGCCCTCACCCTCCTCGTCCACGAGTGGCGCCGCTTCCCCTTCCTCGACCCCCGCCTCCCGACCGAACTCCTCCCGCCCGGCTGGAGCGGCGCCAAGGCCACCGCCCTCTTCCACGGCAAACACGCCGAGTGGAGTACGGCGGCACAGCGGCGGTGGGAGGAGCTGAACGGCTAGGGCCTGGTGGGCCGTGCTTCAGACGTCCAGCCCGGGAAACACCTTGGCCGCGTTCCCCGACAGCACACCTCTCAACGTCTCCTCGGGCAGGCCCAGTTCGCGCAGCGCCCGCACATTGCGGTCCGTCCCCGGCACGCCCGGCCAGTCCGTCCCGAAGATCCATCGTCCGGCCAGCCTCGCGAGGTCGAACCGGGCGTAGTACTCGGGCAGTCTGCGCGGCGGCAGCCCCGCGAGGTCCAGCCAGACGTTCGGCTTCGCGAGCGCCAGGAAGGCGGCGGTGTCGTACCACCACCCCCGCCCGCCGTGCGCGAACACGAACTGCACGTCAGGGAAATCCTCCACGGCGTCCAGCAGCAACTGCGGATCCCCGAACCGCGCCCGCGCACCCGGGAAACTGGACGTCCCCGAGTGCACGACCACCGGAACTCCGCGCTCGGCGCAGAGGGCGTACAGCGGATACAGCTCCTTGTCGGCCGGGTCGAAACCGCCGTGCACGGGATGGAGTTTGACGGCGACCGCCCCCAACTCCAGCTGGCGTTCGGCCTCCGCCGCGACCGGGTGGTGGAGGTGCGGGTTGACGTTGGCGACCAGCCGGAAGCGGACCGGGTTGTGCGCGACGATCGGCAGCAGGTCCTCGATCGGCTGGATGCCGGTGGCGCGCGGGCTGTACTCGCAGAACAGCAGCGCGCGGTCCACGCCCTCCAACTCCAGGAGCGCGTCGAGGCGTTCGGGCACGGGGTCGCCCCGTTCGTCGTAGGCGTCCCGCCACGGATGGCCGCGGCCGAAGGTCCGCGCCCACTCGAACCAGGCCGGCTTCAGCGTGGACAGCCTCGGCACATGGACATGCGCGTCGACCACGGTCTCGCCGTCGATCACGGCTGCTCCTCCTCGCCGCGGACCAGGTCACGCAGCACATTGCGCCGAATCTTCCCGGTCGGCGTACGCGGCAGCTCAGTCAGCCCGATGACCGCCCGCGGCCGCTTGAACGCGGCCAGCCCCTCCCGGCACCAGGCCACCAGCGCCTCCGCGTCCACCGCACTCCCGGCTCTCGGCACCACGCACGCCACGGGCTTGTCGAGCCCGTCCGCGTCCCGCGCCCCGACCACCGCCACCTCGGCCACGTCCGGATGCGCCAGCAGCCGTTCCTCCACCTCGGCCGGGGAGACGTAGATCCCGCCCGCCTTCAGCAGGTCGTTGGTACGCCCCATACAGGTGTAAGTCCCGTCGGCATTACGGACATACGTGTCCCCTGTCCGCACCCAGTCCCCGAGGAACACCTGCCGACTCGTCTCCGCCCGGCACCAGTACCCGACGGCCGCCGACTCCCCGCGCACATACAACTCGCCGGGCACGCCCGCGACTTCCACCGCCCGTCCGGCCGCGTCCCGCAGCTCCACGGCGTACCCCGGAACCGGCTCGCCGGACGAGCCCGGATGCACCCGCCCCTGCCGGTTGGACATGAAGATGTGCAGCAGCTCGGTCGATCCGATCCCGTCGAGCACCTCCACCCCGAAGCGCTCGAGCACCCCTTGATATATCCGCGCCGGAAGCGCCTCACCAGCGGAGACACCGAGGCGTACGGTCGCGAAGGCGTCGTCGGGGACGTCGAGACCCGCGAGCAGCGCGCCGAGGAACCCGGGCACGCCGAAGAGGATCGTGGCCCGGTCGGCGGCTGCCCGCTTGGCGAAGAGCGCGGGCGTGGGCCGGGCGGGCTCCAGCAGGGCGGTGCCGCCCACGGCCAGCGGGAAGAACATCGAGTTGCCGAGCCCGTACGCGAAGAACAGCTTGGCGACGGACAGACAGCGGTCCTCCGGCCCGACCCCGAGTACCTGCCGACCGTATGTCTCCGCCACGAACCGGATGTCGGTGTGCCGGTGCATCGCCGCCTTGGGCGTGCCCGTGGTGCCGGAGGTGTAGAGCCAGAGGGCGGGGGAGTCCGGCCAGGTGGGGTACGGCGTCCCGTCGGCACCGGCGGCCGCCGACTGCCGCCAGTCGTCGCCCAGCAGGAGGTGCTCGACCTCGGGCGCCTGCGCCGCGGCAGCCCGCACCACCGGGGCGAACTCCTCCGAACCCAGCACCACGCGGCTACGGCAGTCGGCCACCAGCCTGCCCAGTTCACCGCCGGTGAGCATGGTCGAGGCGGGCACCGCCACCGCGCCGATGCGGAACGCGGCGAGGATGCCGGTGAACAGCTCGATGTCGTCGGCCATGCAGAACAGGACGCGTTCCTCGGGTCGTACCCCGAGGGACCGCAACCAGGCGGCCACTGCGCGGACTTCGCCGGCCAGCTCCTCGTAGGTCAGGGACCGGGTGGGCGTCACGACGGCCGTACGACCGCCGTCGCCCTCTCTCACATGCCGGTCGACCAGCCAGTCCGCCGCGTTGAACAGCTCGGGCATCGAGGCCGCCTCACACCAGTCGGACGTACTCGTAGTCGAACGGCTTGCCGTTGATCCCGTTGACCGGCGGCGCGACCCAGCTCGCGATCTTCCCGCGCTCGTACACCGGCTGCATCAACGACCGTACGAACGCCAGGTCTTCGGCCGTCGGCAGCCAGTGCCGGCGGCTCGCCTCCCAGGTCTCCTCGTCGACGATCGTGCCGTCCGGGGTGACCCGGTGACCGGCGGCGAGACCGACCTGGCGGTTGAAGGCGGGGTGGGGGAGCGCGAGGCGGAAGTCGATGCCGTGCTCGTCGAGGATGCGGTTCCAGCGCTTGACGCCGGTCTGGCAGTCGGCGATGTACTCGTCGCGCAGGTCGAGGTTGAGGGCGAGCAGGGCGGGGACCTCCTCCTCGGACCAACCGCCGTCCTGCACCGGCTTGTTGAGCAGTACGCCGTCCTCGGTGAGCTGGTGGTCGTCGCTCCGCCGCTCCTCCTGCCAGCGGCCCTTGAGCCCGGCGGTGTAGTAGTTGGCCGCGTTGGTCGAGGTCTCGCTGCCGAACAGGTCCAGGGAGACCGTGTAGTGGAAGTTGATGTACTTCTGGATGATGTCGAGCGGGATGCCACCGCAGGCGGCGATGTCCAACGTGTCGTGCTCACGGACCAGTTGGGCGCTGCGCGTCACCACGCGGTCGACGCCGGTCGTCCCGACCATCATGTGGTGGGCCTCCTCCTTCAGCATGAAGGTGCAGGTCCGCGACAGCGGGTCGAAGGCGCTCTCCTTCAGCGAGCCGAGCTGGTACTTGCCGTCCCGGTCGGTGAAGTAGGTGAACATGTAGAAGGCCAGCCAGTCGGCGGTCTCCTCGTTGAACGCGCCCAGGATGCGCGGCGAGTCGGGGCTGCCGGAGTTGCGGTACAGCAGCGCCTCGGCCTCCTCGCGGCCCTCCCGCCCGAAGTAGGCGTGCAGCAGATACACCATCGCCCACAGGTGGCGCCCCTCCTCGACGTTGACCTGGAAGAGGTTGCGCAGGTCGTAGAGGCTGGGTGCGGTCAGCCCGAGCAGCCGCTGCTGCTCCACCGACGCCGGCTCGGTGTCGCCCTGGATGACGATCAGCCGTTGCAGATCGGCGCGGTACTCGCCCGGGATCTGCTGCCACACCGGCTCGCCCTGGTGCTCGCCGAAGGCGATACGCCGGTCGGGAGTGGGCTCGGCCAGGAAGATGCCCCAGCGGTAGTCGGGCACGTTGACATGGCCGAAGTGGGCCCAGCCGTCCCGGCCGACCGAGACCGCGGTGCGCAGATAGACGCCGTGGTTCTCCAGCGCCGGGCCCATCTCGCCCCACCAGCCGAGGAACTTGGGCTGCCAGCCCTCCAGCGCGCGCTGCAGCCGGCGGTCGTCGGCGAGCCCGACGTTGTTGGGGATCTTGGCGTCGTAGTCGATGGCCGTGGGCATCGGGTCACACTCGCTTCCGGTCGTAGACCGCCCGCTGCCCGGTGCCGTAACGGCGCAACGCGCCTTCCGGACCTGAGGCGTTGGGCCGTACGAAGATCCAGTTCTGCCAGGCGCTGAGCCGACCGAAGATCTTGGTCTCCATGGTCTCCGGGCCGACGAACCGGTGGTTGGCCTCCATGCCGGTCAGCGCGTCGGGGCTGAGCGCCGCCCGGTTCTCCAGGACGAGACGGACCTCGTCCTCCCAGTCGATGTCGTCCGGCGCGTCGGTGACCAGACCGAGCTCGCGGGCCCGGGCGGGGGTCAGGGGGTGCCCGGCCTCTCGGTGCAGCCAGTCGAGGTGGTCGTCGTGACCGTAGAAGCGGGACTGGAGCCGGGACAGGCCGTTGCCCATCGGGAAGAGTCCGAAGTTGGCCTCGGAGAGGGCGAGTCGGGCCCGCTCCTCGCTGTCCGGGTCCTCGATGGGCGGCCCGTCGAGCATGTACTGCACATCGCAGGCCAGGGCGAGCTCCAGGAGCAGCCCGGCGAAGCAACTGCCCGGCTCGATCAGCGCGACGAGGCTGCGGCTGGTGACGTCCAGGCGCTTCAGGGTGCGCTTGTAGTAGTGCAGGACCTCGTTCGACAGCCAGTCGTCCTTCGTGTCGAGCAGCCGCTGCTCCTGGGCGAGTACGAGCGCCGGGTCGCCCTCGGTGCGCAGCACCCAGGTGCCCAGCTCGGGCTCGTTGGTCCTCAACCGCAGGATCAGGTCGTCGAGTTCACGGGTGAGCGCGAGCAGCCAGCCGTCCTCGCCGGCGTCCTCGGGCCCTCGTACGGTGATGCGGACGAGCCCCAGCGGACGGTCGAACTCCGCCCGCACATGGGGGTAGAAGAGCCCGGCGTCGCTGATCTCCCTGTGCAGTGGCGCGAGTTGGATGCCCTGGACGTCCGGCGGGCGCGGACTACGGGCCGCCGCGTCCCGCGCCCGCTGCTCGACCACCGTACGGAAGTCGCGCCGCGGCACCACCTCGTCCACCAGCCGCCAGTCGACGGCGGTCTTGCCCCGTACGCCGTCACTGCGCGTGGCGAAGACGTCGGCCAGGTCCTTGCGCACCCGGCGCTTGTCCGTCAGCCGGGTCAGCCCGCCGGTACCGGGCAGCACGCCCAGGAGCGGCACCTCGGGAAGGGCGACGGCGGAGGAGTTGTCGTCGATCAGCAGGATCTGGTCGCAGGCCAGCGCCAGCTCGTAACCGCCGCCCGCACAGGAGCCGTTGACGGCCGCGATGAAGGTGATCCCCGAGTGCTCGGAGGCGTCCTCCATGCCGTTGCGGGTCTCGTTGGTGAACTTGCAGAAGTTCACCTTCCACTCGTGCGCGGAAGCCGCGAGCATGCGGATGTTGGCCCCCGCGCAGAACACCTTCTCCTTGGCGCTGGTGACGATCACGGACCGCACCTCGGGGTGCTCGAACCGCAGCCGCTGGAGTGCGTCGTACAGCTCGATGTCCACGCCGAGGTCGTAGGAGTTGAGCTTCAGTTCGTATCCCGGGACCAGTCCGCCCTGCTCGTCGACGTCCAGCTCCAGCCAGGCGACCGGCCCGTCCGTACGCAGCCTCCAGTGCCGGTACGTGTCCGGGCTCCGGTCGAAGGACACCTCCACCATGCCGAGCGCCTCCTCGCGCTGGTACCGATGCCTCGATGGTCTACAGAAGAGCAGCAGGGCGTCAAGGTTCTGTAGAACAAAAGGTTTGGGTGAGGGCTGGAAGACGCCTCGGAAAACCTGCGTGCGTACGGGATCTCGGCAATGCCAGGATGGCGTGGGGAAGCGAGGTCTCGTGGACGAATTGGGGCGATTCCGCCGGGTGTTGGCGGTGTGGGCGGCCGGCGGAGCGGGAGCGGGCGCGGCCGCCGTGGAGGCGCGGACACTGGCCGACGGCCGGTTGCGGTCCATCGTCCTCGTCGAGGGGAGCAGCGATCAGGTCGCGCTCGAAGTGCTGGCCGCGCGCCATGGCCGCGACCTCGGCACGGAGGGAGCCGCGGTGGTGCCGCTCGGCGGCGCGACGAACATCGGGCGCTTCCTGGACGTGTGCGGTCCTCCGGGACTCGGCCTCCCGCTGGCCGGTCTCTGCGACATCGGCGAGGAGCGGCACTTCCGGCGTCATCTGGAGCGGGTCGGGCTCGGATCGGGTCTCACCCACGCGGGACTGGAGGCGCTCGGGTTCCATGTGTGCGTCGCCGACCTGGAGGACGAGCTGATCCGCGCGCTCGGCGCCGAGGAAGTGCAGCAGGTGATCGAGGCCCAGGGCGAGACGCGCCCCTTCCGCACCTTCCAGAGCCAGCCCGCCCAGCGGGAACGCCCCGTGGAGCACCAACTCCGGCGCTTCATGGGCACGCACAGCGGCCGCAAGGCGCTCTACGCGCAGGCACTGGTCGCACACCTGGACCTCCAGCGTGTTCCCCGACCACTGGAGCGTCTCCTCGCACACGTCTGAACGGCGACCGGGTCTCCGGGTCGCGTACCGAACGCCGAACACCACGAAGGGCCGTACAGGACCCGCCGCCCGTCGCCCCGCTCAGTCGCTGTCCGCCATGCAGTGCTTCAGCAGGTCGGCGGCGACCGGGTCGATCACCCGGTAGCGCACCACACGCCCTGCCTTCTCGCCCACCACGATCCCGGCGGCACGCAGCAGGCGCAGCGCCTGGGACACGGCCGGGTCGTTCATCCCGGTCGCGACCGCGAGGTCGGAGACGGCGAGGGGGCCCGCCTGATGCAGGGCGAGCAGAAGGGCGAGGCGGCCGGGGTCGGAGAGCAGGGCGAAGCGCTCGGCCCAGGCGCGGACATGGGCGGGTTCGCCGATGGCGGCGATGGCGTCGCAGACCCGGTGTCCGTCGATGGTGCGGCGGTCGGCGCGCTCGGCGGGGACGCGGTGCATGGGGCCATCCTCTCAGCCCCGGATGTGATCTTGCATACCTGCGTGGCTGCGCAGCTATGCAGGGGCGGCAGGACGCCTCTACGGTGAGCAGGCCGTGGTGCTCGGGAAGTCGGTGCGAAGCCGACGCGGCCCTCGCCACTGTGATCGGGGAGTCTCCGTCCCAGTCGGGTACGGCCACTGTTCGCCGGGGGCGGATGGGAAGGCCGGGACGGACGCGTACGACCCGTCAGCCAGGAGACCGGCCGCGGCACTTCACGAGTTGATCCACGAGGTGCTGGAGCGTGACCGCATGACCGAGCCTGTCCCTGCCTCCTTCCGCTGGCGGCGCGAGGACACCGTCAAGACCGTCGGGCTGATGGCGGTGATCGCCGCCCTGCACGTCGTCGCCTTCGGGATCCTCTTTCTTCTGGTCGTCCCGGGGCACTACGAGGTCGGCTCCAAGGCGTTCGGCATCGGCCTCGGCGTCACCGCGTACACGCTCGGCATGCGGCACGCCTTCGACGCGGACCACATCGCCGCGATCGACAACACCACCCGCAAGCTGATGGCGGACGGCAAACGGCCGGTGTCGGTGGGGTTCTGGTTCGCGCTCGGCCACTCCAGCGTGGTCGTCGTCCTCGCCGCGCTCATCGCGGGCGGCACCCAGCTGGCAGGCCGGATCATGAACGAGGGCTCCAGCACCCACCAGGTCCTCGGGGTGCTGGGGACGACGATCTCCGGCTCGTTCCTCTACGTCATCGCCGCCCTCAACCTGGTGGCTCTCCTGGGCATCCTGAAGGTGTTCCGGGCGATGCGGGCAGGCACGTACGACGAGAAGGAGCTCGAACAGCACCTGGACTCCCGGGGCTTCATGAACCGCATCCTCGGCCGCCTGACCAAGTCCATCACCCGCCCCGGCCAGATGTTCCCGCTGGGCTTCCTCTTCGGCCTCGGCTTCGACACGGCGACCGAGGTCACGCTGATGGTGATGGCGGGCTCCGGCGCGGCAGCCGGTCTGCCCTGGTACGCGATCCTCTGCCTGCCGCTCCTCTTCGCCGCCGGCATGAGCCTGTTCGACACGCTCGACGGCACCTTCATGAACTTCGCCTACCAGTGGGCCTTCTCCAACCCGGTCCGCAAGGTCTTCTACAACCTCACCATCACCGGCCTGTCCATCGCCGTCGCCTTCTTCATCGGCACGATCGAACTCGTCGGCGTCCTGCACGACAAACTCGACCTGACCGACGCGGTCACCGGCTGGATCGCCGGCCTCGACCTGGACAACGTCGGCTACATCATCGTCGGCCTCTTCGTGGGCGTGTGGGTGGCAGCGCTGACGTACTGGCGCCTGGCCAAGGTCGAACAGAGATGGGCGACCCGCCTGGCCGAGGGCGGCTGACACACTGTGCGGACGCGGCCTGCCAGGTGACGACGGCCCTCATGACCGTGCTCCCGTTGCTCGGAAGAGGAACCTGGAGCCGGGGGCGCCGGGAGATCTGCGCTCGCCGTACGCCCTGCGTGAGCGTAGCCCGACCGTGTGACGTGCCCGGCCGAAGTGCGGCTGCTTTGCGCGCCGGTGAGGCCCACCCGCGACGCGGGGTGCTTTCGTCGGGGGGCCGGGTGTGCGACGGCTCCCGTGTCGGTCCTGACAGGTCGGCCGACGTCCAGCCATTCTCCTGCGCGTCGTCCGGTTGCCGAGGGCGTCCGTCCGTAACGCAGAAGGAGAGACAGTGATGGCAGGAAACGTCAGCGAGAGCCGCAGGGCGGTGTCCGCGCAGCTTCTCAGGGGCCAGAAGGCGCTGGTGACCGGTGCCAACTCGGGCATCGGCCTGGCCACCGCCGTCGCCCTGGGCCGGGCCGGAGCGGACGTGGTGGTGAACTACGTCGTCGGTGCGCACGAGGCGGAGAACGTCGTGAAGGAGATCGAGGGCTTCGGGGTGCGCGCCTACGCCCACGAGGCCGACGTGTCCGACGAGGACCAGGTGGCCGCCATGGTCGCGCGGATGGTCGAGGAGTTCGGCACCATCGACATCATGGTGGCCAACGCGGGCCTCCAGCGGGACGCGGCGCTGACGGAGATGACGCTCGCCCAGTGGCAGAAGGTCATCGACGTCAACCTGACCGGCCAGTTCCTGTGCGCGCGGGAGGCCGCCAAGGAGTTCATCCGGCGCGGCGTGGTGGAGGAGGTCTCCCGGTCGGCGGGAAAGATCATCTGCATGAGCTCGGTCCACCAGATCGTCCCGTGGTCGGGGCATGTGAACTACGCCTCCTCCAAGGGCGGTGTGGGCATGCTGATGCAGACCCTCGCCCAGGAGCTGGCCCCGAAGCGCATCAGGGTCAACGCGGTGGCGCCCGGCGCCATCCGCACGCCGATCAACCGCGACGCCTGGTCCACCCCCGAGGCCGAGGCCGACCTCCTGCGCCTGATCCCGTACCGCCGCGTGGGCGACCCGGACGACATCGCCAACGCCGTCGTCGCCATGGCTTCCGACCTGCTCGACTACGTCGTCGGCGCCACCCTCTACGTCGACGGCGGAATGACGCTCTTTCCCGGCTTCGCCACCGGAGGCTGATCTCCGGTGCAGGATCACGTCACGCCCCGCCGGGTGGTCATCCTCGGCGGAGGGTTCGCGGGGCTGTTCGCCGCCCGCGCACTACGGAGGTCACCGGTGGCGGTAACCGTGGTCGACCGCCGAGCCCACCACCTCTTTCAACCGCTGCTGTACCAGTGCGCCTCCGGGATCCTGTCCGAGGGGCAGATCGCACAGCCGCTGCGCGGGGTCCTGCGACGCCACCACAACGTGCGCTGCGTGCTCGCCGAGGCCACCGACGTGGACGCGGGCGCCCGGCTGGTCCACGCCCGGCGACCCGAGGGCGGGGCCGTCGTGTTGCCGTATGACGATCTGATCGTCGCCGTGGGCATGCGGCAGTCCTACTTCGGGCACGACGAGTTCGCCGCGCACGCCCCCGGCATGAAGACCCTGAACGACGCGCTCGACATCCGCCGACGGATCTACCGGGCGTTCGAGATGGCCGAAACGGCCGCAGACGACCGGGAACGGCAGCAATGGCTCACCTTCGCGCTCGTCGGCGCCGGGCCGACCGGTGTCGAACTCGCGGGACAGATCCGGGAGATCGCCGGCCACACGCTTGAGCGGGAGTTCCAGACGATTGACTCCGCCAAGGCCCGGGTGCTGCTTTTCGAGGGATCCGACGCGGTGCTGGGTGCGTTCGGTCCTCGACTGGCCCACCGTGCGGCCCGAACCCTGCGGGGTCTCGGTGTGGAGCTCCACCTCGGCACGATGGTCACCGACATCGATGCTCACGGCCTGACCGTGCAGGACCATGACGGCAAGGCGACCCGGTTCGAGGCACGCACCGTCCTGTGGACGGCGGGAGTCGAGGCGCCGCCGATCGCAGCCGCGCTGGCCCGGGCGACCGGCGCCAAGCAGGACCGGGCCGGACGCATCCTCGTCGAACCCGACCTCACCGTCCCCGGCCATCCGGAGATCCGCGTCACGGGCGACGTGATGAGCCTGAACCGGCTGCCGGGCCTGGCCGAGGTCGCCATGCAGTCGGGTGCGTACGCGGGCCGGAGTCTGCGACACCAGGTCGAAGGCAGGACGAAGAAGCCGAAACCCTTCACGTACGTGGATCTCGGCAGCGCCGCCTACATCGCCCGTGGCCGGGCCGTCGTCAAGGCCGGCCCGCTGCATCTGTCGGGCTTCACCGGCTGGCTGGCCTGGCTCTTCATCCACCTCGCCTTCCTCACCGGCTTCCGCAGCAGGCTGGGAGCGGTCCTCAGCTGGTCCGTCGCCTTCGCCACCAGCTCGCGCCGCGAACGCGCCTTCACCATGCCCGACACCGACGTGTCGGCGGCCCGGGCGGGCGGCCCGGAGGCACCTCCGCCTCCCTGACGGGCTCCGGTCGATCCTCCACGGGAGCCCCTTCGCATCCTGTCCCTCCTCAGCCCTGCCACCCCCACAGGGCAGACCATCGAGGCGCACATGCTCAGCACCGTCGGCTTTCTGGCGAACAGCACCCCGGACCAACTCCTGCCGGCACGGGAGTTGATGGCCTTCACCCTGGCCTCGCACATCCTGCTGGTCCCGTTCGGCGTCGCACTGCCGTTCATCACGTTGCTCATGCACCACCGGGCGCTCCGCCGCAACGATCCCGTCGCCCTCACACTCGCTCGGCGCTGGTCGGCGGTGATGGCCGTCCAGTTCGCCATCGGCATCATCACCGGCACCGTGCTGTCCTTCGAGTTCGGCTTGCTGTGGCCCGGCATGATGGGTCGCTGGGGAGACGTCTTCGGCCTCGGGTTCGGCGTCGAGGCGTGGGCGTTCTTCCTGGAGGCCGTCCTGATCGCGATCTACCTCTACGGCTGGCGCCGGCTCAAGCCCTGGACCCACTTCTGGCTGGCCGTGCCGCTCCCGCCGGCCGCCCTGATGGGGGCGTTCGGCATCATCGCGGCCAACTCCTGGATGAACACCCCGCAGGGGTTCCGCCTGGACGCCCAGGGCAATCCCGTCGACGTCGACGTGCGGCAGGCGGTCTTCACACCGATGTTCGGCCCGGAGTACTGGCATTTCGTGGTCGCGATGCTCATGACCGCCGGCTACGTGGTCGCCGGTGTGTACGCGGTCGGCCGACTGCGCGGGCGCCGCGACCGCTACCACCGGCTCGGCTTCACCGTGCCGTTCACCGTCGCCGCGATCCTCACCCCGATCCAGTTCATGCTCGGCGACTCCGCGGCTCGCGCCGTCTTCCACAAGCAGCCGGTCAAGTTCGCCGCCACGGAGCTCGTCTGGAAGACCGACACCCACGTACCCGAGTACCTGTTCGGACGGCTGAACGGCGACGGCACGATCTCCGGCGGAATCAAGATCCCCCAGCTGGACTCGATCCTCGCCGGTTTCAAACCCAGCACCCAGGTGACCGGGCTGACCTCGGTGCCGGCCGCCGACCGCCCCACCGCCGTCCAGGCCACCATCGCCCACTGGGCCTTCGACATCATGGTCACCATCGGCAGTGTGCTGATCCTGCTCGCGCTCTGGTACGCGTGGTCCTGGTGGCGGCATCGGGACAACCCCGGTAACCGCTGGTTCTACCGCTGTGCCGCGCTCGCGGGAGTCGCCTGCCTGGTCACCGTCGAGTGTGGGTGGATCACCACGGAGGTCGGCCGTCAGCCCTGGATCGTCTACCAGCACATGCGGGTCTCGGAGGCGGTGACCAGCACCCGCGCCGGATCACTGTGGGCGATGCTCGGCATCGTCATGGTCGTGTACGTGGCCGTTTTCGGCTCGTTCCTCGCGGTCGTCTTGAAGATGCGCACCCGCTGGCGCATCGCCGACGAGGGCTCGGCCGCCGCGCGCGCCGAACTGCCGCCGGAGACCGACACCCCCTACGGGCCCCGAAGCGAGCCCGAGCCCACAACCGCCGGCACCGCGCCTGGTGGCGGATCCGACCACACTCCCGGCGGTGCGTCGTAATGGCCGAATTCATCGCATGGGTGCTGGTGATCGCGATCGCCGCCTACGCCTGTGCCGGAGGCACCGACTACGGCGCCGGTTTCTGGGACCTGCTGGCCGGCGGCGCGGAGCACGGCAAGCGGCCCCGGTGGCTCATCGACCACGCCATGGCCCCGGTCTGGGAGGCCAACAACGTCTGGTTGATCTTCGTTCTGGTCATCATGTGGACCGGCTTCCCGACGATGTTCCAGGCCGTCTTCTCCGCGATGTGGCTGCCGCTCGCCCTCGCCGCCGTCGGCCTGGTCCTGCGCGGCGCCGGGTTCGCCCTGCGCAAGCCGACCCGCCGCCTGGCCCAACAACGGATCTACGGTGCCGCGTTCGCCGTCTCGTCGCTGGTGACGCCGTTCTTCCTCGGGGCGGTGCTCGGCGGCATCGCCTCCGGCCGGGTCGAGGTCGGCACGACCGCCTCCGCGGACGCCTGGGCCAACGGAACCTCCGTCCTCACGGGTCTGCTGGCCATCGCCGCCACCGCCTTCCTCGGAGCGGTCTTCCTCTGCTCCGACGCCCTGCGGTTCGGCGCGCCCGATCTCGTCGACTACTTCCGCCTGCGGGCGCTGTGTGCCTTCGGCGTCATTGTGGTCCTCGCGCTCATCGCCCTGCCCGTCACGCACCATGACGCCCGCTACGTCTGGGACGGCCTCACCGGGGGCATGGGCCTGCTGCTGATCATTCTGGCCGCGGTCTGCGGTCTGGCCACGGTGCTGCTTCTGCTGCGCCGGTCCTACGGCTGGTCCCGCCACACCTCGGTGGCGAGCGTGGCCCTGGTCGTCGGCGCCTGGGGCTTCGCGCAGCGGCCCTACGTGCTGCCCACCTCGCTGACGGTGACCGAGGCGGCCGGGGCCACCCACACCCTGCGCTGGCTGGTGATCGTCACCGTCATCGCGATCGTGCTGGTCGGTCCGGCGCTGGTACTGCTCTACCGGCTCGACACGATGGGTGAACTGGAGGAGCTCACCGACGCCGACACCCGGGCCGCCAGAACGTCCGGCGACAACCTGTAGCGACGCTCAGCCGCTTCACGCAGCGACGGTGTCCCCGTCACCTCAGCCGGGCGGCGATGTGGTCGCCGACCCGCAGGGCGTTGGCGATGGCGGTCAGTGACGGGTTCACCGCGCCGATGCTGGGGAAGAAACTCGTGTCCACGACGTAGAGGTTGTCGAGGTCGTGGGCCTTGCAGTTGACGTCCAGGGCCGAACTCCGTGGGTCGTCGCCGAACCGCACGGTGCCCGCCTGGTGTGCGGTGGCGCCGATCGGCATGCCCTTGTGCAGGTAGATGCTGTGATCCAGCAGATGGTGCTCGTGCATGCCCAGGTGCCCGAGCATCCCCCGCAGCTTGTGCTGGAGGCGCTTCAACCCGGCGATGTTGTTCTTCTCGTCGAGGGCCAGGTGGATGGCGTCGTCCTTGTCCAGGGTGACGCGGCTCTCGGGCAGCGGAAGGTCCTCTCCGCACAGCCAGAAGTCGACGGCGTGGTGGGCGAGTACCTCGAAGGGCATGTCGGGCAGGACGGCACCTGCCCAGCGCGGTGCCTCGCCGTGGATCTGGTCGGCGTCCGACTTGCCGAGCATCTGGATGCCACCGAGCGGAAACTCCCAGTCGTCCGCGCCCAGGTACCAGTCGTTCAGCGCCAGGGTCTTCTGGAAACTGGTGGGGTTCGGTTCCTTCGACACCGCCATCAGCGCCAGGTTGTTGTGCCGCATGTAGTGGCGACCCACCACGCCCGAGCTGTTGGCCAGACCGGCGGGGTGCTTGTCGCCCGCCGAACGCAGCAGCAGAACCGCGGAGTTGACCGCGCCGGCGGCGACCACCACGATGTCGGCGCTGAATTCCTCGGTCGCCCCGTTCCCGAGTTCGGCGACGACCCTGGTGACGGTGCGTCCGGTCGGGTCCGTCTCCAGGCGCCGCACGTCGGCGTTGGTCACCATCGTGACGTTGTCGTACTTCAGTGCCGGGTCCACGCAGATCACCTGCGCATCGGACTTGGCGCCCACCAGGCAGGGGAAGCCGTCGACCCGGTCGCAGCGGATGCAGACGCTGTCGTGGGTGGCCCGGCCGTGCTCGTCCTGAGTGAGGTTCACGCCGATCGGCAGATGGAAGGGGTGCAGGCCGGCCTTCCCCAGATCGTCGCTGAGCTGCTGGATGCGCGCCTCGTGCTCGACCGGCGGGTGGGCGTACTGCGCGCTGGTCGGCCCTCCGGTGGGGTCCTCGCCGTGCCGGCCGTGCACCAGGTAGAGGTGCTCGGCCTGGGTGTAGTACGGCTCCAGGTCCTCGTAACGGATAGGCCAGGCCGGAGAGATGCCGTCGTGGTGGCGCAGTTCGCCGAAGTCCTCGGGCCGGAGCCGGAAGAGCGCGGCGCCGTAGAACTTGGTGTTGCCCCCGACGTAGTAATTGACCTCCGGCGGGAACTGCTTGCCGTGCTTGTCGTACCAGAACTCCGGGGCACGGTACTTGCCCTTGACGAAGACGGCATCGGAGTCCCAGTTGTCCCGCTCCCGCGGCAGGTAGCCGCCGCGTTCCAGCATCAGGATCCGCTTGCCGGAGGGGGCCAGCCGGTGGGCGAGCGTGCCGCCGCCCGCTCCCGTACCGATGACGATGACGTCGTAGTGCTGATCGTCGGCCATGAGAGGGTCCCGTCCTAGGAGTCGTCGGCTGTCCGGGCCGAAGCGCCCGTCCGGGGGGCTTCGGCTGTGCTGTTCCGCACGGACATTCACGTATTCGGGACATTCAGCGCCAATTCCCAAACTATCGGCTGGGTCGGCGGGCGGCGACCCGGCGGAGTCGATCAGGCGCCCGGTCACTTCACGGCCCGGACGGCGCGCACCGCCTGGTCGACGAGGGTCTGCGGGGCGGCCCGCGCGTCGACGGTCAGGCCGGGCTCGTCCGGCCGCAGCGGTTCCAGGGCGGCGTACTGGGAGTCCACCAGCCGGGCGGGCATGAAATGGCCCGCACGGCCTGCGACCCGTTGGTCGGCGATCGCGCGGTCCAGCGCCAGATACAGGAACCACACGCCTGTGCCTGCCCTGCGCAACTCGTCCCGGTACTCGTGCTTGAGGGCCGAGCACGCCACCACCCCGCCCTGTCCGGCGTCGCTCGCCTCGCGGATCCATGCGGCGACGGACCGCAGCCACGGGCGGCGATCCTCGTCGTCGAGCGGGCGACCCGCGGCCATCTTGGCGCGGTTCGCGGCCGGGTGGAGGTCGTCCGCCTCCAGGAACGGCACCATGAGCCGCTGCGCGAGCAGCAGTCCCACGGTGGACTTGCCCGATCCCGAGACACCCATGACCACCACGACCGAGGGCGCCGGCCTCACAGGACGGCAATCGGATTGACCGGCGAGCCGGTGGCGTCCGGCAGCCTCAACGGGGCGATCACGCAGAGGAAGGACCAGCGTCCCTCCGCCTCGCAGACCGGTGCCAGGTCCTCGAACTGCAGGTAGTCCAGCAGGTGCAGGCCCATGGCGTGGACCGCCAGCACATGCACGGGAAAGTCGACGCCCTCGGTGGAACTCGGGGCCGTGTCGTTGTTGCCGTCGCCGCCGAGCACGGCGACCCGCCGGTCGGCGAGGAACTCCAGTGCCGACGGGTGGAGTCCGGCGCGCTCACGTGCCGCGTGCCATGGCCCGAGTTCGGCACGGCGTCGGCGGTGGCCGACGCGCACGAAGAGGAGGTCGCCCTCTTCCACGCGGAGGTGCTGGGCGGTCTCGGCCGCGGCGAGGTCGCCGGCGGTCACGTGATCGCCCGGTTCGAGCCAGGGCACGCCGCGCAGCCGCGGAATGTCCAACAGCACACCGCGACCCACGATCCCGTCGCGAGCCGCCTCGACGGAGAGCGCCGTGGCCCCGTCCGCCGTGACGCTGCTCGCGGCGACCCCGCCGTGCAGGGTGCCGTCGTAGATCACATGGCAGAGGGCATCGATGTGGCTGTCGGCGTCGCCGTGCACGTTCATCGCGAAGCTGTCCCTCGCGAAGTGGAGCCCGCTGGACGTGTCTTCGTTCGGCCGACCGCTCATCCGGTGCTTCGCGGGCTCCGGATTGTCCGGGCCGGGCAGCGTCTCCACCGGCGCGGCGAGCGTCACCGTCCGGCCCGTCCGCACCTCGCGGGTGGCGGCCACCACCCGGGCGGGCGTGAGCGCTTCCAGGGCGCCCCGCTCGCCGGAGGCCCAGGCGGCGCGCGAGAGCAGGTGCCGGTGGAGCGCACCGAACTCGTCCTCGGTCAGCCGTGGCGGTTCTGCCGGACGGGCACGGGTGGCCATGGGTCAGCGCCCTTGCTCCGCGTCGAGCGCCTGGTCGAGGGTGGTGGCCGCCATGATGAGCGACAGATGGGTGAACGCCTGCGGGAAGTTGCCCAGTTGCTCCCCGGTCGGACCGACCTCCTCGGCGAAGAGGCCGACGTGGTTGGCGTAGGTCTGCATCTTCTCGAAGGTGTAGCGGGCCTGGGGCAGTCGTCCCGCCCGGGCCAGCGCGTCGACGTAGAGGAAGGTGCACAGACTGAAGGTGCCCTCCGAGCCGCGCAGCCCGTCGGGTGATGCCGCCGGGTCGTAGCGGTAGACGAGGCTGTCGGAGACGAGCTTGCGGTCCATGGCGGCGAGGGTGGAGAGCCAGGCCGGGTCCTTCGGGGCGATGAACGAGATCCTCGGCATGAGCAGGAGGGACGCGTCCAGGACGTCGCCACCGTAGTGCTGGACGAAGGCGCCCTCCCGCTCGCTCCAGCCGCGTTCCATGACCTGTTCGAGGATGGTGTCCCTGGCGCTGCGCCACTTGTCCAGGTCGGCGGGCCTGCGGTAGTGCTCGGCCAGGCTGAGCCCCTGGTCGAAGGCGACCCAGGACATCACCCGGCTGTAGGTGAAGTCCTGGCGGCCGCCGCGGGTCTCCCAGATGCCCTCGTCCGGCCGGTCCCAGTGGTCGGCGAGCCAGTCCAGCGTCCTGGCCATCGTCTTCCATGCCCGGTAGGTGGCCTGCGGCCCGATCTCGCGGCCCTGGGACAACGCGTAGAGGGCCTCGCCATAGATGTCCAGCTGGAGCTGGTCGGCGGCGCCGTTGCCGATGCGGACGGGGTAGGAGCCCCGGTAGCCCTCGAAGTGCTCGAGTGTCTCCTCCGGCAGGTCGGGGTTGCCGTCGATCCGGTACATCGTCTGGAGCGGCTCCTCCTCCTTGCCCTCACGCTCGTGCAGTCTGGCGACGAGCCAGTGGACGAAGGCGGTGGCTTCCTCGACGAAACCCAGGTCCAGCATGGCCCGCACGGACAGCGCGCCGTCGCGTACCCAGGTGAACCGGTAGTCCCAGTTGCGCTCGCCGCCGACCTGCTCGGGCAGGCCCATGGTGGCCGCCGCGACGAGGGCGCCGGTGGGGGCGTAGGTGAGGAGCTTGAGGGTGATGACCGAACGGTGCACCAGCTCGGGCCAGCGGCC
>Ga0075367_10000208_pt1 | contig 19594 bp, 20 predicted proteins | sample EndMethybrTD3032_FD_71399 | JGI IMG/M metagenome (GOLD analysis project Ga0075367, IMG submission 71399) | Populus endosphere microbial communities from Tennessee, USA - Endosphere MetaG P. TD hybrid TD303-2 | ecosystem: Host-associated > Plants > Roots > Endosphere | place: USA: Tennessee... | reverse complement strand
CTCGTAGAATGAGGCAGCGTAGGCGCGACAAGTCTTCTCGATGTCAGCTACATCAGCTGCTTGCTTCCGCAGCATGGCCCAGCGCGTGCGAGAGGCGCTGACGTCCTGCTTCGACGTGCACTCCGACGCAAGCGCCGGAACGATGGTGCCGTTGATCGCCGCAAAGGCGATGAGAGCAATGAGCCTTCCCATGCGCGAGCTCCAAAAGAACGGATCGTTGCATGGAGGCTTAGAGTGTGGCGGGTCTATCTGCTATTGGACGCGAGGCGCCTGGGGTAGGCCTTGCGCTTAGGCCGGCTAAAACCTCGGTATGAGGGCACTGAAGCTTTACGACGGGTCAGGAATGCCGCAGCGCGTGACGCTAGGAGCGTCGTCGATTGGCCTGTGCGTCGCTTGCGGCTCGAATCGGTTGCCCGGCGACGAGCTTCATGTTCTTGATGAATTGTGCGCGTTCAGCCTTCGGCACTGGAGCGAGCAGCGCCTGCCGTTGCTCCATGACGCCCAGAACAATCCCCATGAGCGCCGTCTTACCTGCAGGCGCCAAAGCCACTGTCGCCGACCGAGCGTCTGCGCCGTTGACGGACTTGCTGACGAGCTTCTTCAATGCCATCCGGGCGATCATCTCGCTGAGTGTGCTGCGATCAACGCATATACCTTCCGCGAGATCCGTCAGCGTCATTGGACCCCTTTGGTGCAGAGTGAGAAGCACGCCAAATTGCCGGGGCGTTATCTCGCTCTGGCCGGTGAGCTCCTCGTAGAGATTTTTTACGCGGGTCTCGAGGATCCGCGCAAGAAATCCAATGCCATTATGAAGGTCGAAAGTGTCGGCGCATTCTTCGGCTTCGCTCAATCGGCGTTCCGGCTGCGGTGAATTCCGCTTCATAGGAAGGTTCCGGTTCGGGGGTCTGCGCAAGGCGCGGAGAAGAAACACAGCTGCACCGCAATAGATAGCCGACGCGAGCCGTCTGCGTAAAGCCGCCACAACGAGCGCCGGAAGATGTTGCGTATACGTAATATATCGGTTAGGGTGCACACAAGATCAGGGAGGCAACTGTGACCGCACGGCCAGTTCCGAAAATGACGCTGGAAACCAGTCCGTTCTGGGATAGAGCGCGCGAAAACGCGTTGTCTCTCCCGCGGTGCCTGCAATGCGAGCGATTGCATTTTCCGCCCCTCCACCGTTGCCCGTTTTGTAGCGGCCAGGAACTTGCCTGGACGACTCTTTCCGGGCGCGGAAAATTGAAGTCGTGGACGATCGTCTACCTGCCGACGATTCCGGGACTGGCGCCGCCCCGCACTATTGGAGAAGTAGAGCTGCTGGAGCAAAGCGGACTGACGATTGCGCTGCTTGCCGATATCGAGCGGGGTGCCCTGGCAATCGACCTGGAGGTGCAGGTCGCGTTCTCGCACGATGAAAACGGCACTGCCTACCCGTTTGCTCGTCCGCGGGGCGGCCTCGAGACGGGCGAGGCAGCATGAGCACCGCGAGCAGATCTGCTGCGGTCATCGGCATCGGCTCGTCGACAATCGAGCGGCGGTCGCCATGCAGCATCACGGCTTTCGCCGTGGACGCGGCACTGAATGCGATCGCCGACGCCGGCCTGAGCAAGGACGACATCGATGGATACGTCGGTGCGCCCACTGCGACCAATGCAGGGGCGCTGCACGTCGACGGCGCAGATGAAGTGTCCATGCGGCACGTGTCCCGCGCGCTCGGATTCACCAGCCTGTCCTTTCAGGTCGATCTGGCCAAGGCGTTTGCAACCGACATGGTTGCGGTCGCGGCCCACGCCCTCAGGTGCGGTGCGTGTGAGTTCGTTCTGGGCGTTCGTGCCTTGTACAATTTGCCGGATCAACCCTACGGCGTGAGCTCGGCCAATTTTGCGTTCGGCGACGATCAGTTTCTGACACCGTTTGGATACAATGCCGCAGGTGCACGTTTTGCGACCAGGGCGCAGCGGTACCTCGCGATCTCCGGAGCGACGCGGCGCGACCTGTTCGAGGTCGTCGCTCACGCGCGCAGGCATGCAAGCCGCAACCCGTTCGCGATCTGGCGCGATCGCAACGTCACTCTTGAAGAGTATCTCGACGCGCCCATGGTCGCGGATCCGTTTGGGCGGCTGGATTGCGACATGCCAGTCTGTGGTGCGGTGGCGTTCGTGATGTCGCGCGGCGAGTTGGCCCGCTCGCTGCCTCACCCGCCTGTCTACGTTGCAGGTGCGGCGAATGGACAGCGCGCGAGCGATATCTTCACGCATGCATCGCGACGGCGCGACGACATCGATTTTTGCCAGCTCTACGACGGCTTCTCGGGCATGCTTTACGAATGGCTGGAGGGGCTCGGTTGGTGCGAGCCGCACACGGCGTGGAAGTTCATCCGCGATGGACATTGCGAGCTCGATGGCAAGTTGCCGGTGAACTCCTTCGGCGGAAGCCTGGGTGAAGGGCGGCTGCATGGAATGGGCCACCTTCGCGAAGCGGTGTTGCAGCTCAGCGGGCGCGCGCAAGGACGACAGCTTGCAAAGGCGGACAATGCTCTCGTTCAGATAGGCCCATTCGACGCCTCATCGTTCCTGATTCTCAGTGCGAGTCCTGCGTGATGTCGAACGATCGTGCGCCGCATGCGGTGGGAGCCATGAAGAAGCCGGAAGGCAGCGCCTGGAGCTTGCGAGACTTCCTGAACGTGCCGTACGTCGTCGTATCGGACGTCGCGGAGGTTGCGCCCGGCGTATGGGTTCGGCGCGTCTCATATCCAGAGCTTCCGGACTGCTCCGCGGAGGCGGAGGTGGTCGAAGATGCCCTGCGGCTGCTCGAACGGCGCAGGATCCAAACCATTGTGCGGATGTTGCGTGACGGCGAGGAGCCATCGCGTTCGCGAGCGCCACTGGCAAACTGCGATCCGGCATGGGTTTCGATCGAGGCCGGTCTGAACGAAATTCCGGAGCAGATGCTCGACCGATCATCAGCGGAGATGCGGGGCGCCCCTGATCCGTTTTTGCCAACCATGCAGGCTACCCACCAATCGCTGACCGGAGGTTCGGATGCTCAGCCACGAGAATAACGAGATGCTGGTACGCGTTGGCCCCGAGAGTTCGATGGGGAAGCTCTTCCGGCTGTATTGGATACCGTTCTTTGAGTCCAAGGCGCTCGTCGCAGACGGTCCCGTGAAGCGGGTCAGTCTGCTCGGTGAGGATCTCGTCGTTTTCAGGGACACGGCAGGCAGGGTCGGTCTCGTCAGCAACGCGTGCGCTCACCGCGGCGCTCCCATGATGTTCGGTCGGAACGAAGAGTGCGGCCTGCGGTGCGTCTATCACGGCTGGAAGTACGACGTTGAGGGCAAGCTGGTCCATATGCCGACAGAGCCGGAGAACAGCCGGTTCAAGGAGCATGTGAAGATCACCGCGTATCCCTGCAGGGAGCGGAACGGCATCGTCTGGACATATATGGGGCCGGAGACCGAAGCACTGCCTCCGCTGCCAAATCTGGAATGGAATCTGGTTCCGGAAGAGAACGTCGCGATCTCGATCCGCGTTCAGGAATGCAACTGGTTGCAAGCCCTGGAGGGAGAGATCGATTCTGCGCACGCTCCCATCCTGCATGGACGGATCGATGCGAAGGGAACCAGCAGCGCCTGGCTCGCCTCAAAAGACCTGGCTCCAAGTTTCGAATGCGTCAGGCAGAATTTCGGTCTCAGCATAGCCGCGCGGCGCAAGCTCGATGAAGAGAAGCTCTACTGGCGCGTCAACCAGTTCGTGATGCCCTTCTACACATTGGTTCCGCCGCAGTCGCAGTATCCCGAACTCAGCGGTCATGCGTGGGTGCCGATGGATGATACGCACACCATGTGCCTCATGTTCACGTATCATCCGTCCAAAGCTCTTCCCGAAAGGATGAAGACGATCTTCAAGGATGGCTACAAAGGCCGCGAGACGGGCCACCCCAGCCATCATGCCTATCTGGAGGAGAATGCCGCAGTCCCCTACGGGGACTACTGGACGAAGTTCAATGTCGGCAACGCGTTTCGGTTCGACTACGAGAGCCAGCGCACGACATGGTTTTCCGGGCTTCCCGGATTGTGGGTGCAGGATGCGGCTTGTCAAACCGGCCTTGCGCCGATCTTTGATCGCTCCAGGGAGAAGCTGTCGTCGAGCGACGCGGGAATCGCAATGACGCGCCGTGTGCTGCTCGAAGCTCTGGCGACCTTCGAAGGGAAGGGGATCAAGCCGGCAGGCGTCGAAGATCCGGACACCTTCATGGTGCGCGCCGTTTCGCTCAGTCTTTCAAACAACCTGAGCTGGCGAGAGGCCGCCGGGCAGCACATGGTCGCCCGCCTCGGCGCCGGCTTCGGGTATGTCCCGTGACCGCAACCCGATCGGCCCTGTCCGGATGCCGCGTGCTCGAGATCAGCGCCGATGCAGGCGCGGTGGCCGGTCGGATTCTCGCCGACCTCGGTGCCGATGTCGTCAAGATCGAGCCTCCGGGCGGCGAGCCCGCGCGGCAATCGAATCCGACCATTGCGCTCAAAGACGGATCACGGTCGAGCAGCTTTTGGCTGGCGACGAATCTCAACAAGCGCAGCGTCAGCGTTGATCTCGAAGCTGGCAGCGGAAAAGCGGTGTTCGCCGCGCTGGCGCGCACCGCCGACATCGTGGTCACCGACTTCCAGCGGCTAAACGCTGGGGAGAGCGACCGGCTCGCCGAAATCGCGTTTCGTGTAAATCCAGCGATCATATTCACTGAGATATGGCCATTCGGACGGGGCAACTCCCGTGAGCGCGACCCGGCGACAGACACGACGCTGCAGGCGCTCGGCGGCCACCTTTTTCTCAACGGCGACATTGATCGTCCGCCGGTGCGGATCGCCCTGCCAGTCGCCATCATGCAGGGCGGGCAGGAGGCGGCGTCGGCAGCGCTGATGGCCTATTACCATCGCCTGCGAACGGGTGTCGGCCAGCGCGTCGACGTTTCCATCCAGGAGTGCGTCGTCTGGACCCTGCTGAACACCACGATGGCCTGGCAGATTCTGAAACTGAACGAAATCAGGGGAGGCGCCGTCAGAAAGGAGCGGGCCAATCGCTTCTACACACGCCTGGTCTGGCCGTGCGTGGATGGCCATATTTTCTTCGGTCCTGTGGGCGGAGGCGGGGGAGTCGCGCGCGAAAAATCCTATGCCGCCTTGGTTGCATGGATGACGGAGGAAGGTTTTGGCGACGAACTTCTGACCAGCCGCGAGTGGAACGGACCCGGACAGTTCTTCATTCCGCAGGAAGACTACGATGCGGTGACGGAGATCATCGGCCGATTCATTACGACCAGGATGTCCGCGGAGTTGATGAGCGAGGCGGTCAAGCGCCGGATTCTGCTCGCGCCGGTCTCCTCCGTCGAACACATCCTCAATTACGACCATTTGCGCCAGCGCGAATTTTATCGACCGCTCATCGATGAAAGGCGCGGACTTGCCGCCACGTACCCCGCCGTGTGGTCGCGCCTGAGTGAAACGCCTCTGCGCGAGCCGGCTGCTGCGCCGTTTCCGGGCGAGCACACACAAGCCGTCATGGAAGAAATTCGTGAAGCGGACGTCGCGAGATGAGTACGGGTATCTTTGCGGGACTGAAGGTCGCTGATTTTACCTGGGCCGCGGCAGGACCCATCGTCACGAAGCAACTGGCTGACAACGGCGCTACGGTTTTGAAGATCGAATCGATCCATCACCCCGACAGCGTTCGCCAGGGTGGTCCCTTCACCGACGACAAGCCCGGCATCAATCGAAGCGGCTTCTTTGCCGACTTCAATAGTTCGAAACTCAGCATTGCGGTCAACATGGGGCATCGCCGTGCAGCGGAGATCATCGATCCGGTGATCCGGTGGGCGGATGTTGTTGCCGAAAGCTTTCGGCCGGGCGTGATGGAACGGTGGGGCTTCGGTTATGAGAGGATCAGCCGGATCAATCCCGGCATCATCATGTTGAGCTCCTCGCTGTACGGCAGCGATGGACCGTGGAGCCAGCATCCCGGCTTCGGCGCTCAAGGTCAGGCGCTGGCAGGTCTTCATGCTCTGACGGGGTGGCCCGACAGAGCTCCTGCGGCGCCAAAGGGAGCCTACACCGACAGCGTGTCGCCGCGGCTGGCCGCATCGGCGCTGCTTGCGGCGATGATCCATCGCGAAAAAACCGGCGAGGGGCAGCATGTGGAAATATCCCAGATCGAAACGACGATCGGAATGCTCGCGCCGCAGATGCTGGAATTTCAGCTTGCTGGAGAATGCGCAGCGCGGCAGGGCAATGTGAAGGCCGACACCATTCTGCACGGTGTCTTCCAGTGTGTCGGCGCGGAGCGCTGGATTGCCATCGAAGTCGAGAATGAGTCGCAGTGGCCCCGGCTTATCGCAACGTTGCGGAAAGTCGGCCCTCCCGCCGCTGTTCTCGAAGGAATCCGCCCCTGGGAAGGCACCGACCGTCACTGCCTGGAAGACGCGGTCCAACAATTAACTCAGCGGTGGGATGCGTTTCAATTGATGGACGAACTGCGTGCGGCAGGTGTGCCGGCAGGGGTCGCATTGAAGGGCTCGGACTTGCTGGTCGACAAGGCGCTTGCCGAGCGCGGCCACTTTTGGCCGCTGCATCATCCGGAAATGGGCACGCTTAGCTACAACGGCCCGGCCTATCGCTTCAGCAGGACGCCGTCGGTGCTGACGCGAGCTGCCCCATGCCTCGGGCAGGACACGGACATGGTGCTGACCGACATCCTCCACATGGAGAGGAACCAGATCGAGGATCTTCGAGGAAGCGGAGTTTTGGAATGAGCTGGCCGTGCAATCCCCGAGGATGTCGAGCGTGAATACGCTTCGAGAGCGATCGGAGCCGCCAACCGGCGAGGCCGTTCGGTCTGCGACCGCGACGCAGTCATCGGTCGAGGTCCTGGTCAAGGCGATCGTCCATGAAGCGGATGGAGTTAACTCCTGGGAGTTCCTGCCTGTCGACGCCGTGCCCCTGCCTTCGTTCTCCGCGGGCGCTCACATCGATTTGTATCTGCCGAACGGCCTGGTCCGAAGCTATTCGCTCACGAGACTTTCGACGGATGGCAGCCGATACATCGTGGCGATCAACAGGGATCCGAACAGCCGCGGCGGCTCGAGTTTCATTCACGACCATCTCAAGGCCGGAGACCGCATCAAGATATCCGTTCCTCGCAACAATTTTCCTCTGGCCGAAGATGCACCGCATTCGGTCTTCGTCGCGGGAGGAATAGGCATCACGCCCATATGGTCGATGATCCAGCGACTCGAGCGTCTGAACGGGTCATGGGAATTGCATTACAGTGCGCGGCTCGAGCGGGCGTGCGCGTTTCGCAGCGACTTGATCGATCTCGAACGCACAAGGTCAGGCCGTGTCCATTTCAATTTCGATCACGAGCCGGGTGGCGCCGTGACGGACCTGAACGCCGTGATATCCCGTGCCTCACGCGAGGCGCATCTGTATTGCTGCGGTCCGACCGCGATGCTTCGCGCATTCGAGAGCGCCGTAAAGGCCGACGGGCGTCCCCCTGAGAGGGTACACACGGAGTATTTCACGGCCGCCGAAGCCAAGGCGGTCGAGCGACATTTTACCGTCGTGCTCGCGCGCAGCGGGCGCAGCATCGAGGTGCCATCGGGCAAGACCGTTCTCGACGCGCTGCTCGACAACAATGTCGACGTGCCGTTCTCCTGCATGCAGGGGACTTGCGGGACTTGCGAGACAAAGGTGATCGAAGGAATACCCGACCATCGCGACGCGTTGCTCACGCCGGGCGAGCGCGCTTCAAATCAGACGATGATGATTTGCTGTTCAGGGAGCAGGAGCAGCAAGCTCGTGCTCGACATCTAGACGCGCAATCCGTCGACCGGAAAAGAGTTATCGGAGCCGCAACGATGCAGGATCGTGAGTTCGACTACATCATCATCGGCGCGGGCTCGAGCGGATGCGTTCTCGCCAATCGCCTGTCGGCGAATCCCGCCAATCGCGTTTGCCTGATCGAGGCGGGACCATCGGACCGAACCGGCATCGTCGCGTTCAAGACGCGAATGCCGTTGGGGACCGTGATGCTTTTGCCGTACCCCCGATACAACTGGGGCTACGCTTTCAAGGGCGACACCGGTCTTCGGAGCCGGAATATTCCAACGCATCGGGGGCGCCTTGCCGGCGGTTCGAGCTCCGTCAACGGGATGGTCTATATGCGTGGACATCCCCGCGATTACGACGAGTGGGCGGAGCAGGGGAATTCCGGCTGGGCCTGGTCGGACGTGCTGCCCGCATTCATCAAGCAGGAGAATCGCGAAAAGGGTGCGACACCGCTGCACGGCACTGGCGGCGAATTGAATGTCGCGCCGTTGCGGACGCTCAACCCGCTGACCCAGGCGTTCCTGTCTGCTGCGGGGGAAACGCAGTTCACGAGAAATGATGATTTCAACGGTGAGGCACAGGACGGCTTTGGTCCGTGGGAAGTGACCCAGAAGAACGGTCAGCGGTGGAACAGCGCGCGAGCTTTCCTGCATCCGGTGTTGAAGCGCAGCAATCTCGAAGTCCTGTATGACACCGAAACGCTACGCATCGTCTTCTCCGGCACGCGCGCCGTAGGTGTCGCAATCCGACGCAATGGTGTTGAAAGCCGCATCACGACACGCGGTGAAGTCCTCTTGTCCAGCGGCGCTTACAACTCGCCAAAGCTGTTGTTGCTGTCCGGCGTGGGCGATGGGGACGAATTGGCGAAGCTCGGAATTGCGACGGTTCGTCATGCGCCGGGCGTCGGAAAGAATTTGCAGGATCATCCGGCAGCCTGGGTCGAGGTCGAGGATGTTTCCGGAAAAAGCGCCGCGCTGACGCCAAAAACCCTTCCGCGCTATGCCTTGGCGCTGATGGCATACCTTTTCGCACGGAGAGGACCGCTGACGTCAAACGCGGTCGAGGCTGGGGGCTTTGTGCGAACCCATGCAGATTGCGATCGAGCGGATATCCAGTATGTCTTCATGCCCGCGAGGCGCGCCCCCGGACAGTTCTTGCCGCGGACCCATGGTTTTACGCTCATGCCAATCCTGCTTCGGCCCAGGAGCCGTGGTCGGGTCGAATTGGCCTCGCCGCGGGCTGAAGACAAGCCGATCCTGCATCCGAATTTCCTGGACGCTGCAGAGGATGTCGAGACGATGATTCGAGGCACCGAGATCGCACGACGGATTCTCGCTGCTCCTGCGATGTCATCGTACGGGGGGCGCGAGATCAGTCCAGGATCCAGCGTTCAAAGCCATCGGGACATCGAAGAATTCCTGCGCTCCACAATCACCACGGCCTATCATCCGGTTGGGACCTGCAAGATGGGCCCCGCAAGCGATCCCGCGTCCGTCGTCGACGAGCGACTGCGGGTCCGCGGGGTGGAGGGCTTGCGCGTGGTTGATGCGTCGATCATGCCGACGATCGTCGGAGGCAATACCAATGCGCCGGCAATGATGATCGCCGAGCGCGCGGCGGCATTTGTTGCGAGTGATGCGAGGTAACCGGGCTACTGGTTTTCGAGCACGATCATTCCAGCGCCGGTCATGGAAACCGGCGCCAGATAGTGCTTGTGCCTGACGACGACCTCGCTGTTCATGGCGCCGCGCATGACGAGCCACATGATGAGCTCGGCCCCCTCGCTGCCGAAGGTCTCGACATATTGCTCGCGGCTCCAGCCAGCCAGCTTGTCGGGGTTTTCGGCGATGTCGCGCAGGAACGTTTCATCGCCTGCACGGTTGATGAAGCCGGCTTTCGCCCCCTGCAACTGATGCGACAAGCCGCCCGTACCGAGAATGACGAATTGCTCGTCGCTCACATAGCTTTCGATGGCCTTCCGCAAGACCTTGCCCAGCTCGTAGCAGCGGGACGGTAGCGGGATCGGATACTGGATCACATTGACGAAGATCGGCACCACGCGCACCGGCCACTCGACAGGTCTGCCCCAGAACAATTCCATCGGCACCTGCAGGCCGTGGTCGACGTCGATCTCCTGAATGATCGTGGGATCGAAACAATGATCGACAAGCGTATCGACGAAGTGCCATGAAAAATCGACGGCTCCCTTGAACGGTGCGATCGATCTTGGACCCCAGCCTTCATCGACAGGCCTGTAGTCCTGTGCGCAACCCACAGCAAAGGTCGGGACCCGATCAAGGAACATCGAATTTCCGTGATCGTTGAACACGACGACGGCCACGTCCGGCTTCTTGTCGCGCACCCATTGCTGCCCGGGGATATAGCCGTCAAAGAAAGGCTTCCAGTCGGCAGTATCGCGCATTCCCTTGTCAAGAGCAGCGCCTATCGAAGGGACATGGGACGTTCCGATGCCACCCACCAGTCGCGCCATTACCCTGTTCTCCCCAAACGAAGGTGCAGGAAGTCGTTGTGATCCATTCCCGCTTGATGAGCGCCGATCTCGGACATGGAAGCCGGGTCGACCGCGGATATCTTCAGAACGAAGAAAATGTTTCCGCCGAGTCGAACCATCTCGCGCCAGTCGCGCGCGAGCACGGCCCGCTTCTCCGCGTCCGACAGACCGAAACGGTCGAGATAGGCCTTTTCGTCGGCTTTGAACGCCGCCCGGTTGGCGGGATCGCCGAGCCCCATTGCCATCTTGTTGAGCCGATACCCGTGCAGCGAACGCGGCCGGTCGAACAATGGTGTGTCTGGTATCTGATCGAGCACGCCTGCTTCCCTCATGAGGTTACCTCCCCGGCTCGACCCTTCTGAAACACGCGAGATGAGATCCACGTGATGAGCCTTTGCGTGGTCTCCTCGGGGCGCTCCACCACCGACATGTGTCCGCAATTCTCGATAACGGCCAGTTCGGCGGTCGCTATCAGGGAGGCGATCTCTTCGTGCTGGGCCAGAGGGCTCCATTGATCCTGGCGTCCCACCATCACGAGGGTGGGACAGACAATGCGCGCCAGGCCATCGCGAGCATCAGGCCGATTGAGCAGAGCCTTGATCTGGCGAGCGTGCTGATCCGCGGTTGCCCTGGCGACCATCGCCTTAAGTGGTGTCAACAGGCTCTCATCCCTGTTTCGGTCGGGGGCGACCATCGGCGGCAGCCATTCGTCGGCGAGGGCAGCCATTCCTTGTTGATACGCCAGGTCGACAAGCACCTGTCGCTTCGCTTGCTCTCCCTCCCTGCGAGGATGAATGCCGGTGTCGATCAATGCCAATCCGACAATGCGTTGCGGCGCGAGCCGAACCATCTCGAGCGCGACGCGTGCACCCATGGAATGGCCGATGGCGACGAGAAGGCCATCTGTGCTGTCGAGCACCGCGGACGCCATCTCCGTGAGGCACGACAGATGAGAGAAATCGGCTATGACGACCGGTGCGAGCCGCTCCAGCGCAGTCTTCTGAGCGCACCACACGCTTGCGTCGCACAGGAGCCCAGGCAGCAGGGCAATGGTCGGCGTTTGACCCATCATTGATCCGTCCTTGGCGGCCTTCCTCGGCGGCCTATCCTGTATTGCGCTTTCCGTCGTGCAGGTATATTACGTATACGTAAGAAATGCTACGTATACGCATTAAGAAAAATAGGCGAGAGCGCCCCTTGGCGAACAGGGAGGGATGAAATGGTGCGACGATCAACGATGCGCATGGTATTCGGCATAGGCCTGCCCATTGTCGCGCTGTTCTGTATCGCGCTTGCGTCATCGTCTGGCGCGCAGGCATTTCCGGACCGGCCGATACGTCTCGTGGTCCCCTTCAGTGCGGGGTCGAACAACGACGTCATCGCCCGTCTCGTGGCCGAGCACATGTCGAAGGCGCTGAAACAGCCGATCATTGTCGACAATCGGGTCGGAGCGGGCGGCATTGTCGGTGCGACGAACGCGGCGCGTGCCGAGCCGGACGGCTACACGGTTCTTTTCGCCAACACGACGACCATGTCGATCCAGCCGATCCTGGCCGATCCGCCGCCGTACGAGGTTAGTCGAACGTTTCAGCCGATCTCAACGCTCGGCCGCACGGCCCTCATTCTCGTTGTGTCCGCCAGGTCGGAATTCAAGTCCGCGGCCGACCTCATTGATCATATCCGGAAGAACAAGGATGCGAACTACGCGACCGCCGGCAACGGGACTCCAATGCATCTGGTTGGAGCTTCTTTTGGACTTTTCAATAAGCTCAATTTGAATCCGATTCCGTATCGCGGCTCGCCGGAGATGACGACCGCGCTCTTGAGCGGCGATGTGCTGTTTGTCTTTGACGGCCCGACAGATATCCCCTTCATCAAGGAAGGGTCGCTGAGAGGTCTTGCGGTGACGGGCTTCAACCGCATGAAGGAACTGCCCGACGTTCCGACGATGGCAGAGCTCGGTTATCCGAACACCGAGTACATGGTTTCCTGGTACGGCCTGGTCGCGCCGTTCGGAACTCCGAGGAAAATCATCGATGTCTTGAACGCTGCCGCGCGCGAGGCGGTCGAGGCGAAAGAAGTCAAAGCGAAGCTTGAAACGTTCGGAGCGGAAGCCTTTTCCGGCACTCCCGAAGAGATGGTCGGCTTTATGAACAAAGCCTCCGATACCTGGATGGGCATCATTCGCGGGGCTGGTCTCAAACAATAGCCGAAAGCTCGAACATCGCACCGACCATCGGTGCTGCCAACAACTCAAGCCCGCGGCTCACCTGGAGGTGAGTTTGCACTGATCGGGAGGACTTCAATGCGATCACAAGCTCCTCGCAATATGGCGGATGCCGTACCCGAGCACGCCGCAACCGACGGTTATTTCAGCAAACTGCGCAGGCAACTGATCATCCTGGCGCTCGCGGCATGTGCGTTCTTTGGCAATCTCGATCAGTCACGGGCACAAGGCGAGGCAGACTATCCCAACAGGGTGATCAAAATCGTGGTGCCGCTTCCGGCAGGCGGCAGCATGGACGCGTTTTCGCGTCTGATCGCCGAAAAGCTCTCCGCTTCCATGGGGCAGCCGGTGATCGTCGAGAACAAGGCCGGTGCGTCGGGCAGTATTGGCGCTGCCACGGTCGCACAGTCCAAGCCGGACGGCTACACGATCCTGTTCGCCATCGCGAGCACGATCCAGTCGCCCAGTTTGCAGAAAGACCCTGCCTTCAAGCTCTCGGAACTCACGCCAATCACCCAACTGGCTGACTTGCCCGTCGGCTTCGCGGTTCGGAGCATCATGCAAGTCAAAACACTGGCCGATTTTGTGAAGCTTGCAAAAGAAAAGCCGAACAGTCTGACCTTCGGCTCCTTCGGAAATGGATCGACAGGCCATCTTCTGGGAGACGGTCTGGCGGCAGCGGCCAGGATCGAGATTGTTCACGTACCGTACAAGGGCGAGGCGCCGGCCATTACCGATTTGCTCGGGGGGCACATTGTCTCGGCATTCGGTTCGGTCGGAAGTCTCGCTCAGTACCCCGACGCGATCAGGCTGATTGCCATCACTGGACCAAGGCGACTAAGGCGCTTCGCCGACGTTCCCACCTTTCAGGAGGCGGGATTTCCGCTCGGCGGCCTCACCGGCTGGGCTGGTGTGTTTGCTCCGGCCGCGACGCCGAAGGTCATTACCAACAAACTCGCAGTCGAGATCGATCGCATCGTCCGTCTGCCCGAGATGCAAACGAAGATACTCGATATGGGCTTCGAGCCGGTTGGAGATTCGGCCGAGCCGTTCGCCGCGTTCGTCAAAACCCAGGTGGAGCAATGGGCCGCAGCCGCAAAGGCGGCGGGACTCGAGCCGGAGTAGTCCGAGCTTAAGTGCCCCCAACCTAACTCTATGCAGGAGATTCCATGTCTGATGAGCCTGATTTTGGCGGTGTGATCGGCCGCACCTACAGCGAGTCCAAAGAGGCGTGGACGGAACCGGCGGCGTCTCCGCAGGGTGCGCCCGACGTTATCTTCATCCTGCTCGACGACGTCGGCTTCTCTGATCTCGGCTGCTTTGGATCCGAAATCGACACGCCGAGCATGAACAAGCTCGCGCAATGCGGCGTTCGCCACACGAACTTTCACGTCGTGTCGATGTGCTCACCGACGCGCGCGTGTCTGCTCACGGGTCGCAATGCACACTCGGTCGGAATGGGCTCCATCTCCGAGTGGGCGGCAGGCTTTCCGGGCTATCGCGGCCTGGTGACACGCCGCGCAGCTACGCTCGCCGAGATCCTTCGCGATCACGGTTACGGCACGATCGCCGTCGGCAAATGGCACCTCACGCCGATGAAGGAGGTCAGCGCGGCGGGCCCGTTCGCGAACTGGCCGCTCGGCCGCGGTTTCGACCGCTGGTACGGCTTTCAGGGCGCGCTCACCGATCAATGGAATCCGGAGCTTTACCGGGACAACCAGCCGATCGAGACGCCCGCGCGCGAAGGTTATCACTTGAGCGAAGATCTGGTCGACCAGGCCATCAGCTACGTCGACAATCACAAGGTGGCGGCGCCGGATCGGCCGTATTTCCTGTATCTCGCGATGGGAGCATGCCATTGGCCTCACCACGTTCCGGCGGACCTGATCGCCAAGTACAAAGGCAGATATGCCGCCGGGTGGGATGCGATCCGAGACGAGCGGTTCGCGAAGCAGAAGGCGATGGGCGTCATCCCCGATGATACGGAGCTCGCCGCCGCCAATCCTGGCGTGCCGAGGTGGTTGGAGCTTTCCGACGACGAGCGGCGGTTCTGTGAGCGATCCCAGGAGCTCTATGCGGGCTTCGTCGATCATACCGACCAGCAGATCGGCCGTCTGACGTCGTTTCTCGAAGCGCGCGGCTATTCCGACAACACGCTGATCGTGCTGCTATCGGACAACGGCGCAAGTCCCGAGGGCGGGCCGCTCGGCACCGTCGCGTTGAACGCGCGCAAGCATCTCTATCATGGTCCCGAAACCGCGGAGGAGCGACGCGAGGCAATCGACGCGCTCGGCGACAAGACGACCTTTCCGCACTATGCGTTCGGCTGGGCGCAGACCAGCAATACGCCGCTGAAGTGGTACAAGATGAATACCTACGGCGGCGGCGTCAGGTCGCCTCTCATCATGCAGTGGCCCGCACGGATCAAGGCCGGCGCGCTGCAGACCCAATTCCACCACGTGATCGACATGGTTCCGACCGTGCTCGACATCCTCGACATCGAGGCACCCGCAACTTATCGCGGCACGCCGCAGATGCCGGTGCAAGGCACCAGCATGAAATACTCATTCAACGCGCCGGACGAGCCGACGCGCAAGGTGTCGCAGTTTTTCGAGCTCGCCGGCGACCGGGCGATCTGGCATCGAGGCTGGAAGGCGGTCACGCGCCACAACGCCGGCACCGATTTCGATGCCGATCAATGGGCGCTGTACAATCTCGAACAGGATTTTTCCGAGTGCCGGGATTTGTCGAAGACGCACCCGGAGAAGCTGAAGGAGCTGATCGATCTGTGGTGGGCGGAGGCCAAATCGTTGAATGCTCTTCCGCTCGACGACAAGTGGGCGGCCAGATCCAACGTCAATCGCGGTGCGCCGCCGCGCAGGTCCTACACGTTCTATCCCGGATTGGACGTCATCGACCGCATCATGACGCCGGATATCTACAGGCGCTCATACACGATCACGGCCGACGTCGAGATACCGAACGACAGCGCCGAGGGCGTGCTGCTTGCCTTCGGCTCATCTGTTGCCGGCTACGTCCTCTACGCAAAGGACGGCTACCTTGCGTACGAGTATGTCTTCTCCCGTCGGCAGAAACATGTCGTGAGGTCCAGCTCTCGAATACCGAGCGGCCGGCACACGCTGCGCTACGAGTTTACAAGTGAAGCAGGCGACCGCGGGCGTGGTAGCCTGTTCATCGACAATAATCTCAGCGGTACGGTCGAGGTCCCAAAGACCTGGCCAGTGCGCGCGGTTCACGGCGGCTTCACTTGCGGCAGGGACTCAGGACTCGCCGTCAGCGACGCCTATCAATGCCCGTTCGGCTTTGCCGGCACCATCAATTCGATCGTGTTTGAGCTAGGTGAGCAAGACACATCGAATGCGGCGAACGCTGCACTGGCCGTCTGGCCGCCGCCACTTAGCCGGTAGCGACCACTATCGCGTGCACTCTGACGGCCCGGGCCGTGAGCAGTGCGCGAGGACGACGAATGGGGACGCACATGTTCATCAAACCGGGTTTTCTGCGATTGTTGCTGCTTGCGATCGGTCTCAGCATGATCGGCGCCGCAAACGCCCAAGATATGCGGACGCCGCAGCTAACGCTGTCCTCACCTACCGTAGCGGACATGGAACCCCTTCCGCTGAAATACACGCAAACGGGCACGCGACCGAGTGTTGTGGTGTCGCCGGGAATGACGAACGGGGCCGTCAATCCTCCGATCGAATGGAGCAATGTTCCGCCCGGAACAAATGCCTTCGTCCTGATGCTGACTGATCATGTCGACACCCTGATGTGGGCAGTCGTCAACATTCCAGGAGACATCCGGTCTCTGATGGAAGGCATCCCCAACGGCAACGAATCCTCAAAGCTGCCTGCGGGTGCATTTCACCGAAGCTTCCGAAGCAATGGCTGGATCGGACCCGCCGCCAGACAGAGTCCCGAGGGCCGCTGGACATACTATTGGAAGCTTTATCCCTTGGACAAGAAATTGAATGTGTCGGAGGACGCGAGCCGCGACGAAATACTGGCGGCGATGGAAGGACATCTTACGGGAAACAAGGCGGTGATGATCACTCCCTGTTGCGATGGGTCAAAATGATGAACTTTCGTCGATGCATTTTCAGAGAAGCTGAATTCCACCCCATGATGAGGCAGCGAGGGATCAAGAAGGCCCTGAGTTGGCTTGGCGGACTAGCCATTGTCGCCGCAAGCTGCGGTGTTGCCGCCGGTCAGAATGCTGGAAGCGAGCCTCCGGCGGGCCCAAGGATCCTGGTTCCGAATCCTCGCTCGGACGCCGAGCCCGTCAGCGGCGGCGGGCCGGCTCCCGATGTGGCACCGGGACCGGGGCATCCGCGGCAACCAACGATAAGATCGACGGCATTTGCCGACTACGGCTGGCTGCCGCTGAAGTATGCTCCCAACGCTGCGAAAATGGTGACGTTCGACGCGAGTTCACCGCCGCTGGCCTGGACTGCGCCGCCGCAGGGAACGGTTTCTGTTGTCCTGACCATGACTGACTTGGAGACAAGCTCCGGCGGCAATCCTCAGGATCAATTGCTGTGGGCGGTCGTCAATCTGCCGCCCAGCACTCGCCTTTTGGCGGAGAGCACGACGCGAGGCCGGACAGCCATGTTGCCGGCGGCAGCGTTCCAGCTCAGCTTTCTCACGAACGGATACATTGGCCCAATGCCGGGGGCAAACCTGCATGCCCACCATTACCTTTTCGAGCTCTACACCTTGGACAAGCTACTCGAAGTTCCCCGCGACGTGACACTCGACCAGCTCAAGGCGGCGATGAAGGGCCATCAAACGGGTCAACGGGGCGTGCTGGTCGTCAAGTGCTGCGTCAACTCAAGATAGCGTAATTCCGGCGGCCAAGAACTACGGATGCAGCGGCACGCGAGCCGGACAAATGTCAGTTAGTCTCTGATGGGCACGCGTGTCAGTTGACCGCCACTGTCTCGAATTTCGCCGCCTGCCCCTCGCTCAGCGCGTCGTCGGTGATGATATCGTCGATCTCGGCGAGCGGCGCGAGACGACCGATGGTGCGCGTGTCGAACTTGTCGCTGCCGAGGAGGAGAGTCGTTTTCTGAGTGCCGCATCATCGCCCGCTTGAGCTGGACGAGGTCCCGCGACGTATCCGATGTCCTTGAACCGTTCGACAACCAAGACACGCATCGACTCATCTCCACCTTGAGTTGGCTGTGAATCCCGATACCCCGCTACGGGCCGGCTTCGATTTCGCGGAAGAACCATTTGTGGAAACCGCGTGAGAACAGCCACTCGATGCGGTCTCCACTCCAGAAGAGCCGTCTGCGTTCGTGGGTGAGGTGCTTCAGCTCTTTCAGGAAACTCGCGGTGCGCTGAGCATCGGCTGCAAACACGGCATGCGATCGAATGGATTTCGCCCACGCAGCGACAGCGGGAAAGCGCTGCAGATCGAGCTGCAGGCCGAACGTCCGCATCGCCAACGACCGCGTTGCCCTTCAACAGCAGCCGCTTGCCGAAATCCCAGCCGTTGGCGTCGAGGTCCCCCTCGGGCGGAAATTCGATGACGTCGCGCGGCAGCCAGGGCGTAAGGTGCTGGGACACGCGCCGCACGAAAATGAAACGGCAGTCGTAATCGCTGTCCGGAGAGGGGAAACCTCATGCGCGGCTTCCGCGCTCGATCGCCAGCGACAGGAAGACCTGATGCTCCGTGGTGACCCAATCGAACAACGCGTCGATCTGCGCGACCCGGCCGGCGTCCATGTCAGGTGGGATATTCCGCAAGGTCGGGCCTTTTGCTTTTGCTGTCGCATGAGAGCGTCGCCACCCAACTTGGCCGAGGGTGGCTGAATCGCAATTGCCGCGGCATACTCAACATCCCGCACAGGAGGCGGCTTGCACGATGCGCTGTGTTCTCGTCAGCAACAGGATGGACCTTCGCAAGTTTCTTGGGCTAGAGCTCGCGCGGATCGAAGACCGCGTCGAGGTGGTCGACCATCGCCCCAGCGGCACCGACACGGAGGTGCGCATGGCGCTCGCCTGGCACCCGCCGGCCGATGCGTTCGAGGCCTATCCGAACCTGCAGGTCGTCGGCTCGACCGGCGCAGGCGTCGACAGCATTTTGACCTGCCCGAGCCTCAGGACAGGCGTCGATGTCGTCCGCGTTGTCGATCCGGCGCAAGCGAAAATGATGGCGGGTTTTGTCGTCTGGCATGTGATCAACCACCAGCGGCGGTTCGCCACCTTTCAGGCCCAGCAGCGCGAAGAGGTGTGGCGCACGCTGCCGCAGCGCGCCGCATCGAGCGTGCCGGTCGGCCTGCTCGGGTTCGGCGCGATGGGCCACGCTGTCGCAACCAGTTTGCTTTCGCTCGGTTTTCCCGTGATGGCATGGAGCCGGACGGCGAAGCCAGCCTTCGCGTCGGTCCGGACCTTTCATGGCAGCGACGGGCTGACCGCGATGCTGCGCGAGACCGAGGTGCTCGTGAACCTGTTGCCGCTGACGGCGGAGACCGTCGGCATCCTCGATCGGCGCGTGTTCGGCGCGATGCGCCGCGGCGGCTATCTGATCCAGGTCGGCCGCGGTGAGCACACGGTCGAGGACGACCTGCTTGCTGCGCTCGACAACGGCCAGCTCTCGGGCGCAGCGCTGGACGTGTTCAATACCGAGCCGCTGCCGAAGGCGCATCCGTTTTGGCACCATCCGAACGTCGTCGTCACGCCGCACGATGCCTGCGACGCCAGCCCGCGCGCAGTGGCGGACATGCTGCTGGCGATCGCCGAAGCGGTGCAGGCCGGTACGTGCCTGCCGAACGCGGTCGACCGCGCGCGCGGCTACTGATCAAACGCTGCGAAAATCGTAGCCGAGCCGCGGGAAGTGGACGACCACGTTGCCGACCTGTGGGTCTCTGCGGCTGAGCGCGATCTCGTCGGTGTCGATCAGCACCAGCTCGCCATCGACGGGGTCGCGGCCGTAATCGTCGGCGCGGATGCG
>Ga0075367_10000207_pt1 | contig 19675 bp, 16 predicted proteins | sample EndMethybrTD3032_FD_71399 | JGI IMG/M metagenome (GOLD analysis project Ga0075367, IMG submission 71399) | Populus endosphere microbial communities from Tennessee, USA - Endosphere MetaG P. TD hybrid TD303-2 | ecosystem: Host-associated > Plants > Roots > Endosphere | place: USA: Tennessee... | reverse complement strand
CCCCAGAGCGGATCCCGTTTGGCACCGATGACGAGCTCCAGACCCTTCGCCGCCATCTTCTCCACCAGGACGCCATCGAGCTTCAGGTCTGGCTGATGACGCTTGATGTTACCCAGCAGGGTTACCCAGGCAGAACGAAGGTCTTCTTCATTTTTGACGTTGAGGATCACGCCGCCGGCTTCCGTCTTGTGGGCGAGCGCGCCTGCTTGCGCCTTCAGCACCACCGGGAAACCGATGTTATTTGCGAGTTTGACTGCGTCATCAACGGTAGTAACCAGCGCGCCGTCCGGAATTCTTATTCCAGCGGCGACAAGTAGCTGTTTGCCGAGCCACTCAGGTTGAGTACCAGAACCGAGCTTCGGCAGATTGGCGATCGGCTGATGTTTGACCCGATCTTTCGCACGAAGTTTGGCTCTGGCGTGATGCGTGGCTTGCGCCATGGCGCGCATGCTGCGATCTGCAGAGCGCGAAACCATCATGCGGTTTTCGCGGGCTGCATCCTCGAACTCCTTGGGAAGTGGCGAACGGTCGCCGAGTGGGGCATAGATCAGCGGCTTTGTACTGCCCTTTGTCGCCGCGAGCAGATAGTTCAAGTATTTCATCGAAAGTGCTGGGTTGGTGCCGAGCGGCGCTGAAATCACAAGGCCGCCGAGTGCTGGATCATCGAGCAGCGCCTTAGGTCCGATCTCCATCAACTCGGGCTGCCAGATCGTTGCAGTTCCAAGATCAAGCGGGTTCTTTGGTGGAATGAATGCCGGCACCTGTGGTTTCAGGAAGGCTTCGGTCTCCTTCGAAAGCGCGGGCACGTCGAGACCGAGGTCTTCATAGAAATCATAGGCGAGGGCGCAGAACGCGCCCGAGAATGTAAGAACAGCGGGGCCTTGTGTGGGCGGGTTCGGAAAGCGAGCGAGAATCTCGGCCGTGTCCACCAGTTCATCAAGCGTGTCGACAAGCGCGATGCCTGAGTTGGTGACAATCGTTCGCATGACCGCATAGTCGCCGGCCAGCGCGCCTGTGTGTGATGAGACGGCGGCTTTGGCCTTTGAGCTGCGACCCGGCGAAAGCATGAGGATGGGTTTGCCGGCATCACGTGCGCGTGCGGCCGCCGCAATGAATTTATCCGTTTGGCGAAATTCTTCCACATAGACGATGATCGCTTTTGTCTTTTCGTCGCTTGAGAAGAAATCGATAAACTCAGCAAGCCCAAGTCCCGCTTCGTTTCCGGTTGAGATGTTGTAAGAGGTCGGAATATTCCGTGCATCGAGGGCTTGGCGAATGTGGCCGGCCAGGCCGCCACTCTGCGACACAATGGCGACCGCCGGATCGCGGTCCGATTGAATGGTCGGTACCTTGGCGGCGCCCGTGAAACCAATCACTACGCTATCAACGTAATTTGTGTAGCCAAGACAATTGGGGCCGAGCACCGCGATATTGGCGTCGCGGGCAATTCGTGAGAGTTCGTCCTGAGCGGCTCGTTCGCCGACTTCGGCAAAACCGGACGAGAAAATCACGGCTGCCTTCACGTGGCGCCGGGCGCATCCCTCCAATGCTTCTTTCACGCCCGATGCTGGCAGCGTGAATACAGCCACGTCAACGTTCTCGGGCAGCTCATCGACCGTTTGCAGCACTTGAATTCCGTCGACCAGTCCACCGCTGCGGCCAACGAGATGGATGGGACCTTTGAAGTCGTTAAGCTTCAGATTGTTGAGCACCATGTGACCGGCACTTCCGGCTTTCGACGACATGCCAATGATGGCAACCGACGCTGGGCGCATCATGGTGCTAACAATATTGGTCATCTCAACTCCACATCCAGCTCGAATATTGCGCCTTTGACTTACCGAGGCGGGCTATAAAAGTATAGTTGTTACCTAATTTTGCGACCACATGTCGCCGCTGCATGTGCAAAAAAAGCCCGCGTAGGCGCGGGCTTTTCGCCGGTTCACTACGCATGCGAAGATAGCGAGTTGGGCGGCTTGGGCCGCCGGGAGGAACCTTCGCTGGTCGAGGCGCCGGACGGGTGAAGGCAGACAACCGGGGATGACATCGTAAGCCAAAGATGAGGCTCCGTACCGCAAAAAGAGTATAGTATATACATAAAATGAACTGCAAGATGAGGCGATTGATAACCGAGGGCGGAAGATGCCGCGACTGAAGCTGAGCGTCGCCATGTGGGATTATGATCGGGTTCGGGCTCTGATGGACGGACGCGTTGAGGTAGAGGGTTGCGACATTAACGTAGTCGTCATGGCACCCGAGGAGTGCTTCCACCGGGCTTGGTACCATCAGGAATTCGACGTCTGCGAAATCGGCTTCAGCGCCCATGTCATCGCCGTTTCGCGCGGAGAAGCGCCATACCGCGCCATCCCGGTTTTTCCGTCCCGAAGTTTCCGACACTCCTGCATTTACGTGCGCAACGACCGCGGGATCGACGTACCTGCCGATCTACGTGGCAAAAAAATTGGCGTCCCCGAATATCAGCTAGCCGCGCCGATGTGGGCGCGAGGGTTACTCGCGGACCAGTACGGCGTTAAGCCCGAAGAGATTGTATGGTTTCAGGGCGGCATGGAGGAAGCAGGGCGCGCGGAAAAGTTTCGCATGAACCTTCCGGCCGATTTTCCGCTCCATCCAGCACCGGAAGGTGAGACACTCAATGGCATGCTCGAAAAGGGTGTGCTCGATGGCATTATCGCGCCACGTACGCCGCGCGCCTACGTGACGAAGGCCGCACCGGTGCGGCGACTGTTCGAGGACTTTGAACAAGTCGAGAAGGAATATTTCCGTCAGACCGGCATATTCCCCATCATGCACGCAATCGGCATCCGCAACGCGTTGGCTGACGAGCATCCGTGGCTCGCAGCCAGTCTGCTAAAGGCTTTCCGGACAGCGAAACAAATCGCGCTCGATGATCTGCTGCAGACTGCCGCCTTGAAAGTCTCCCTGCCTTGGGGAGTTCAGGCGGCGCAGGAAGCCCGTGCCTTGATGGGATCGGACTGGTGGCCATACGGCGTCGCAGAATCCCGCAAAACCCTTGAGGCGATGGTGCGCTACTCATTTGAGCAGGGGTTGTCGGTCCGCCGTGTCAGTGTCGATGAGCTATTTGCCGCGTCAACTTTGAAAGAAGCTAAAATCTAAGCGGACATGATGTGCCTATAGCACGATGATTTCCTGGGGTGTCTTGAGCATGCGCTTCGCGCCGTTCTTAGTCACAAGGAAACTCATGTTGACCGGATAGCCCCAGGCATCGTCGGCGTGCGTCGTGGGATGCAATGAGACGACCATGTTTTCTTCAAAGGGCAGGTTGTCGCCAAGAGGGCTCAGGGCGGGTCGTTCGACGAGGTCGACGCCTTGCGCATGTCCCAGCAAGCGTCCCTCGCGCGGGTAGCCTTTGCGATCCATGAACTTGTCGTTGGCTTCCATCAATTCAATCGGGGTCACACCGGGCTTTAGCATGTCCGCCAAAATATTCTGCGCTTCGACCACGTCATCGAATACACGCTGAAGTCCGGGCGGCACTTGGCCGAAACACAACGTTGGCATCGCTTCGCTGTAATACCCTTCCTGCTCGCAGGCTTCGATCAGCATGGCGAACTGGTCGCCTGGCTGCATGATCCGGTCGCCGGGTCCCGCATATTTGCAGATAGAACCAGGAGGCGCGGAGCCAGCCATCAGAGTCTGCGCGGTGCTGCCAGCCTTGAACAGCATGAACCGCACTTCTTCCATGACGTCACGGGCAATGATTCCCGGTTTTGCGACCTTTTTGATGACATCAACTCCTGAGTCATGCATGGCAGCGGCTCGGCGCATGTAGCCGAGTTCTTCCTCGCTCTTGACCGCCTTCAATGGAACGAGCAATTCGGACTGATCCGAAAACGCGACATTCGGAAAAGCGGCTTGCAGGGCGAGATACGCGGACGCGGAAAGATAGCCCATTCCAAGAAGGCCGATGCGCTTAGGCTTTGTCGCTTGAATTGCATCGACAAGGATGGCGACTTGATTATCACATTTAATGTTGGCTTGGGCGCAACTGGAAAAGTGCCTGATCCCATATGAGTCGTGGGGGCGATGATGAATGTGATCGCCGTGTGAGGCCAATAAAACATTTCCGGATATAGGAATTGCGGCAAGCGTGCCGGCAAAACCCGTGCGGCCGGTCAGCCACCGCATATAGCCGAATGGATGGCCGGTCGGCGCGATCAGCCAGTCGATACCAGCGTGCGCCATCGCGGTTCGGGTTAATGCCCAGCGACGATCAAGCTCTTGATCTGAAATCATTGGACGTCTCGCTAAGCTATCCAGATTATTGAGGTGTTCGCCTCGCGGAAAGGCAGCCGTGCAGTATCACGAAGACACTAGTCTTCGGGCTGAATCCCGGCTGACTGAGCGGCTTCTTTCCAGAAGGCGATCTCGCTGACGATCTGTGATCGAAACTCTTCCGGGGTGCTGACCGAGATGTCGAGGAATAGCTGGCCCATGCGCTCCGAGTATTCTTTGGTCTCGGACATAGCCTTGAATTCATTGGCAAGCAGGTTCGTAACGTCCTGGGGCATTTTGGCGGGCCCTAGTATGCCGTACCAAGCGACCAGCGTAGCTTTCGGATAGCCCAATTCAGCTACGGTCGGAACGTTCGGTAGATTAGCCGTTCTTGTCCGCCCAGTGACGGCAAGGGGATGCAACTTGCCGGCAGCCATATGAGGCGCACCGCTGGTCTCGGTCGCGTAGAACATGTCGATTTGACCGCTCATAACGTCGGTCATGGCCAGCACGGCGCCCTTGTAGGGCACGTGCACCATCTTGATGCCAGCCTCGGCGCAGAAGAGCTCAGCGCCCAGATGCTGGGGCGTGCCGTAGCCCGATGAGCCATACGTGAATTTGTTCGGGTTGGCCTTTGCGAGTTCAATGAATTCGCGAAGGCTTTTAACGCCCAGGTTGGGGCGGACTACGAGGACGTGGGGTTGCGTTACGAGGCGTGCGACGGGGGTGAGGTCGCTTGTAATGTCGTATGAGATTTTCCGAGAAACCGCCGGTTTCATCGAAACCGACGTACTCACAATTACCAGCGAGTGCCCGTCGGGATCTGACTTCGCTACGGCGCTGACGCCAAGGTCTCCGCCGGCACCCGGTCGATTTTCAACGATAGCAGGCTTCCCAAGCCGGTCTTGCAGCCGTTGAGCCAGCAAGCGCGCAACCACGTCATTCACGCCACCGGGCGCATTCGGGTTGATGATTTGAATGGTTCTGGTTGGATACGTCTGTGCCGATACACGCCGAGGAAGCGCAACGGATGCTAGCGCTCCCGTCGTGAATACGCGACGGCTGATTGAGCTCCATCCAGACAATTGTGTCTCATTATTCATGGTGTCCTCCCAGGTAAAGTTTCTGTTGTTTGATGAACTGCTAGACCGCCACGGAGACAGCAGCTGCGGCGTGCCTGTTGACCGGGCGCTTCAAACCGAGGTTTTCGCGAAGGGTGGTTCCCTCATATTCGGTGCGGAAAATGCCGCGCCGGTGCAGTTCTGGCACCACAAGCTCAACAAAGTCGTGCAGGCCGCCCGGCAGGTACGGGGGCATGATGTTGAAGCCGTCGCAGGCGTGCTCGGAAAACCATCGCTCCATGTGATCGGCAACCTCTTGGGGGCTGCCTACGACGAAGCTTTTCCCGCGAGCGCTGATGGCTCGGTACGCGAGCTGCCGGATCGTGAGATTTTCACGGCGGGCGAGGCTGACCCAATTATCAAAGCCGCTTAGTGTGCCGTTCTTTGGATTCGGCTTTAGATCGTTGGGAAGCTGTTCGTCAAAATTGGCTTTAGACAGATCAACGCCGCCCAATACCAACGACAAAAGCTCTCTAGCGACGATCGGATCGACCATCGACTGGAGGGTTTCGAATTTTGCGTTCGCTTCTTCCGTGGTCCTGCCGACGATGACGCTAAGGCCAGGAAGTACTTTGATGCCAGCCGGATCTCGGCCCAGCGAGGCAGCTCGATCCCTAATCTGTTTATAATAGGCCTTCGATGCTTTAATTTCGAAGTGATTGCTGAAGATAACCTCGGCGAAGGCTGCACCAAGCTCCAATCCGTCCGCAGACGCGCCGGCTTGCACCATCACCGGGTAGCCCTGCGGCGATCTGGGGACATTAAGAGGGCCGGCTACCTTAAAGTGCTCTCCCTTATGATCGAGTTTATGCAGGCGTGTCGGGTCGAAGTAGATTCCAGACTTGCGGTCACGCAAGAACGCATCATCGTCCCAGCTATCCCAAAGGCCTTGTACGACCCGGCAAAATTCGTGTGCGCGGTGGTAACGTTCGGCGTGGTTGAAGTGGGTGTCTCGATTGAAGTTGCGGGCTTCGTCTTCAAAGCCTGAAGTGACGACGTTCCACCCTGCACGGCCGTTGCTGATGTGATCCAGCGATGCGAATTTCCGCGCAACGTGGTAAGGCTCGTTGAAGCTGGTGGACGCCGTTGCGACGAGACCAATTCTCTTCGTCACAGTCGAAAGTGCGGAAAGCAGCGTCAGCGGCTCAAATCCCGCGATGTACTGGGCGGACCGTTTGATCACCTCAGGATTGCCGGTTCGAACGCTGATATTGTCGGCTAGGAAAATCAGATCGAACTTTCCGGCCTCTGCGAGCGAAGCAATTTCGACGTAGTGTTGGAAGTTCACGTTCGCATCGGCCGCAGCGTCGGGATGACGCCAGGATGCGACGTGATGACCGGTGGGATTAAAAAAAGCGCCTAGCCGGAGCTTTTCGCCACGCCGCATGAGCTCTCCCCCTCGAACTGTCGCCTAGAGCAATTATGTATAGTATGTACACAATGTCCGTTGGAGGCAAGGTTGGCTGTTGATTGACCTTTGAGGCGTCGGTTCGGCGTGGAATTCTATGGTATAGCGGCGGGGAGGGGTCATTTGCCGGCCCGTTGCGCAGCGGCGCGACCATAGGAATCGCAGACGGAAATGACGAAACGACCAAGCCACGTGCGATCGACAGACAAGCACCGAAGGATCAGAGAGGTTGAGACCTTAGACCACCAATCTCACGGCAACGTTATTCGTCTTGCGCTGCGCGCCTTCACGCGTGTTTTGAACCACATCGCTTCTGAATTTGAGATCAGTCCGGCTCAGTATCGAATTTTGCGAAATTTGGGCAACGGCACTGGATATACCCAGCTTGAACTCGCGCGCTTGACGGCCATGGAGCGGCCGTTCGTCTCCCTGACGATTAAGCAGTTGAGGGAGGCTGGGCTCGTCACCACTAGACCCAGCGCCGAAGATGGACGCCGTATTGACGTTGTGTTGACCGCGAAGGGAACGAAGGTGAGGGCGCAGCTATTCGAGGCGCTGCGCCCGAATGACAGTATTGCCGCCAAGGGGCTTTCTAAAGAAGACTTAGGTGCGTTCAACCGAGTGCTGCGCACAATGACGCAGAACATGGAAAAATACGGCGATGAACTTGAAGCTAAACAAAAGGAGCGAGGCTAGCCAGGTCATCGCATTCCGACATCATGGTGTCGCTGCGCTCGTCGATAACATCGTCGTCGGCCTCCGAGATAAAAAATGCGACGTTATGGTCGTGCAGGGTGCGGAGGATCTAGACCGGCAAACCATTGATTATGCCTCGGTCGGTGCGCTGGTTGTGAGTACCGGCATTCGGTGTAGCCGATCCTTTCTGGAGTTGTTTCCAAATTTGGCAGGCGTGATCTTTGTCGCTATTGGAACCGAGTCGATCGATCTGCATGACGCGGCCGAGCTAAACCTTGTTGTTGCGCATGGTGCAACAAGCGAAAACTGGGACAGCATGGCAGAAGCCACTGTCCTTCTGATGCTGGCGCTCCTCTATGATCTCCGGCATGTCGAAACGCTGCTGGCTGATAACGCGCCGCGGCCGACCGATCCCCCCGGCCGCATGCTCAAAGGCAAGACCGTTGGTTTGGTGGGATTCGGCAGGATCGCGCACAGCATTGCCAGCCGGCTCGATGGCTGGGGTGTTGATATCCTGGTGTGTAGTCCTAGTGCTGCTGACTCCAATTTGCCCAGGAGTTGCCGAGCTTGTGGTTTGGACGAGTTACTTCGGCATAGCGACGTAGTGAGTCTTCATGCGGCAGTTACGGATCAGACGAGAGGCATGATCGGACAGCGTGAGTTGGCGCTGATGAAGCCGTCTTCTTTTTTGGTGAATACTGCGCGCGGCGCTTTGGTGGATGAGCCGGCGTTGGTTGAGGCGCTTCGAAACGGTCGCATCAAGGGCGCCGCGCTGGATACGTTTGCGCGCGAGCCTCTCGACGTGGCGAGCCCGTTGAGGCAGTTTTCAAATGTTATCCTGACCCCCCATCTGATTGGCCATACGCAGGAAGCCATCGGCTCTCTGGTAGAGGCGTGCGTAGAGAACACATTGCGCGTCATCGAAGGCCGGACGCCATTGATCGTGAAGAATCCTCAGCAACTTCAGGCTTGGCTGGCCGCGAGACGTTAGCGCGCCCGTCGTTTTTTTTGCAGAAGACGGCGACTAATCGACCCCGTGGCATTCCCGCCTTGATGCGCAATGGACGACAGATACTTTTTGCCTCGTTTGCGGGGGCCGCTGGTCACAACTGGCGGTGCTCGTTTAGCTCTTCCTGGCGCGCGCGCCCGATTGCTCGACTTCTCCGTCAATTCCATGTTCATGGGCGCGCGGCTGTAAACGTTGTTTACCTGCACCAGTACTGAAGCCAACAAACCAGTTGGCGTGACGGAAATCGCGTGTCCACGCGTCGATTGAAGAATTCCCGATTTTTGGAGACGAGAGCCGGAGACCGGCGCGTCGCACTGGATGCGCAGGTGCCGGTGAAAGCGTCATAGCTGCTGCCTTCTTTGGACGGGCGTAAAGCGAGTTCGCCGTGATCTCGTCCTCTCTATGCTAATTTGAAAATCGGTGTCCCGTAGTCTTCCAACGAAAGCTCGAGAAGGCGGGGCTGCAATTCCGTTGCCACCAGCGTTAGGTTGTCCACTGTCTCGGCGTGATCGAGCGTTCCAGCTTGCCCCATCATCAGAAGGTTTCCGAAGCCTCCAACATCGGCATAGAACTGCTTGAGCTGATCGAAAACGTCGTCCGGCGTGCCGACGAACATCAGGCCGCGATCCATATAGTCCTGTACCGTCGCGTTTGGCGGTACCGACAGAAAGCCGCTCGTCTTCTGGCGCGTCGCCTTCACCATTTCATCAACGGAAGCAAAGCCGGGCGGATTACGAAACTGCGCATCGACACGCATGGCCGTATCGAAATAGCCCTTCATTTTGGCGGCGCGCTTGAATGCTTCCGCGCGCGATCCCGCTACGGAGACGACGGCGAGGTAACCGAGCTTGTCCTCGCTTGCTGTACGGCCGTGCGCCAACTTGTAGCTCTCGCGGTAGCCATCAAACACTGAGCGCGCGACAGTGCCAGACAGAAACGTCGCACAGGTGTAGTCGTATTTTGCGTGGAGCCGTGCGCTGCCGGCTCCTGATGCCGTCATCCAGATCGGCGGATGAGGGGACCGGATGGCCCGCGGCCAGACGCTCACTGTGCGGTAGTGAAAATAGCGGCCCTCCCAGGAGAAGGTTTCGCCCGTGTTGCTCAGCGCCTCGACAATAAGATCGTGCGCCTCCCAGAAGCGATCCATGAAGTGGGTCGGCTGCTTGTTGGACATGAACAGCTCGTAGCCGGCGCCTTTCACCAGCCCGACCTCCAGCCGGCCTCCAGAAATTGCATCGACCATCGCGATTTCTTCCGCGACGCGGAGAGGGTCCGAACGGTTGGCGAGCGGGATGCCGAGCGCAAGCAGCCGCGCCTTCTTGGTCTGTCGTGCGAGAATTGCGAGCGTCGTCATGCACGAGGCCGACATGCACGAGGCCGTGGAGTGATGCTCGTTGACCATGATGTTGAGGCCGAGTTCGTCGGCCAGCATGTACTCGTCGAGATAGCGGTTGAGTAGCGTACCCGCCTGAACCGGATCGCAATGGCCCGGCGAGAACGTAACGCCGATCGATCCCGGCTGAGACCACGCCGGCGTGTAAGGCTGTTCGCTAAACTGCCATACGCGCATGGGCAGCCTCCTCGGTATCGCAGTTCGAGGAAAATTGACCGATGAGTTGCCCGAGTTTGTCGGGTTGGTCGACGTAAATGCGATGGCCGCAATGATCAATCGTTTCGAGGCGCGCATTACGCAGCGTGCGAACGTATTCCGCCCCGTACTTCACGGGTATCAGCGCATCGTCTAGGCCCCAGATCACAAGAGTTGGAACGCCAATGCGATGAAGTCGCTGGGCGAGTTTCGGATCGTTGAGATAGGGCGACCAGCCGTAGAGGCTGACCGCTTCCCGCCCGCGCATCACGCGGCGCACCTGGTTTTCGTCGGCGCTGGCGAGATCGGGTTCGGCGTAAGGCGTGAGCTGCAACAGTTGTTGTACCTCGCGCGCGGGCATCATGAAGATGTCCTGCATGTCGCGCTTGCGGCGGTCGGATGTGCGAAGCCCCAGCGGTGCGCCAAGGACAAGCTGCGAAATGCCAATCTGATTCTTGATCAGCATCTCCGCCGCTATCCATCCGCCGAAAGACATGCCGATGACGATGGCGTTGGTCAACTTCAGTTTTTCCACGAGTTCCAGATACAGGTAAGCAACGTCGTCGATCGTGTCGAAACTCGACGGCAATTCGCTGGCGCCAAACCCAGGATGCGAAGGCGCGAACACATCGAATTGTTTTGAAAGCTCACGGATCATATTGAGCGAACCTTCCAGTCCGTCCATGCCGTGAAGGAACAGCAGCGGCCGGCCCTGACCCAGCCGGAGAAGCTCCAGTGAAACGCCGGCGATGTCTGTGCAGACGGCACCCTCAAGCGGTGCGGGCTCCATCCTTTCGGGCTTCATAAACTCCTCCTTCGCGAGCGATGGGGAGCGTGTCTGACCCGAGCGATAGCGTCCAATTCCTTGTTAGGCCCGTATTGATGCCGCCCGGTTATCGGTTAAGTGGTTTGCTCTCAAAAAAGGTCTCAGCGGGAGAACTGTCGCACGAGGCTTGTGAGCGCCGGCGCTTTGTTGTCGCGTCGCCAGACCAAGATAAGGCTAAAGGAAACGTCCAGGCCGCGGACCTTGCGTAGCAACAGGTCGCGCGGCATGCGCGATTCCACCTCGGAACCGACGAGACCTACACCCATTCCGGCAGAGACGAGGCTGAGTTGGATCGAAAGTGTCGAGACCTCCTGGATGATGAGGGGAGACAGTCCGCTTTGAACGCAGCCCGAAAGAAGCTGGTTGTTGTAGCGTTGAAGGTTGTCACGGCTTAGCCATACGAGGGGTTCGTCCTTGAGTTCGTGGACATCGATGGTCTTTTTCTTTGCCAAGCGATGATGGGCGGGTACTGCAAGTCGGATCGTGCTTACGCCTATGGTGGTGGAATTGAGCGCGCGTTCATCGTCCGCCGAACGATGCACGTCATAAACGATGGCGGCGTCGAGCTTTCCTTCATGCAGTGCGCGGATTTGAGCGACGGAGCTCAACGGCTGTAATTCGATAGCAATGTTCGGGAATGCGCGGCGGAACGCATTGATCCGGTTTGGGACGCTGTCATGCCAGGACGCGACGTCGTTAAAGCCGACCGAAAGACTTCCGGCGCTGCCGGCGGCAAAGCTCCGCGCCTTTTTGCCGGCGGCATCGACATGAGACAGGATTTCCCCAACTTCATCGGCATAGGTTCTGCCGGCAACTGTCAACCGGACGCCGCGGGGCAATCGTTCGAGAAGCTCGACGCCAATTTCCTCTTCCAGTTGCCGGATCTGCCGCGACAGCGCGGGCTGAGCGACGCCGAGCATCTGGGCAGCGCGCCCGAAATGTTCCGTCCGCGCGACCGCGGCGAAATATCGTAAGTGCCTCAGTTCCACATCCCAACCGATACCTCTCAGGTATCAATCGGGCAATAAAAAAGACTTGGACGGCATCTAGATCGGCGGGGAGACTTGACGCTGTGGAATGAAAATTCCGCGGGAGGCATTCGCATGCGCCCCCTGGAGGGCAAGGTCGCCGTTATTACCGGCGCAGCCGGTGGACAAGGCTGCGCGGAAGCCGCTGCTTTTGCGGAGGCGGGTGCCATTGTTGTTGCGACGGACATCAGTGACGACCTCGCTTCGAGATTTGCCGCCGCCGCGGGCTCCATTACCTGTCTCAAACATGACGTGACGCGCGAACAAGACTGGCAGCGGGTTGTCGGCACCTGTCTAGATCGCTGGGATCGGGTCGACGTCCTTGTGAACAATGCCGGCATCTATAGACCAGCATCTTTGATGGACACGGACGCGGCGCTTTTTGATCTCCATTTGAACGTGAATGCGCGCTCTGTGTTTCTCGGTATGCGCACCGTGATGCGGCCGATGAAGGAAAGGCGATCCGGCGCCATTATCAACATTGCTTCCGGCGCGGGCGCGGGAGGCACGGTCGGAATCTTCGCTTATTCGACATCGAAATGGGCCGTGCGTGGAATGACACGCTCGGCCGCGCGCGAACTCGCGCCTTTCAATATCCGCGTGAACGCGGTTCTTCCGGGATTGATCGATACGCCGATGGTCGCGAACCGCGCCGGGAAGGACGCGTTCATCAATCGCGTGCCGCTTGGGCGTATCGGCACGCCGGAGGATGTGACGCGCGTTGTGCTGTTTCTGGCGTCCAATCCCGATTCCTACGTCACTGGAGCTGAAATCCCGGTCGATGGAGGTTATCTGGCGTGACACTCAGTCTGATTGGCCGCGTTCGGGTACGAAAATAAGTTTGTCTGTGAGCAGACAGCGAGGGAGGAATTGGAATGCTCGGGAAAATGATGCGCGCAGCTATGCTGTCGGCTTTGGCGATCGTTAGCGTCTCGATTCCGGCGTTGGCTCAGGAGAAATATCCGTCGAAGGAAATACATTTCATCTGCGGCTTTCCGCCGGGCAGCGGCGCCGACGTCATGGTTCGTTTTTTTGCCGATAAGATCGGCAAGAAGACCGGAAACGTCATCGTCGTGGACAACCGGCCGGGCGCGGGCGGCATCCTCGCGCTGACGACAACGGCGCGCGCCGCGCCCGACGGTCATACGATCCTGGTCTCCGGCGGAACCGCCGCCGCAATCAACGCCAATCTCCTGAAGGCGCCGCCGATCGATATAGGCAAGGACATCAGGGCCGTTGCCACGATCAATCAGATTCCCTTCGTCGTCGCGGTCGACCCGAAGTCGCCTTACAAGTCGCTCCCGGAATTGACGGAGGCGCTGCGCAAAAAGGGAAACAAGGGGAACTACGCCTTTGCGACGCCGTTCGCCAAGGTGATTGCGGAGTCCTACAAGACCGAGGCGGGCCTGCAAACGGTCGAGGTCTCCTACAAGGGCTCCATCGATTCGCTGAACGATCTGGCTAGCGGCGCGGTCGATTTCGCCGTTTACGATCCGACGATGGCGCTTGCTCAACAACGGGAAGGAAGACTTCGCCTGCTCGCCGTCTCGTCGCCCGAGCGTTTCCGGCCGACGGGAGATATTCCGACGTTCAGGGAGTACGGCATCAATATCGACATGCTCGGATGGTGGGCGGCCATGGTGCCGGCGAAGACCCCGGACACTATCGCCCAGACGATCAATCGCTGGTTCGGCGACGCGCTCGCCGATCCCGAGACCGCTGCATTCCTGATCAAGAGCGGTGCGGACGTGCTTGTGATGTCGCCGGAAAAGACTCATGCCTATTTTCTGGAAGACATCAAGAACTGGGCGCGATTGGTCGAGATGGCGCGGATCGAAAAGCAGTAACCGGACGGCGTTGTCACCTGGCTGCTTTGTCACCATCTGGCTGCGTTGCCCGGCGAGGCTGCGCCGTCGCCGGGTGAGGCCGCTGATCAGCCCCTTCCGTCGCGGTACGGGTACTCGCCCGATTCCGGGCGGGGCGGAACGTCGAGATCCGGGATGGAGGGCTGGAAGCCGAAGGCGGTGTCGACCTGCCGGTCATAAATGGCGTTGACGCGGGAGTGGATGCGCCAGCCCTCGCCGGTGCGGCGGTAGGAGACGTCATAGCATCCGATCGACTGGGTTTGGGTGGATCGGCCGTGCTCAATCAACTTGCCACGGTACGAAACGAGGATGCGCGAGGTAGCTGCGTCACCGTCGATCGCGAAATGCGGCAGGTGCAGCATGTGCACGCAGCTCACGCGGTTCGACTCGCAATACCTGGCCAGATTTGCGCGTCCCTGAATGAAGATCGGCTCGCCCATCCCGGCAAGCTGGCGGCGCGAGTAAGCGCCGTCCTCGGTGAACAGGCCTGCCCATGCCTGCGCTTCCTTGCGATCGAAGAAGAAGGCATACGCACCCTCCAGCCGCAGAAGCTCGAGCTGATCCTCCACTCGTCTCAGCCGCAGCTCCAGGCTGTTCAGATCTGACATGGGTTCCTCGCGTTCGGTTATGTTTCGCTTTCGTGGACGTGTGACGAAGCGAAAGGTGGCTTTGTCCAAGTCTCGCAAGTGTACGCGCGGAGGGTGCGGCGAAGATACTCTGCACCCGAGCGACACCCCGTTCTCTCGATTCCCCAGCCATCCGCCTATTGAAATTCAGGTGAGCACGGGAGTCGAGTGGGGAGCAAGACGCAGTAGCGAACCAACTCGATCTGCCTCTGACTGAGAATACGAGGCTGGCGATTTAAGGCCGTTGAACCCTCCACTCGTCACTATTTAAATTTGACGGACTTAGTGTGGTTCGTTTGATGAAAGACGATGCGCTCCGGAGATCCACCAGGCTTTTAGTCGAACCCAGGACTGACTGTAAAAATCTGCACTTGGTCAGTCCATTCTTTGCGACCTAGGCAAAGGCGGTTCATTTCAAATATTGAAGCAAAAGCGGACTTGGGGGTCACAAAGTACGGGTCACTTTGCTCAGGTAGGGCGGACTGTCGGGATCGAAACCTCGCCGGCGCGCCGCGGCCTCGATGGCGCGATAGGCCGGGATCAGCATGAGAACGGGATCGCAAACCGGATGACCGTCGCCGATCCAGGGCAGCGTTCCGGTCGCGCCGCCTGCGGTAAAGGCCTTCTGTCCCGCATCGTTCAGGTCGCGGACGAGGTCGTCGACGGCGGCGGTGGCTTGATCGTTTTGCCGCAGCGCCAGAACGGGCGTGGCCGCCGTGATCGATGCGCGCGGCCCGTGCCGAAGCTCGGCCGCGCTGTAACCAATAGCGGGGATCCGCAAGACTTCGCTCACTTTGAGCGCGATCTCGCGGGCGCAGCCGAGACCATATCCCCGTCCGACAACGAAGGCGACCGCCGCGCCCGCCACATTGTCGGCCCAGTTCGACCAGTCGCATGCAAGGGCGCTGGAGAGGCGGGCCGGCAGGTGGCAGAGGCTGTTGTTCAGATCGTCGTCCCGCGCCAGTGTCTCCACCAGTTTGCTCCCGGCGATCATCGATAGCACAACCGACTTGGTCGCGGCGATGGAGTGCTCGATTCCTGCCCCTATCGGCAGGAGGAGTTCAGATGCGGCGGCTGCCGGAGAATTTTCATCGTTGACGATTGCAAGCGTCAACGCCCCGGATTGTCGCGCCACTTGCGTGGCGGTGACGATATCCGGGCTAACTCCGGACTGCGACACAACGACGAACAAAGCACCGCGCATATCCAGAGGCCGCTGGTAGGCTGTCACGACCGCGGGTGCGGAGGCGGATGAGAGCATGCCAAGGTGCACTTCGAACAGGTAGCGCAGATAAACGCCAACATGACCTGAACTGCCACGTCCGCAAAATATGACGATGCGCGGCTTGGCTTGGTGGATTCGTTCGGCGATCGCGGAGAACATATCGGCGCGCGCCAAAAGGCGTTCGGCGACCGCCGGGATTTCGGCGATCTCGCGTGCCATGGCGCTCACGGCGTGCCCGTGAATTCTTTAATGGCAGAACGCAGATTGCCTCCGTGGCGCTGCAACAGCTGCACCGCGTCGCTGGTACCCAATCCGAAGCCGATTAGGATGGCCGTTTTCAGGTCGCGGTGGGCCTGTTCGAGATAGCGTGCCGCTTCTTCTTTCGGACAGCCGACGATTTCGCTGATAATAGCTACTGCGCGTCTGCTCAACTTGGCGTTTCGTGCCCGCATGTCCACCATCAGCCCGTGATAGACGCGGCCCATCTTCACCATCACGGCGGTTGAGAATAGGTTCAGCACGATCTTTTGGGCGGTGCCTGCCTTCATGCGGGTAGAGCCGGCGATCACTTCGCTTCCGGTGTCGGCGAGGATGCGATGGCGCGCAACCTCGAACAGCGGTGCGGCCGGGTTGTTGGCGACGGCGATCGTCACCGCGCCCGCGGCGCTGGACGCTCGTAAGACACCGATCGTAAAAGGAGTTGTGCCGCTCGCCGCGACACCGATGACAACATCGTTGGCGCCGATCCTCGCGTCCGTCATGATTTGCGCGCCGGCGGCCTCGTTGTCTTCCGCTCCCTCCGCACTTCGGACGAGGGCATCGAGCCCTCCCGCCATGGCGAACACGAGACGATCGGCAGGCCAGTCAAAGGTTGGCGGCAACTCGCTTCCGTCCTGCACGCCAATGCGCCCGGACGTGCCGGCTCCGGCGTAAACAATCCTGCCGCCGCGCTGTAGCGCAGGAACCGCGTCCTCCACGGCTGCGGCGATCGCACCAAGGGCGCCGCGAACCGCGGAGGCCGCCACAAGTTGCTCTTCGTACATCGCCGCGATCATCTCGCCTGCGGACCACGAATCCAGGTCGACGTAACGAGGATTGATTTGCTCAGTGCGCATGATCCTGTCCGGTTCTGTCGTAAACGCGGCCGGCATCATTCCGATCCATCGGTTCGGAGACACTAGACCTTCATGGCGGCTTGCCGGGCGAGATTTAGGGCGCCATCCACGGCATCGCCCTCGATGGGAACCAGCCGGCGCTGAACATCAGGCGCCAGCCACGGCTGCATTGGCGATGCCAGGCCGCCGAGCAAGGCGATGCGGGAAGCGCCGCATTCCGACAACCGGCGTACCAGTTCGTCGATCTGCTCCGCCGCGTCCCGCACAATACGGCGCGCGACCGGGTCCCCCGCATCGGCGTGCCGCATCACCAAGGGCGCGAAGGTCGCATAGTCCGTGGCCGTCGCCGGATCCATCCAGGCCACGGCTTCGAAAGGATCGTTATTGAAACGCATCATAACGTCGCGCGTCAGGCTGCTGTCGACAGCACGCTCGTCATGGGCGCGCAAGGCGAGGCGGATTGCGTGCAGTCCGACATCGGCGCCGCTTCCCTCATCTGAAATCGGAAAGCCATAGCCACCCACCCGGAATTCGCGCCCGCCTACAACAGCAAAGCCGACGCTGCCCGTTCCCACGATGACAATGCCGCCATTCCGGCCGCCATGGGCCCCAATGCAGGCGATAGTCGCGTCATTCACATAAACGACGGAACGGAACGGATGTGGCCGCTGCATGAGCTCTTCGAGCGCACCTTTACGGCCAACGCCCGCAAGTCCGACGCCGGCATGCATCGAATTCAATTCGCCTGAGCCAAGCCCCGCTTCTTGGAGCGCAGCGCGACAGGCCTTCTCCACTTCGGCAAGAGAGCGGTCGATCCCGAGGCGCAAGGCTGCCGGTCCGGCAATGCCGGTCCCCAGCACCAATCCCTCCGCGTTCTGAATACGCGTGCGGCACCCCGTGCCGCCGCCGTCGACACCGATGAACAGGGGAGGGTGTGAAGCCACCATCATCCTACGACCCGCCGGATATCCGCACCGCATTGCACCAGCTTGCGGTCGAGGGATTCATAGCCGCGATCGAGGTGATAGACGCGGTTGACAGTCGTTTCGCCTTCGGCGACCAGGGCGGCAAGGACCAGGCTCACCGAGGCGCGCAAGTCGGTGGCCATCACTTCCGCGCCATGAAGGCGCTCGACGCCACGGACCAGCGCCGTCGAGCCTTGCAGCGAGATGTTGGCGCCGAGCCGCCCCAACTCGGGAACGTGCATGAACCGGCTCTCGAACACCGTCTCGCGAATGACCGACGCGCCCGATGCAATCGTCATCAAGGCCATGAACTGCGCCTGCAGGTCCGTGGGAAAGCCCGGGTAGGGCTCGGTCGAAACGTCGACGGATTTCAGCGGGCTGGAACGCACGACCATCAAGCCGCGATCGGTCGGCCAGATTTGAGCGCCGGCGCTTTCCAGCGCCGCACCGACCGAGCCAAGGTGTTCGAGATGGGCGCCGAGGATTTCAAGATGACCGCCGGTTATCGCCGCGGCGATTGCGTAGGTCCCGGCCTCAATGCGATCGGCGATCAGTTCATGGCGGGCGCGATGGAGCGCATCCACCCCCTGCACCAGAATCCTGTGCGTCCCGACACCTTGGATGCGTGCCCCCATCGCAACCAGGCAGAGCGCGAGGTCGGAAATTTCGGGGTCGCGCGCCGCGTTGAGGATTTCGCTTTCACCGCGTGCAAGGACCGCCGCCATCAGGGTCGTCTCGGTGGCGCCGACGGATGGCGAGGAGAGCACGACGCGGTTGCCGCGCAGCCCGTCGGTTCGCGCGTTAATGTAACCGCCCTCCATGTCGACGTTGGCGCCGAGCGTCTCCAAGGCTTTGAGATGCTGGTCGATCGGCCGCGCGCCGATCGCGCAGCCGCCGGGAAGTGACACGCGCGCAGAACCGAAACGCGCCAGCAGCGGCGCCAGCACGAGAATGCTGGCGCGCATGCGGCGGACCAGTTCATAGGGTGCCTGGGCGTTGCGGGCGCCGCCGGCATCCAGCACCAGAACCCGCCCGGCGCCACGGGTTGCCGCCACGCCAAACTCCCGCATCAGCGAGAGCATGGTGTTGACATCGGTCACGTCGGGAACATTCCCCAGCTCCAGCGGTTCGGAGCTGAGCAGCGACGCGGCAATCTGCGGCAGAACGGCGTTCTTCGCGCCGCAGACCTGGACCGAGCCTTCAATACGTCTGCCGCCGCGAACAACCAATCGATCCATGCTGTGTCTCTTCCGGCCTGGGTATTCGACGCGCGCCCTTTACCCTAGATTGGATTCGATGCCCCTCCAATCAACCCGTCATGGACGTCAATGACCGGCGACCGAAACAATCCTTCAATTACCGATGGCCATGCAGTCTTGGCTGACCGTGTTTTTGACGGTTTCCGTTGGCATATCGACGCTGCGGTGCTGATCCGGGAAGGCCGCATCATAGGGCTCGGGCCCTGGGGCGAGGTTCCGTCCGGTTGGCCGCAGACGCGCCTCCCGGCTGGCGCCTTCCTCGCCCCCGGTTTCATTGATTTGCAGGTAAACGGGGGTGGCGGCGTTCTTCTCAATGACCAGCCGACGGCCGAGGGTATGCGCGCCATTGCCCGGGCGCACCGTCTTTACGGCACGACGGCGTGCCTCCCGACCCTGATCACCGATACGCGCGAAAAGATGCGGGCGGCTGTCGCAGCGGTTCGCTTAATGGTCGGCCGGGAAGGGATCCTCGGCCTGCATCTCGAAGGGCCTTTCATCAGTCCTTTGCGTCCGGGTGTCCACCGGACCGATCGGATCACACGACCCAATGCGGAAGACCTGGACGAATTGTGCGAACTCGCCGGCGTCGGCAGGTCATTGATGACGCTGGCGCCCGAATGCGTCCCGCCGGGCTTTGTCCGGACGCTGGCCTCCGCCGGTGTGCGAATTTCGATCGGACACAGCGAGGCG
>Ga0075367_10000200_pt1 | contig 19844 bp, 23 predicted proteins | sample EndMethybrTD3032_FD_71399 | JGI IMG/M metagenome (GOLD analysis project Ga0075367, IMG submission 71399) | Populus endosphere microbial communities from Tennessee, USA - Endosphere MetaG P. TD hybrid TD303-2 | ecosystem: Host-associated > Plants > Roots > Endosphere | place: USA: Tennessee... | reverse complement strand
GGCCAATGCCATCCGCAATGCGGCGTTCAGGCTGACGCGCGGCTATGCCGGTGTCATCGTCGTGACGCTCAGCCTGCTTCACAAGCGCGACAGCTTGTTCGATATCGAACTGATCTTTGTGTGTTTTCAACAAGATTTCCAACGACGCAATTTTCGCGTCCGCTACGAGGGCAAATTCATCCCGGATGAGGGCTGAACGGCCGAGGAATGCCATTAGCCGCCTCAGGCGGCCAACGCACGCGCGACGGCCTTGCGGATATCCGGCAAGGCAAAGGGCTTCGATACGACATCGACGATCTTTTCCGCCAGGTCGTCAGCGCGTTCGCGCTGTTCCGCATAGCCGGTCATCAGCAGGATCTTCAGCGCCGGGAAAGCGGACTTTGCCTGATGCGCCAACTCAATGCCGTCCATGACGGGCATGCGGATATCCGAGAGCAGCAGGTCATAGACGCCGTCTCTGAGTTTTTCCAGTCCTTCCGCACCGTCGGCGGCTTCCTCGGTCTCATGACCGTCAAGACGCAAAGCGCGGGCTACGAAAGAACGCAGGGAGTCCTCGTCTTCCGTAATCAGAATTTTTGCCATGATGTGCATCACTCCGTTTCATGCCCCGCAACGGAAATCACACGACTTTCCTTTGCGATCGGTAAACGGCATGAAGGGATGGACGGGATGGTTAACAACCCGTCTTATCCCGACACAATCAGGCGTCGCCGGAAACGACGCCGACAAATGGAAGTTCGCGGAACGCGTAGGCGACATCCATGCCGTAGCCGACGACAAAATAGTCGGGGCATTCGAAGCCGACATAGTCCGCCTCAAGCTTTTCCTTGCGCTTGACGCTCTTGTCGAGGAGAACGGCGATTGTGACGTTGCGCGCGCCGCGCTCGTAAAGCAGTTCCTTGGCGAAAAGCAACGTGCGGCCCGATTCCAGAATGTCATCAATCAGGAGAACGTCACGATCCTTCACGTCGCTGTCGATATCCTTGACGATCCGAACGCCTTGCGAGACGGTGCCTGTGCCGTAGCTCGACAGCGTGATGAACTCGACCTCGGGCGCCAACCCGCTGTCATGCAAGGCGCGGATGAGGTCGGCAGCAAAGATGAACGAGCCTTTCAACACCGCAATGACCAGTAGATCCTTCGTGGGTCCCGCTGCAATCTGCTTCGCCATGGCATGGTTGCGCTCCGCAATCTGCTCGGCGGTGAAGAGTGGCTCGATGTTTTTTCCGCGCACGACGGGCATAGGAAGGCTTGCTCCATGAATAGAAGCACAAGCCGTTACCACAAACGGCGGGGCGAAACACCCCTCACGGCATGAAGGAGAGCCGGACTTCCGGCATTTTTCCACCCGCGTACTGGATTCTCGTTGAAAATCCGCGACTTTGCCCGCCGTAGACGACATCCGTAGGCGGGTTGATCACGATGCTTGCGATCAGCTGCTCGCCAGCAAATAGGTCTGCGCGGATGGGGCGCACGACCTGCGTGGTGCCACTCTGATTGTCGATGATACCGTTGATCAGCAATACCCGCATACCGTTCGCGTCACGGGGAGTCATCGTGACGTGCGAGAAACGCAGCGGCGAATCCGTCGATGCGGCGTCCCCTCGAGAGAGGCCAGAGAAGCCCCCGAAGAGGCCGAACACCAGCATCGAAAGTGCCAGAACGAGCGCGGCAAAGGTCTTGAGCGATGCCTGCTGCAGCCAGGCTTCGCCCAGCTGAATGAATGTTTCCGTGCAGGAGCGCAGGAATGAAGGCTGGACCGTCGGCGGCGCCGAGGGACGCCGGCGATTGTCGGTGAAGCTCCGTGCATCAAAGGTCTGGGCGCGACTGTTTGTTATCACCACGAATTCGGCATCGGCCACATCGACGGGTCGAGTTCGGCGGGCCTCGCGCTTGGTCGGCTCTGGCGGCAGAAAGTCATAGGTGCGGCCGGGCGCCTGGCGTCTGAACGAGGAGGAGGTCATGATGACGGCCTTTCCGGTGTCCACATGGTTTCTGACCGGACGGAAATCCGGCATTGAAACGAATCCTGCGCAATCGTAAATTTCAATGGTTAATGTTTCGCAAATACCGCCATCAAAGAGGCGTCTTTCCGGTAAATTTACTGGTTGTTAATGCTGTTGGTTAACAAGTCGTGCGGTGAACAAACAAAAGACTGATCTACCGTTGATCCACTTCGAAAATGTCGGTTTGCGCTATGGGATGGGCCCGGAAATTCTCCGGGACCTGACGTTCGACATTCCGAAGAAATCGTTCCAGTTCCTGACGGGCCCTTCGGGCGCCGGCAAGACCACGTTGTTGCGACTGCTGTTCCTTTCGCTGCAACCGACGCGCGGACTGATCCGCATGTTCGGCCGCGACATATCCGATATTCCGCGCCCCGAGCTGCCGCTGCTGCGTCGCCGCGTCGGCATTATCTTCCAGGAATTCCGTCTGCTGGACCATCTGACAACATACGAGAATGTGGCGCTACCGCTCCGCGTTCGCGGCAAGGACGAGAACTCCTACAAGACCGATGTGCTGGAGCTCCTGAAGTGGGTGGGGCTCGGCGAACGCATCAATGTCTTGCCACCGGTTTTGTCGGGCGGCGAAAAGCAGCGCGCAGCGATCGCGCGCGCGCTCATCGACCGTCCCGAAATTCTTCTCGCCGATGAGCCGACCGCCAACGTTGATCCGCCGATGGCCCGCCGTCTGCTCAATCTCTTCCTCGAGCTCAACCGTCTCGGCACGGCGGTTGTCATCGCCACTCACGATCTGTCGCTGATGGATCAGGTGGAAGCCCGCCGTATGATCCTCTCGGAAGGGCACCTTGATATCCATGATTAAAGCTGTGCCCAAATCGCCGGCAGAGGCCACGCCGAAAAGCCAAAAGCGCTCGGAGATGAAGGTGCGCCCGACGGCGCCGATCCTGCCTTCGGCCAACATTCAGGGAAATGCACTGATGGTAGTCATTGCCATCATGGCTTTCCTCGCCTGCCTGACGCTCGGCGGCGTCAGCATGGTCCGTTCGACCGCGGCAAGCTGGGAGAGCCAGATTTCCCGCGAGATCACCATTCAGATCAAGCCCGACGACGGGCTGGACATGGACAAGACGCTGGCGCAGGCGCGCGATCTCGCTTTGACGTTCGTCGGCACGAAGGACGGCCAGATCGTCGATGAAGCGGCTACCGCCCGCCTGCTCGCGCCCTGGCTCGGCACCGGGCTCGACATCAAGGAACTGCCGGTTCCGCGGTTGGTGATCATCACCATCGATGAAAGCAATCCGCCCGATTTCGAAGCAATGCGCTCGTTGCTAAAGGAAAGCATCCCACAGGCCTCGCTCGACGACCACCGCACTTGGGTCGACCGGCTGGTTTCGATGGCGCACACCACGGTGATGATCGGTACAGGCATCCTGCTACTGGTCTTTTCGGCCATGGTGCTGACCGTCGTTTTCGCAACCCGCGGCGCCCTGTCTGGCAACCGCCACATCGTCGAGGTACTCCACTTCGTCGGCGCGGAAAGCTCGTTTGTCGCCACCGAGTTCCAGAAGCATTTCCTGAAGATCAGCCTCAAGGGAGCGGCCGTCGGCAGTGCCCTTGCCGCGCTCTTCTTCATGACTGCCGGCTTCCTGCAGAACCGCACGCTGGCCACCCCGCAGACCGACCAGGCAACCGCTCTCTTCGGTACGTTTTCGGTCGGTGCACTTGGCTATGCCGGCATCTTCGCCACCATGATCGTCATCGCCCTGCTGACCACTGTCACAGCGCGACTGACGGTTATGCGGACCATTTACGAGATCGACACGCTGCGCTCCGATCCGACACGTGCCGATGGGCTCGTGAATTGAGCTTTACGATGCCTTTTTTGCCATAAAAGCGACTGTTCGCCGCCGCAATCTGTATATATTTTCCGATTCATGAGCATGGGCAACATGTCGCGCACCCCGATTCGCCCTGAAACGGAGCTTGCCCGCTCCGATGGAGGACCTGCGCGCCGCGGTCCTGTACGGCGCATGCTGCGCTGGGGCGGCGTTACCTTCATCCTCGGCATCGCACTCATCTTCGGCGGCTTCCTGCGGTTTGCCGATTCCGTTACGACACTCAAGCCTCCGACAGAGCCACGCGCGGATGCGATCGTCGTCCTGACAGGTGGCTACCAGCGGATCGACCAGGCCGTCGAGCTGCTGAAGAAGGGTGCCGGCAAGCGCCTGCTGATTTCGGGGGTGCATCCGGCGACCACGCCGAGGCAGATCCGCAGGATGACCCAGGCTTCGCCGGAGCTTTTCTCCTGCTGTGTCGATGTCGGCTACGATGCGCTCGACACGATCGGCAACGCCCAGGAAGCATCGAACTGGATTCACCAGCGCGGCTACAAGAGCGTCCTCGTCGTCACCAACAACTACCATATGCCGCGCAGCCTGGCGGAACTCGCCTATGTCGATTCCGAAACCCAGTTCATTCCCTATCCTGTTGTGAACACCGATCTGAAGACCAGCAACTGGTTTACCGATCCGAATGCCGTGCGCGTCATGCTTGCCGAATATGCGAAAGTGCTCTTCGCCGGCGCACGCAATCTGACCGGTCTCGGCCGTCATCCGGGGCTGCGTTCGGCCGGCGTCTCCGGCTGAAGCTCAGCGAAACCTTTTTCTAAAGGCCAATATCGTGTAGGAGGGCGCAACCGCGTCTTGCAGACCTTGGCCCTGGGAAAGTTTATGATCGTCCTGCGTTCCGTTCTCTTCAACACGATCTTCTACGCCAACCTCATCGTTCGCATGATCGTGCTGTCCCCCTACTATTTCGTCGCGCCGCGCAAGGACGCCTACCGCATACCGAAGAACTGGGCGCTGTCGAGCCACTGGCTGATGGAGAAAATCGTCGGAACCACCTTCGAGATCGAGGGTATGGAGAACCTGCCCGATGGCGGCTATATCCTGGCACCGAAGCATCAATCCTTCTGGGACACCTACGCCCTTCTGCCGTGGCTGAAGGATCCGGTCTACATCCTGAAACGCGAGCTGATGTGGATCCCGCTGTTCGGCTGGTATGCCAAGAAGCAGCGGATGATTCCGATCAACCGCGGCGCGCGCGGCAAGGTGATGGTCGAGGCGTTGAAGCGTACGAAGGAAGAACTGGCAACCGGCCGCCAGCTGATCATCTATCCAGAGGGAACCCGCCGACCGCCCGGCGCCGAACCGCTCTACAAATACGGCATTGCCCGTATGTACCGCGATCTGCAGCTGCCGGTCGTGCCGGTCGCCATGCATCCCGGCCTCTTCTGGCCACGACGCAGCACGATGCGCTACCCCGGTCATTTCAAGGTGCGGATACTACCGCCGATCCAGCCCGGCATGGATCCTGATGCCTTCTTTGCGCATCTGATCGACGTGACCGAGACCGCAAGCGACGAACTGCTGGTCGATACCGTCGAGCGCAATCCGAACCTTCCGCTTCCGTCGACCGCCGTTCAACGGCTCACGGAATTGCAGAAGGGAAAGGCAGCGACGGCCTGAGCTCAGGCTGCCCCGTTTCTCAGCCGTTCCACTTCGCCTACCACCTGCTCCAGCCAATGATCGCGAATACCCATCTCCTGCAGGTGCGCCAGCGTGTTGAAGACATAGGCGTCGTTCGGTCCTGATTTGCCCTGCGCGCCGTGGACGACCTGTGCCGCTGCGATCGCGTCCAACCCGCCGGCATATTGCGTATGCTTGCGATCAACGACATAGGCGATCGCCTTGCTTGTCCTGCCATCGGCCAGTTGCAGTGGCAGGCAGCGCTCGAGATACACGTTGGTTACGAGCTCGCGCTCCCTGAGATAGTCGATCGTTTCGTCCCACTCATGCGGCGCGATCCGAAAGGCTATGCCACGGCAGGAACCGCCACGATCAAGGCCGAGCACGAGGCCCGGATTCTGCTCGGTACCCCGATGCACCCAGGAATGTACGCAAAGCGAACGCCGGTAGCCACGGACAAGAGCCTGAGAACGCTCCAAAAACTCGAAGCCCGGATTCCACATCAGTGATCCGTAGCCAAATACCCAAAATTCGTCCATATCGCACGCCAGACCGACATTCCCACTCGCGAGTCACCATTGGAGAACATCATGGCAACGTCAAGCCCATCCCGCAGCGGCAGAAAATTCTGGATGCTCGGCGGCGGTATCGTCTTGGTGATCGCGCTTTACACCGCTGGTTGGTTTTATGCTGCCTCGCAACTGAAGACGACCGTGCTGGGGGCGATCGCTCCCGGCAACACGGCTGGCGTAAGTGGCGAGTGCACAGATATCGACTTCCGCGGCTATCCGTTCCGGATCGGCCTGTTCTGCTCGAAGGTCAATGTTGATGACACCGTCAATGGCATATCAGCAAGCTTTGGCGAGCTGCGCTCCGCCGCGCAGGTCTACGCTCCAGGCCATATCGTCTGGGAACTCGACTCACCCGCTGAGATCCGCAGTGCCCATGGTCTGACGCTCAATGCGGAATGGGCAAGCCTGCAATCCAGCCTGATCACCAAGTTGAAGGGCATCGACCGCTCCTCGACCGTCATTGACGGGCTTAAGAGCACCGCCGTGTCCTCGCAGACAGGCCAGACGATCAACTTTGACGCGGCCCATGTGGAAATCCACCTCCGCCAGAGCGGCGGCGACCTTGACGGCGCGATCTCCGTAACGGATTCCAATACGGCGATTAAGGACTGGCCCGCCCTCCCTAAGCTCTCGGCGAGCGCTGACGTGACGCTCGCGGGTAAGGCCGGCATGATCGACGGCAGCGACCAGAAGGGGCTCTACGGTGCCAGTGGTGAATTGCACAAGGTCGTGGCCGACATCGGTGACGGCAAGGTCATGACGCTGAGTGGCCCCTTTTCCGTTGACGACGAGGGCTATCTGTCGGGCAAGTTCAAGCTGGAGATCGAGCAGCTCGGCCCTTGGCGCGACAGCGTCAAACAGACCTTTCCTGAGATCGCCAAGTCCGTCGATACCGCCGCCAAGCTTCTGAAGGCGCTCGCTGGCGGCGGCGACAAGGTTTCCGTCGATCTCGTGGTCGCGCGTGGCAACGCCACGGTCGGCGGTTTCATTCCGTTGGGGTCGATACCGCCGATCTGAATCAGGCTTTCTTTTCGAGCGGATGCGGGCGCCCGAAATCCGGTGCGTCGACATCCTGACCGGCCTGGATGATCGAACGGCGGATGGCACGCGTGCGTGTGAAAAGATCGAAGATCTTGTCGCCCTCGCCCCAGCGAATGGCCCGCTGCAGATAGGCAAGGTCCTCGGAGAAGCGCGCAAGCATTTCCAGGATCGCATCCTTGTTGTGCAGGCAGACATCGCGCCACATCGTCGGGTCGGAGGCGGCCAAACGCGTAAAATCGCGGAAGCCAGAGGCGGAATACTTGATGACTTCCGATTCGGTGACCGCCTCCAGGTCATCCGCCGTGCCAACGATGTTGTAGGCGATGATGTGCGGCAGGTGCGAGACGATGGCGAGCACCTTGTCGTGATGCTCCGGATCCATCTCGTCAACCTTGGAGCCCAACGCTTTCCAGAACTGCCGCAGGGTTTTCAGGGCCGTCTCGTCGGTGCCTGAAATCGGCGTGAAGATGCACCAGCGCCCTTCGAAGAGCCCCGGGAAACCGGCGTCCGGACCTGACTTCTCCGTACCCGCCAACGGGTGGCCGGGGATGAAATGGACATGCGGCGGCATATGCGGCTGCATTTGCGCGATAACTGAAGCCTTAGTCGAGCCAACGTCCGTTACAATCGCACCGGGCTTCAGAGTGCTAGCAATTTCCTTCGCAACACTCTCCGACGCCCCAACGGGCACCGACACGATGATCAGGTCCGCATCCTTCACCGCCTCGGCCGATGACGTCGTATAGCGATCGCCGAGTTGCAGTTCCTCGGCCCGCCTCAGGGTGTCAGCGCTGCGCGTCGCAATGACGACCTCTTTTGCGAGGCCAAGCCGTTTGATGTCATGCGCAATGGAGGAGCCGATCAGGCCAATCCCGATCAGCGTGATGCGATCGAAGTGTACGGTCATGACTTGCGTCCCATAAACTCGCCGAGCGCTTCGATGACGCCACGGTTCGCCTCTTCGGGACCGATGCTCATGCGAAGCGCATTTGGGAATCCGTAGCCCTTCACCGCACGCAGGATATAACCGCGGCTGGTCAGGAACTCGTCGGCCTCCGGCGCCCGCTTGCCATCCATGTCAGGGAAGTGGATGAGAACGAAGTTTGCGACCGACGGCGTCACCTTGAGACCGATGGCCTCGAGCGCTCCCGTCATCTTCTCGATCCACATCTGGTTGAAGGAAGCCGCCTCCTGCGTGAACGCCTGGTCGCGAATGGCGGCCGCACCGGCGGCAATGGCAGCCGCGTTCATGTTGAACGGGCCTCGGACACGATTGACCGCATCGATGATATCTACCGGGGCGTACATCCAACCGACGCGAAGCGCGGCCAGACCATAGACTTTTGAGAAGGTGCGCGTCATGACAACATTCGCGTTCGACGAGACGATCTCGATGCCGGCTTCGTAGTCGTTGCGACGAACATATTCCGCATAGGCGGCATCGAGCACCAGCACGACATGCTTCGGCAGAGCTGCCTGCAGGCGGCGAATTTCACTGACTGGGACATAGGTACCGGTCGGATTGCCGGGATTGGCGATAAAGACGATCTTGGTCTTCGGTGTAACGGCGGCCAGAATGGCATCGACGTCGACCGTCGCGTCCTTCTCTTCGACGACAACCGGAACCGCGCCGGCGCCCATGATCTGGATCTTGTAGACGAGGAAGCCGTGCTCGGTGATGATGCCTTCGTCGCCCGGCCCGAGATAAACATGGCAAAGCAGGCCCAGCAATTCGTCCGAGCCGTTGCCGCACATGATGTTAGCAGGGTTCAGCCCATGTACGGCTGCAATCGCCTCACGCAATTCCGTTGCCTGGCCGTCCGGATAGCGCTCGAGACTGCCGGCGGCATTGCGGAAAGCTTCGATGGCCTTCGGGCTCGCGCCAAGCGGCGTTTCATTGGAGGAGAGCTTGTAGACGCGTGCGACACCCGGCGCATGTTCCTTACCCGGTACATAGGCTGCAATATCAAGAATACCGGGACGCGGAACGGGCTTGCTCTTCTCTTCGCTCATGAGATCGACCTTGGAAAATACCGGGAAAAATTCGGCTGAAAACTGCCTTGTGGCAATAGAACGGAAAGGCAGCCTTGTCGAGTGCTGCAGGACCTCTAGGGTCCTGACCCTAGCGACTGCGCGTCGTTGGAACACCATGCGGCGCCAGAACCGGCACGAAGACGCGCCGCGACGCACGGGCGGCAACCGGCAGGCCCTGATAGAGCCGCTTCTGCGCCTCGACGACGATCACACCGGAAAACGCCGGCCATAGGGTGCGTCCCATGCGATCGAAGAGGCTACGCAAGCGCATCATGGTGCGCAGCTTCGAGGGAGGAAAGAACAATGCCTCGGCCGTCGCGCCTGGCGTGAAATTGGTTTCCCGCAGGAGACTTGTCAGCTGCCCACGCGAATAGGGTCGCCCGGAGCCGAATGGCGTATGTTCCATGCGTGCCCAGACGCCGCGGCGGTTCGGAACGACGATGACCAGACGCCCACCTGGCGCCAGCACCCGCCACAGCTCCTTCAGGGTCTCCCGCGGACTCTCGGCAAACTCGAGAGAATGGACCATCAGCACCCGGTCGATCGAGGAATCGGGCAGCGGCAGCTCCTCATCGAAGATCAGGGCCGTCGAGGAAAGCGCCCCCACCGGCCAGTTCACGGCGCCCTGCCCCGCCGGCATGAAGGCAAAGGTTCGCTCCGTGTCGGGCTGGAAGCGGTCGAGGAAGGGCACGACGTAGCCGAGACCGACGAGGCGCTCCTGCGGCAGCCGGACCCAAAGCGAGGAAAGCGCCATGGCGATCGACTGCTCGGCAATGCGTCCGAGGTCGGAATGATAGAACTGGCGTAGGTCGACAATATCAGCGTGCATCGAGGCAAATGTTATCAGTGAGCGGTTGGACTTCAAGGCGCGACCCTCTACATTCCCGGTATACCCGCTATAAAGAGGCTGCCTGAGATTATGAAACCCTTGGATTTAGACGTTTTTCTCTGCCGGACCGACAATTTCGGCGTGCTTGTCCACGATCCTGAAACCGGCTTGACCGCCTCGATTGACGCTCCCGATGCAGGCGCGGTCAAGAAGGCGGCAGCCCGCCGCGGCTGGACGATTTCGCACATCTTCACCACCCATCACCATACCGACCACGTCGAAGGCAACCTCGCGCTGAAGGAGCAGTATGGCTGCGAAATCATCGGGCCGATCAACGAGGCGGTGGCGATCCCGGGTCTCGACAAGACGATGGCCGACGGCGATACCTTCCTGTTCGGCGACCATACGGTACAAGTTATCGAGACTCCCGGTCATACGGCGGGACATATCTGTTACCACTTCGTCGACGACAAGCTGCTCTTTGCGGCCGACACGCTGTTTGCACTCGGCTGTGGTCGACTTTTCGAGCGTCCGGCCGCCGATATGTGGCACTCCCTACAGAAGCTTGCCGTCCTACCCGACGAAACCGCCATCTACTTCGGCCATGAATACACGCTTTCGAATGCCCGCTTTGCGCTGACGATCGATCCGGACAATCAGCGCCTGATACTCCGTGCGGCCGAGATCGAGGCCCTGCGGGCCGAGAACAAGTTCACGATTCCGACGACGCTGGCACTGGAGAAGGAAACCAATCCCTTCCTGCGCGCGGCTGATCCTGCCATTCGCCGCAACCTGCTGATGGAAACCAAAACCCACGAGGAAGTGTTCGCGGAAATCCGCCGGCGCAAGGATAATTTCTGATGTCCCCGGATGATATCATTCGCGAACTTGGCATGGAGCCACATCCCGAGGGCGGCTGGTATGTGCAGACATTCCGCGACACAGAGGGTGGTTCGCGCGGCCATTCCACGGCGATCTACTATCTCTTGAAGGCCGGGCAGCGTTCCCATTGGCATCGTGTCCGTGATGCAGCCGAGGTCTGGCATCATTACGCCGGAGCGCCGCTTGCGCTCCACCGTTCGCAGGATGGCAAGGGCAGCGAGACGTTGACACTTGGGACTGACATCCTCAAGGGCGAGCGTCCGCAGGCAATTATTCCCGCCAACTGGTGGCAGTCGGCCGAAACTCGTGGCGATTTCACGCTGGTTGGATGCACCGTTGCGCCGGGCTTCGAATTCGCATCCTTCGAGATGGCGCCGCCGGACTGGACGCCGGCTGGCTAAGGACTATTCCGCGGCGGCGCGTTGTTCAACCGTCGCGGCCTTCCGGCGGAACATCTCGTTTGCGGCCAGCACGGCGCCGCCGGTGACCAGCACGCAGGCGAATGCGATCCGCCAACTCGGCTCGGCAAAGCCGAAAAGCGTAAGGTTCAACGTCGAGAGAAGCGGCGCTGCATAGCTTGCGGCGCCGAGGATCTGAATATCGCCATTCTTGACGCCATAGTCCCAGGCATAGAAGGCCGCGCCGACGGGAAAGAGCCCGAGGCCGGCCACAGCTATCCACTGAGACACGGTTTCCGGCCAGACGGTCGTCTCCAGCCCGAGATGGCAAACGAGAGACAGGATCGAAGTCGCAATGCAGAAGCCGGTGACGACATCGGTCGACACCGCATCGAAGCGACGCGTCAGGAGCGAGTAACCGGACCACGTGAAGGCGCAAAGGAAGGCAGCGCCGTAGCCGACGGCATAGGCCCCGTCGAAATTGATCCCGTTGCGACCCACGATCAGAAAGGTACCGCAAAGGCCGGCAAGGGCGCCGACGATGTGGTACCAGCGCAAACGCTCGCCCGGCAATAGCGCCGATCCGACGACGATGAGCAACGGCCAGAGATAGGCGATCAGCCCGGCTTCGACGGCCGGCGCGTTTCGAAGTGCCGTGAAATAAAGGAAATGGTAGCCAAACAGGCCGGCAATCCCGACGATCCAGACCTTCGCCGGCTGCTTGAGCAGCGCCAGTCGCGACGGATTGAGGATCAGCACGACGATGCCGGGAATGCTGCCGATGGCAAAGCAGATCGCCGACAGCTGAAATGGCGGCATCGTGCCAGAGGCGGCCGTGAACAGCGCCAGAAACGACCACATTAGGATCGCCGTAAAGCCGATTAGCGTTGCCCGAAGCTTCACCTGTCCCCCTTTACGGAGACCCTTGCTCCGTCAGCTCGCGCCGTATTTCACCGCGGTAATTGTCACGGGTCCGTACTGCGTCGGGATCCGCACGTAGACCGGAGCATATACATTTGCAGCATCCGACTTGGCAAACCAGATTTCCATCCGGCTGCTCTTGCTCAGATAGTCGATATCGCTGCGGCCTTTCTTGTAGCCGGAGCGAGGAACGAACCGGACGCTGCATACGGTCGCCTTGCCGCTGAAGCCCGATGTCGAGAAATCCTGCGAGCCTTTGGGAGAAAGCACCAGATCCATGCGCATCTCCCCGTCATAGATCGGCAGCTTTTGTGCACAGACATTGGCGTCGGCGGGGAAGATCAGACCCGAGATCGGATCGAGGACGGAGCGCATATCGCTTGCCGGCACGCTGATCCAGTTATTCGGAGGCTTCCGAGGCGGCCTGACTGTCGTCGAGGTGATATTGCCGTTATTGTATCGCACCTCGTATGTGCGGGCGCGCTTGCCGCTCTTGTAATAGAGATAGTAATGCGACGCCTGCAGCCGGTCGCCGCGCAGCACGCCGTCGACGCTTGTCTTGGCCGAGATATTGGTGACGAGATCGGCAAGGCCGGCCGAGCTGATGTCGCCGGACACCCTGTAGCTCTTGTCGTCTTCGATCTTCGTCAGGAAGGCGGCGCGCGCAATCGTCAGGATGCCAAGCGAAACCCTGTATTCCGTGCGATGCACGATCTCGCTTGCGCTGGCGGGAATGGCCATCAGTGCGGCGACCGTGGAAATAAGAATGCGTTTGCCCAGATGAGCCATGAAATGAACCTTGTTCAGGCGGCTGGTAACGCCGTTGACAACGGTCTATACGCCTGTCTCTCGATGAAGCAAACACGAGCTTTTTGACAGAATTGCGGGAAATGCCAAGGTTTGGCTTGACGCGCACGACCTGTCTGACTATAGAACCGCAACTTTCCAATCATGGCCTGTTGGATTGCTAACCCGGTTTTGCGCGGGCATGCAACTGATGGCCGAGAAAAACAAGAATAGGTGTTCCATGTCCCGCATGTGCGAATTGACCGGCAAGGCAGTCCTGACTGGTAACAATGTCAGCCATGCCAACAACAAGACCAAGCGCCGGTTCCTCCCGAACTTGTGCCAGGTTACGCTGATCTCCGACGCGCTCGGCCAGCGTTATCGTCTTCGCGTTTCGGCTGCTGCTCTTCGTTCCGTCGAGCATCGTGGCGGTCTTGATGCATTCCTGATCAAAGCAAGCGAAAACGAACTGTCGATGCGCGCTCGTCTGCTGCGTCGCCAGATCGTTAAGAAGACTGCAGAAGCCGCTGCTGCGTAAGCTTCGGCTGCTTCTTTTTCATACGGCTTCAAAAGGCTTGCACGGATGATCTCCGGACAAGCCTTTTGCTTTGTCGGTTTGTTCCTCGAACTGGTGGCATACCCCAGGATAAAAAAATGCTGACGACGCGCTCTACGCTTGTCTACGTCGCGCTGATGACGCTTGTTGTCGTCGCCTCGAACTTCCTCGTTCAGTTCCCGCTGAATGCCGAGTTCGCCGGCATCAATCTGGCCGACATCCTGACCTGGGGTGCGTTTACCTACCCCGTCGCCTTCCTCATCACCGATCTGACCAACCGCCAGTTCGGGCCGCAGGCTGCCCGCAAGGTTGTCTTCGCCGGCTTCGTCGTCGGCGTCACGCTGTCGTTCTACACCTCGGTTCCGCGTATCGCGATCGCCTCTGGCTCGGCCTATCTCGCCGGACAACTGCTCGATATTTCAGTTTTCAACCGCTTGCGCCGGCAGGCCTGGTGGCGCGCCCCGCTCGTCGGCTCGCTTGTTGGCTCAATGCTGGATACGGCGATCTTCTTCTCCTTCGCTTTCGCGGCTTTCTTCATCTTCCTCGGCCCCAACGATCCCTTCGCGCTCGAATCCTCCCAGATCCTCGGCGTCTTCGCGACGCAGGCACCCCGCTGGATTTCCTGGGCGATCGGCGATTTCTCGGTGAAGGTGATCGTCGGCCTTGTGATGCTGCTGCCCTATGGTGCACTGATGAACGCGCTGCGCCCGATGCAGGCGGCGGCCGCCCGCTAAGCGCGCCCGCCTGAAATTCCATGCCTAGGCCATTCGGCGGAGCTCGCGCTCCGCCGTTTCTGCTGCTCGCATCGCGACACTTTGATGCCACGCTCGAATGCGAGAAAGCCCATGAATGGGATGCGCGGCCGTAGTTGCAGATGACGTTTTTATGACAGATAGTGTCGCAATCGCGTCGAACCGGAGGACAAAGCGTGAGTGAAAAGCGGAAGCGAGTTTATGAAGCGCTTTTGGACGGCGCGACGGAAGGTTTTTCCGGCAAAGCACTTTTCGATTTTGTGCTGGAAAGGTGCCCCAAGGCCACCAGCAAGAAGATCGTGCGCGCCTCTTTGCTGACCCTGAGAGATCCTGATGTCACCGACCGGAACGTTTTGCATACTATCTACGCGCTCGCCATCGCCCACCGGATGGATGAAGTTGGCTCCGCCAGCGATCCCGACGACGATGAGAACCCGACGGAAAAGACCCCCGTGCTGAGGAAGCTGAAGAAGAAGTGCGCATCTGATTCGGCGCCAGCAGAGGCTAGCCAGATTTGAGCTGGGAGCAGCTTTGGGACGAAGGGAACGCTTCCGGGCTTTACGCGGTTCGGGCTGTGCTGGAGATACGCGCCGCCCAGCCTGGTTCGTGAGCCGCCTGCGGCCACTCGCTCAAACTCCCATCGCTATCACACAACGGGGGCGATTGCTGGTTGTGGCCATATTGGCGCGGCGAGCAGCCCATCACCCGCTTGAACGCCGTGCTGAAGGCAGATTCCGACTCATAGCCGAGCGACGGCGCGATAGCGGAAATGGGTTCTCTGGAGTTTACCAGCCGGTCGCCAGCCAGAAGCATGCGCCAATGGACAAGATAGTCCATCGGTGAGGTTCCAACCGTCTCTTTGAACCTCAGTGCAAAGGTAGAGCGCGACATACCCGCGCACGTTGCCAGGTCCCGCAAGGTCCAGCGTCGCGCCGGATCCTCATGCATCGCCGTCATCGCCGCACTCATCCGCTTGTCGGCCAGCGCAAAGAGCCATCCCACGCCCGCGCGAGAACTATCCGCCAAGTGAAGCCGCAGCGCCTGAACGAGGATCATGTGCGCCAGGTGCTGCACGATCAGGAAGCCGCCCGGCTGCGGCTCGCGCAATTCCTGCATCATCCGCTCCACTGACCAACGCAGCGCTGTCTGGCCGGACTCATCCCTGATGAGGACAATGGGCGGCAGGAGGCAGAGCAGCAGACCGGCATGCGCGCCGGTCAGGGCAAAGCGGCTACTCACCAGCAGGAAATCGTCGCCGCCATTGTAGGAGACGATGCCGCCCCTACGCGCCGGCGAAAAAATCGTTGCTGCATCGACCGGCGGCAACGACAGGTCCGTCGCCAGGCGAAACGGCCGGCCGCTCGGCAACAGGAAGCAATCGCCTGTGCGCAGCAGCACCGCCTCCGGCACGCCCTCCACCGAAAGCCTGCATTCGCCGGAAACCACCGCGCCGCATTTGACGCCCTCCTGCTGATCGGGGAACTGGATCGACCAATCCCCGCCTGCCTCGAAGCCCGCTGACAGGTAGTTGCGCGGCTTCAATAGAGACAGGACGTTTGACAGCGGATCCATGAGACCCCTCCGGACGATCACGAAGATAATTAGGACGTTATAGCATAGACCGTATTTTCCAAAGCCTTATCCTGGTGTGGCCGAGGCCGTATGGGGGTCTTGCGTTCAAAGATAACCAGGAGACATTGATGCGTGTTTTCGTAACGGGTGCCACGGGATTTATCGGCTCTGCCGTCGTTCAGGAACTCCTCGGCGCCGGCCACCAGGTCCTCGGCCTTGCCCGATCCGATGTCGCTGCGGCATCGCTTGCAGCGGCGGGTGCTGCGGTACATCGCGGCCATCTAGAGGATCTTGACAGCCTGCGCAGTGGCGCCGAAGCCGCCGACGGAGTGATCCACACCGGCTTCATCCATGACTTCTCCAAGTTCAAGGAGAATTGCGAGATCGACAGGGCGGCGATCGAAATTATGGCCTCCGCATTGGCGGGCAGCGACCGTGCGCTGGTCATCACGTCGGGAACCGGGCTGCTTCCGCAGGGCCGGCTGACCACCGAGGAAGACGCACCCAGTACGGCCTCTCCCCGCGCCGCTTCCGAAGAGGCTGCCCTCACTGCCGTATCACGGGGCGTACGCGCCATAGCCGTCCGGCTGCCTCCATCCGTTCATGGCGACGGCGATCACGGCTTCGTGCCAATGCTGATCGGCATTGCGCGCGAGAAAGGCCTCTCGGTCTATGCGGGCGAAGGACGAAATTCTTGGCCCGCCGTCCACCGGCTCGACGCAGCAAGGCTTTACAGGCTGGGGCTCGAAAAGGGCGCCGCCGGTGCCGTTTATCATGGCGTCGCTGAAGAGGGGGTCCCATTCCGCGAGATCGCCGAGGTCATCGGCCGCCGACTCAGTGTGCCCGTTGTTTCCAAGCCCCGGGAGGAGGCCGCGGCTCACTTCGGCTGGTTTGCGCATTTCGCGGCAATGGACAATCTTGCCTCAAGCACGCGCACGCGCGACGAATTGAGTTGGGAAACGACCGGCCCGGGGCTCATTGCCGACATCGATCGACCGGTCTATTTCGGTGATTGACGCCGAGCGGTCAGCGCTGCAAGTGAGCCGTGTCACCAGCTTGCGGCTCCACCAGCCGAAATTCCAGCATCACGTTGCGCTGCAGGATGGAATGGTTATCGTCGGAGACGATCACCACATGTGTGGTGCCATCCTCGGCCGTAAAGGCATCCAGGCCTTCCATGTTGTCGATCTGGTAGCCGAAGTCGCTCTGCAGCAATATCTCGCCGTCCATGACGGAACCTGGACGGATATCGGCGGCCCTGATACGGCGGATGCGCATACCGATGCCTTCCGCCATGTTGAAGCGGCGCTCCAGCAACAGCAGGTCGCCATTCGGCAGGAAGGCTCCGTCCGTCGCGTCGAAATCGCCATAGTGGGCAAGCGACAGCCGCCCCTTCAGCGGTCCATCGAGTATCGCTGCGAAGGCATTCCCGTCAGCGTCCAGGCTACGTTCTGCGACGATCAGGGTGCCGCCTTTCAGAGCGCTGTCGATTGGCGCAACGGCGATCGTCTCGAAGCCGCGATTGGCGCGCAGAGACTTCTTGGGAACCGGGATCGGAATGGTGTCGATCGCACGCGAAGTCTCGAAGCCTGGATCGGGATAGACGTCGACGCGGTGGTCCTGCTCGAAGGAGACGAGGATCTGGTCGCCATGCAGCGTCAGACCTTCGGCATCCATATGCCCTTTGCCCTCGAAGCTGCGCCCCGCCCGGTTCTTCATCGGCGTGATCGCGACGTCGGCGAGTCCAGACAGGCGCCCCTGCGGATCGCGCTCGACGCGACCGGTCATCCAGTGACCGGTATCGAGCACACCGACGAAATGCGTCTTGTCCGATCGAAACCGGATCGACGACAAAGAGCCGAACAGTCGCTGCGGCGAAACCATTTCCAGCCCACCGAGGAATTCGAGCGGGCCGAACCGGGTCTCGTAGGACCCGATCTTGAAACCGGTGATGACGCGGCTGCGGACCTCGACGTCACCGTCGGCGAGTGCCGGCGGCACGAACGCCGCTAGGCCAAGCGCGATCGATATCAGGCTGGCGAAGGGCTTCCGGAGCATCCAGAAAGCATCCTTTCGCGCTTAGCCAGCGCGGCGGAGGCGACCGCCCCGCGGCTGGACGGTCTTGTCTTCGAAGAGCGATGCAAGCTGTTCGGTCATCGCCCCGGCCAGCTCGTCCGCATCGACGATCGTCACCGCGCGTCTGTAATAGCGCGTCACGTCATGGCCGATACCGATCGCCAAAAGCTCAACGGGCGAACGCGTCTCGATCCGGTCGATGACGGCGCGCAGATGCCGTTCCAGGTAGTTGCCCGGATTGACCGACAGCGTCGAATCGTCGACCGGCGCACCGTCGGAGATCATCATCAGGATGCGGCGCTGCTCGCGCCGTGCCAGCAGGCGATTGTGCGCCCAAATCAGCGCCTCGCCGTCGATGTTTTCCTTGAGCAGGCCTTCGCGCATCATCAGGCCGAGATTGGCACGCGCGCGACGCCAGGGAGCGTCCGCCGACTTGTAGATGATGTGGCGCAGATCGTTGAGACGACCCGGCGTCTGCGGCTTGCCGCTGCCCAGCCACTTCTCGCGCGCCTGCCCGCCCTTCCAGGCCTTCGTGGTAAAGCCAAGGATCTCGACCTTGACGCCGCAGCGTTCCAACGTGCGGGCAAGGATATCGGCGCAGGTCGCCGCGACCGTGATCGGACGGCCGCGCATCGAGCCCGAGTTGTCTATCAACAGCGTCACGACGGTATCGCGGAACTGCGTATCCCGCTCCATCTTGAAGGAGAGCGCCTGCATCGGATCGATCACAAGGCGCGTCAGGCGCGCCGGATCGAGGTAGCCTTCCTCGAGATCGAAATCCCAGGACCGGTTCTGCTGCGCCATCAGGCGGCGCTGCAGGCGGTTTGCCAGTCGCCCGACCGCGCCCTGCAGGTGCGCCAGCTGCTTGTCGAGGAAGGCGCGCAGACGTTCCAACTCGGCAGCGTCGCAGAGCTCTTCGGCGGTGGTCGTCTCGTCGAATTCCTCGGTGAAGACGTGGTAATCCACCTTCTCGTTGAAGTCGTCGAAGGGTGTGTTCGGACGGCGGGTTTCCCCTGGCGTCTCGGAATCTTCCTCGCCTTCTTCCTGCATGTCGTCGTCGGAGATTTCGGCGCCTTCGGTCTCGCCGTCTTCCATCTGCTCGTCGGCGACTTCGCTATCCTCTACGGGCGCGGCGTCCGAACCGGCGTCGTCATCGACTTCGTCCTGATCCTGCTCGTCGCCGTTCGGTTGGTCTTCCTGATCCGAATCGTCGTCCGAATCCGGTTCACTATCGTCATCGCCATACTCTTCCGCCATTTCCATAGCCGACAGCATGTTGCGGATTGCCTTCGAGAAGGCCGGCTGGTCGTTGATGACGCCGGAAAGGTTTTCGAGTTCGGCGCCAGCCTTCTCCTCGATGAACGAGCGCCAGAGATCGAGCACCTTGCCGGCGGAGGCTGGCGGCTTCTCGCCGGTCAGCTTCTCGCGTACCATCATGGCCATCGCCTCGCCGATCGGCGCGTCTTCCTGCCGCTCGATGCCGGAGAAATTCGCCTTGGAATATTTCTCCTCGGTCATCGATCGAAGGTTTGCAGCCACGCCCTGCATGCGCAGCGCACCGATCGATTCCACACGCGCCTGCTCGACGGCGTCAAAGATCGCGCGCGCGTCGGAGCCCTGCGGCGCCATTGTCGCATGCACCTTGTCGTCGTGGCAGGCGAGCCTCAGCGCCATTGAATCGCCAAGCCCGCGCGTCACGGCGAGCTCATGCAGCGTCGGACGCTTGGAAAGCTCCGGCAGCCGGATCCTTTCGGCCGTCATTCCAGGGCGTTCATTGGCGAAGGTCACCTCGACGTCGCCGTCGCCGGCAATTGCGCGTACGCTGCCGGTTATCGCCCGGCGCAATGGCTCAACGTCGACAGGCGCGCCGGGCTTTGCTTTCGAATTGTCACCGCGAGCAGCCATGATCGGTCGGCCTTAGGCCTCCAGAACGA
>Ga0075367_10000199_pt1 | contig 19886 bp, 17 predicted proteins | sample EndMethybrTD3032_FD_71399 | JGI IMG/M metagenome (GOLD analysis project Ga0075367, IMG submission 71399) | Populus endosphere microbial communities from Tennessee, USA - Endosphere MetaG P. TD hybrid TD303-2 | ecosystem: Host-associated > Plants > Roots > Endosphere | place: USA: Tennessee... | reverse complement strand
CCCCAGCACCAAAGGACCTGCCATGCGCAGACACACCGTCGCCGCCACAGCCGCCACCGCCGCCGCCCTGACGGCCCTCACGTTCCTCCCCGCCACCGCTGCCTCCGCGGACAGCGCCGTCCTCACCTACGGCAGCGCCGGCGGCACCGCCGTCTCCGTCGGAGACGTGCTCACCGGTTCCCTGGCGAGCGGCACCAAGGCCACCCTCGCCACCACCAGCGGAGGCAGCTCCGGCATCACCTGCACCGGCTCGACGCTCTCCGCCACCGTGACGGACAACCCCGCCGCCCCGGGCACCGCCACCGAGTCCGCGACCTCCCAGACCTTCAGCGGCTGCACCAGCAACGTCTTCGGCGTCACCGGGGTGCGCAGCATCACCGTCAACGGCCTGCCCTACACCACCTCCGCCGCCTCCGACGGCACCGTGGTCGTGACCCCGGCCGCGGGCGGCACCATCCAGACCACCGTCGTGCTCTCCACCCTCCTGGGCTCCGTCACCTGCGTCTACCAGGCGCCCAGCCTCTCGGCGGTGAGCTCCAACAGCGCCAACAGCCTCACCTTCTCCAACCAGGCCTTCAGCAAGGTCTCCGGGTCGGGGCTGTGCGCGGCCAACGGCTACTTCACGGCCGCCTACGCCCCCGTGGTCGACAGCAGCGTCAGCGGCTCCCCCGCCGTCTACACCAACTGACCGTCAGCCCGAACTCGCACGGTGCGTCGGCCCTCACCAGGCCGACGCACCGCACGCGCCAGTCCGCGATCACGGAAACGTCACAGACGTGATCGAGAAGGCGCTTCATCGACCGTAGAGCGGCGCACACACCGGGACGACAGCGTCGGCACAGCACATTCCGGCAACAGCGCCCTTTCAGGATGGTTCGGGTCGGCGCGGCACTCAGTACGTTCTGCCGAAATTCGCAGGGCGGATCGAGGAGTGTGCGCGTGTTCAGCCAGAACCGAAGTCTGCGAAGACTGGCCGCTGTCGGATCCTTGTCCCTGGTGGCGGGATGCGGAGTGCTCTCCGGCAACAGTGCGGAGGCCGGCAGGCCGATCGTCGTCGGGACGACCAGCGCCCCCAGCAGTCTCGACCCCGCCGGGTCCTGGGACGGCTCCTGGGAGCTGTTCCGCAACGTCTACCAGACACTGCTCGCCTACCCCGACGGCGCCACCACCCCCCAGCCCGACGCCTCCCGCAGCTGCGGCTTCACCGACTCCAGCAACCGCACCTACCGCTGCGTACTGCGTTCCGGGCTGAAGTTCGCCGACGGCGACCCACTCGACGCACAGGCCGTCAAGTACTCCATCGACCGGATCCGCACCATCAACGCGCCCAGCGGCCCGGCCGGACTGCTCGGCAGCCTCGACCACGTGCAGGTGCACGGCGACCGCGAGGTGGTCTTCCACCTCGACAAGGCCGACGCCACCTTCCCGTTCGTGCTCGCCACCCCGGCGATGTCGATCGTCGACCCCCACGACTACCCCGCCGGGTCCCTGCGCAAGGACGAGTCCGTGAACGGCTCAGGGCCGTACACGCTCGAGTCCTACGAGGACGGCAGGAAGGCCGAACTCGTCCGCAACAACAACTACAGGGGCTTCGCCCACCGGCACAACGACGCCGTGACCATCCGCTACTTCCCGGACTCGGCCACCATGGTCGACGCCTTGCGGTCAGGGGCGATCGATGTCACCTACCGCGGCCTCGCCGCCTCCGACATCGTCACCCTGCAGTCGTTCCACCCCTCCCACTCCTCCTCCGGCTCCTCCAACCTGCAACTGATCGACGGTGCCGGTATCGACATCAACTACCTGGTGTTCAACCCCAAGGACCGATGGGCCGGAAACCCGGCCGTGCGCAAGGCCGCGGCCCAGATCGTGGACCGTCCCGCCATCGCCTTCAAGGTCTACCAGGGCACCGTCGACCCGCTCTACTCCATGGTCCCGGCCGGGCTGGCCAGCCACACCGCCGGCTACTTCGACACCTATGGCGGCCCCAGCATCTCCAAGGCCCGCAGGATCCTTGCCGACGCCGGCATCACCCAGCGGGTCCCGCTCACCTTGTGGTACACCACCGACCGCTACGGCTCGGAGACGGCGAAGGAGTTCCAGGAGCTCAAGCGGCAACTGGACGGCTCGGGCCTGTTCACGATCACCCTCAAGAGCCGGCCGTGGAAGACGTACGTCGTCGGTTACCAGAAGGGCGAGTACCCGGTGTTCGGGCGCGGCTGGTTCCCCGACTTCCCCGACGCCGACAATTTCATCGCCCCCTTCGTGGGCGACCACAACACCCTCAGCACTCCCTACCGATCGCCCGTGATCACCGGCACGCTGCTGCCGGACTCCCGCAGCAAGAGCGACCGCGGCGAGGTGGTGGAGGACTTCGAGCAGGCCCAGCGGATCCTCGTCGACGACGCGCGCCTGATTCCGCTCTGGCAGGGGCGGCAGTACATCGCGGCCAGCGACGACATCTCCGGCGGCGAACAGGCGCTCGACCCCTCGACGATCATGATGATGTGGGAACTGCACCGCAAGGCCAGTTGGTGAGCGAGCCATCCCGCGCTGCTCGCCGGTGATCCTCGTTCGGCGAGGGGGACGCCCTCAGCCGTGCAGTTCCCGGTAAGCGGCGATCGCGCCGGTGTGCAGGGGAACCACACCGGTGGAGATCAGACTGCTGACGTCGAGGAACTGGGTGCCGAGGGCCGTGGTGGGGACCAGGCGCGTCGCGCGGCGGACCAGTACCCGGGTGAGGGCCGCGGCGACGGACACCGGCAGATCGGGGCGGCACAGCAGGAGGTTGGCCACACCGACGGTGGCCACCTCGGCCGTTCCCCGGTACGCCCCCGCCGGCACCGTCACCGCCTCCAGACCCGAGCCGGCCCCATCCGGGCCTATGCGCAGCCGCGGCAGCAGGTCGGCCAGCGGCAGGAGGCGGATGCCGGGGAGCCTGTCGAGGCGGGACAGCACGGGCAGCGGTACGCCGCCTGCGACCAGCAAGGCGTCGATGGCGCCGTCCCGTATCGCGTGCGCCGCGTCGGGCATCAGCAGGTGGCGGACCCGCACGTCGGTGCCCGGCGTCAGGCCCGCCGCTCGCAGCAGGCGGTCACCGAGCACGGCACCGCCCGACCCGGGCGCGCCCAGGGAGACGGTGCGGCCCGCCAGGTCGGCGACGCGGTGGACGGCCCCGTCCGCACGCACGACCAGTTGTACGTAGTTCTCGTAGACCCGGCCGATCGCGCGCAGCGGGACACGACGGCCGAACGGTGCGGCGCCCCGGTACGCGGCCCACGCGATGTCGGCCAGGGTCAGCGCCACCTCGGTCCTGCGCGTCTCGAGCAGCCGTATGTTGGCCACGCTGCCCTGGGTGTTGACGACCTCGCAGGTAAGCCCGGGGTAGCACGCGGTCACCTGGTCGGCGAGCAGTCGGCCGAAGGCCGCGTAGAAGCCGTCGGACTCGCCGGTCGCGATCCGCAGGTCGCCCTGCGGGCCACGGTCGGCATGCCGTGTGTCGGCTGCCGCGGCTCCTGCCAGCAGGGCGGTACCCGCCGTTGCGAGCGCGGCGCGGAGAACAGTGCGGCGGGCGGCGGGGCCGTGCGCCTGCTCGCCGCTCATCCCGTCTCCCCCACCTGTCCGTCGGGGACCGCGGCCTGTCCCTTGCGGACCACGGCCCGCACCTGCGGGACCACGACCCTCACCAGCAGGCCGTGCGGCTCGGCCGCGGCCAACTCGACGTGTCCGCCGCGGCCGGCGACCAGTTGCCGGGCGATGGCCAGGCCGAGGCCGGTGCCGCGTACGTCGCGGTGACGTTCCGAGCGCCAGAACCGGGTTCCCGCCCGGCGGAGTTCGCCTGCCGGCAGGCCGGGGCCGTCGTCCCGTACCTCGAACACCGCGTGGAGGCCTTGTGTGACGCAGCGCGTCTCGACGAGGGCGCCGCTTCCCGCGTACTTGATCGCGTTGTCGAGCAGGATGTCGGCCACCTGGGCGAGTTCGCCCTCGGCGCAGGTCATGAGGACGGACGGGCCGGGGACGAACTCCAGGTGCACTCCGGCCTGTTCGGCCACCGGCTGCCACAGCCGGGTCTGGGCCCGTGCGACCGCCGTCGCGTCGCAGCGGGCTTCCGGGCCGTCGGTGACGGACAGTTCGCCGGCGCGGTGTTCGGCGTTCGCGAGGGTCAGCAGGTCGTCGAGGAGGCGCTCCATACGTTCGAGTTCGGCTGTGACGCCGTTGTAGGTGCGAGTGGCGGAGTCGGGTAGACGCCATTGGAGGGAGTCGATGCGCAGCCGGAGTGCGGCGAGCGGGTTGCGCAGCTGGTGGGAGGTGTCGGCGACCAGGCGGCGCTGCTGATCCAGCGCGGTGGTCACCGCGTCGGCCATGCGGTTGAACCCGGTGGCCAGTTGGCGCAGTTCCGGTGGGCCACCGGTCCGCGCGTGCTCGGCGGGCAGCCCGGCCGCCAGCGCGCCGACCGCCCGGTCCAGGCGGTGCAGGGGGCGTACGACCCACCGCGTGGCGGAGCGGGCGAGCAGCACGCAGGCCACGGCGACCACGCCCGCGCCCGCGATGACCAGTGCCCAGCGCAGGGCGATGTCGTCGGCGGCGGTCCGTACCGAGGCGCGCAGGACGACGGCGCCGGACACCCGGGTGCCGGTGCCCGCGGGGCGGGCCAGCAGGTCCGAGCCGTGGGACCAGGGGCGCAGTGTGCCGCCGGGCGAGACGCGTTGGTTGCGCAGCGCCGCGTCGACCAGGCGGGCGACGGCGGGGTCGGCGGCGCGCATGCCGCCCGTCTGCACCACCGGGGCGCGACGGGCGTCGACGACCACGACCGCCTCGCCGTACAGCTCGGTGTAGCGGGTCACCTCGGCCCTCAGCGCGCCGGTGTCGCCGCTCTCGGCGGCCTGTTCCGCCAGCGAGGCGAAGCGGTCGAGATCGGCGGTGCGCGCCGCGACGAGCTGCTGAGTGCGCTGGGACGCCGTGACCGCCAGCAACGGTACGGCGAAGCCGGCCACCGCGAGCACGGCGAAGGCCAGCACGACGGTCAGTACCCGGGTACGCATGGCAGGGGCCCGGCCGGCTCAGCCGCCGAAGCGGTAGCCGAAGCCCCGGATGGTGGTCAGCACCTCGGGACGAGCGAGTTTGGCCCGCAGCTGAGTGAGGTGGACGTCGAGCGAGCGGGACACCGCGAGGTAGGCGTCACCCCACACCTCGTCCATCAGCTGCTGACGGCTGACCGCGGTTCCGGGCCGGGCCGCCAGTACGGCGAGGACCGCGAACTCCTTGGTGGTCAGCCGCACTTCGGCACCGCCGACGGTCACCCGGCGTGCGTCCAGGTCGACTTCGACGTCGGCGGCACGGACCGTACGCGGCGCCCGGGCCGCGGGGGTTGCGGCGCGCCGGGTGACGGCCTCGATACGGGCCAGCAGCTCGGCCAGCCGTACCGGCTTGACCAGATAGTCGTCGGCGCCCAGCCGCAGGCCCCGCACCACGGACCGTTCGTCGCCGCGCGCCGTCAGGATCACGACCGGAAGGCCGCTGACCGCGCGCAGCTTGCGCAGCACCTCCAGGCCGTCCAGGTCGGGCAGGCCGAGGTCGAGCAGCAGCAGGTCGGCCTGGCGGTGCCGTGTGAGGACCTCCTCGCCACGCCACACCCGGGTGGGAAGGTGACCGTGCTCGTACAGGGCCTCGGTCAGCGCACCGGCCACACCGTCGTCGTCCTCGGCCAGCAGCACGCGCACGGTCACCTCCTTCCGTCCCGTCGGCCTCAGGACCGGGAGACTTCCTCGTCGAGCGGCGATCCGTCGGACGTCTCGCGCATCCGAATGTAGACGACCAGCGAGACCAGGACGCAGGCGGTGACGTAGTAGAAGTACCAGCTCTCGTGGCCGGCGTTCTTGAACCACAGGGCCACGTACTCGGCGCTCCCGCCGAAGAGGGCCACGGTCAGCGCGTAGGGCAGACCGACACCGAGCGCCCGGATCGACGTCGGGAAGAGCTCGGCCTTCACGACCGCGCTGATGGAGGTGTAGAGGGAGCTGACGGCCAGCGGTCCGACCATGAGCAGGAACGCGTACAGCGGGTCGCTGGTGTGGGACAGCAGCGTGAGCGAGGGCACCACCACGACCGTGCCCAGTACGCCGAACGCGACCAGCATCGGGCGGCGCCCCACCCGGTCGGACAGCAGACCCATCACGGGCTGGAGCAGGACGAAGACCAGCAGGGCGAAGAAGTTGATCCAGGCCGCGGTCGGCTTGGCGATACCGCTGGTGTTGACCATGAACTTCTGCAGGTAAGTGGTGTACGTGTAGAAGAACAGCGTGCCGCCCATGGTCAGACCGACGACGACCAGGCACTGCCGCGGATAGGACAGCAGCAGGCGCAGGCTGCCCGCCGCCGGGCCGTCCGTCCGCCGCCGCTCCCCCTCGGCGGCGGCACGCTCGAAGCTCTCCGACTCGTCCATGCCGCGCCGCAGCCACAGCACGACGACCGCTCCCGCCGCGCCGACGACGAACGCGATCCGCCAGCCCCAGGACTCCATCTGCGCGGTGCTCAGCGCCTGCTGAAGGATGATCTGCAGGCCGAGGGCGGTGAGCTGGCCGGCGATGAGGGTGACGTACTGGAAGCTGGAGTAGTAGCCACGCCGGCCCGGCGAGGCGACCTCGGACATGTAGGTGGCCGAGGTCGAGTACTCACCGCCCACCGAGAGGCCTTGCAGAAGGCGCGCGGTCACCAGCAGCACCGGCGCGGCGACCCCGATCGAGCCGTACGACGGGGTCAGCGCCACGATCAGCGAACCGGCCGCCATGAGCGTCACCGACAGCGTCAGCGCCGCGCGGCGGCCACGGCGGTCGGCGTAGCGGCCGAACGCCCAGCCGCCGATCGGCCGCATCAGGAAGCCGACCGCGAACACCGCGGCGGTGTTCAGCAGCTGGGCGGTCTGGTCACCGGAGGGGAAGAAGACGGCGGCGAAGTAGACGCTGAACGCGGTGTACGCGTACCAGTCGTACCACTCGATCAGGTTGCCGATCGATCCGCGCAGGATGTTGCTCACGACCCTGCGCTCGTCGCGGCGCGGCTGCCGCACCCGCTTGGTCATGCTCGGTGTGGCCATCGGAACTCCCTTGTCAGCGGCCCGGGGCTCAACAGAGTCGACGGCGGCACAGGGTCGTTCAACATCGGCGACCAAGTCCTAACAGTCCCTTAGGGCTCAGACGCCACCGGACAGCCCGCTCATGACCCGAGGGCGGCCTGCCGTCCGTCTCGTGCCGCGTGCTCCGAAGGACCCCGCGCGAGACTGTTTGCCGATCGGACGGGCAGGTCCTGGCGATATGTCGCCGAATTCTCCGAAGGGTTGAGCGCTTGTCGTCTTCTCTTCACGATGTGCCTGTCAAGTGCCCGATGGCATGACCTCGGGCCCAGCGCTGCAGAAGCGAGTCCAGCATGGTGCGTGTCCGTGCGTCCCTGTCTCAACTGCCCGCCTACGTTCCGGGCCGCAAACTGCCCGGCGCCATCGTTCTGGCCAGCAACGAATCGCCGCACGGGCTGCTGCCCGGGGTGGCCGGGACGCTCGCTGAGGCGGCGGGCGGAGTGTCCCGGTATCCCGACCTGGATGCCACCGACCTCGTCCAGGTCCTGGCCGCGCACCATGGAGTCGATCCGGAGCGGATCGCGGTGGGTGCCGGTTCCTCCGAGGTGTGCGGACAGTTGCTGCACACGGTCGTGGGCCCGGGCGACGAGGTCGTCTTCGGCTGGCGTTCCTTCGAGGCGTACCCGATCCTCACGGCCGTCGCGGGTGGTACGGCGGTGAAGGTCCCGCTGCGCGATCACGCTCTCGACCTCGATGCCATGGCCAGGGCGATCACCGCCCGGACCCGGCTGGTCTTCGTGTGCAATCCCAACAACCCCACCTCCACCGCCGTCGGCGAGCGGGAGCTGTCGGACTTCGTGGACCGGGTGCCGTCGGACGTGCTGATCGTCGTCGACGAGGCGTACCGGGAGTACGCCGATCCCGCCCTGGTCCCCGACGCCCTCGCCCTGCTCGGCGACCGCCCGAACGTGGTGGTGCTGCGGACCTTCTCGAAGGCGTACGGCCTGGCGGGGCTGCGTGTCGGCTACTGCGTCGCGCCGCCCGATCTCGCCTCCCATGTGCGCAAGACCCAGGTGCCGTTCAGTGTCAGCGCCCTCGCCCAGCGGGCGGCCGTCCTCGCCCTGCGCGAAGGCGCGGAGGTCGCCCGGCGAGCCGCGCTCACGGTCGCCGAACGAGACCGGGTCACCCGGCGGTTGCGTGCGCTGGGCCACGAAGTCCCCGACTCCCAGTCGAACTTCGTGTGGCTGCCGCTCACCGGCGACAGCGGGGACTTCGCCGTGCACTGCCTCGACGGCAGAGTCGTGGTCCGTCCCTTCCTGGGCGAGGGCGTGCGGGTGACGATCGGCCTGCCGGAGGAGAACGACGCCCTTCTCGCACTCGCCGAGACGTGGAGAGGCTGAGGCCATGCGCCCCAGTCCCTACGAACGGCACCGGGGGCTGATCCAGAGCGTCGCCCGGGCCCTCGCCGCCGGTGGGCGCTGCCGCCCCTTCACCGAGGCGACCGGCCAGGACGCGGCCGATGCGGGGATGCGATCGACCCGCACCGCCGGAAAGGTCTTCGACTCCCTGCTCGGGAAACCCTTCGACCTGGGACTGCCCGGCGAAGCCGGCCGGGTACGCACGGAGTCCTCGCCGTACGGCGGCGATCTGGGGATCTCCTACCCACGGTGTGACCCGTCGGAGCTGGTCGCCGCGGCCGGGCGGGCCGCGGCAGGCTGGCGGGCCGCGGGCCCGTACCAGCGCGCGGGACTCGCCGTGGAGATCCTGCGCAGGCTCAACACCCGCAGTCACGAGCTGGCCCTCGCGGTGCACCACACCACCGGTCAGCCGCTGTCGGCCGCGTTGCGCGCCGCCGGGCCACGCGCCCAGGACCGTGCGCTGGAAGCCGTGGTCCAGGCGTTCACCGAGTCGGAACACGTCCCGGCGGACCTGCGCTGGGAGAGCGCGCAAGGGCACGGGCGCCCCCTGGCGATGCAGGGCACCTGCACTCTCGTACCCCGCGGGGTGTCGCTGCTCATCGGCTGTCCGGACTTCCCGCTGTGGAACGGGTATCCGGGCCTGTTCGCCAGCCTGGTGACCGGCAACCCCGTCATCGTGGCCCCGCACCCGCGCGCCGTGCTCCCGCTGGCGATCACGGTGCGGGTGGCCCGGCAGGTCCTCGCGGAAGCCGGTCATGTCCCGGACGTCGTCACCCTCGCGGTCGCGGAACCGGAGCGCCAGGTGCACCGGCGGCTGGCCACGGACCCGGAGGTACGCATCGTCGACTTCACCGGCTCCGCGCGATTCGCCGACTGGCTGGAACGACACGCCCGTCAGGCCGCCGTGTTCGCCGACCGGAGCGGGCTGAACACCGTGATCGTGGACTCGACCGAGGACTACCAGGGCCTGGTGCGGGGTCTGGCTCTGTCGCTGTGCCTGTGCAACGGCACGGTGCGCACCACGCCGCAGAACATCCTGGTGCCGGAGCGGGGCTTCGCCACCGACGAGGGCCACAAGACGATCCGGGATCTCGGGGCCAACCTGGGCGACGCGGTGGACCGTCTGCTCGGCCATCCCGCACGCGTGGCGCGGGTAGTCGGCGCGATCACCTCCGACGAGGTGCGCGGCGCCCTCGCCCAGGCCGCGCGGCACGGCCCGGTCCTGCACGCCTCCGCTCCCGTGCCCCACCCGCACCACCCGGGCGCCGACGTACGCAGCCCGCTGCTGGTACGGCTGCGCGCCTCGGACGACAGCGTCTACACGCGCGAATGGCCGGGGCCGGTCTCCTTCCTCGTGGGGACCGACTCGATCTCGCACAGTCTTGCGCTCTTTCGCCGTACGGTGGCGCGCCACGGCGCGCTCCACGCGTCGGTGCACTCCACCGATCCGCTGGTGCTGGCGGCCGCCGAGACAGCGGCGCTGGACGCCGGGGCGCATCTCACGGTGAACCTCGCCGACCTGCCGGCCGACCCTTCCTCGGTGCTCGCCGACCCACCGGGCACCGCCGCCCACTTCGTCACCGGACGTTTTCGCGTCGTACGCTCCCGGCGGCAAGCGCCGCGGGCGGCCCCCCAGCCGACTCAGGCGGCGGAACCGCTGCTCGTGGCGCCGGAGGCCGCCTCAGTCGCCGTCGCCGACTCGGGCCTGGGTGCCCGCCTGGTCGACGTGTGAGCGGGCCGCTCCTGCCGCGGTCCAGAGGGCGCCGCGCCCGCGCACCTCGTCGAAGACCAGCCAGGTGCGGGTCGAACGCACTCCCGGCACCGCCTGGATGCTCTCCAGCACGACCTGGCGCAGCACCATGTTGTCCGGCGCGCGCACCAGCACCAGCACGTCGAAGTCGCCCGTGACGAGGGCGACGTGCTCGACGTAGGGGATCTCGCGCAGACCGCGGGAGATGTCGCGCCAGGCGTTCTGGTCGATGCTCATCGTGACGTAGGCGCTGGTGCCGAGGCCGGCCCGCTGTGCGTTCAGTTGTGCGGTGAAGCCGGTGATGACGTCCTCGGCGACCAGTCTGCCGATGCGTGTGTAGGCGTTGGCCCTGGAGATGTGGACCTGTTCGGCCAGCGCACGGACCGAGATCCGGCCGTCGCCGAGGAGGCGGCTGAGGATCTCGCGGTCGATGTCGTCGAGCGGGACGGCAGTTTGTCCGACCACCGACCCGGTCGGCGGGAATTCCCCAGACACATTGTCCTCCAGGATCGCCTGTATCGGCAGTTCATCACGAGTTTCGCCGAGGTATTGAACACATATTCCGCGATAGCGACCATTCTCCTGTCAAGTGTCCAGAGAAAGTGAGTGGCCCTCCATGTCTGTGAAGAGCCTCCGCCAGACGGTCCAGGGTCTTCTGCCGTCCCTGACGCCGGTACGGTTCGTGGCCGAGGACGGCACACCGGCCGCCAAGCACCCGGCCGACTACGCCGAGCCGGCGCTGGGGGACCTACGTAAGGCCTATCGGCTGATGGTCCTGGGGCGCCGGTTCGACACCCAGGCGACCGCGCTCACCAAGCAGGGCCGGCTCGCCGTGTACCCGTCCAGCCGTGGCCAGGAGGCCTGCCAGATCGGCGCCGTGCTCGCGTTGCGCCCGGACGACTGGCTGTTTCCCACCTACCGCGACTCGGTGGCGCTGGTGACCCGCGGCATCGACCCGGTCGAGGTGCTGACGCTGCTGAGGGGCGACTGGCACTGCGGTTACGACCCCGCCGCCACCCGTGTCGCCCCACAGTGCACCCCGCTGGCCACACAGGTGCTGCACGCGACCGGTATGGCCGAGTCCCTGCGACGCAGGGGCGAGGACGGGGTGGCGATGGCTCTGGTGGGGGACGGCGCCACCAGCGAGGGCGACTTCCACGAGGCGCTGAACTTCTCGGCCGTCTTCCGCTCCCCGGTCGTCTTCTTCGTCCAGAACAACAAGTACGCGATCTCCGTGCCGCTGGCCCGCCAGACCGCGGCGCCCGCACTCGCGTACAAGGGCATCGGCTACGGCGTGCGCTGCGAACAGGTCGACGGCAACGACCTGGTCGCCGTGCTGGCGGTGCTGAGCGCGGCCGTCGAACACGCCCGCGAGGGACACGGGCCCGTCCTGGTCGAGGCGCACACCTACCGCATGGACGCGCACACCAACGCGGACGACGCCACCCGCTACCGGGAGGACGCCGAGGTCGAGCGATGGCGGGACGCGGACCCGGTCGACCGACTGGAGGCGTACCTGCGATCGCGGGACGCGCTCACCGACGAGGACGTGGCGGCGCTGCGGGAGGAGGCCGAGGAGCTGGCGGCGCGTCTGCGAGCGGACATGAACGCGGACTCCGAACCGGACCCGCTGGAGCTGTTCGCCCATGTGTACGCCGAGCCGACTCCGCAACTCCGAGAACAGCGGGCCCAGTTGGCGGCCGAACTCGCGGCGGCCGACACCGCCGCGTACGAGCAGGAGGTCTGAACCCCCATGACCAAGGTCACGATGGCGCAGGCGCTGAACACCGCCCTGCGGGACGCGCTGCGCGAGGACGAGCGGATGCTCGTCTTCGGCGAGGACGTCGGTCCGCTCGGCGGGGTGTTCCGCATCACCGACGGACTGACCCGCGACTTCGGCGAGCAGCGCTGCTTCGACACGCCACTGGCCGAGGCCGGCATCGTCGGTCTTGCGGTGGGCTTGGCGATGGGCGGGTTCCGGCCCGTGGTGGAGATGCAGTTCGACGCCTTCGCCTACCCTGCGTTCGAGCAGATCGCCTCCCATGTCGCCAAGCTGCGCAACCGCACCCGCGGGCGGATCGGCCTGCCGATGGTGATCCGAATCCCCTACGCGGGCGGGATCGGCGGAGTGGAGCACCACTGCGACTCCAGTGAGGCCTACTACGCGCACACCCCGGGGCTCAAGGTCGTCACCCCGGCGACGGCCGAGGACGCCTACTGGCTGCTGCGCGACGCGGTGACCGACCCCGACCCCGTGGTCTTCCTGGAGCCCAAGAAGCTGTACTGGTCCCGCCAGGACACCGACCTGGAGACACGGCAGGCACCCGCGTTCGGCCGAGCCGCGGTACGGCGGGCGGGGCGGGACGCCACGGTCGTCGCCTACGGGCCGTCCGTCCCGGTGGCGCTGGCGGCGGCCGACGCCGCCGCCGAGGACGGGATCGACCTCGAAGTCGTGGACCTGCGGACCCTGGTGCCCTTCGACGACGAGACCGTCACGGAGTCGGTCCGCCGGACCGGGCGCTGCCTGGTCGTGCAGGAGGCGCAGGGCTTCGCGGGCGTGGGCGCGGAGATCGCCGCGCGGGTCCAGGAGCGCTGTTTCCACTCGCTGTCCGCGCCCGTGCTGCGGGTGGCCGGTTTCGACATCCCGTATCCGCCGCCGAAGCTGGAGCACGCCCACCTGCCCGGCGTCGACCGCGTCCTCGACGCCGTCGACCGTCTGCAGTTCACCGACGAGCCGGACACCCGGCACCTGCTGCGGGGGGCGGTCGCATGACCACGGCGACGCGGCACGAGCAGCTGTTCCGGCTGCCCGACCTCGGCGAGGGACTGACCGACGCGGAGATCATCGACTGGAAGGTCGCCGTGGGCGACACGGTGACGATCGACCAGATCGTGGTCGAGGTGGAGACCGCCAAGGCCGCGGTCGAGGTGCCGGTCCCCTACGCGGGCACCGTGCTGCGGCTGCACGCCGAGGCAGGGTCGGCATTGGGCGTCGGCGAACCACTGATCACGGTCGGGGCGAGTGTCTCCACCGGGGCCGAGACCGACGGACGCCCGGCCGACGCTACGGACGGACACCCGCTCGGCGGCGCCGCCGAGCGGTACCGCGAGGAGGAGCAGGCCGGATCCGGCAATGTGCTGATCGGCTACGGCACCGGCCACGAACCGGCACCGCGCCGTCGCCGCCGACGAGGCGCCACGACAGCGGCGGCCGTCGCGGTCGGGGGCCCGAGCCCCGCCGGCCGGCCGGCCGAGCCGCACGCCCCCCGGGTCATCTCACCCCTCGTGCGGAGAATGGCCCGGGAGCACGGCATCGATCTCTCCGCGCTGGTACCTTCCGGCCCCGCCGGAGTCGTTCTGCGACGCGATGTGGAGCAGGCCGTGGCCCAGGCCGTGCCCGCCCGGGCCACCCCGGCCCCGGTGGAGCCCGCCCTCCGCACGGAGCCCGCCTCGGGCGGTCCCGTGCGCATCCCGCTGCGCGGCGTCCGACGGGCCGTGGCGGACAAGCTCTCGCGCAGCCGGACCGAGATACCCGACGCCACCACCTGGGTCGACGTGGACGCCACCGGACTGCTGCGGGCCAAGAAGGCCCTGGAGGCCGCCGAACCCGGCCGCCGCGTCGGACTGCTGGCGCTGCTGGCCCGGATCTGTGTCGCCGGTCTGCGCCGCTACCCCGAGCTGAACTCCGCGGTCGACATCGAACAGCGGGAGATCCTGCGCTTCGACGAGGTGCACCTCGGCTTCGCCGCCCAGACCGAACGCGGGCTGGTGGTCCCGGTCGTCCGTGACGCGCATCGGCTGACGACCGTACAACTGGCCGCGGAACTCGCCCGGTTGACCGAGCTGGCCAGGATGGGAACCCTGCCGCCCGACCGGCTGACCGGCGGGACCTTCACCCTCAACAACTACGGCGTGTTCGGCGTCGACGGTTCGACACCCATCATCAACCACCCCGAGGCGGCCCTCCTCGGTGTGGGCCGCATCGTCGACAAACCCTGGGTGGTCGACGGCGCCCTCGCCGTACGCAGGGTCACGCAGCTCTCGCTCAGCTTCGACCACCGCGTCTGCGACGGCGGAGTGGCAGGCGGCTTCCTCCGCTTCGTGGCCGACTGCGTGGAGCGGCCGGAAATCCTGCTCGCCGACGTCTGATCGAACGCGTCCCTCCTTCTCGTTTCTCCTTCTCCCTGTCTGCCTGAGTCCACTGCACCCACTCACCTACCGAACGTTCGGCCTGGAGCTCTCATGTCCACCGACCACCGCCCCGCCTTCTTCGCCCGCCACGCGGATCTGCTCCACAAGGCCGCGGAACGCACCGCCGACCGCGGCTACTGGACGCCGTACCCGGAGACACCGAGCGCCTCCGCGTACGGAACGGACGCCGCCGAACAGGGCGAGGCCGCCTTCCGTGCCCTCCTCGACCGCCACTTCCCGCTCGACGGACACCCCACCACCGGCACCGTCCGCGCCACCGAGGTGTCGCCCTACGGCTTTCCCCTCGGCGTCAGCTACCCCCATCTGGTGCCCGAGGTGGCCGTGGCCACCGCCGGGGCGGCCGCCACGGCCTGGCGTGGCGCCGGCCCCGACACCAGGGCCGGCGTCGCGGCCGAGATCCTGGCCCGGCTGAACGCGGCCAGCTTCGAGATCGCCCACGCCGTCCAGCACACCACCGGCCAGCCCTTCGTGATGGCGTTCCAGGCGGGCGGCCCGCACGCCCAGGACCGCGGGCTGGAAGCGGTCGCATACGCCTGGGAGGCACAGCGGCGCCATCCGGCCACCGCACGCTGGACGAAGCCCAGGCGCCGCGGTGGACCGCTGGTCATGGAGAAGTCCTACACTCCGGTCGGCCGGGGCGTGGCGGTACTCATCGCCTGCAACACCTTCCCCACCTGGAACGGTTATCCGGGGCTCTTCGCGAGCCTGGTCACCGGTAACCCCGTCGTCGTCAAGCCGCACCGACGGGCCGTGCTGCCGCTGGCGATCACCGTGCGGATCGCCCGCGAGGTGCTGGCGGAGGCAGGGTTCGACCCGGACGTGGTGCTGCTGGCCGCCTCGCGTCCCGAGGAGCGCACCGCTCCCGCCCTGGCCACGCACCCCGACGTGCGGATCGTGGACTTCACCGGCTCCAGCGAGTTCGGTGACTGGCTGGAGGCCAACGCCCGCCAGGCCGCCGTACACACGGAGAAGGCGGGGCTCAACACGATCGTCGTCGACTCCACGGACGACTACGCCGGTCTGCTGCGCAACCTCGCGTTCTCCCTGTCGCTCTACAGCGGCCAGATGTGCACCACCCCGCAGAACATCCTGGTGCCCCGCGACGGCTTCCCCACCGACCAAGGGCCGCGCACGGCCGACGAGTTCGCCGCCGATCTGGGCTCCGCACTGGACGACCTGCTCGGCGACCCGGCCCGCGCCGCATCCACCCTCGGCGCGATCGTGAACGGCACGGTCCTCGCGCGTCTTCAGGAGGCGGCGGTCCTGGGCCGTACCGCCCACCCCTCACGGGCCGTACGGCACCCGGACCACCCGGACGCCGCCGTGCGCACCCCGCTGGTGGCCCGGCTCGACGCGGAGAGCGACGAGAAGACCTACACGAGCGAGTGGTTCGGGCCGGTCTCCTTCGTCATCGCCACCGGCGGCACCGCGCACTCCCTGCGCGTCCTGCACGACACCGTTCGGAGCCACGGCGCGCTCACCGCCTGCGTGTACGCGACGAACGAGGCAGTGCTGGCGGCGGCGCGCGCGACGGCCCTGGCAGCCGGGGTGCATCTGTCGGAGAACCTGACCGGGGACGTGTTCCCCAACCAGTCCGCCGCCTTCAGCGACTTCCACGGCACGTCGGCCAATCCGGCCGCCAACGCGACCCTGACCGACCCGGCGTTCGTCCACAGCCGGTTCTCCGTCCTGCAGTCCCGCCGTCACGCCACCGTGGAGGAGCACGACCATGTCCGATGAGGTCTATCTGATCGACGGCGCCCGCACCCCACTGGGCCGCTACCGCGGAGCTCTGGCCTCCGTACGCCCCGACGACCTGGCCGCCCTCGTCGTCAGCGAGGCGGTACGCCGCTCCGCCGTCCCGGCCGAAGCCGTCGACGAGGTGATCCTCGGTGCCGCCAACCAGGCCGGCGAGGACAACCGCAACGTGGCCCGGATGGCTGTGCTGCTGGCGGGTCTGCCGGACCACGTGCCCGGATACACCGTCAACCGGCTGTGCGGGTCCGGCCTGACGGCCGTGGCCTCCGCCGCGCAGACCATCCGGGCCGGCGAGGCCGACCTGGTCGTGGCGGGCGGGGCGGAGTCAATGACCCGCGGTCCCTGGGTGATGGCCAAGCCGGGCACGCCCTGGGCCCGGCCCACCGAGGTGCACGACACCCCCCTCGGCTGGCGGTTCACCAACCCGCGCTTTCCCGCCGAGACGACCGTGTCGATGGGCGAGACCGCCGAGGAGGTAGCGACCCTGGACGGCATCACCCGCCGGGAGGCCGACGCCTTCGCGCTGCGCAGCCACCAGCGGGCCGTGGCCGCCCAAGAGGCGGGCCGGTTCGACCGGGAGATCGTCCCGGTGCCGGTGAAGGACGGCGAGATCACCCGGGACGAGGGCCCCCGGCCGACCACCACGCTGCGGAAGCTGGGCGCGCTGCGCACCTCCTTCCGCGGCGACGGGATCGTCACCGCGGGCAACTCCTCCCCGCTGTCGGACGGGGCGGCCGCCCTGGTGGTGGCCGGCGCGGCGGCGGTCGAACGCCACGGGCTGACCCCCCGGGCCCGCGTCGTCACCGCCGCCTCGGCCGGGGTCGAACCCCGCCTCATGGGGCTGGGCCCGGTGCCCTCCACCACCAAGGCGCTGGACCGGGTGGGCTGGAACGCCGACGACCTCGACGCGGTCGAGCTGAACGAGGCGTTCGCCTCCCAGTCGCTCGCGGTGATCCGCAGGCTCAAGCTCGACGCGGACCGGGTCAACGCCGACGGCGGTGCCATCGCCCTCGGCCACCCGCTGGGCTGCTCCGGCGCCCGCATCCTGCTCACCCTGCTCGGCCGGATGGAACGCGAGGGCGGCCGCCGGGGCCTGGCGGCCATGTGCGTGGGCGTCGGGATGGGCGTGTCGATGCTGGTCGAGCGCGTATGAGCGCGATCACCGGCACCTCGTACGACACCCTGCTCGTCGAACAGCGCGCGGACCGTGTCGTCGTCACCCTGCACCGCCCCGGGTCCCGTAATGCCATCAGCGGCCGCATGATCGCCGAACTGCACGGTGTGTGCGAGGAGTTGGAACGCGAGCCCAAGCTGCTGCTGCTCACCGGGCACGGCGGGGTGTTCGCCGGGGGCGCCGACATCGCCGAACTGCGCGCACGGGGCCGGGAGGAGGCCCTGCAGGGCATCAACAGCCGTCTGTTCGAGCGGGTCCGCAGACTGCCCATGCCCACCGTGGCCGCCGTGCCCGGCTGGGCGCTGGGCGGCGGCGCGGAACTGGCGTACGCGTGCGACCTGCGGATCGCCGGGCCGAACGCGGTCTTCGGCAATCCAGAACCGGGCCTGGGCATCCTCGCCGCCGCCGGCGCGTGTCGGCGGCTGCCCGAACTGGTCGGCGAGTCGGTGGCCAAGCAGATCCTGCTCGCCGGGCGCACCCTCGACGCCCGAGCCGCACTCGCCTGCGGCCTGGTCATCGACGTCGTACCGGCGGACCGGCTGGCCGACGAGGCCCATGCCCTGCTCGACCGCATGGCCCGCTCCTCGGCACTCGCCCTGCGGCTCACCAAGCTCGTCACCGACGCCCCGGGAGCCCATCCCGTGGCCGACGACCTCGCCCAGGCAGTGCTCTTCGAGAGCCCGGACAAGAAGGAGCGCATGACGCGCTTCCTGGAGAAGAAGGGAGGCCGGACATGACCCCGGCATCAGCACCACCCGCCGTCGTGGGGGTGATCGGCGGCGGCCGCATGGGCGCCGGAATCGCCCAGTCCTTCGCGGCCGCGGGGTCACGCGTGGTCGTCGCGGAGCGCGACGGGTCCGCGGCCGCCGCCGCGACGGAACGCATCGTCAGGGGACTTCGGCGGGCGGCCGAGCGTGGGACGCTCTGCGGGTCGCCGGATCTCGACGCGGTGGACCGGATCGCCGTCGTCTCCTCGATCGGTGAACTGCCGCCCGACGCGGACCTGGTCGTCGAGGCCGTCCATGAAGACGCCTCACTCAAGGCCGGGTTGCTCACCGCCGCCGAGGAGGTGGTGCGCGACGGGTGCGTGCTGGCCAGCAACACCAGCTCCCTGTCCGTCACCGAACTCGCAGCCGCCCTGAGGCTTCCAGGGCGGTTCCTGGGGATGCACTTCTTCAATCCGGTGCCTGTGTCCGCCCTCGTGGAACTGGTCCGGGCCGCCGACACCGCCGCACCGACCCTGGCCGCGGCGGTCCGCTGGACGCATGCGCTCGGCAAACAGGATGTCGTCGTCAAGGACTCCCCCGGGTTCGCGAGCAGCCGCCTCGGCCTCGCCCTCGGGCTCGAGGCGATCCGCATGGTCGAGGAAGGGGTCGCCGACCCGGAGGCCGTCGACACGGCCATGCACCTGGGCTACCGGCACCCGATGGGGCCACTGCGCCTGACCGACGTGGTGGGACTCGACGTACGGCTCGCCATCGCCGAACACCTGCACAAGACGCTCGGGGAACGGTTCGCCCCGCCCCGGCTGCTGCGCGAGAAGGTCGCCCGCGGAGAACTGGGCCGCAAGACCGGTCAGGGGTTCTACCGATGGTGAACGACGACGGCACGACCACGCAGACGGACCGCGCGTACGGAGTGGCGTACGAGGTCACCGACGGTGTCGCAGTCCTCGAACTGCGGGGCTCCGGCAGCGGCAACGCGTTCGACGCGCACCTGCGCGGCGCGCTCCTCCAGGCCGCGCGCCGCCTGACGACGGACACCACACGCGGTGTCCGGGCGGCCCTGCTCACCGCGCGGGGAAAGCACTTCTCCGTCGGACAGGACCTCCGGGAGCACGCCCAACTGCTCGAAACCACGCCGGCGACGGCCTTCGCGAACCTGCCCCACCACTTCAACCCGCTGGTGAAGGAACTGAACGCGCTGAGTGTGCCGCTCGTCGTGGCCGTCGAGGGCGCCTGCGTGGGCGCGGGGCTCGGCATCGCGCTCTGCGGCGACGTGCGCGTGGCCGGCGAGAGCGCCCGATTCGCGACCGCCTTCGGCAACCTCGCGCTGGCCTCCGACTCAGGCGTCGCCCGCGCCCTGGTCCGTCAGCTCGGCCCGTCCAGGACCAGCGGGCTCATGCTGCTGGGCGACCGGTTCTCCGCGCGGGAGGCCGCGGAGTGGGGACTGGTGCACCGGGTCGTACCGGACGGCTCCGCCACGGCCGACGGACTGGCCCTCGCCCGTCGCCTCGCCGACGGCCCCACCGCCGGGCACCGCGAGACCAAGGCGCTGCTGCGGTCGGCGGGGACCTCGACGCTGCCGGCCACGCTGGAACGCGAGGCGGTCGTCCAGCGCCGTCTCGGCGCCACCGACGACCACCACGAGGCCGTCGCCGCGTTCCTGGAGGGCCGCGCTCCGCTCTTCCGCGGGCACTGACCGCACCCACCGACCACCCGCCTCCGCACCGACCACGACAGGACATCGCCCTCGTGAACAACCCCACCCCAGCGCCCCCGGAAC
>Ga0075367_10000197_pt1 | contig 19933 bp, 20 predicted proteins | sample EndMethybrTD3032_FD_71399 | JGI IMG/M metagenome (GOLD analysis project Ga0075367, IMG submission 71399) | Populus endosphere microbial communities from Tennessee, USA - Endosphere MetaG P. TD hybrid TD303-2 | ecosystem: Host-associated > Plants > Roots > Endosphere | place: USA: Tennessee... | reverse complement strand
TCACGAGTGAAGCGACGCTTCGCGCGGCGGCCCCGTCCCTGGCGGCGGGCGGCCTCGTCGCCGTCCTCTATGGCCTCGTCTCGACCTTGCCCGCGATCCGGACGCCTGCCGCGGTCTCGGCGGGGGCGGCTGACGAGGGCGCGTTCAGCCTGAGCTCGGCCTTCCTGTTCGCCGCCACGGTGTCCCTGGTGCTGGTGGCCTCGGCGGCCAGCCTGGCCTGGTTCGGGGAAGTCGGTCTCTCGCTCGCGGCGGGACTTGCGGGCCTGGCGGACACCCATGCCGCCGGGATTTCGATGGCCTCGCTGGTCGCCGAAGGTCGCCTTGGGGCGGACGCCGCCCTCGTGCCGATTCTGGCCGGCATATCGACGAACACCCTGACCAAGCTGATTCTGGCGTCCGCCAGCGGAGGGCGGCGATTCGTCCTGCGGGTCGGCCCGGGACTGGTGCTCGTCGCGGCCGCCTGCTGGGCTCCGCTCGCGCTGAGATATTTCCGGTAGGCGTCCAGCGCGCGAGAGCCAGGCCCGTAGGGGGCGCTGGCCCGGGCGCTTCGCGAATCCGCGACCTGCGCCTGCCGGGCGCCGGACCGCGCCTGTCAGGCGCGTGGGCCAACGACCTAAGTCATTGAAGAGATGGTGCCGCCGGGCAGGATTGAACTGCCGACCTCAGCCTTACCAAGGATGCGCTCTACCACTGAGCTACGGCGGCGAAAGACGAGGCGGGGGCTATAGCGGGGGAAGACCGCGTCGTGAAGCCCATTTCGCGCGGGCTTTGAGCTTGACGCGGGCGGCGCTGCGCCGCACCCGGGGATCATGAGCTCAGGCCCGCCGCCAAAAGACCCCGCCGCTGAGCGCGAGGCCAAGCTCGCGAAGGCGCTGCGGGCGAACCTGCGCCGCCGCAAGACGCCCCAGACCCCTGCCCGGGACGGCGGCCGGCCGCCGGCGTCGGAAGCCGGGGACTCCGATTCCGCCTGAGCCGCCCTTCCGCAAGGGGAGGGCGCGCGCTAGATAGTCGGGACTAGGGCTGCCCGCCGCGTACGCCAGTCGCGGCCTTCTTCGAAGGACTGGGATTGGACCGCATTGCGATCACGGGCGGCGCGCGGCTGGAGGGAGAGATCCCGATCAGCGGCGCCAAGAACTCGGCCATCAAGCTGATGGCGGCGAGCCTCCTCACCGAGGCGCCGCTGCGGCTGACCAACATGCCAAGGCTCGCCGACACCCGCTTCCTGGCCAGGCTGCTGCAGCGGCTGGGGACCGAGGTCGTGGAAAGCGACGGCGACGACGGGCCCGAGACCCTGCTCACCACCCGCGAGATCGTCTCGGGATTCGCGCCCTATGACCTGGTGCGCCAGATGCGCGCCTCCTTCAACGTGCTGGGCCCGCTGCTGGCCAGGTCCGGGCACGCCAAGGTCTCCCTGCCCGGCGGCTGCACCATCGGCGCGCGGCCGGTGGACCTGCACCTCAAGGCGCTGGAGGCGCTGGGCGCCCAGATCGACCTGCACGAGGGCTATGTCTACGCCCAGGCGCCCCGGGGCCTGCGCGGCGCGCGGATCGACTTTCCCATGGTTTCGGTCGGCGCCACCGAACACGCCTTGCTGGCTGCGGTGCTGGCGGTCGGCGAGACGGTGCTGGAGAACGCCGCCAGCGAGCCGGAGATCGCCGACCTCGCCGAATGTCTCAACAAGATGGGCGCCAAGGTCACCGGCGCGGGAAGCAAGACCATCCGAATCGAGGGCGTCGCGCGCCTGCACGGCGCCACCCACTCGGTGATTCCCGACCGGATCGAGACCGGCACCTACGCCCTGGCCGCGGCCATGGCCGGCGGGGAGGTGCGGCTGACCCGCACCCGCAGCGACTTCATCCAGGCCCTGCTGGACAAGATGACCGAGGCCGGGGTCGAGGTGGCGATCCACAACGACGGCCTGACCATCAAGCGCAACGGCGCGCGGCTGAAGTCGGTTGAGATCGAGACCGACCCCTATCCGGGCTTCGCCACCGACCTGCAGGCGCAGTTCATGGCCCTGATGACGCTCGCCGACGGCGAGAGCGTGATCCGCGAGACCATCTTCGAGAACCGCTTCATGCACGTCCCCGAGCTGGGCCGGCTGGGCGCGGACATCAGCGTCTCCGGCGGAGAGGCCAGGGTGCGGGGCGTCGAGCGGCTGGAGGGCGCCCAGGTGATGGCTACCGACCTGCGGGCCTCGGTGAGCCTGGTGATCGCCGCCCTGGCCGCCCGGGGCGAGACCATGGTCAACCGCGTCTATCACCTGGACCGCGGCTTCGAGCGGCTGGAGGAGAAGCTGGGCGCCTGCGGGGCGCAGATCCGCCGGCTGAAGGGCGAGGGGGAGGCGGAAGAGGAATGAGTTCGCCCTCCGCCACGCCCGCCCCCTTGCGCCTGCTGGCCCAGGACGCCGACGACCTGGCGGTGATCTCCGCCGCCGTGCAGGACGCCGTGTGCAAGGTGGGCGACATCGCCTTCGAGCCCAAGGCCCGCCGGCTGACCATCGCCTTCAACCGCTACCGCTGGGAGGCGGGCGGGGGCGAGCGGGTGCGCTCGGGCCTGCAGCTGGGCGGGGTGCTGAACATGCAGGCGCGCAAGATCCGCCGCGGCGCGCCCGACGCGGTGCTCGAGATCCTGGCCATGACCTTCGAGCCCGGCGAGGCGCCGGGCGGCGTCGTCACCTTCAGCTGCGCCGGCGGCGGCGATCTCCGCGCCACCGTGGAATGCGTCGAGGCGGTGCTGGCCGACGTCTCCCAGCCCTGGCCCACGCGGCGCCAGCCCGCGCACGACGTCTGATCCGATGCGGCGGTTCGATACCAGAGAGCCCGGCTTCGAGGCGGGTTTCAGGGCGTTCGTGGAGGCCCGGCGCGACACCCCGCAGGATGTCGAGGCCAAGGTGCGCGAGGTGATCGCCGCCGTGCGCGCCGAGGGTCTGCCCGCCCTCTTGGCCTTCGCCCGGCAGTTCGACCGCGTGGACCTGGATGAAGCCACCATCCGTGTCAGCGCCGAGGAGATCGCCAGGGGCGCGGCGGAATGCGCGCCGGCCGTGCGGCAGGCCATCGACTTCGCCGCGGCCAGGATCCGCGCCTATCACGAGCGCCAGCGGCCCGCGGACCAGTGGTTCAAGGACGACAGCGGCGTCGAGCTGGGCTGGCGCTGGACGCCGCTGGAGGCGGTGGGCGTCTATGTCCCGGGCGGCCGCGCGGCCTATCCCTCCACCGTGCTGATGAACGCGGTCCCGGCGCAGGCGGCGGGGGTGTCCCGGATCGCCATGGTCACCCCGCCTGGCCGGCTGCAGCCGGCGGTGCTGGCCGCCGCCCAGGCGGCGGGCGTCAGCGAGATCTGGCGCGTCGGCGGCGCCCAGGCCATCGCCGCCCTGGCCTTTGGCGCGGGGCCCATCGCCCCGGTGGACAAGATCGTCGGGCCCGGCAACGCCTTCGTCACCGCCGCCAAGCGGCAGGTCTACGGGGTTGTCGGGATCGACGCCCTGGCCGGCCCCTCGGAGATCGTGGTCGTCGCCGACGCCGACAACGATCCCGACTGGATCGCCGCGGACCTGCTGTCCCAGGCCGAGCACGACCCAGCCGCCCAGTCGATCCTGATCACCGACGACGCCGCCTTCGCCGAGCGCGTGGTGGCCGCCGTCGAGGCCCAGCTCAAGCAACTCGCCACGGGCGAGGACGCCACGGCCGCCTGGCGCGACCATGGCGCGGTCGTGATCGCCCCGCTGGCGCAGTCCGCCCGCCTGGTCGACCTGATCGCCCCCGAACACGCCGAGCTGGCGGTGGCCGACCCGGAGGCCCTGTCGGCGCAGATCCGGCACGCCGGGGCCATCTTCCTGGGGCGCTACACGCCGGAGGCCATCGGCGACTATGTGGCCGGCTCCAACCACGTCCTGCCGACCAGCCGCGCGGCGCGATTCTCATCGGGCCTGTCGCTGTATGACTTCCTCAAGCGCACCTCCCTGGTGAAATGCGACCCGGCCGCCTTCGCGGTGCTGGGTCCCCACACCGTCGCCCTTGCCGAAGCCGAGGGCCTGCCGGCGCACGCGCGCTCCGCGGCCATCCGGCTCGAGGAATGAGGCGGGGGCGCGCGCCATGGCCGCCGATCGCCAGACCCACCGCCTGAAGAGCGTCGAACTCGACGAGGAGTCCCTGTCGGCCTCGTCGCGCGACCAGGAGCAGGAGCGGCAGATCGCCATCTTCGATCTGCTGGAGGACAACTATTTCGCGCCCGAGGGCGCGGGGGGCGGTCCCTACGCGCTCAAGATGTCGCTGGTGGAGAACCGCCTGGCGCTGGACGTCAGCGGCCCGGACTACCAGCGGACCCACATCCTCTCGCTGACGCCGCTGCGCGGGCTGATCCGCGACTATTTCATGATCTGCGAGAGCTACTACCAGGCCATCCGCAACTCGACGCCGCAGCAGATCGAGACCTTGGACATGGGCCGCCGCGGCCTGCACAACGAAGCCTCGCAACTGCTGATGGCCCGGCTGCAGGGCAAGATCGACACCGACCTCGACACCGCGCGCAGGCTCTTCACCCTGATCTGCGCCCTGCATCGGCGGAACTGAGGCGTGGCCGACAGCGACCCGCACGGGCGGCCGCCAGGCGCGGTCCTGTTCGCCTGCAACTACAACCGCGTCCGCTCGCCGATGGCCGAGGGCCTGCTTCGGCGGCTGGCGGGCGATCGCATCTTCGTCGACAGCTGCGGGCTCAAGCCGCCCCCGCGCGGCGCCGAGGAGGCGGGCGGCCCGGCCATCGATCCGCTGGCGGCCGAGGTGATGGCCGAGGTGGGCGTCGACCTGTCGGACTACCGGCCCAAGACCTTCGACGACCTGCAGGACGACTCCTTCGACCTGGTGATCTCCCTCACGCCCGAGGCGCAGCACCGCGCCGTCGAAATGACCCGCGGGCGCGCGGCCGAGATCGAATACTGGCCCACTCACGACCCCACCCTGGCGGAAGGCTCGCGGGAGGCGCGGCTGGCGGCCTATCGCGACCTGCGCGACTCTCTCACCCGGACCATCCAGCAGCGGTTCAAGCCCTGAGCCGCGCCTTCCGAGAGCGCCATCGACCTGCACGAAGGTTTTCGGATATAAGCGCCTCCGCTGCACGGCTCGCCGCCGGTAAGGGGCGAGCCGTCGTTTTTGTTGAGTTGGGAGCCTGCATGGCGAAAGAAGAGCTGCTGGAGTTTCCGGGCACGGTGAGCGAAGTCCTGCCCAACGCGACCTTCCGCGTGAAGCTCGAGAACGACCACGAGATCATCGCCCATACCGCGGGCAAGATGCGCAAGAACCGCATCCGCGTGTCGGCCGGCGACAAGGTGCTCGTGGAGATGACGCCCTACGACCTGAGCAAGGGCCGCATCACCTTCCGCGTCCGCTAGGCTTGACGCGCGACGCCCAGCGCCTGGTGCTTGCTTCGGCGAGCCCACGGCGGCTCGACCTCCTGCGCCAGATCGGCCTCGTCCCGGACGGGGTCCGCGCCGCGGAGATCGACGAAAGCCCACTCCCGAAAGAAACCCCGCGCGTGATGGCCCTGCGCCTGGCCGCCGCCAAGGCCGCCGTGGTGGCGGCCGCCGAGCCTGGCGCCTTCGTGCTGGCCGCCGACACGGTGGTGGCGGTCGGCCGCCGGGTGCTGGGCAAGGCGTCGACGCGGGAGGCGGCCAGGGCGCACCTGTCGCTGCTCTCCGGCCGCGCCCACAAGGTCCTGACCGCCGTGGCCGTCGTCGCGCCAAGCGGGGCGCGCGCCGAGCGCCTGGTGGAGACCAAGCTCGCCTTCAAGCGGCTGACGCAGACGGAGATCGACGCCTACCTGGACAGCGGCGAGTGGGAGGGCAAGGCCGGAGCCTACGGCGTCCAGGGCCTGGCCGGAGCCTTCGTCATCCAGCTCCAGGGCTCCTATCCGGCGGTCGTCGGCCTGCCGCTCTACGAGACCCTCAACCTTCTGCAGGGCCTGGGCTGGCGGCGGTGAGCGAGCGGCGTATCTTCCTCGACGAGGGGTTTGGCGAGACCCGGGGGGTCGTGACCCTGGACGGCGCGCCCGAGCGCCTGATCGTGCGCCGCGACGACGACGATCCGCGCCTGGAGCTCGGCGCGCGGCTGGCGGCGGTGGTGGCCAGCGTCGAACCGCAGATCGGCGCCGCCTTCCTCGACCTGGGCGGCGGGGTGCAGGCCATGCTCGCCTTCCGTCCCGAGGCGCGCCCGGTGAGGGGCGCTGTGCTGGAGGTGGAGGTGCGTGGCGAGCCCAGGCGCGGCAAGCTGGCGGTCGTGCGACCGCTGGGGCCGGGGGAGGGGGCTCCGCGCCTCCTGGCGCCGGCGCCGGATCTGGCCGCCACCCTGCGCGCGCTCGCCAAGGACGCTGAGCTGGTCACCGGCCCGGCCGCGCGCGAAGCGGCCGATGCGGCCGAGCTGGAGGCGCTCGAAGTGCTGCACCCGATTCCGGGCGGGGGAAGCCTGGCGGTGGAGCCCACCCGCGCCCTGACCGCCATCGACGTCGACCTGGGCGCGCGGCAGGGAAGCGATTCCAAGCGCGCCGCCCGCGCGGCGAACCTGGCGGCCATCACCCTCAGCGCGCGCCTTCTTAGGTTGAAGAGCCTGGGCGGCCTGGTGGTCATCGACCTGGCCGGCCGCGGGCAGGACGCGGCGGCCTTGACCGCGGCGGCGCGGATCGCATTTGCGCCGGACAATCCAGGCGTCGCCATCTCGCCGGTGGGCCGTTTCGGAACCCTGGAGCTGTCGCTGCCCAGGCGCACGCGCCCGCTCGCCGAGCGTCTCTGCCGCGAGGACGGACAGCCGACCGACCGGACCCTGGCCGCGCGGGTCCTGCGGGCGATAGCCCGGGAAGCGGAGGCCGATCCCGGCGCGCGCCTGCGGGCCTCCTGCGCGCCCGAGGTGGCGGCGCAGGCGGAGGCCCTGGCCGCGGGCCTGGCCGCCCGCATCGGCGCCCGCTTCACGCTGCTGGCCGACCCGGCGCGCCGCCGCGGCAGTTTCGATGTGGGCCGGGCATGACCAAGCCGGCTTGCCCCATCTGCCGCCGTCCGGTCACGCCGGAGGCGCGGCCGTTCTGCTCCAAGCGCTGCGCCGACATCGACCTCCAGCGCTGGCTGAGCGGGCGTTATGTCGTGCCGGCCGCGGACGACGATGAAGCCCCTTCCGAGCCGGGCCCGGACGAGGATTGAACCGGCGTCAACCGCTCGCTGGACTTCCGCAGGCGCCTCTTCTATAGACGCGCTCCTTGGCTCGGCGGGCCTCGCCTGGGTAGCTCAGTTGGTAGAGCAGCGGATTGAAAATCCGCGTGTCGGTGGTTCGAATCCGCCCCCAGGCACCACCGCCCCTTCGCGCCTTCACAAGCCCTCGCCGCCGAACGCCGCTGCGTCGCACAGTGAAGATCCGACCTGTATCTTTACATTGCTTAGAATCCGCGGGTTCTGACACTGAAGCCGCAAGATATGACGCCAGTAGATAACTCGACTCTGTGACAAGGGTCGGAAAACGGCGTCGGCGTCCGACTATGCTGCAATGCAGCGTGAAAACTCATCGGGGGAGAAATTCCTTAGGCGCCCTCTCGCCTATTTGTTGTGCAATGCAATATCTCGTCCACCCTCATGCGACTTTAGTCAAAATCATGCGTCCACGCCCCCTTGACGCTCGAATAAGGGGTTGCCAAAGGGTCGCAGCCGCACGTCTAAATCAGCGGTAAGATTTCGCAGTCCCCCCCGGGGAGCGAGGTCGCCCGCGCCTTTGATACGCGTTCTTCCACTGTTGTTGGGAGTTAAGCGTTCGGGTCGGGCGCAGCGAGCTGCCCTGGCGTTCCGAGCCCCGACGGGGACCGGAGCGTAGGGCTTCGTTTCAACTAGGGTGGAGACGCACTCGCGCGACGACCCTTCGGCCAATCGTGCTAGACCAATCAGGAACTGGCGACAGATGCTCGACAACAAACGGAAGACCTCCCTCATCGCTCTGCTCGGCGCCATGGCGCTGATGGCGAGCGCGCCGGCGTTCGCGCAGAACGCCGCCGATCCGGCCGCCGCCGCCGCTCCGGCTGCGGCTGCGCCGGCCGCCAACACCGCGGCCCCCGCCGCGGACGGCAACGCCGCCGCCGCCGACCTCCCGCCGCAGATGCAACACGGCGGCAAGATCAACATCGGCACCATGTTCTTGGACGCCAAGCCGGTGGTGAAGGTCGTCATGATCGGCCTGGTGCTGGCCTCTCTCTTCTCGTGGGCGACCCTGCTCACCAAGCTCGCCGAATTCCGCGGGCTCAACCGTGTCTCTGACAGCTTCCTGGAGGCCTTCCGGGGCGCCAAATCGCTGAACGAGATGGGCCGCATCGCCCAGTCCGAAGACTTCGAAGGCAATCCGCTGGCCGACATGGCCGCGGCCGCCGCCGCCGAGGTCGAGCTCTCCCGGCAAGCAGGCCTTCAGGTCACCGGCGAGCATCGGGACACCACCATCCACCGCGCCGAAGCGGCGGTTGGCGCCGTCCAGGCCTCGCTGGCCCGCCGGCTTTCCAGCGGCATGCAGTTCCTGGCCTCCGTCGGCTCGAACGGTCCGTTCATCGGCCTGTTCGGCACCGTCTACGGGATCATGGACTCCTTCATCGGCATCGCGAACACCAACACCACCAACCTCGCGGTCGTGGCGCCCGGCATCGCCGAAGCCCTCCTGGCCACTGGCCTGGGCCTCTTCGCCGCCATCCCGTCGGTTATCTTCTACAACTACTTCCAGACGAGGATTTCGGCCTACGGCGCCCGCACCGAGGGTTTTGTGGCTGAGCTGATGAACGCGATTTCCCGGCAGCTCGACAAAGGAGCTTAAGCCAGATGGGAGCCAAACTCGCAGGCTCTGGGGGTAAGTATCAGGAAGAGGCGAACGCCGAGATCAATGTGACGCCCTTCGTGGACGTTATGCTGGTCCTGCTCATCATCTTCATGGTGGCCGCGCCAATGGCTGCGGTCACCGTGAAGGTGGCTCTTCCTCCGGCGGTCGCGAAGGCGTCCGCCAACCCTCCGAAGCCGGTTTACATCTCCCTCCAAGGCAACGGGCACATCTTCATCCAGGACCACCAGACCGATCTCGCTTCGCTTGGCGATGATCTGCGGGCCTCCCTGGGCGAAAAACGTAACCCGACCAAGGAGCGGATCTTCATCCGAGGCGATAAAGACGTGCTCTACGGCGACTTTATGGGCGTCATGAACATGCTGCAGGACAATGGGTTCTACAGCGTGGCGCTCGTCGGCGAAGACAAGCGTCGGTAGGGCGGGTCACGCATGGCTGAAACACAACCGCGCGACATCGCCCACCCGGGCCACAACCCGTTCGACCCCCCGGTGACCAAGCGTCCCAAGGGCTTCTGGATCGCGGTGACCATCGCCCTGGTGGTCCACGCGGCGCTGGCGATCTACCTGTGGAAGAGCAAGTTCGAGGCGAACTTCAAGACGTACTCGGACGATGTGACCGACGTGGCTCTCATCAAGCCCGTGGCTCCGCCTCCGCCGCCTCCGCCGCCGCCTCCGCCGCCGAACACCCCGCCGCCGCCGCCGCCCAAGCTGCAGCCGCGTCCGCCGGTGGCGGTGCCGAACGTGCCGACGATCCCGCCCCTGGCGGTGCCGCCGGTGCAGCACCCGATCGAGGAGCCTCGTCCGCCGGCCCCGCCGCCGCCCGAGCCGCCTCGTCCGAGCGTCATCACCAGCCCCGATTGGCTGCGCCGCCCGTCCGCCGAGGACATGGAGCGCTACTATCCGGAGCGGGCCCAACGGATGAACGTCTCGGGTCGGGCCAGCATCAGCTGCACGGTCAACGCCCGTGGCACGCTGGAAGGCTGTTCGGTGACTTCGGAGGATCCCTCGGACGCCGGCTTCGGCGACGCGGCCCTGCGCATGAGCAAGCTCTTCAAGATGCGGCCCATGACCAAGGACGGCGCCCCGGTCGACGGCGGCCGGATCACCATCCCGATCAAGTTCGTCCTGCCTCAGGGCTAGGAACGGACTTCAGATCTGAAATTTGGCCCCGGAGCTTTCGCCCCGGGGCCTTTTTCTTGCGCGACGCCATTCTTCTGGGGAGGCCGCTTGATCGGCCGCCCGCGCCCGACTAGAACCGGGCCCTCGCGATGCCGCCTTAGCTCAGTTGGTTAGAGCGCCGGTTTGTGGAGCCGGAGGTCCTCAGTTCAAGCCTGAGAGGCGGTACCATCGCGAAGGCGGCGACTGGCCCTGGGGCGCCCGTGGGCTCACCCGCTCGCCCCATCCCCAAACGCGTAGACGTCCATCCGCAGCACCCCATGGGTGACGCTGGCGTGCAGCCGTCGCGCCTTGGCTCCCGGCCCGGCGGCGCCCAGGGCGACGAAGAGCGGGAGCAGATGCTCCTCGCTGGGGTGGTTCTTCACCGCGTAGGGCGCCAGCCGGCGATAGGCGAGAAGCTCGGGCGTGGAGCCTTCCACCAGCGCAGCGTCGATCCAGGCGGCGAAGGCGGCGACCCAGCCGGGCTCGGGCGCGTCGACCTCATCGCGGCGGCTCCCGAATTCCGACAGGTCGTGCGTCAGCGAGCCGGAGCCGATAACCAGCACGCCCTCGTGGCGCAGGGCCAAGAGCGCGCGCCCGACGGCAAGGTGGTGGGCTGGGCCAAGGCGTCCCTGCACCGAGAGCTGCACCACGGGCACGTCGGCCTTTGGATACATCAGCAGCAGGGGAACCCAGGCGCCGTGGTCCAGGCCTCGAGCGTCGTCCATGCGGCAGGGCAGGCCTTCGGCGGCGAGCAGGTCGCCGACGCGCTCAGCGAGCTGGACCGATCCGGGCGCCGGATATTGGATCTGCGAAAGCTTGGCCGCAAAGCCGCCGAAGTCGTGGATCGTGGCGTTGATGCGCATGGCGTTGACGGTCGGGACCGTCGTCTCCCAATGGGCGGAGACGATCAGGATCGCGCTTGGCCGCTCGTCCAGATGGCCGGGCAGGGCGCCGAGGAACTGCTTGGCCGGGGCCTGCGTCAGAGGCAGGCTCGGCGCGCCATGGCTGAGAAACAACGTCGGGAGCATGAGGCGTCTCCTGGCCCTCCCAGCCCCGCCGCTCGCGGCGACGGGGCTGTCGGAAAGGCCGCTTCTTGTCGGCTCAGTTGGCCAGGCCCAGTTGCTGCTGGTAGGTCTGGTTGTCCCAGAACAGGTACTCCTCGCTCATCGTCCCCTGGCGGTTCCAGTGGCTGACGGTGGCCATCGGCAGGCGGAAGGCCTTGCCCGTGGGCTGGATCACCTTGCCGTCGGCCGTGGTCATCGGCTTGGTGAAGGTCCCTTCCATCACCCCGACCACGGCGGTCCAGTCCTTCTCGCCGATGCGCACGGGATGGACCTTGATGCGGGTGTCGGGGGCGTAGGTGAACATGTACTTCAGGTCGGCGATGTGCCGGTCGATGCCGTGGGTGACGTGGCCATCCGGCCAGTGGACCGCCACGTCCTGCGCGTGGCTCTCCTGGAGGCGGTCCCACTTCTGGTTGGAGAAGACGTCGAAATCGAGCGTGTCGAAGGTCTTCAGGTGTGCGTCGGCGATGCGCGCGGCGGTGCGGTAGTCGTTGAGCTCGGCCTGCGCCTTGGTCCTGGCGGAAGCGGGGCCGGCGGCGATCAGGAAAGCGCCGAGGAGAGCGGCGGCGGCGGCGGCGGATTTCATGGCGGTGTTCCGTTTGGTGACGCCCGATGCTTGAGCGCCCACAGAACCTAGGCCTGCGACGATCGATGGGGTATTGGCCAACAGAGCCGATCAGCTATGCAAAAACGCATGGTCTGCGCGCGAGCGAGGACGGTCATGCTGGATTGGGACGACCTGCGAAGCTTCCTGGCGGTCACCCGCCACGGCAATCTGTCGGCCGCCGCGCGAGCGCTGAAGGTCACCCAGACCACCATGGGCCGCCGGCTCGAGGCGCTTCACGCCCGGGCCGGCGCGCGGCTCCTTCTCAAGACGCCGGCCGGTTTCGTCCTGACCCCCGCGGGGGAGCGGATCCTGGCGAACGTCGAGCGCATGGAGGCCGAGGCGCTTTCGGCGGAGCGCGCCATCACCGGGGCCGACGCCAAGATCGCCGGCCAGGTGCGGATCACCACGGTGGAGACGTTCGGTGCGCGCGTCCTGGCCCCGATGTTGCGGCCGCTGGCGGAAAGCCAACCGGAGCTGGAGGTGGAATTGATCACCGACACCCGGGCGCTGTCGCTGTCCCGCCGGGAAGCCGACCTTGCCTTGCGCCTGGCGCAGTTCGAGCAGCATGAGGTGGTGGTGCGGCGCGTCGCCGACATGGCCTTCGCGCCCTATGCGAGCCGCGACTACCTGGTCCGGCGGGGTCAGCCGGACTTCACCGCCGGCGCCCCTGGCCACGACCTGGTGGCGCTCCAGGACGACCTGGCGCTGCTCCCTGAAGCCCGCCGCTTTTCCGAGCTGGCGCGCAACGGCCGCGTCGCCCTGCGGACCAACAGCCGCGACGCCCAGCTCCAGGCGGCCCGCGCCGGCTATGGCCTGGTCATGCTGCCCTGCTACCTCGCGGCCGGTGCGGACGAGCTGGTCGAGCTGGCCTCGCCCGAGCCGCGCCTGGTGCGCGGCGTCTGGTTGGGGGTGCATCGTGACACCCGCCACATTCCCCGCATGCGGCTCGTGACCGAGCACCTCACCGCCGGGCTGCGGGAGGCGGCGTCCTGGCTCAACCCGCCGAGGGCGGCCGAACCAGGCGCCTGAGCCGCCGGCCCCTAGGCCTTGTCGAGGAACTCGGTGACGCTGCCCACGGCCCGGCCCAGCGTCTTGGCCATGGCCCCATGGGTCACCGCCGCCACGTGCGGGGAGAGGATGGTGTTGGGCACGTCCGCCCAGCGCTCGGCCGGCGTCGGCTCCTGCTCGAAGACGTCGAGGGCCGCGCCGCCCAGCCGACCCTCGCGCAGGGCGGCGATCAGCTCGTCCTCGTCCACCAGGCCGCCGCGGCCGACGTTGACCAGGATGCCCTCGGGACCCAGGGCCTCGATCACCTCGCGGTTGATCATCTTGCGGGTGCTGGCGTCCAGGTGCGCGGCGACGATCAGCACGTCGCTCTGCTTGGCCAGCTCCAGCAGGTCCGGCACGTAGGGCAGGTCCACGTCGGGCTTGGGACGAGGGCCCGTCCAGGCGATCGGGCACTTGAACACTTTGAGGCGGTCGGCGATGGCGCGTCCGATGTTGCCCAGGCCGACGATGCCGACCTTGTGTTGGTAGACCGAGCGGATCGGCGCGTACTTGCGCCCAGCCCAGCCGCCCGAGCGGATGCTGGCGTCGGATTGGAAGACCCGGCGCATGGCGGCCAGCGCCAGGGTCACGGCCATGTCCGCGACGTCCTCGGCGTTGGCGCCGACGCCGGTGCGGATGTCGATGCCCCGGGCCTCGGCGGCCTTGGCGTCGACGCCCTCGAACCCGGCGCTGGTGGTGACGATGCGGCCAAGATTTGGATAGCGGTCCATCTCCGCCGCGCCGGTCTTGTGGCTGCCGGCCTGAACGATCACCCGCACGCTCGCCCGCTCCTCGTCCGAGAGCTCCGGAAGGCTGGGAACGCCCATCACCACGTTCCAGCGGCTGAGCTTCTCAGGCAGGGCAGGGTGGGCCACGGTGAAAACGAGGATCGTGTCCTTCGATGTCTTGCCAGTCATTGTATCTGCCATTCCTGGGTCCCTCCTGATCGGACCGGTTTTTGCGTGAAGGTGGATGGGATGACAAGGCGCGCGCCCGAAGGCGCGTCGGCCCGCGCTCGTGGGCGCATGGGCCGATTGTGTCGGGGATCGACGCCATGCGAAGGTGCCCGCCTTGGGAGGAGGCGGCCATGACGATGATGATGCTGGCCAACGACGTGCGGGTCCCGAAGACGGGTGAGCTTGTCGCGGCGCAACTGCGCAAGGCGATCGTCCGTGGCGACCTGAAGCCCGGCGACCGACTGCCCTCCGAAGCCGAGCTGGTGGCGCAGTACCAGGTCTCCCGGCCCACCCTGCGCGAGGCGCTGCGGATCCTGGAGTTCGAGTCTCTGGTGCGCGTCTCGCGAGGCGTCGGTGGGGGCGCGCGCGTCAGTCCGCCGTCGCACAATCTGGTGACCCATGCCGCGGGCCTGGCGCTGGGCCTGCGCGGCGCCACCCTGCACGATGTCTTCATCGCCCGCTCGATGATCGAGCCCCAGGCCGCGCGCTTCGCCGCCGAGCATGCCTCCGCCACCTGCGCGGCCGCCCTCGAGGCCTGCCTGGCCGACGAGCGCGCCGTGCCGGCCAGCGACTTCTGCCGCTTCAATCTGCGGGTGGTGGATTTCCACCGGGCGCTCCTGGAGTTCTGTGGCAACCCGGGCGTGGCCGTGCTGGGCCAGGCCCTGCAGAACGTCATCAGCCAGCACATGATCACCGCGGTGCGCAATCTGCACCCGCCGGCGGAGCTGCGCGCTCGGCTGCGGGCAGTGGGCCTGAAATCCCAGACCCGTCTTGTCGAGCTGATCGCCGCGGGCGACGGCCCCGGCGCGGAGGTCCATTGGGCCCGCCACCTCAAAGGCATGGCCGCGCACCTGCTCGACGGCGTGCGCAACACCCTGGTGATCGACGTCCTCGACTGATCTTCGCGCCATCGGCAGGGGCTCGTGAGCTTTCAGGCCGCGACCGGCGCTGTCGTCGGCTCCCGGCGGTCGAGCGCCAGGCGCCATTGGCCGAGCGACAGCGACAGGGCGATCAGGGCGGCGGGAATGGTGATCGCTTCGGTGACCGCCAGCGACATGCCGATCTTGGCCTTGTCGTGGAACACGAAGTCCGTCAGCGCCCCGACCACGGGCGCGCCAAGGCCGCTTCCCGCCAGGTTGATCATCAGCAGGAAGAGCGCCGTCATCCGGCCGCGCAGATAGGTGGGGGCCAGCACGCTCATGGCGGCGGTCCCGTAGGCGCCGAAGGAGATCATCACCAGCAGCAGGAAGGCGTACATGACGAAGAAGACGTAAGGGTTGGGCACGAAGAACAGGCCAAGCGCGACCGGCAGGCTTGCGGCCAGCATCCAGCAGTAGAAGCGGATGTGGGCGTCCTTCATGCCGCGCTTGAAGAGCCAGTCGACGACGGTGCCCTTCAGCACCAGGGCTCCGGCCGCCACGATGCTGAGCACGCTCAGGATCGCGCCGTAGTGCAGCGGCGACCAGCCGAAGCGGCGGCCGATGTAGGCGGGCGCCCAGGACACCAGGGCCGAGGCGCCCATGGAGGTCAGGGCAAAGCCGATCGCCAGCGGGATCAGCACCTTGCGGTTGGCGACCACGAAGGGCCAGAGCCGCGCCTCGCTCTCTCCCGCGGCGAGGCCGGAGGCGCGGCGCGTCGGCTCGGGGAAGGTGAACAGCAACAGCCCCACGACAAGGCCCGGCAGGCCGACCATCAGCATGACGGGCCGCCAGGGCGCCGATCCGCCGGCGCCCAGGATCGCGATCGTCCCAAGCTGCGCCGCGACGGCGAGCAGCAGGCCGCCGACGCCGAAGGCCGCCGCCGAGCCGGCCTTGATGGCGGTCTGGAAGATGGCCGAGGCGGTGGTCAGGCGCTCGCGCGGGAAACGGTCGGCGATCATCGAATAGGCGGTGGGCGACAGCGCGGCCTCGCCGACGCCCACGCCGATCCGCGCCGACATCAGGCTGGCGAAGGATTGGGCCATGCCCGTCGCCGCCGTCGCCAGCGACCAGACGACGACCCCCACCAGGGCGACCCAGCGGCGGGGAAACCGGTCGGCGGCCCAGCCGAACGGGAAGGTCGCGAAGGCGTAGCAGAGCGCATAGGCCGGTCCCAGCACCAGGCTCATCTGGAAATCCGTCAGGCCCAGGTCGCCGCGGATCGGATCCACCAGCATGGTGATGATGTAGCGATCGAGGAAAGACAGCGAATAGAGCAGCCAGAGGACGGCGAGCATCCACCAGGCGCCCGGCGCGATTTTCGGGACCGAATTGTCAGACATGCCTTGGACCGGTTGGAGATCGCGGAAGGGCGATAAACCTGGGGGATGAGGGTGCGCGCACTAGACCCGACCCCGAAACGTTCGGCCAGAGCGCGGCGTGCTCGCGGGTGAAGACGTGCTTCCTTCCTGCGCCAAGCCCCATTCCTCCGCCGACAACTCTATTGATTGGATGGGCTGACGCAGCCGTCCCGAATACGTCGTCTTATGAAGTCTACGCCGAAACGGTGTCAATCTAAACGGCGCGAGCTCGGCGCGGCGACATTGCGATTCTGGAATTTCTCAGGTAATTCAGGCGCAATCACTATAAGCACCCGATCTTAATTCGGAAATTAGGGGGATCATATAAAATATGTCACCATTTAAACTATATCTGCTCGCCTGTGCGGCGACGCTGGCTGCTCCGCTCCCTGCGCTCGCCCAATCGGCGTCGCCGGCGACCAAGGCGGTGGGTCTCGAAGAGATCGTCGTCACCGCCCAGAAGCGCTCGGAGCGCCTGCAGGAAGTGCCGGTCGCGGTTACGGCGATGACCGCGCAGTCCCTTGAAAAGGCTGGCATCGGCGGCAGCCGCGACCTGACCTTCGTCACGCCGGGCCTGGTCTTCACCCAGGCCAGCTTCTCCGCCCGCCCGCAGATCCGCGGCGTAGCCACCCGGGGGGTGGGACCGGGCGATGAGGCGATCGTTCCTGTCTATATCGACGGGGTCTACCAGTCCTTCCAGCAGGCGAACTTCTTCGACTTCAACAACATCAAGCAGGTTGAAGTGCTGCGCGGGCCGCAGGGGACGCTCTTTGGGCGCAACGCCGTGGGCGGGGCGATCAACGTCACCACCCTGGACCCGACGCCTGGCTTTTCCGGCAAGGCCGACGTCAGCTTCGGCAGCTTCGCGGAGAAGACCGGCAACCTCTACCTGAGCGGCGGCGGCGACAAACTGGCGGCCAACATCGCCCTCCACGCCAACGCCGACCATGGCTACGTCAACACCCCCACCGGGCGGCAGGCTCGCAAGAGCTTCGAGGGGGTCCGCGCCAAGCTGCTGTACACCCCCACCGACGACACCCGGGTGGTGGTCGGCGCCTCCTACTTCAACAGCCACGACAACACCGGCAACACGGTCCACCCGATCGACGGCGCCACCAACGCCAAGCTCCTCGATCCGCGCGTGGCGATCGCCGACGGCTACAACTCCTTCAGCAACGCGGGCCAGTACTGGTTCGCCGTGAAGCAGGAGACCGCCTGGATCAACGCGACGAAGGAGTTCGACAAGTTCGACCTCACCGCGGTGGTGGCCAACCTCTATTCCGCCGACGACGAGGGCAGCGACGCCGATGCGACGCCGGTCCTCTCCAACTACAGCGCGCTGACCGCCGACGACCGGTCCTATTCGGCGGAACTGCGGGCGACCTCGAAGGGCGAGGGGCCGCTGCACTGGATCGGCGGGGTGTTCCTGTTCAAGGACGTGTCGCGCTACGGCTTTGGCCATACATATTTCGTCGCCCGCGCCTCGCCGACCGGCGCGACGACCTTCCTGCAATCGGTGAGCGACGTGAAGGCTTACGCCGTCTTCGGCGAGGCGACCTACGACCTGACCTCGAAGCTCTCGGTCACCGCCGGCGTCCGCTACAGCCACGAGCATCGCGGCTTCGAGCAGTGGTTCAACACCCAGTCGATCGGCACCAGCACGACCCCGCTGATTGCGCCCCCGCAGAACGGCCCGCCGGTCAGCACCAGTTTCTCGAAGGTGACGCCGCGCTTCACGGTCAACTACGCCCTGGCCGACCACATCCGGGCCTATGCGACCTACAGCCAGGCGTTCAAGAGCGGCATCTACAACGCCTCATCCACACCGCTTCCGCTGACGCCTGTGCAGCCGGAAACGCTCACGGCCTACGAGGCGGGGGTGAAGGCCGACCCGACCAGCGACCTGCGGCTGAACCTGGCCAGCTACTACTACGACTACAAGAACATGCAGGTCACCGCCCGCAATGGGGCTGGGACCACGCTGCAGAACGCCGCCGCATCGAGGATCTACGGGTTGGAAGGCGAAGCCACCTGGATCGTCACGCCGCAATGGCGGCTGAACGGCTCGTTCTCGTACAACCACGCCCGCTACAAGAGCTTCCCGGGCGCCATCGTCTTCACCCTGGCGCCTGCGCGCGTGGTGCAGGGGGTGACGGTCACCAACCCCGGCCTGGTGCAGGCCTTCGCCGACGCTTCCGGCAATCACATCCTGCAGACGCCGGACTGGACCTACAATATCGGCAGCACCTACACGATGCCGCTGTTCGACGGGAACCTGGCCTTCGCCGGCAACTACTACTGGACCTCCTCGATCTACGGGGACGCCGGCAACAGCTTCCTGCTCAAGAGCTGGGAGAACCTCAACGCCTCGATCACCTGGACGACGGCCGACGGTCGCACGTCCGTCGGCGTCTGGTCGACCAACCTGACGAACAACCGGCACTACCTGCAGGACGGCGTGCAGGCCGCCAGTCACGCCGGCGCGGAGGCCTCGCCACGCCGCGTCGGGATCAAGGTCGGATACGAATTCGACTGACGAGGGTAGCGTGCCCCTGGCGGCCGGTGCGTCTACGCCGTCCGCCGGGGGCGTCGTTGCATGTGCAACCGCCTTCGGGCGTGTTTCGTGGACGAAAATCGCCCAACGGCGCGCCTATGGGCGCATCGGTCGCAAGTTTCTTGCGGAGGCCGGGTTCCGGTCCCATCGACATGCCCCCATTTGGCCGCTAAATGCGCCGTTTGCGCTACGCGGGCCGATCCAGGCGGGGTCGGGCCGCGCTTGGCGTTTGATGTGGGAGTAAGGGACGAGCGAATGGGCTTCCCCCGGCAAGGTCTGTACGATCCAGCGAACGAGCACGACTCGTGCGGCGTGGGCTTCGTGGCGAATATCAAAGGCCGCAAATCCCATGATGTGATCCAGGCCGGGCTGAAGATCCTCGTCAATCTCGACCACCGCGGCGCCGTGGGCGCCGACCCTCTGGTGGGCGACGGCGCCGGGATTCTGATCCAGATTCCGGATGCGCTCTATCGTCAGTGGGCGGATGGCGCGGGCGTCGCCCTGCCGCCGGCGGGCGAATATGCGGTGGCCATGTGCTTCCTCCCGCAGGAGGAGGAGGCGCGCGTCGCCGCCGTCCAGCAGTTCGAACACTTCCTGGCCGTCGAAAAGCAGCCGCTGCTCGGCTGGCGCGAGGTGCCGATCGACACCCAGGGCCTGGGCGAGGCCGTCCTGGCCTCCATGCCGGTGATCCGCCAGGCTTTCATCGGCCGCGGCCCCTCTATCCGCGACCAGGACGCCCACGAGCGCAAGCTGCTGGCGGTGCGCAAGCAGATCCAGAACCCGCTGGCCGAGCTGGCGGTGAAGCGCAACCTGCCGGGCCTCTCGCAGCTCTACATCCCCTCGCTGTCGACGCGCACGGTGGTCTACAAGGGCCTGCTGCTCGCCAACCAGGTGGGCAGCTTCTACGAGGACCTGAAGAACCCCGCCGCCCAGTCAGCGCTGGCGCTGGTCCACCAGCGGTTCTCGACCAACACCTTCCCGTCGTGGAAGCTGGCGCACCCCTACCGGTTCATCGCCCACAACGGCGAGATCAACACGGTCCGCGGCAACGTGAACTGGATGAACGCCCGTCGTCGCTCGATGGAGAGCGACCTCCTGGGCGCCGACCTGCACAAGATGTGGCCGCTGATCCCGCACGGCCAGTCCGACACCGCCTGCCTCGACAACGCCCTCGAGCTGCTGGTCGCCGGCGGCTATCCGCTGGCGCATGCGGTGATGATGCTGATCCCGGAGGCCTGGGCGGGCAACCCGCTGATGGAGCCCCAGCGGAAGGCCTTCTACGAGTACCACGCCGCCCTTATGGAGCCGTGGGACGGCCCCGCTGCGGTGGCCTTCACCGACGGGCGCCAGATCGGCGCCACGCTCGACCGCAACGGGCTTCGGCCCGCGCGCTTCGTCGTCACCGACGACGACACGGTCATCATGGC